>Ga0315900_10001385_pt1 | contig 38583 bp, 41 predicted proteins | sample LakEriMetagenome_FD_203521 | JGI IMG/M metagenome (GOLD analysis project Ga0315900, IMG submission 203521) | Freshwater fungal communities from buoy surface, Lake Erie, Ohio, United States - Buoy 12 MA114 | ecosystem: Environmental > Aquatic > Freshwater > Lake > Lake biofilm | place: USA: Lake...
CTCGCCGAGCTCGACACCACGCCGCCCACGCCGCCGCTCACCTTCGCCCGCATGTTCGAGGTGCTCCGCGACCGCAACATCCTGCTGCTCGCGCTCTCCTACCTCTGCTTGAACTTCGTGTTCTACATGATCATGTCCTGGTCTTTCCTGTATCTCGTCGAGCAGCGCGGCCTCAAAGGTCTGGAAAGCGGCCTGATGGCCATGATCCCGTGGATCGGCGCGGCGGTGGGCGCGGCGGTGGGCGGCGTGCTCGCCGACCGGCTCGCCCAGCGTCACGGCGCCACGCGCGGCTACCGCATCCTGCCGCTGCTGAGCCTGCCGCTCGGCGCCGTGATGTTGGTGGCGATCCCCGCCGCGGCCAGCGCAGCACTCGCGGTCGCGGCGCTGACGATGGCGTTCTTCGCCATCGAGATCAACGAAGGGCCCTACTGGGCCGCCACGATGAGCATCGCGCGCGCCGATACCGGCGCAGCGACGGGCGTGCTCAACACCGGCGGCAACACCGGCGGCATCATCTGCCAACCGCTCGTCGCCTGGCTGGTGGCGAGCGGCGACTGGAGCGCTGCTTGGATCACGGGCGCGGGGTTCGCGCTGGTCGCGGCGGCGTTGTGGCTGGCCGTGCGCTGCGAGCACGCGTGATGGGCCCTCCCTCGGGTGACGATCCGGGTAGCGCCGCGGGCGATGCGTCGCGCGACGCCCCGCCGAGCACGCGCCGCGGTCGCGAAGCGCGCCGTGCCGCCCGTGGGCGTCAGGTCGCGGCCAAGCTCGGCTACATCCGTCGCAGCATCCCGGCGGTGGAACTGCTGCACTCCGAAGCCGTCGAGATCATCGAGCACAACGCCGACACCATCCTGCAGGAGGTCGGCATCGAATTCCGGCGCGACCCGGAGTCCTTGCGCCTGTGGCGTGCCGCCGGCGCCGATGTGCAGGGCGAGCGCGTGCGCTTCCCGCGCGGCCTCTGCCGCGCGCTGCTCGCGACCGCGCCCGCGGCCTTCGAGGTCCATGCACGCAACCCTGCGCGCACCGTGCGCTTCGGCGGCGACGCCACGGTGTTCTCGCCGGTCGGCGGTCCGCCCTTCGTCACCGACCTCGAGCGCGGCCGGCGCTACGCGACGCTCGCCGACCTCGTCGACTTCATCAAGCTCGCGCACATGGCGCCCGCCATCCACTTCGCGGGCGGCAGCGCCTGCGAGCCGATGGACATCCCGCCCGGCAAGCGCCACCTCGATGTGCAGTACGCCTACTTCCGGCACAGCGACCTCGCCTGCGAGGGCACGCCCGAGACCCCGGGCCACGCCGCCGACGCGGTGCGCATGGCCGAGGTGCTGTTCGGCGAGGCGTTCGTCGACTCGCACGCCGTGCTGCTCGGCAACATCAACTCCAACTCGCCGCTCACCTTCGACGGGCGGATGCTCGGGGCGCTGCGCGAGTTCGCCGCGCACAACCAGGGCACGATCGTCGTCCCCGCGGTACTCGCGGGTGCGATGGGACCGGTGACGCCCGCGGGCTGCATGACGGAGATCCTGGCCGAGACGCTGGCCGGCATGGCGCTCACGCAGCTCGTGCGGCCCGGCGCACCCGTGATCATGGGGTCCTTCGTCGGCGCGGTGTCGATGCGCACGGGATCGCCCACCTTCGGCACGGCGGAGGCGACGCAGATGATCTTCGCCACCGCACAGCTCGCGCGGCGGCTACGCGTCCCCTGCCGCAGCGGCGGGTCGCTCTGCGCCTCCAAGGTCGCCGACGCGCAGGCGGGCTACGAAAGCGCCCATACCCTGCTGCCTACCGTGCTCGCCGGAGTGCACCTCGTCACGCACGCGGCCGGATGGCTGGAATCGGGCCTCGTCGCGAGCTACGAGAAGTTCGTGATGGACATCGACCAGCTGGCGATGATGCAGTCGCTCGCGGCCGGCATGGATGTCAGCGAGCGCGGTCAGGCGATGGACGCGATCCGCGAGGTCGGTCCCGGCAGCCATTTCCTCGGCAGCGCGCACACGCTGGCGAACTTCGAGGACGCGTTCCACCAATCGAGCATCGCCGACTATTCGTCGTTCGAGCAGTGGACCGACGAGGGCAGCCTCACAGCCGAGCAGCGCGCGCATCGCGTCTGGAAACGGATGCTCGAGGACTATGTCGACCCGGGCATCGACCCTGCGGTCGACGAGGCGCTGCGCGATTTCGTCGCGAAGCGCCGCTCGGAGCTCGGCGACGCGGTCGAGGAGGACTGAGCGGTCGCGCTCAGCGGACCATCTGCTCGGCCAAGGCGGCGATGGACAGCGGCGCCGAACCTTCGGCCTTGTTGTTGACGATGAGGATGGCCTCGCGGCCGCTGGCGGCCGCGGCGGACAGCAGCGCGGCGATGCGGCCGCGTACGGCGGGATCGGGGTCGCAGAGTTCGTCGAAAGGCGCGTACTCGGCGCGCGCTTCGTCGTAGCCGCGATCGCGGCGCAGCAGCCAACGGATCACGAGCGGCCCGGTGGCGGATCCGGCCGCGACGGCGTCCTCGGCCTGCGGGTCGACGCCCTGCTCGTCGACCGGCGGCATGCGCGGATGCGCGCAGAGCCCGTGCACGGCGCCCGACGCCGCGAGCGTGGCGTGGTAGTCGGGCCCCAGCATCGCGGCATCGCGCCACTCGCAGGCGTAGGTCACCCCTCGCGGCAGCGCGGCGAGGAAGGCGCCGAGCCGCTCGAGCAGCAGCGCGCGATGGCGAAGCACCCGCTCACCGAGCGGCGAGAACTGGAACAGCACCACACCGAGCTTCTCGCCGAGCAGGCGGCGCGCCGGGTCGACCACCACCCGCGTCGCGTAGTCGGCATCGAGGAAGGCCTCGGGCGCGCCCTGCAGGAAGGCCGGTCGGCGCGCGCTCTTCGGCGTGGTGAGCGCGGCGTGCGCCTTCATCAGGAACCGGAAATCGCCCGGCACCGCGGCCGCCATGCGCTCTAGGGTCGGCGCGTTGAGCGGCGCGTAGAAACTGCGGTCGACGCCGACGGCGCGCAGCAGCGGATGGCGCGCATACGCGGCGAGCCCGTCGCGGGCGAGTTTCGCTTCATCGTAGTCGCCGCCGTAGACGATGCCGGCCCAGCCCGGGAAGGACCAGGTCGAGGTGCCGAAACGGACGGTGGAGGGCAGACGGGCCGCGAGCGCGGTCAGCCCGGTGTCGACGGGCTGCGGCGCGACGCCGCCCTTGACGGCGCGTCCGCGCCCGGGCGGATCGGATGCCGCAGCGGAGGCCGGCGCCGCGGTGTCATCGTGCGGCCCGCCGCCGAAGAGATCGGGCTGCGGTTCGCGGCCGCTCAAGCCTCGAGCGCGACGCCGAAGGCCGCAAGGTACTGCCGTGCGAACTCCTCGCGTCCGAAGCGGTGGTTCTGCGTGCCGTGGTGCGCGATCTTGAGCGCGCCCATCAGCGAGGCGATGCGCCCCGTCACCGCCCAATCGAGGCCGCGCTGCAGGCCGTAGAGCAGTCCGCCGCGGTAGGCGTCACCGCAGCCGGTCGGGTCGGCGACCGCGGCGGCCTTCACGGGAGGGATCTCGATGACGCGGCCACCGACATGGATGTGGGAGCCTTCGGCGCCGCGCGTCACGATCAGCGCCTGCACCTTGTCGGCGATGTCGGCGAGACCCCAGCCGGTGCGCTCGACGAGCAGGCTCGCCTCGTAATCGTTGACCGCCACCCAAGAGGACTGGCCGATGAGTCCGCGCAGGTCCTCGCCGCCGAGCAGCGTCATCGCCTGACCCGGGTCGAACACGAACGGGATGCCCGCGGCCGCGAACTGCGAGGCGTGCTCGAGCATGCCGCGGTGGCTCTCGGGCGCGACGATGCCGAGCGTGATGCCGGCGCTGCGCGGGACCTCGTTGAGGTGGGCGCGGTTCATGGCGCCCGGATGGAAGGCCGTGATCTGGTTGTTGGCGGCGTCGGTGGTGATGTAGGCCTGCGCCGTGTACTCGTCGGCGAGCTCGCGCACGAAGTCGGCGGGCAGCCCGTTGTCGTGCATCCACGCGCGGTAGGGGCCGAAGTCATGGCCCACGGTGGCCATCACCTTGCCGTCGCCGCCGAGGAGCTTCAGGTTGTAGGCGATGTTGCCGGCGCAGCCGCCGAAGTTGCGGCGCAGCGCGGGCACGAGGAACGCCACATTCAGCATGTGGATGCGGTCCGCGAGGATGTGGTCCTTGAACTCGCCCTCGAACACCATCACGGTGTCGTAGGCCACCGAACCGCAGATCAATGCCGTCATGCGAACCTCTCCCAGAGCACGAGCGCCCAGACCGTCACCAGCAACGCGAAGGATGTGAACACCGCGGCCGAGCCGATGTCCTTGGCGAGCCCCGAGAGCGCGTGGCGCTCGAGCCCGATGCGATCGACCGTCGCTTCGACCGCGCTGTTCAGCAGCTCCACGATGAGGATGATGAAGAGCGGCGCCACCAGCAGCGCACGCTCGACACCGTCCTGCCCGAGCCACAGGCCGATCGGGAACAACACGACGCAGAGCGCGAGTTCCTGACGGAACGCGGCCTCCTCGCGGAACGCCCCGACGAAGCCCTTGCCGGTGTTGCCGAACGCGCGCCAGAGGCGCACGAAGCCGGTGGGTTTTGGGCGGTCGCCGATCGTCATCCCGCCATTGTAGCGGCTTGCGGCGGCTTCCATGTCAGTTCGAGCTGCTTCGCGGCCCTGACATCATCCAGCCGGCGCACCGGCATGGTGTAGGGCGCGCCCTTGAGCTTCGCCGCGTCCGACCGGGCCTCGTCGAGGATGGCGACCATGGCATCCACGAAGGCGTCCAGCGTCTCCTTGCTCTCGGTCTCGGTGGGCTCGATGAGCAGGCACTCCGGCACCAGCAGCGGAAAATAGGTCGTGGGCGCGTGGAAGCCGTGGTCGAGCAGCCGCTTGGCGATGTCCATCGCGGTGACATCGAGCTCGCGCGCCTGCTTCTTCATCGTCACGATGAACTCGTGGCTCGCGCGCCGTGTCGGATACGCGAGTTCGTAGCCCGCCGCACGCAGCCGCGCCTGCAGGTAGTTGGCGTTCAATGTGGCGAACTCACCGACCCGGCTCATGCCTTCGCGGCCGAGCATGCGCATGTAGATGTAGGCGCGCAGCAGCACGCCGGCGTTGCCCATGAACGCCGACAGCCGACCGATGCTCTGCGGACGCTCGGCTTCGGCGAGCCAGCGGTAGCCGCCCTCGCCGCGTGCCACGATCGGCACCGGCAGGAAGGGCTCGAGCCGCGCCGCCACACCCACCGCGCCCGCGCCCGGACCGCCGCCGCCGTGCGGCGTCGAGAAGGTCTTGTGCAGGTTCATGTGGATGACATCGAAGCCCATGTCGCCCGGGCGCACCTTGCCGAGGATGGCGTTGAGGTTGGCACCGTCGTAATAGAGCAGGCCGCCCGCACCGTGAACGATGCGCGCCACCTCGCCGATCTTCCGCTCGAAGACGCCGAGCGTGGAGGGGTTGGTCAGCATGATGCCCGCGGTGTTGGGACCCACCGCGCGCTCGAGAGCCGCGAGGTCGACATCGCCCTCGGCGTCGACCGGGATCTCCTTGACGACGCAGCCGCACATGGTCGCGGTCGCAGGGTTCGTGCCGTGCGCCGCCTCGGGCACGATGATCTCGTTGCGCGCGAGGTCGCCGCGGGCGCGGTGGTAGGCACGGATCATCGCCACCCCCGCGAACTCGCCGTGCGCGCCGGCCATCGGGCTCAGCGACACCGCGCTCATGCCGGTGACCTCCTTGAGCATCTCCTGCAGTTCGAACATGCACTCCAGGAAGCCCTGCCCCTGCGACTCGGGCGCGCGCGGATGGCGCGCGAGGAACTCGGGCAGCATCGCGTACTGGTTGCAGGCCTTGGGGTTGTATTTCATCGTGCACGAACCGAGCGGGTAGAAGTTCGTGTCGATGGAGAAGTTGAGCTGCGAGAGCCGGGTGAAATGGCGCACGGCGTCGAGCTCGCTCACCTCGGGCAGCAGCGGCGCCTTGCGGCGGCGCAGCGCCTCCGGCACTGCGCTGCCGATCCCCTCGGCCGCCGCGCGTCCGCCGACCGGCGGCGGTACCTGCGCAGCCGCGACCCGGCCCGGCCGGGAGTATTCAAAGATGGACTTCTCGAGCGTCTGGTTCATGTCGTGTACCTGATGTCTCTGTGGGAGGCGTTGTGCGGCGCAGCTCAGGCCGCGCGCGACGCCTGCAGCGCCTGGCCGAGCGCGCCGGCGTAGCGCTCGATGTCGGCGTCGGTCTTGGTCTCGGTGGCGCAGACGAGCAGCGCAGGGCCGAGCTCGGGGAAGTCAGCGGAGAGATCCACGCCGCCCAGCACCCCTTGCGCCTCGAGCGCGCGCAGCACGCCGCCCGCCGGCCGGTCGAGCCGCAGCACCGCCTCGTGGAAGCGCGGCCCGGTGAACGCCGCCTGCACGCCGGGCAACCGCGTGAGCGCCGCCACGAGCTGCGCGGTGCGCGCCATCGATGCCTCGGCGACCTGCGCGAGCCCGGTCGGGCCGAGCAGGGTCATGTAGATCGTCGCCGCGGTCATCAACAGCCCCTGGTTGGTGCAGATGTTGGAGGTGGCCTTGCCGCGGCGGATGTGCTGCTCGCGCGCCTGCAGCGTGAGCGTGTAGCCGGCGCGGCCCTCGAGGTCGACGGTGCGGCCGACGATGCGGCCCGGCATCGAGCGCACGAGCTCCATGCGCGTGGCCATGAAACCGAAGTACGGACCGCCGGAGGACAGCGGCACGCCGAGCGGCTGGCCCTCGCCGACGCAGATGTCGGCGCCCTTGGTGCCCCACTCGCCCGGCGGTTTCAGCACCGCGAGCGAGGTCGGGTTGACCACGGCGACCACCAGCATGCCCTGCGCGTGCGCCCAGTCGGTGAGCGCATCGACATCCTCGAGCTGGCCGAAGAAGTTCGGCTGCTGGATGACGAGCGCGGCGATGTCCTCGCCCGCGTACGCGCCGAGCGCCGCGTGGTCGATGCAGCCGCTGTCGCGCACATAGGGCACGCTCTCGAAGCGCAGCCCTTGGTTGCCCGCCGTGCTCAGCGCGACGCGGCGGTAGTCGGGGTTGACGGTCGTCGGGATGACGATGCGCAGGCTCTTCGAGCGGCGGTGCGCACGCACCGCCATCAGCGCGGCCTCGGCCACCGCCGAACCGCCGTCGTACAGCGAAGCGTTCGAGACCTCCATGCCGGTGAGGCTCGCCATCATCGTCTGGTATTCGTGGATGACCTGCAGCGTGCCCTGGCTCGCCTCCGCCTGGTACGGCGTGTAGGCGCTGTAGAACTCGCCGCGTGTGGTGATGGCCCAGACCGCCGAAGGGATGTGGTGCTCGTAGGCGCCGGCGCCGAGGAACGACAGCGGTCGGCCGTCACGGCGCGCGCGCTCGGACATCAGGCGCCCGATCTCCATCTCGGAGAGTCCGGGCGGGATGCCGTCCAGACCCTTGGCACGCAGCGCCGGCGGGATCTCGTCGAACAGCGTCTCGATGGACGGCGCGCCGATGGTCGCCAACATCGAGCGGATGTCTTCTTCGGTGTGCGGGATGAAGGGCATGGCTTCAGCCTCCCGAGGCGGCGAGCTGCGCGCCGTAGCTGCCGGCGTCGAGCAGCGCATCGAGCGCCGTCGGCGACTCGGGCCGCAGGCGCAGCATCCAGCCTTGACCGTAGCAGTCCTGGTTGACGAGCTCGGGCGCCGAACCGAGCGCGGTGTTCGACGCCACCACCGTGCCGGCGATCGGCGCGTAGACATCGGACGCGGCCTTCACCGACTCGACCACGGCGCAGCCCTCGCCGGCGGCGAGCGTGCGGCCCACCTCGGGCACATCGACGAACACCAGGTCGCCGAGCGCGGCCTGCGCGTGGTCGGTGATGCCGATCTCGACCGTGCCGTCGGGCAGCAGCCGGGTCCATTCATGGGATTTCGCGTACTTCAGGTCGGCGGGGATCTGGCTCATGGGAAGGTCCTCCGAAGGGGTCAAAGATCGATGAGGGGGCGGCCGTGGCGGACGAAGGGCGGCTTCACCACCCGCGCAGGCAACCACTTGCCGCGTACATCCACCAGCACGCTGCCGGTCGCGGCGCGCGGCACGCGGGCGAGCGCGATGGAGCGTTGCAAGGTCGGCGAGAAGGTGCCGCTCGTGACCTCGCCCTCCAAGGCGCCGGGCGCAGCGGCCGCATCGGTCTCGCTCAAGCGGACCTTCTGGTGGCCGCGCAGCACGCCGCGGTCCTCGAGCACGAGCCCGACGGACTTCATGGGCACGCCCGCGGCGCGGTGCGCCTCGAGGGCGCGCCGGCCGACGAAATCGCGCTCCGGCGGATCGAAGGCGACGGTCCACGCCAGGCCGGACTCGAGCGGATGCCGGGACTCGTCCATGTCGCTGCCGTAGAGGCTCATGCCGGCCTCGAGGCGCAGCGTGTCGCGCGCGCCGAGACCGCAGGGCGCGACGCCGGTCGCCGCGAGCGCTTGCCAGAACGGCGCGGCCTCGGCCGCCGGCAGCATCACCTCGAAACCGTCCTCGCCGGTATAGCCGGTACGGGCCACGAACCAGGCGCCGCACTCGCGGGCTGCGAACGGCTCGAGCGCGAGCGCAGCGGCACGGTCGGCGCCATCGGCATCGAGCAGGTCCGCGACCCGCGCCCGGGCCTGCGGGCCTTGCACCGCCACCACCGCAAGGTCGCTGCGCTCGATGATGTCGACCGCGGCGTGCCACTCGGCGGCGCGTGCGCGCATCCACGCGAGGTCCTTGTCGCGGGTGCCGGCGTTGACGACCACCCGGAACCAGGCCTCGTCCATGAAGTAGACGATGAGGTCGTCGAGGATGCCCCCGTCCTCGGCGAGCATGCAGGAGTAGAGCGCCTTTCCCGGGGCGCGCAGCTTGCCCACATCGTTGGCGAGCAGCCGCGTCAGGAACGGCCGCACAGGCGCGCCACGCAGATCGACGACGCACATGTGCGAGACATCGAACATGCCGGCGTCGCGGCGCACCCGATGGTGCTCCTCGATCTGCGAGCCGTAGTTGACGGGCATGTCCCAGCCGCCGAAATCGACGGTGCGGGCGCCCGAGGCGAGGTGGAGATCGTACAGCGGCGTCTTGCGTCCCATGCCCGTGACCTTCCCGGTCGGGGCCTCCGCAAGGCCAAAAAAAGGCGGCACGGGCCCCATGCCCATGCCGCCCCTCTGTCTTTGGACCTGAGAGATAGGGCCTGCGCTGGGCGGGCCGCTCCCCTTCGGTGGACGGCGTGCCCTGACGGGCTGCGCCATCGCTCTCCAGAATCCGTCTGCGACCTGCCGTTCTTTTGCCTGAGCGTTTCCGGGCGGAAACTTGCGCCTTCGGCGTCCACCCCGGCCGCTGGGCGGGGCGGATCTCTCCGGCGAGGTCGGAATGCACGGACGGGCGCGATAATATCAACTTCCGAACCCCGGAGGTCGACCTGATGTCCAAGCCGCGCCTTGCCACCCTCGCCGCCGTCGCCCTTGCGGTCGTGCTGCCGTTCGCCGACGCCGCGGCGGCGACCGCCGCGCGCAGCCCCGCCGCCGAGCGCCTCTATGCGCTGTTCGATTCGACTTGGGAGAAGGAGCTCGCCCTGAACCCGATGATGGCGACCTATACCGGCGACGCGCGCTACAACGACCGCTGGACCGACATGTCCGCGGCCGGCATCGCCCAGCGTCATCAGCACGACCGCGATACGCTCGCGGCGCTGCGCGCCATACCGCGCGACCAGCTCACGCCCGCCGAGCAGCTCGACTACGACCTGTTCGCACGCGAGTACGAGCAGCAGCTCGCCACCCATCCCTTCAAGCCCTGGCTCTACCAGATCAACCAGCGCGGCGGCATCCAGACGCTGTCGGAGACGGCCGAGATCCTGCCGTTCCGCACGGTCAAGGATTACGAGGACTGGATCGCACGCCTGCAGGGCGTGGGCACGCTCGTCGATCAGCACATCGCGATGCTCGACGAGGCCGCGCGCGAAGGGCGCACGCAGCCGCGCGTCATCATGGAACGCCTGACGCCGCAGCTCGCGCTGCAGGTCGTCGACTCGCCGGAGAAGAGCCCGTTCTACGCCCCCTTCCGCCGCTTCCCCGACTCCATCGGCGCCGCTGACCGCGCCCGTCTCGACGCCGCGGGCCGCGCGGCGATCGCCTCATCGGTGCTGCCCGCCTACAAGCGTCTGCAGACGGCGTTCACGCAGCGCTACCTGCCTGCCACGCGCAGCTCGGTCGGCATCTCCGGCACGCCGCAGGGCGCCGACTTCTACCGCGAGCGCATCGCCTACCACACCACCCTCAACGGCCTCACCGCCGACGAGATCCACGCCATCGGCCTCGCGGAGGTGGCGCGCATCCGCGGCGAGATGACCAAGATCAAGGATCAGGTGGGCTTCAAGGGAACGCTGCAGGATTTCTTCGTGTTCCTGCGCACCGATCCGCAGTTCTACTACAAGACCCCGCAGGAATTGTTCCAGGCCTACCTCGCGGTCTCGAAGCGCATCGACCCGGGCCTCGTGAAGCTCTTCGGCAAGCTGCCGCGCACGCCGTACGGGCTGCGCGCGATCCCGGACACCAGCGCGCCCAACACCACCACCGCCTACTACCAGCCGCCGGCCGCCGACGGCAGCCGCGCCGGCTACTACTATGTGAACCTCTACCGCCCGGAGGTGCGCCCGAAGTACGAGATGGAGGTGCTGTCGATCCACGAGGCCGTCCCGGGCCATCACCTGCAGATCGCGCTCGCGCTGGAACAGGCCTCGATGCCGCAGTTCCGGCGCAACGCGGGCTACACCGCGTACATCGAGGGCTGGGCGCTCTACTCGGAGAGCCTCGGCGAGGAGCTCGGGCTCTACCAGGACCCGTACTCGAAGTTCGGCCAGCTGACCTACGACATGTGGCGCGCCGTGCGCCTCGTCGTCGACACCGGGCTGCACGCCAAGGGCTGGTCGCGCCAGCAGGCCATCGATTTCTTCAAGGACAACGCCGCCAAGACCGAGGCCGACATCGTGAACGAGATCGACCGCTACATCGCCTGGCCCGGTCAGGCGCTCGCCTACAAGATCGGCCAGCTGCGCATCTCGGCGCTGCGGCGCGAGGCCGAAGCCGCGCTCGGGCCGCGCTTCGACATCCGCGCCTTCCACGACACGCTGCTCGCCACCGGCGCGGTGCCGCTCGATGTGATGGAGCCGCGCATGCGGGCGTGGATCGCCGCCCAGCGGACGAGCTCGGAGCAGGCCAAGTGATCCGCCGGCGGCGCAGCATCGCGACGGTGGTCGGCGGCGTGCGGGTCGGCGGCGACGCGCCCATCGTCGTGCAGTCGATGACCAACACCGACACCGCCGACATCGGGTCCACCGTCGCGCAGGTCCGCGCGCTCGCCAAGGCGGGTTCCGAGATCGTGCGCGTCACGGTCAACACCGACGAAGCGGCGGCGGCCGTGCCGCATATCCGCGACCGGCTCGCGCAAGCAGGCGTCACCGTGCCCCTGGTCGGCGACTTCCACTTCAACGGCCACAAGCTGCTGAAGGCCCACCCGGCCTGCGCCGAGGCGCTCGCCAAGTTCCGCATCAACCCGGGCAACGTCGGCCGTGGCAGCAAGCGCGATCCGCAGTTCGCGGAGATGATCGAGATGGCCTGCCGCCACGCGAAACCGATCCGCATCGGTGTCAACTGGGGCAGCCTCGACCCGGAGCTGCTGACGCGCATGATGGACGAGAACAACGCCTCGCCCGCGCCGCGCAGCGCCAACGAGGTGATGCGCGCGGCGGTGGTGGAGTCCGCGCTGCAGAACGCGCAGCGCGCCGAAGAGCTCGGCCAGCCGCACGAGGGCATCGTGCTCTCCGCCAAGGTGAGCGGCGTGCAGGACCTGATCGCCATCTACACCGACCTCGCCGCGCGCTGCGATTACCCGCTGCATGTCGGCCTCACCGAGGCCGGCATGGGCAGCAAGGGCATAGTGGCCTCGACCGCCGGCATCGGCGTGCTGCTGCAGCAGGGCATCGGCGACACGATCCGCGTCTCGCTCACCCCGGAGCCGGGCGGCGACCGTACCCAGGAGGTGATCGTCGCGCAGGAGATCCTGCAGACCATGGGGCTGCGCTCGTTCACGCCGATGGTGATCGCCTGCCCCGGCTGCGGCCGCACCACCAGCACCTACTTCCAGCAGCTGGCGCAGGACATCCAGTCCTACATCCGCCACCGCATGCCCGAGTGGCGCAAGGCCCATGACGGCGTCGAGGAGATGAACGTCGCGGTGATGGGCTGCGTCGTGAACGGCCCGGGCGAGAGCAAGCATGCCAACATCGGCATCAGCCTGCCCGGCACCGGCGAGCGCCCCGTGGCGCCCGTCTACGAGGACGGCGAGAAGACCGTCACCTTGAAGGGCGATGACATCGCCGGCGACTTCCAACGACTCGTCGAGGCCTACGTCGCGCGCCGCTATCCGCGTCGCACCGCGAACCCCGGCACAGGAGCCTGACCATGAGCGGATTGACCGAGAAGAAGTGCCTGCCCTGCGAGGGCGGCGTCCCGCCGCTGCCGCGCGCCGAGTGCGAGCGCCTGCTCGCCGAGCTCTCGCCCGAGTGGCGGATCTCGCCCGACGGCGCCGAACTGCAGCGCGAGTTCGCGTTCAAGGATTTCTACCGCACGATGAGCTTCGTGAACGCGCTGGCGCATGTCGCCAACTCGGAGGACCACCACCCCGACATCGCGGTGGGCTACGGCTACTGCCGCGTGCGTTATTCCACGCACGCGGTGGGCGGACTCACCGAGAACGACTTCATCTGCGCGGCCAAGATCGACCGTATCGGCTGAGGGCGGGTCAAGAACCCGCGCGGCGGGCGGCGCGCGGCAGCTCGCCGCCGAGGCCCAGCGCGCGGCCGGCGAAGAACCCGCGCAACGGCGCGGAGCGGCCGACGAGACCCATGCCGCGCGTGGCGAGCTGGCCTACCGGGTCCGTCCCGAAGGCCAGGAAGCGGTTCAGCAGGTCGAAGGCCCGCCCCATGGTCTCGTTCTCGCCCTTGCGCCAACGCTCGTAGCGCCGCAGCACGCGCAGCGCACCGGGGTCTTCGCCCTCCGCGGACGCGTCCTCCAGCACCTCGGCGAGCGCCGCAGCGTCCATCAGCCCGAGGTTGAGGCCCTGCCCGGCGAGCGGATGCACGATGTGCGCGGCGTCGCCCACCAGCACACAGCGCTCACGCGCGTAATGCGGCGCGCGCACCCGGCGTAACGGGAAGGCGGCGCGACCGCTGGCGAGCTTGAGCGCGCCCAACACGCCGCCGCTCGCCGCGGTGACCTCCGCCTCGAAATCTTCGGGTGACGCGGCCAGCAGCGCCTCCGCACGCGCACGCGGCGCGGACCAGACCAGGGAGCTCGTGCCGTCGGCGAGGGGCAGCAACGCCAGCGTGCCCTCCCCCAGGAAGCGCTGCCAAGCGGTGTGCTCGTGGGGCCGCTCGCTGTGCAGGTTGGCGACCACGCCCGCTTGCTGGTAGTCCTGCGTCTCGAGCTCGAGTCCCGCGGCGCGGCGCACCAGCGATCGCCCGCCATCAGCGCCGACCACCAGCGAGGCGCGCCAGCGGCGTCCGTCGGCGAGCAGCGACACGCTGCGCGCGTCGAACTCCAGCGCCGAGAGCGTGGCCGCCTCGGCGACGCCGCCCGACTCGATGAAAGCATCCAGGGCCGCACGCTGCACGCGGGCGTTGCCGACGATGTGGCCGAGGTCGGGCTCGCCGATCTCGGCGGCGTCGAAGCGGAGCGACCCCGCACCGCGCGGCTCGCCGTCGGCGGGCCAGACATGCATACGCTCGTAGCGGCCGAGCGCGCCCGGTACCGCCCGCAGCGCCGCCCAGGCACCCGCGGCGCCCAGCACGCGCTCGCTGGCGCGCGACAGCGCGACCACGCGCAGATCGTCGGGCGCAGCCGTCGATGCGGGCGACGGCGCGGTCGCCGATGCGGGCGCCGGCGCGCCCGCCGGCAGCTGCCGCTCGATGAGCAGCACGCGGCGCCGTGCGCCGCCCTGACCGCGCTTCAGCAACGCACCGAGCACCGCGCCCACCGGGCCGCCGCCGACGATGGCGACATCGAAGTCCGGGCGATCAGGTGCAGCGCCGCTCATGCGCCGTCCCCGCGCACCGCGAGCGCGAGGCCGCGCGCGAGCCGCGGCGTGCGGGCCGCGAAACCCCAGCTGAGCCGTGACATCGCCTGCTTGGCGCTCGGCGAAAGATCGAACAGCAGCAGACCGATGTCGCGCGCCAAGGGCACACCGGGACGGCTGTCGCCGAAGACCTTCACCAGGCCGTCGGTGAAGCGCGTGATGCCGTCGCGGTCGCGCTCGCGACCGGCCGCATAGGCCTCGAGCAGCGCGGGCGCACCGGCGTCGAAGGCCGACACGGCGCCGGCCGGCGCGGCGCGGGTCGACGCGCTCACCGCGTCGGCGAGCAGCTCCGCGAGCGTCGCCGCATCACGCAGACCGAGGTTGAAGCCCTGCCCCGCCACCGGATGCAGGCCCTGCGCCGCGTTGCCGACCAGCACGACGCGCGGCGCGGTCACCCGGTCCGCCCGCACCAGCTTCAGGGGATAGGCCTGCCGCGCGCCGACGCGGGTGAAGCGTCCGGCGCGCCAGCCGAAGGCCTGCTGCAGCGCGGCGAGGTACTCGTCGTCGGACATCGCGAGCACCCTGTCGGCATCGGCGCTCGCCACGGTCCACACCACGCCGTAGGCGCCGCCGCCGTGGTCGCGGCCGTCCCCCGCAACGCCCGCGAGCGGCAGCACGGCGAACGGGCCCTGCGGCGTGAAGCGCTCATAGGCCGTGCCCTCGGCGGGACGCGTCGCCGCAGCGTGCGCCACCACGGCGACCTGTCCGTAGTCCTCGGTCGCGGCCTCGAGGCCCGCGGCCGCGCGCAGCAGCGACTTGGCGCCGTCGGCGGCGACCGCGAGCCGTGCGCGGATCGGCGCGGCGTCGCCCTCGGTGTGCAGCTCGACATGATCGGCGTGCAGCTGCGCCGCCGTGCAACGCGCCGGCATGCGCAGATGCAGCCCGGGGATCGACGCCAGCCGCGCACGCAGCGCCGCGCCGAGCGTGCGGTTGGTCGCGACGAAGCCGAAGGCGTCGAGCCCGAGCTCCGCCGCCTCGAGCCGCGCGAACCCGAAGCGGCCCGCATCGGAGACATGGATGCGGCGGATGGCGGCGGTCTGCGGTGCGATGTCGGACCAGAGCCCCAGCGCCTCGAAGATGCGGCGCGTGCCGTTGCCGAGCGCGGTGGTGCGGTCATCGAAGCTCGGTTGCCGCGCATCGTCCGCCGCCGCGCCTTCGATGAGCGCCAGACGCAGACCGGTGGGGGCGAGCGCGGCCGCCAGGCTCGCGCCGACCAGCCCGCCGCCGACGATGGCGACATCCACCTCGACCGCCGGCGCGGCGGCCGGCGTCGTGGACTCGCTCATGACGCCGTGCTGCGCGCGGCGCGCGCCGCGGCCATGACCGCTTCGATGGCGTCGGCGTCCTTGGGCACGCCGTCGGTGAGCACCTCGTGTCCCTCGCGGGTGACGAGCACATCGTCCTCGATCCGGATGCCGATGTTGCGGAACTCCGGGGGCACGCCGCGCGTGCCGGGCGGGATGTACAGCCCGGGCTCTATGGTGAGGACCATGCCGGGCTCGAGCGCGCGCCAGGCGTCGCCGATCTTGTATTCACCGACATCGTGGACATCCATGCCGAGCCAGTGACCGGTCTTGTGCATGTAGAAGCGGCGGTAGGCCTCTTCCTTGATGAGCGTGGGCACACGCCCCTTGAGCAGTCCGAGCCGCACCATGCCGGCGGTGAGCACCTGCACCGCGACCTCGTGCGGCCGGTTCCAGTGCTCACCCGGACGCACGGCCTCGATGGCGGCGCGGTTGGCCTCCAGCACGAGGTCGTAGGCGGCCCGTTGCGCGGCATCGAACCGACCGTTCACCGGGAAGGTACGCGTGATGTCCGACGCGTAGTGGCGGAACTCGCAGCCGGCGTCGATCAGCAGCAGCTCGCCGTCGCGCAGCAGCGATGCGTTCTCGCGGTAGTGCAGGATGCAGCCGTTGGCGCCGCCGCCGACGATGGGCAGGTAGCTGATGTCGGCATCGGCGCGGTGGAACTCGTGGCGGATCTCGGCGGCGATCTCGTACTCGAAGACCCCGGGGCGGCAATACCGCATGGCGCGCAGGTGGGCCGCAGCCGCGATCCGCGCGGCATGGCGCATCTGCTCGACCTCGCCGCGGCTCTTGAAGAGCCGCATCTCGTGCAGCGCGTGCTCCAGCGCGACGATCTCGTGCGGCGCGTGACGCCCGTGCTTGGCCTGGGCGCGCAGCCCGTTCACCCAACCGACGAGTCGCTGGTCGAAGTCGCGGTTGACGCCCACCGTGTAGAAGACCCGCGCCCGGCTCTCCATGAGCCCGGGCAGGATCTCGTCGATGTCGGCGATGGGGAAGGCGTCGTCGGCGCCGAAATCGCGGCAGGCGCCCGCGGGGCCCGCGCGCCGACCGTCCCAGGTCTCGCGCGTGGGGTCACGGTCGCGCACGAACAGCAGATACTCGCCCTGCGGCCGCCCCGGCACCAGCACCGCCACCGACTCGGGTTCGCCGAAACCGGTCAGGTGATGGAAATCGCTGTCCTGGCGGTAGGCGTACTCGACATCGTTGTTGCGCAGATGCACGGGCGCGGCGGCGATCACCGCGATCGCGTCGCGGCCCATCTCGCGCATCAGCGCGCGACGGCGGCGCGCGTACTCGTCGCGGCCGAGCGGCGGCGGCGGCGCGCCGGGCAGTTCCGGGCCGCGTCGTGTACCGACCACCGTGCGGCGGCGCGGCTCAGTGGAGCGACGCGGGCGGGCCATCGGGAGCGGCGGTCTGGGGTTGCCGATACGGGGCGAGCTCGTCGAAGAGCAGTTGCACGCCCACGCGCACGAACTCCACGAGTTCGGCGTAGGCCTGCTCGTTCTCCTCCTCGGATTCGTCGGGGTCGACGCCCACGCCGGTGATGGCGCCGATGTCGCGCACGATCTCCGCCACCTGCGTCGGCAGCGATTCCGGGTCGGGCAAGGCGCTCGTACCGAGACCGTACAGGAAACCTTGGCAGAACTCGCCGAGCGCCTGCGCGCGCTCGGCCACCGGAGCGTCGTCGTCCGGCAGCACCGGCGCGAAGCGCAGCTCGCCCGCCGCCAACGCCTCGCGCGTCCAGCGATAGAGCTCCTGCATGCCCTGTTGGGCGGCGCCGGGCCGCCCCTCCGGGAAGACCTCGTCGAACCACTCCCGCAGACCGAACGATCCGCCGGCGCACAGCGCACCGACGAGGGTCCCGTGGGCCTCGGGGACCTCGGTCAGGGCGCGGGCGCCCTCCAGCAGACGGGCGAGATCGCGATGGCTCGGCGCGGACATGCGTTGATTATGCCCGATGCGCCGCTTCGGCGGCCGCGCCGCCGACCCCCATCGCACCACGCCGGTCGTTGCCCCGGCACGGATCAGGCCTATAATTTCCGTCCCGGCACCCGCGACCTGCGAGATCCCACGAGATGCCCAGCAACGACCGCAACGCCCTCGAAGCCGAACTGCGCCGCCTCGAGAAGCAGGTGGAGGAGCTGATCGCCGCGCTCGGCGCAGCCCGCGAGGAGACCCGCGCGCTGCGGCACCGCCAGGATCAACTGTCGGTCGAGCGCGCCTCGCTGATGCAGCGCAACGAGCAGGTCCGCACCCGCGTCGAGGCGATGATCGGCCGCCTCAAGACCCTGGAGCACGGTTCGTGAGCGGCGCCGACAAGCCCGAAGGCAAGGATGTCGCGCGGGTCAGCGTCCGCATCCTCGACAAGGAATACCTCATCGCCTGTCCCTTCGAGGAGCGCTCCGCGCTGCTCGACGCCGCCCAGCACCTCGACAGCCGCATGCGCGAGGTCCGCGACAGCGGCAAGGTCGTGGGCATGGACCGCATCGCCGTCATCGCCGCGCTCAACCTCGCCAACGAACTGCTGCGCGCTCAGACCCAGGACCGCCGCGCCGAGGCCGAGGTCACCGGCCGCGTGCGCGCTCTGCGCGAGCGAGTCGACGGCGCCCTCGTCCGCGGCCAGCAGCTCGACCTGTAGTCCATACGCGCACGCCCTTGCACCACCGCGGGTGCGGCTGGTGTAGAGTGTCTTCGCGTCACCTGCGGTGCTCGACAAGCGGATCGGGTATTACCTCTCGACCCTAAGTTGGAACGCCCAGGGGCATCAGGATTTGCTGTCAGCACTGTGCAAGTCCGCCTCGAGCGGAAAGCCTTACCTGACGCAGTCCGCCCCACTTGTTGCTCTGTGTCGAGAGCAACGGTCCGCACCGGCACAGGTGGGTGACGCCTCGATTCTTCTGGGCCCAGCGAGGGAGAGGCTTTTGGCCCGACAAGGCGCCGACAGCGATGCGCCGGCCGCGCGCGATCTGGCGCGGCGTCGGTTGCGCCAGGACCTGCGCCGTCGTCGCGCCGCGTTGCCGCCCGTCGAGCGGGCGCGCGCCGCGCGACGCATCGCGGCACAGCTCGCCGCCGCCGGCCTGCTGCGTCCCGGGCTGCGCATCGGCGTCTACCTCGCGGTGCGCAGCGAGATCAGCCTCGCCCCCTTCATCGCCCTCGCGCAGCGCGCCGGTTGCCGTCTCTGGCTGCCGCGCATCACCGACACGCGGAACCATCGCATGAGCTTCGTGCCGGCCGACGCACCGCTGCGACGCGGACCCCACGGCATCCCGGAACCGGCGGCGGGCGCACGCTGCGCCGCACAGCGGTTGCAGGTGATCCTCATGCCGCTGGTCGGCTTCGATGCGGCGGGGCATCGCCTCGGTTCGGGCGCCGGCTACTACGACCGCGCGCTCGCTTTCCGCGCCGGACGGCGCCGCTGGCGCGGCCCGCGGCTCATCGGGGTGGCCCACTCCTGCCAGCAGGCCGAGGCCATCGCGGCGCTGCCGACCGATGTCCCGCTCGATGCGGTGGTCACCGAAAAAGGCCTTTTTTCCTGCAGCGGAGCCGGAACATGAACCATTGGCTGATGAAGTCCGAACCGTCGGTGTTCGGCATCGACGACCTCGCCGCGGCGCCCAAGCGCACCAGCGGCTGGGACGGCGTGCGCAACTACCAGGTGCGCAACATGCTGCGCGACGAGTTCGCGGTCGGCGACCTGGCGTTCTTCTACCACTCGAGCTGCCCGGAGCCGGGCATCGTCGGCGTGATGAAGGTCGTACGCGCGGGCCATCCCGACACCACCGCGCTCGACCCGAAGCATCCCGCGTACGATCCCGCGGCGACCCGCGATGCGCCGCGCTGGTATCAGGTCGATGTGCGCCTCGAGAAGCGTTTTCCGAGGACGATCACGCTCGATGAACTGCGCGCCCACGAGGGCGGCGCGCTGCGCGGACTGCGCGTGCTGCAGCGCGGCAACCGGCTCTCCATCACGCCGATCGACCCGTCTCATTGGCGCTTCATCCTGTCGCTCGTCTGACCCCCTTGCTTGTTTTTTACAATCGCGTGTATATACTCGGCCCCGGGACTAACCCGTAACTGGAGAACCAACATGGCCAAGGCCAAGAAGAAGGCTAAGAAGAAAGCCGCCAAGAAGAAGTAAGATCCCTCGGGATCTTCGGTGGGCGTGACGCAAGTCTCACCACCGCTTCTGGTAAGAAAGGAGATGCCCGCGAAAGCGGGCATCTTCATTTAGGGTCACGGAAAAGGCTGTAAATCACGGGGGAATCGCCCATGACGGACTCCTCGGCAGGCAAGCAGGCGGCGGCGCAGGCCGCGCTCAGGTTCGTCGACGACGACGCGGTCATCGGCGTCGGCACCGGCTCCACGGTCAACTTCTTCATCGACGCGCTCGCCTCGCGGCGCGACCGCATCCGGGGCGCCGTCTCCTCCTCGGACGCCTCCACCGCCCGGCTCAAAGCCGCCGGCATCGAGGTCCTCGACCTCAACCGCACCGGCGACCTCGAGGTATATGTGGACGGCGCCGACGAGACCGACCACCACCGCCGGCTCATCAAGGGCGGCGGCGCCGCGCTCACCCGCGAGAAGATCGTCGCCGCCGCGTCGCGCAAGTTCGTCTGCGTGGTCGACGAATCCAAGGTCGTCGATGTCCTCGGCCGCTTCCCGCTGCCGGTCGAGGTCATCCCGATGGCTCGCTCCTATGTCGCGCGGCAGCTCATCAAGCTCGGCGGCCAGCCGGTGTGGCGCGAGAATGTGCTCACCGACAACGGCAACCAGATCCTCGATGTGCACGGCCTGCGCATACTCGATCCGCCCGCGCTCGAGACCGCCATCAACGGCATCGCAGGCGTGGTGACGGTGGGCCTGTTCGCGCACCGCCCCGCCGATGTCGTGCTGGTCGGCAGCGCCGCCGGCGTGCGCACGCTCGGCTGACCCCGACCATGAGCGCCTCCGACGACAGCGCCCCGCAGTACCAGCCGCCCAAGGTCTGGGAATGGAAGAAGGGCAGCGGCGGCCGCTTCGCCGCCATCAACCGACCCATCGCCGGCGCCACCCACGACAAGGCGCTGCCGGTCGGCCGCCATCCGCTGCAGCTCTACTCGCTCGCCACCCCGAACGGGGTGAAGGTGACGGTGCTGCTCGAAGAACTGCTGGCGATGGGGCACACCGGCGCCGAGTACGACGCCTGGCTCATCAAGATCACCGAGGGCGACCAGTTCGGCAGCGGCTTCGTCGCCGTCAACCCGAACTCCAAGATCCCCGCCCTGCTCGACCGCTCCACCGAGCCGCCGACCCGGGTGTTCGAGTCGGGCTCCATCCTGCTCTACCTCGCCGAGAAGTTCGGCGCACTGCTGCCGGCCTCCGGCGCGGGCCGCACCGAGTGCCTCAACTGGCTCTTCTGGCAGATGGCGAGCGCACCCTACCTCGGCGGCGGGTTCGGGCATTTCTATGCCTACGCGCCCGAGAAGATCGAGTACGCCATCGACCGCTTCGCCATGGAAGCCAAGCGCCAGATGGATGTGCTCGACCGACGCCTGGGCGAAACGCCTTGGCTCGCGGGCGACGCCTATTCCATCGCCGACATCGCGGTCTGGCCCTGGTATGGCGTGCTCGCGATGGGCGAACTCTACGGCGCGGGCGAGTTCCTGCAGGTGCGTTCGTACGGCAATCTTTGCCGTTGGGCCGAACGCATCGCCGCGCGACCGGCGGTGGAGCGCGGCCGCCGCGTGAACCGCGCTTGGGGCGATGCCGCCACGCAGCTGCCCGAACGGCACTCGGCCGCCGACCTCGACGCACCGCCCGCCGCCTGATCGGGCGGCCGCACATCAAGAAAAAGGCCCGCACCGTTTGCACGATGCGGGCCTTCTTTTTGGCTGGGGGACTAGGATTCGAACCTAGGTAAACGGAGTCAGAGTCCGTTGTCCTACCGCTAGACGATCCCCCAAGAATCGAGTGCGGACGGCGCAGGCGACCCCGCGATCAGCGCTTCGAGTACTGCGGACCGCGGCGGGCCTTGCGACGACCGACCTTCTTGCGCTCGACCTCGCGGGCGTCGCGGGTGACGAACCCGGCGACACGCAGCGGCTGGCGCAGGGTCTCATCATACTCGATGAGCGCGCGGGTGATGCCGTGGCGGATGGCGCCGGCCTGGCCGGTGATGCCGCCACCGGCGACCGTCACGTTCACATCGAAGCGGCCGAGGGTCTCGGTCAGCTCGAGCGGCTGGCGCACGATCATCCGGCCGGTCTCACGGCCGAAGAAGTTCTCGATGGTGCGCTCGTTGATGGTGATGCGGCCGGAGCCGGGCTTGAGGAACACGCGGGCCGTGGCGGTCTTGCGGCGGCCGGTGCCGTAGTTCGTGGCGGGCATTCGGGGTTCCTGGCGTATCAGATGTTGAGGGGCTTGGGCTGCTGCGCGGCGTGCGGGTGCTTGTCGCCCGCGAACACATGCAGCTTGCGGTACATGCTGCGACCGAGCGTGGTCTTCGGCAGCATGCCCTTGACGGCGAACTGGATCACACGCTCGGGGTGCTCCTTGAGGAGTTTCCCGAGGGCGATCGACTTGATGCCGCCGATGGCGCCGGTGTGGTGGTAGTAGATCTTGTCGGTGATCTTCGCCCCGGTGACGCGGACCTTGTCGGCGTTCAGCACGACGATGTGGTCGCCCATATCGACATGCGGGCTGTAGTCGGCCTTGTGCTTGCCCTTCAGTCGCAGCGCGATCTGGCTGGCCAGGCGACCGAGGGTCTTGCCCGAGGCATCGACGACGAACCAGTCACCACGGACGGTGGCGGGCTTGGCAAAAACGGTGCTCATTAAATGTCTCCGCTCGCGACGGACAGTCAAAAACCCACGGGTCGCGAGTCCCGAAAAAGGGCCGGAAGTGTACTCAAGCCGCGAGGGGTTTGCAAAACCTCCTGCAAGGCACCCATACCCGGCACCAGACACCTGGACCCGGTACGGACACCCCCTCGGACCGTCCACCCAGTGGACTTCATATGTAAAACAGTGCGGATGGCGGCCGTGCAGACCTCAAGAAAGGCCCTCGGGCGGCCGACCTATAATGTGCCATGCGCGAAAGCCACCTCTTCGACCCTGTCCTCGGCTCCCTTGATCGGGCGCTCCGCGCCGTTTTCGCGCCTCCCCACGCGAACCGGCCGATGCCCCGCCCCAAGGGCGACGCGACCCTGCCCGAGGCTCCGCTGTCCGACGCCGAACGGCGCGACGCGGCCGGCCTGATGCGGGTCAACCATGCCGGGGAGGTGGCTGCGCAGGCGCTCTATCACGGTCAGGCCGCCTTCGCCTCGCGTCCCGAGGTCCGTGACTGGCTGCTGCAGGCCGCGCGCGAGGAGGCCGACCACCTCGCTTGGTGCGACCAGCGGTTGCGCGAGCTCGGCTCGCGCCCGAGCCTGCTCGGACCGATCTGGTACGCCGGATCGTTCGCGATCGGTGCTGCGGCGGCGCTCGCGGGCGATCGCACCAGCCTCGGCTTCGTCAGCGAGACCGAGCGTCAGGTCGAGGGCCACATCGACTCGCATCTCGAGCGCTTGCCCGCCGCCGATGCACGCAGCCGTGCGGTCCTGCAGGTGATGCGCGACGACGAGGCGGCGCACGGCGCCGCCGCGCGTGCGGCCGGCGGCCAGGAACTGCCGGTGCCGGTGCGCGAAGCGATGCGCGCCACCGCCAAGGTCATGACCACCACGAGCCGCTGGCTATGACACCACCGCCCCGCACCGTCGCCCCCCGTGCGCTGCCGGCGCGCGCCTCGACCGCCCCTTCGCCGGGTGTGCAGCGCTTCATCGAGCACGCGCGGCGCCGCGTCGTGCCGTCCCGGACCTTGCTCATCAGCGCCGGCGAACCGCCCGAGTCGCTGTTCCTCGTGGTGTCGGGTTCGGTCGAGGTGATGATCGAGGACGACGAGGGCAACGACATGGTCCTCGCCTACCTCGGCAAGGGCCAGTTCTTCGGCGAGATGGGGCTGTTCGGGCTCGGCCAGGGCCGCAGCGCCTTCGTGCGCGCCCGCGGCCGCAGCGAGATCGCCGAGATGCCCTACGCGCGTTTCCGTGCGTTGGCGCAGGAAGCGCCGTCGTTGATGGCCGAGATCGCCGCGCAGCTCGCGCTGCGGCTCGAGCGCACCAACCGCAAGCTCGGCGACCTGGCGTTCGTGGATGTCAGCGGGCGCATCGCGCACGCGCTCATCGACCTCTGCGGCGAGCCGGAGGCCTTGACGCATCCCGAGGGCATGCAGATCCGCGTGTCGCGGCAGGAGCTCTCGCGGCTCGTGGGTTGCTCGCGCGAGATGGCGGGCCGGGTGCTGAAGTCGCTGGAGGAACAGGGCCTGCTGCGCGCCCACGGCAAGACCGTGGTGGTCTTCGGCGTGCGGCCGGGGGCGGCGCGCTCGTCGGCCGCTCAGCCGGCGGCGGCGATCGCCGAGCGCATCGCGCGCACCGTCGCCGCGTAGTCGCGGCTGCCGAAGATCGCCGAGCCGGCGACGAAGGTGTCCGCGCCCGCCGCGGCCACCGCGCCGATGTTGTCCACCTTGATGCCGCCGTCCACCTCGAGCCGTACCGCGCGTCCCGAAGCCTCGATGCGCTCGCGCACCGCGCGGATCTTGTCGAGCGTGGAAGGGATGAACGCCTGACCGCCGAAGCCCGGGTTCACGGACATCAAGAGCACGAGGTCGAGCTGCGGCAGCGTATGGTCCAGCCAGGACAGCGGGGTCGCCGGGTTCAGCACGAGGCCGGGCTTGCAGCCCAGTTCGCGGATCAGCGCGATGCTGCGGTCGATGTGGTCGCTGGCCTCGGGATGGAAGCTGATCCAGGTCGCGCCCGCCTTGGCGAAATCCGCGATCAACCGGTCGACCGGACGCACCATCAGGTGCACATCGATCGGCGCGGTGATGCCGTGCTTGCGCAGCGCCTCGCAGACCAGCGGCCCCACCGTGAGGTTGGGCACATAGTGGTTGTCCATGACATCGAAGTGGATGACATCGGCGCCGGCGGTGAGCACCGCCTCGACCTCGGCGCCGAGCCGCGCGAAGTCGGCCGACAGGATGGACGGCGCGATCCAGGGCGCGTTGCGGGCAGATGTGCGTTCGGCGGTCACGGCTTGATCCCTCGCGCGGCGCGGATGATGTCCCAGGCTTCGATGATCTGCTGCGTGCGCTGCTTGGCGTGCTCGAGCATGGACTCGGGCAGGCCGTTGGCGCGCAGCTTATCAGGATGGTGCCGCGACAGCTGACGGCGGTAGGCCTTGACCACCGCCTCGTCGCCCGCGCCGGCGCGCACGCCGATCACCTCGTAGGCCTCGGTCAGCGACATGCGCGGCACGGCGCCCGGCGCCCGTCCCGCGCCCTCCGCGCGTCCCCCGCTGCGGCTGCCGCCGCCCGGGCGTGCGCCCGCTGCACCGGACGCGCCTGCCGCGCCCGCCGCGCCCCCTGCCGCACCCGCGGAGGGTCGGGCACCGCCGCGCGAGCGCTGGCGCTGACGCAGCACGGTCTCAAGCCGCGCGAACTCCAGCCCGCCGACGCCGAGCATGGCCGCGACGCGCATCAACATCGGACGCGCCGGACCACGCAGGTCGTCGGCGGCGAGCGCGGTACGCAGCTGGATCTCGAGGAAGTTGCGCAACAGGTCGGGGCGTCCGGCGCACACCCGACGCAGCGCCATCACCGCGCGCGAGAGCTCGTAGTCCGGATCCTTGCCGGCGGTGAAATGCGCGATCGCCTCGGCGATGTGCGCCTCGCGCAGACGGAACTCGGTCATCACCGAGCGCGCCGCACGGATGTCCTCGTCAGACACCCGGCCGTCGGCCTTGGCCACATGGCCCATCACCTCGAAGGTGACCTGGAAGAAGAGCGCGTTGACCGCCTTGGGGTCGCCGACCGCCTCGCCCTCGTCGTCGGGCTCGTCCTCGACGACACCGGCGTCCTCGACCCGGTGCAGGGGACGGCGGCGCAACGCCTCACGGGCGCCGGCATCGCCCTCGAGCTTGTCGTCGACCAGATGGCCGGCGATGAGGCCCAGGATGGCCCCCACCGGGCCGCCGGCCAGCGCCCCGAACGCACCGCCCACGAGTTTCCCACCCCACTTCATGCTGCAATACTAGCAATCCCCGGCGGACCGCCGGGTGACCGCCGGCATACGGCCGGCAGAACGGGAGACCGCGTGGCTGACATCGACCCAGTGCCCACCGTGCACACGACCGCCCTGCACCACCTGCGCCGGCTGCACACCGGCAAGGTGCGCGACATCTACGAGGTCGACGCCGACCACATGCTGATCGTCACCACCGACCGCCTGTCCGCGTTCGATGTGGTGCTGCCCGATCCCATCCCGCACAAGGGCCGTGTGCTCACCGAGATCTCGGACTTCTGGTTCCGCCGCACCACCCACATCGTGCCGAACCAGTTGTCGGACATGGGCCTCGAGACGCTGCGGCTCGACCCGGATGAGCGCGCCATGCTCGCGGGCCGTGCGGTGGTCGTGAAGCGCCTGCGCGCGCTGCCGGTGGAGGCCGTGGTGCGCGGCTATCTGATCGGCTCGGGCTGGAAGGACTACCAGCGCACCGGCGCCGTCTGCGGCCATGTGCTGCCGCCCGGGCTCGAGCAGGCGGCGCGCCTGCCCGCGCCGCTCTTCACCCCGGCCAGCAAGGCGCCCGCCGGTCAGCACGACGAGAACATCGACTACGCCGAGGTCGAACGCCTCATCGGCGCGCCGCTCGCCGCGCAGATGCGCGACACCTCGCTCGCGCTCTACGGCTTCGCAGCGGCGCACGCGGCGGCGCGCGGCATCATCATCGCCGACACCAAGTTCGAGTTCGGCGTCGATGCCGCCGGTCGGCTGACCCTCATCGACGAGGTCATCACGCCCGACTCCTCGCGCTTCTGGCCCGCCGACACCTGGCGCACCGGCATCAGCCCGCCCTCCTTCGACAAGCAGTTCGTGCGCGACTACCTCGAGACCCTCGACTGGGACAAGACCGCGCCCGGGCCGCGTCTGCCGGAGGACATCCTCCGCCGCACCAGCGAGAAGTACCTCGAGGCGCTGCGGCGGCTCACCGGCCCGGCTCTGGGCTGACAGGACGCGGCGCGTGCACGAGACCCCCTGGCGGCAGCTCGACGGCTGGCTCTGGGGCCGCCATACGCAGGGCGACGGCCTGCCGGCGCGCGCGCTGCGTCTGCTGCGCTATCCCTACGCGGTGATCCGCGACCTCGCGCTCGGCGACGTCAACCTGCGCGCGATGGGGCTCGTCTACAACACCCTGCTCGCGCTCATCCCGCTGCTCGCCTTCAGCTTCGCGGTGCTCAAGGTGTTCGGCGCGCAGCGCGACCTAGAGCCGCTGGTGCTGGAGTTCTTCCGCCCCGTGGGCGAGGCGGCGGCGGAGCTCACCGCGCGCGTCATGGCCTTCGTGGACGGCGTGTCGAGCGGCCTCGTCGGTGCGCTCGGCTTCGCGCTGCTGCTGTGGACCTTGATGGGCACCATCCAGAAGGTCGAGGACAGCTTCAATTATCTTTGGCGGGTCGAGCAGCCGCGCACCCTCGGGCGGCGTATCGCCGAGTACCTGGTGCTGGTGATCGTGGGGCCCGTGCTGCTGGTGCTCGCCTTCGGGCTCGGCATCGCACCGCCGCTGATGATCACCGCGCTCTTCATCGCGCTCTACCGCTTCGTGCCGAACACCACCGTGCGCTGGCTGCCGGCGATCGGCGGCGGGCTGGTGGCCGGTCTGCTGTGGTGGCTGGTCTCGAAGGTGTTCGCCGACCTCTACACGCATGCCCGCAGCCTCACCATCGTGTACGCGGGCTTCGCGCTCATCATCGCCGCGCTGGTGTGGACCTGGGCCGGCTGGCTGATGCTGCTGATCGGCGTGCAGGTGTCCTTCTACCTGCAGAACCCCGGCTACCTGCGGCTCGGCCTGGTGGAGCTGCGGCTGTCGGCCGCGGAGACCGAGGATCTCGCGCTGCGCATCATGCTGCTGGTCGGACGCTCGCATGTGCAGGGCGCCCGCCGCTGGGACAACGAAGGGCTCGCCCGCGCGCTGCGCGTACCGGGCATCGCCGTGGCGCAGGTGGCGGGCATCCTCGAACAGGCGCGGCTGCTGGCCGCCGACGAGACGGAAGCCTGGCTGCCGGGCCGCGACATCGACCACATCACGCTGCGCGAGGTGCTGCGCACGGTGCGCAATCCGCGCAGCACGCTGGTGGACCACGAACAGGCGAAGCCGCTGCCCGCGGTGGATGCGCTGCAGGCCGAACTGCAGGCGGCGTCGGACAGCACGCTCGGCGAGCGCACGCTCGGTCAGTTGGTCGCCGCGCAGCCGGAATGAGACCGCGGGGCGCGCGCCGGGCGCCCGCCGATCACTCGCCGGCGATGGTCATCTCGCCGACCCACACCGACCCCGTGCGGATGCCGCCGCGCGGGTCGATGTCGCCGCCGATCGCGACGAGGTCACGGTAGAGGTCCTTGAGGTTGCCGGCGATGGTGATCTCCTGCACCGGGAAAGCGACGGCGCCGTCCTCGATCCAGTAGCCGGTGGCGCCGCGCGAATAATCGCCGGTCACGCCGTTCACGCCCTGCCCCATGAGCTCGGTGACGAGCAGTCCGCGGCCCATGCGACGCAGCAGTTCGCGCTGCGAGGGTGCGCCCGCGGAGGGCTCCACCAGCAGGTTGTGCACGCCGCCGGCGTTGCCGGTGCTCGTGAGCCCGAGCTTGCGCGCCGCGTAGGTACCGAGCAGGTAGCCCTCGAGCGCTCCGCCCTGCACCAGCGTACGGTCGCGGGTACGCACGCCCTCGCCGTCCCAGAAGGTGGTCGAAAGACCCTTGGGCAGGTGCGGCCGCTCGTCCATGCGCACCCAATCGGGGAACACCTGCCGCCCGGCGGCATCAAGCAGGAAGGTCGCCTTGCGGTACTGCGCACCGCCGCGGATCGCCGACACGAAGTGGCCGATGAAGCCGCGCGCGACCTCGGGGGCGAAGATGACCGGCGCCTTGCCGGTGGGCAGGCGCCGCGCGCCGAGCCGCGCCACGGTGCGCTCGCCGGCGGTGCGGCCGATCGCCGCGGCGGCGGCGAGGTCACGCGGGTCGCGCGCCGTGTCGTACCAGTAATCGCGCTGCATGTCGTCGCCCTCGCCGGCCAGCAGCACGCAGCTCAAAGAATGGCTGGTGGCGCAGTCGCCGGCGAGGAAGCCGTGGCTGTTGCCGTAGACGCGCACGCCGCGCTGCGAGCCGACGCTCGCGCCCTCGGAGTTCGCGATGCGCGCATCGACGGCGCGTCCGGCGGCCTCGCATTCGAGCGCGAGCGCCACCGCCGCCTCGGGCGTGATGTCCCAGGGGAAGTCGAGGCCGGGGTCGGGCGGATCGCGCGCGAGCAGCGCCGGGTCGGCGAGGCCCGCGCAGTCGTCCTCGGCCGTGTGGCGCGCGAACGCGCAGGCCTTGGCGACGGTGTCGCGCACGGCCTCGGGCGACAGGTCGGCGGTGCTCGCGGAACCTTTGCGCTGGCCGAAGTAGACCGTGACGCCGAGGCCACGGTCGCGCTGGTACTCGACCGTCTCGACCTCGCCGAGACGCACCGTGACCGAAAGACCCTGCTGCAGGCTCGCGTCCGCCTCGGCCTGCGAGGCGCCGAGGCGGCGCGCCTCGGCGAGCGCATCCGCGACCACCGCCTGCAGCCCCGGGATCCGCGTAGGATCGACCTGCTGCGACATGGCAGAATGATAGCAGTCGCGGCCGGTCAGCCGCGGGGGCGCAGCGATGCAGACGACGGATCCGGACCTCGACATCGACACGGACGAGGCCGACGAGCGGCCGAGCAAGAGCGCGCGCAAACGTGCCGCCCATGCGGCGCAGGCCTTCGGCGAGAAGCTGATCACGCTGCGCGAGGCGGACCTCGTCAAGCTCGGCCTGCCGGAACCGCTGCTCGCGGCGGTCCGCGAGGCACGCGGCATCCGCGCCCGCGGCGGCCTGGCCCGCCAGAAGCAGTACATCGGCAAGCTGATGCGCGATATCGACCTCGCGCCGCTGGAGAAGGCTTTGGGGCCGGTCGCGGCCCCGCCCCGGCCGCGGCGCGCCAAGCCCGGCCGGATGCGCTAGAATCCCGCGATGAAAGCCGTGGTCGGCATCGTCATGGGCTCGCGCTCCGACTGGGACACGATGCGCGCCGCCGCCGAGACCCTCGAGAGCCTCGGCGTGCCCCACGAGGTGCGCGTCGTCTCCGCGCACCGCACCCCGGACCTCCTCTTCGAATACGCCGCCGGCGCCGAAGCGCGCGGCCTGCACGCCATCATCGCGGGCGCGGGCGGCGCCGCCCACCTGCCCGGCATGTTGGCCGCCAAGACCACCCTGCCGGTGCTCGGCGTGCCCGTTCAGTCGAAGGCGCTGAACGGCCTCGACTCCCTCCTCTCCATCGTGCAGATGCCGGCCGGCGTGCCGGTCGCCACCTTCGCCATCGGCGTCGCGGGCGCGACCAACGCCGCGCTCACCGCGGCCGCCATCCTCGCCCGCGGCGACGCCAAGGTCGACGCCGCGCTCAAGGCTTTCCGCGCGCGCCAGACGGCGGCGGTGCTCGAGCAGCCCGACCCGCGCGCATCATGACCGTCGGCATCGTCGGCGGAGGCCAGCTCGGTCGCATGCTGGCGCTGGCGGGCTATCCGCTCGGCCTCGACTTCCTCTTCCTCGACCGCAGCGACGACACGCCCGCCGCGCGCGTCGCACCCTCGCTCGTCGGCGAGTTCACCGACCGCAAGCTGCTGCGCGAGCTCGCGCGGCGCTCCGAGGTGCTCACCTTCGACTGGGAGAACATCTCGCTCGACAGCCTGCGCGCGCTCGGCCGCGAGGCGCGCATCGCGCCGCCGCTCGCCGCGCTCGCCATGTCGCAGGACCGGCTCGAGGAGAAGCGGCTGTTCGCCAAGCTCGGCATACCGACCACGCGCCACGCCGCCGTCGACTCGCCCGCCTCGCTCGCGCGTGCGCTGCGCAGCGTCGGCCTGCCGGGCGTGCTCAAGACGCGCCGCCTGGGCTACGACGGCAAGGGCCAGGCCGTGGTGCGCAGCGCCGATGACGCCGCCCGCGCGTTCGAAGCGATGCAGGGCGCGCCGCTCATCTACGAGGAGTTCGTGCCCTTCGACTTCGAGGTCTCGATCCTCGGTGCGCGCAGCCGTCGCGGTGAGGTCGCCGTCTATCCGCTCAACCGCAACCTGCACCGCGAGGGCATCCTGCGGCTGACACGCGCGCCCTGGGACGCGCCGTCGCTGCAGCGCCGCGCCGCGGCGCACCTGCGCCGCGTGCTCGCGCACTACGACTACGAAGGCGTGCTCAACATCGAGTTCTTCGTGCGCGGCAGCCGGCTGATCGCCAACGAGACCGCGCCGCGCGTCCACAACTCCGGGCATTGGACCATCGAGGGCGCGGCGACCAGCCAGTTCGAGAACCACCTGCGCGCCATCCTCGGCCTGCCGCTCGGCGCCACCACGGCGCGCGGCCATGCGGCGATGGTCAACCTGATCGGCTCGCTGCCGCTGCGTGATGCGGTGCTCGCCCTGCCGGAGGCGCACTGGCACGACTACGGGAAAGCCCCGCGGCCGGGGCGCAAAGTGGGCCATGTGACGCTGCTCGCGCCCACCGCGGCGCAACGCGACAAGGCGGCGCAGCTGCTGCTGCGCGCGGTCGATCCCGCGAGCGCGCGGACGCCCTAGCCGGTACCGCCGACCGTGAGCCCGTCGACGCGCAGCGTCGGCTGACCGACGCCCACCGGCACGCTCTGGCCTTCCTTGCCGCAGGTGCCGATGCCGGGGTCGAGCTTGAGGTCGCTACCCACCATCGATACGCGTGTCAGCACATCAGGACCGTTGCCGATCAGCGTCGCGCCTTTGATGGGCGCACCGATGCGGCCGTTCTCGATCAGATAGGCCTCGGCCGCCGAGAACACGAACTTGCCCGAGGTGATGTCCACCTGTCCGCCGCCGAAGTTGACGGCGTAGATGCCCTTCTCGACCGAGGCGATGATCTCCTGCGGGTCGTGCGGGCCGGGGCGCATGTAGGTGTTGGTCATGCGCGGCAGCGTCATGTGCGCGAACGACTCGCGACGGCCGTTGCCGGTCGAGGCCGTGCCCATCAGCCGCGCGTTGAGCTTGTCCTGCAGGTAGCCCTTGAGCACGCCGTCCTCGATGAGCGTGGTGCAGCGCGTCGGCGTGCCCTCGTCGTCGATGTTGAGCGAACCGCGGCGCGCGGCGAGCGTGCCGTCGTCGACCACCGTGCAATGCGGCGAGGCGACGCGCTCGCCGACGCGGCCGCTGAACGCCGAGGTGCCCTTACGGTTGAAGTCGCCCTCGAGGCCGTGGCCGATCGCCTCGTGCAGCAGGATGCCGGGCCAACCGGCGCCGAGCACCACCGTCATCGCACCGGCGGGCGCCGGCACGGCGGCGAGGTTGACGAGCGCCTGCCGCGCCGCCTCGCGGCCGAGTTCGAGCGGCCGGTCGTCGGCGACGAGCTCGCGCAGCGAGTGCCGGCCGCCCATGCCGGCGAAGCCGGTCTCGCGGCGGCCGTCCTGCTCGGCGATCACCGAGACGTTGAAGCGCACCAGCGGGCGCACATCGGCGGCCAGCGTGCCCTCGCCGTCGGCGATGAGCACCACCTCGTAGGACATCGCGACCGAGGCCATCACCTGCACGATGCGCGGATCGACGCGCCGCGTCTCGCGGTCGACGCGCTCGAGCCAACGCACCTTCTCGTCGTCGCTCAGCGAGCCGATCGGGTCGATCGCGGGATAGAGCGCGTGCCCAGTGCTGCGGCGCAGCACCGGGGTGCGGCCCTCGCGGCCGCCGGCGGCGATGGCGCGTGCGGCGCGCGCGGCGTCGAGCAGCGCCTCGGGGAGGATCTCGTCGGAGTAGGCGAAGCCGGTCTTCTCGCCGGCGAGCGCGCGCACGCCGACGCCCTGCTCGATGCTCGAGCTGCCTTCCTTGACGATGCCGTCCTCGAGCGACCAGCCCTCGTCGCGCGAGAACTGGAAATAGAGGTCGGCGGCGTCGATGCCGCCCGCGAGCGCCGTGCCGAGCGCGCGCTCGAGCTGCGGCAGGTCGAGCCCCGCCGGTCGCAGGATCAGCTGCTCGGCGAGTGCGAGCGCGTCGGCGGACGATGCGGCGGGTGCGGAAGCGGGCGTCGGGGTGGTCATGTCTCTGCTTATCCTACGGCAATCACAGCACCCGGTGCGCGAGCGCCGGGAAGACCGCACGCGCCGCGCGCTGCGCCTCGCGGTCGAAAGCCGCGGTGACCGCGCCCTCGCCACGGGGCAGACGCGCCAGCACCCGACCCCAATGGTCGACGATGAGACTGTCGCCCCAGGTCTCGCGACCGTTCGGGTGGAAGCCGGACTGTGCGGCGGCGACCACGCCGCAGAGGTTCTCCACCGCGCGCGCACGCAGCAGCACCTCCCAGTGGGCCCGACCGGTCGGCACGGTGAACGCGGAGGGCAGCGTGAACCAGGTCGCGCCCTCGGCGGACATGCGCCGGAAGAGCTCCGGGAAACGCATGTCGTAGCAGACCGCGAGCCCGAGCCGACCCACGGGCGTATCGACCGTGACGACCTCGTGACCGGGGCGGATGCCCGAAGACTCGCGATGGCTCTCGCTGCGCCCCGGCACATCGACATCGAAGAGGTGGATCTTGTCGTAGCGCGCGACCTCGCGCCCCGCGGCATCGTAGACCAGCGACGCCGCCGCCACGCGGGACTCGCCCGGCACCTTCACCGGTATCGTACCGCCGACCACCCACATCCCGAGTTCGCGCGCTGCGGCCGCGAGCATGGCCTGGATGGGGCCCTCGCCGTGGACCTCGGCCGCCGCCTGACGATCCGCGTCGCGCCGCGCCATCAGCGCGAAGTTCTCGGGCAACACCGCCACCTGCGCACCCGCCGCCGCGGCTTGGGCGAGCAGACGCCGCGCCGTGGCGAGGTTCCCCGCCACCTCCGCGCCCGAGGTCATCTGGATGGCGGCGACGGTCATGCCGGTACCACATCGTAACGGTCGATGGCGTACAGCGTCTCGGCCTGCAGCCGCACCGGCCGGCCGGCCGCGGATTCGAGCTCGGCGAGCGCGCCCGACTCCTCGCCGAGCAGCCGCTCGACGACATCGCGGTGCGCGAGCACCAGCAGCTCTCGGCTCTCGAACTGCCGGGACTGGCGCAGCACCTCGCGCAGGATGTCCTGGCAGACCGTCTCGACCGAGCGCAGGCGCCCGCGTCCCTCGCAGGTCGGGCAGGGGTCGCAGAGCTGGCGCTCGAGGCTCTCGCGCGTGCGCTTGCGCGTCATCTCGACGAGCCCGAACGGCGAGATCGGCGCGACGCCGGTCTGCGCGTGGTCCGCCGCCAGCGCCTGACGCAGCGCGGCGAGGACCCGCTCGCGGTGCGAGATGTCCTTCATGTCGATGAAGTCGATGATGATGATGCCGCCCAGGTTGCGCAGCCGCAGCTGGCGCGCGAGGGCGACGGCGGCCTCGAGGTTGGTGCGCAGGATGGTGTCGTCGAGGTTGCGATGCCCGACGAAGCCGCCGGTGTTCACATCGATGGTCGTCATCGCCTCGGTCTGGTCGATGACGAGGTAACCGCCCGATTTGAGCGGCACCTCGCGCTCTAGCGCGCGGTCGATCTCCTCCTCGATGCCGTGCAGGTCGAAGATCGGCCGCGCCGCGGCATGCAGTTCCAGACGCGGCGCCTGCTGCGGCAGGAAGTCGCGCACGAAGGACTCGAGCTGCGCGAGCTCCGCGGGGTCGTCCACCAGCACGCGCTCGACGCCGCGCGCGAGTTCATCACGCAGCACGCGCCGCGCCAGCGGCAGATCCTCGTGCACGAGCTCGCCCGGCGCCGCGCGGAGACTGCGCTCGCGCACCTGCGCCCACAAGCGTTCGAGATAATCGAGGTCCGCGGCGAGCAGCGCGGCGTCCACGCCCTCGGCGGCGGTGCGCACGATGTAGCCGCCGGGATGCCCCTCCGCGACCAGCGCCTGCATCGCTCCGCGCAGCCGCAGCCGCTCGGCCTCGTCCTCGATGCGGGTGGAGACGCCGATGCCGCGGCCGCGCGGCATGAAGACGAGATAGCGCGAAGGCAGCGAGATGAAGGTCGTCAGCCGAGCGCCTTTCGCGCCCATCGGATCCTTGACCACCTGCACGAGCAGGTCGTCGCCGGGGTTCACGAGCCGCCGGATGTCCAGTTCCGGCGCGGCGGCACCGACACCTGAGGCCGATGTCGGTGCGCCCGGCGGTCCGCCGGACCCGCCCTCGCGCGCCACGCGCTCGGCGTCGAGCCGCGCGCCGTCCACGGCGATGTCGTGCGCATGCAGGAACGCGGTGCGTGCGAGGCCCACCTCGACGAACGCCGCCTGCATCCCCGGCAACACGCGTGTCACGCGGCCCTTGTACAGGTTGCCGACGATCCCGCGCCGGCTCGCACGCTCGATGTGGATCTCCTGCAGCACGCCGCCCTCGAGCAACGCAGCCCGCGATTCGCGCGGCGCGATGTTGATGAAGATCTCGACGCTCATGCCGCACCCTGCCACATCGGCACGCCCGCCTCGCGCAGCAGCGCGGCGGTCTCGGCGAGCGGCAGCCCGACCACGCCCGAGTAGCTGCCCTCGATAGATTCCACGAACACCGCGCCGAGACCCTGGATGCCGTAGCCGCCCGCCTTGTCGCGCGGCTCGCCGGTCGCCCAGTAGGTCTCGGCTTCGCCCGGGGCGATGGCACGGAAGCGCACCCGCGTGCGCGACAGCCGCGTCCTGACCTGCGGTGCGCCATCGGCATCGCGCGTCGCCACCGCGACCGCCGACAGCACCTCATGCTCGCGTCCGCCGAGCTGCGCGAACATCGCCACGAGCTCGGCTGCATCGCGCGGCTTGCCGAGCACCGCAGCATCGATGGTCACGGTGGTGTCCGCGCCGAGCACCGGCAAAGACTGCGCACCGGCGGCGCTGCGTGCCGCCTGCACCGCGAGCGCCTTGGCCGCGGCGAGCCGCAGCACATAGTCGGCAGGCGCCTCGCCCGGCTGCACCGTCTCGTCGAGCTCCACGGAGCGCACGCAGTGCGGGACGCCGATCTGGCGCAATAGCTCGCTGCGCCGCGGCGAAGCGGAGCCGAGACAGAGCACGGGCGATGCGGTGTCGGTCATGTCAGTCACGGTGGTAAGGATGCCCGAGCAGCACCGTCTGCGCTCGGTACAGCTGCTCGGCGAGAAGCACGCGCGCGAGGCCGTGCGGCAAAGTGAGGCGCGACAGCGACCAGGACTCGGCGGCACGGGCCCGCACCGCCGGCGCATGGCCGTCCGGTCCGCCGATCAGCAGCGCGAGGTCGGGCGACTCGCCGGCCAGCACGCCGAGGCGTGCGGCGAGTTCACGGGTGGCGAGCGTCTTGCCGGTCTCGTCGAGCAGCACCACGCGTTCACGGTCGCGCAGCGCCGCCAGCACCCGCTCGCCTTCGCGACGGACCGCGTCATCGGCACCACGCGTGCCGCGGGTCGGGGCCTCGATCTCGACGAGTTCACAGCGCCACGGAGCGCGCAGACGACGGAGGTATTCCTGGGTGGCGGAGTCCACCCAATCAGGTTGGCGCGTACCGACGGCGATGAGACGGAGTCGCATGGGTCGTCCGCGGTTGTGGTCGACGGGATGGTCGGCGTGCCGGCCTTGGGGCGCGCGCTCCGCGCGATGGTGCCGGGCGTCAGGCGCCCGCGGGCGACGGACGGCGCGGCGCAGCGCGCGTCGGCTCCCACAGCTGCTCGAGCTGGTAGAACTCGCGGGTGCGCGGCAGCATCACATGCACCATCACATCGGGCAGGTCGACGAGCACCCACTCGCCCTGGCCCTCGCCCTCGACGCCGAGCGGCCGTTGCCCGGAGGCCTTGCACATCTGCACCACCCGGTCGGCGATCGCGCGCAGATGACGGTCCGAGGTGCCGCTCGCCACCACCATGAAGTCCGCGACGTCGTTCGCGCCGCGCACATCGATCACGCGCACATCGACCGCCTTCATGTCGGCGAGCGCCGCCTGCACCACCGGCAATGCGGGCGGCAGAGCGCCGCGCTGCGGCGCAGCGGCGGCTTTGGCCTTCGCAGGACGCGCGCGCTTGACGGGACCCGAGCCTTTCGCTGCGGTGCCGCCCTGGGCGGCTCGGGTGGTCTTGGGACGCGGGCCCTTGGGGGCGGCGCGGCGGCGCGGAGCAGGCTTACGGGGCGCGGTCATGGGGTACGAGCATAACATCCCGTCTCCAGGATGATGGTGCGGACCGGCTCAGGCACCAGGAACCGCGGATCACGGCCCGAGGTGATGATGTCGCGCAGCCCCGTCGAGGAGATCTCGAGCTGCGTCACGGCGTGCACGTAGATGCGCCCGGCCGTCGCGGCGTGCAGATCGGCGGCGAGCGTCGTGCCGCGCGCGGCGAGCAGACCGCCGAGCTCGCCCTCCATCGGCCGCTCCCAACCCGGACGATGGGCGACCACGAGGTGCGCGAGCGCGAGGATGTCCTGCCAACGCCGCCATCGCGTGAAGCCGAGGAAAGCGTCCATGCCGAGCACGAGACAGAGCGGACGACCGGGCAGCTCCGCACGCAGCTCCTCGAGCGTATCGATGGTGAACGAGGCGCCGGCGCGGCGCATCTCGCGGTCGTCGACCACGAAGCCGGGTTGATCGGCGACCGCGGCGCGCAGCATCGCGAGCCGCAGCTCCGCCGAGGCGAGCGGCGCTTCGCGGTGACCAGGATCCCCTACCGGGATCCAGCGCAGCTCGGCGAGCGACAACAGCTGCAGCAGCTCGAAACCGGTGCGCAGATGCCCGAGGTGGATGGGGTCGAAGGTGCCGCCGAAGATGCCGACCGGCCCGGACGATGCGGTCGCGTTCATGTGGTCACCGCAGCGGCCGCAGCCCGCAGGCCTCGGCGCAGAGCAGCGCGATCTCGTCCCACGGGTCGCCTGCGAGCCGTCCCTTGATCATGCGGTCGGCGCGCAGCGCCCGCGAGGCGAGCCGTGCGTAAGGGACGCGGGCGGCGCGCGGGCGCGCCCGCTCGAGCGCCGCGAGCCGCTGCGGCGGCAACCTCGGCCCCGCACGGCGCGACGGGTCATCGCCGCGTCGCAGGCCCCAAAGTTCACGCAGTTCGCGCGTCACCGACCACAGCACGAGCGTCGGCTCGACGCCCTCGCCGCGCAGCCCCGCGACGATGCGCTGCGCGCGCGCCGCTTCGCCTGCGAGCACGGCCTCACCGAGCCCGAACACGTCGTAGCGCGCGCTCGGCGCGACCGCTTCCAGGATCGCCGCCGCATCGACGCGTCCCGGCGGCAGCAGCAGCCGCAGCTTCTCGATCTCCTGCTGCGCCGCGAGCAGATTGCCCTCGACACGCGCCGCGAGCAGCGCGAGCGCATCCTGGGTGGGTTCGAGTCCGGCGCGTCGGCAGCGCTGCGCGAGCCATCCCTCGAGTTCGCGCGGGCCGACCTCCCAGATCGGCAGCCAAGCGCCCTGCGACTCGATCGCCTTCACCCAAGCGGTGGATGCGGTCGCCGGGTCGAGCCGCGGCGTGATCACGAGCAGCAGCGTGTCGGACCCTGCGGTCTCGAGCAGCCGCACCAGCGTAGCGCTGCCGTCCTTGCCGCCTTTGCCCGAGAAGCGCACCTCGAGGATCTTGCGGTCGCCGAACAGCGACATCGAACCGCCGGCAGCGACCAGGTCGGCCCAGTCGTCGGCGCGCTGCGGGAAATGCACCTCGCGCTCGGTGTAGCCGGCCGCCCGCGCCGCGCCGCGGATCGCGTCCGCCGCCTCGCCGACCAAGAGGTCCTCATCGCCGGAGACCAGATAGGCGGGCGCGAGCCGACCGGGCTTCAGGTGGGCGCCGAGACTGTCGAGGGAAAGTCGCACCGGTCGATTATCCGCGACCCGTCCGGACCTGCACACCGCGCTGACCGGCGCAACGAAGTGTTATACAGTATCGTTTTGTTATAATGTAATGACACTGACCCACGATGGAGACCCCCTGACATGCGCCTGCGCTCCGATGCCGCCCGCTCTGCAACCCCCGCCCGCCGCACCGCCGCCACGCGTGTGTCGGCCGCCGTGCTCGCCGCCCTCGCGCCGCTCGCCGCCGCCCAACCGACGACCGCCGACGACCGCGCGCAGGTCGAGCGCCTCGAGGAGGTGC
>Ga0315900_10001386_pt1 | contig 38563 bp, 38 predicted proteins | sample LakEriMetagenome_FD_203521 | JGI IMG/M metagenome (GOLD analysis project Ga0315900, IMG submission 203521) | Freshwater fungal communities from buoy surface, Lake Erie, Ohio, United States - Buoy 12 MA114 | ecosystem: Environmental > Aquatic > Freshwater > Lake > Lake biofilm | place: USA: Lake...
AGGCGGAGGCTCCTCCTCCTCTATCTCGGGCTCGGGCTCGGGGGCGCGCTGAGGAGGAAATCCGTCCTCTTCTTCAATCGGTTCCGACTGCTCGACATCATCTTCCGAGATGATGCGGCGAATGGAGGCGAGGATCTCCTCCATTGTCGGTTCTTGCTTGGACTCGTCGGACATCCGCCACCGCGATTCGGGAAAGGGCCAACCTCAGGGCAGAGGCTAGGCGCACATAACTTAACAGGCAATTCCCGGCGGACTTGCACGGGCCATAAGCCCGTAGATAACCGATTCCCGGAGGTTTTCATGGTGGCGGGCGCAAGCCCGCCCCCCGAAGGGCCTACTCCGCCGGGGCAGGCGTCTCCGGTGCACTTGCCGGAGCCGGCGAAGGCGCAGCCGGAACCGGACGATCCGGAATGACCGCTGGCTTGGGAACAAGGATACCATCAACACCGGAAATCGGGACCTCCCAGGGTGTCCATCCCCACGTGACCCGGAGGTTCCGGAAGTTGGCGGCGGGATCGTACCGGGGAACCTCAGGGACCAGATAACCGACCTGCAGGCGACCCACCTGGCCAAGGACGCCGGCGGCGGCGACATACTCATCCCTGCGGGCGCTGACCTGCGAAAGCTCTGCAGCCCTAAGTTCCTGCTCCGCGTTCAGGACGTCGATCGTCGTGCGCAGACCGACCCGCTGCTCCTGGACGACGCCCTCGGCGGCGATCCTGGCGGCGCGGACCTGCTTTTCCGTCGCCTCGATGTTGCTACGCGCAGCCTGAAGGGCGCTCCAGGACTGGGTGATCGTCTGGCGGACGGTCCGTCGGGCGTTCTCCACGCCAAGGCGGTCGACGGTGTTACGCTCCGTCGCAGCCCGGATCCGGGACAGGGTCTGTCCCCCCGAAAAGATCGGAACGGTGACGACCGCCGAACCGGAGAGGGCCCGGGAATAGGCGTCGGTATGCAGGGGGCTGACCAGTCCACTGTAGCCCAACTGGCCCTGCAGCGCGACCGTAGGCATCTGCTCAGCCCGGGCCCCGGCGATCCGGGCGCGGCTGGCCTGTTCGGCGTACTCCGCGGCCCGGACAACCGGGCTTCCGCTTTCGGCGAGGTCCCAGGCCTGCTCCACCGATGCGGGCAGAAGGGCGCCAATCGGAGGTTCGGGAGCGAGGTCACCCGGGGCCTGTCCCACGACCGCCTCGTACCCGGCACGGGAGGTGGCCAGCGTCGCCTGAGCAGAGTTCAGGAGCGCGACTGCAGCCGCCAGACGCGCTTCGGACTGGGCGACGTCAGTGCGCGTGATCTCGCCCACTTCGAACCGGGCGCGGGACTCATCAAGCTGACGCTGAAGAACGGCGACGTTGGTCTGGCGGATCCTCAGCGCCTCCTGGTCGCGGCGCACGTCAACATAGGACTGGATCACCTGGCCGAGGACCTGCGCCTCGACCCGGCGCAGGCCTTCACGTCCCGACAGGCTGTCAGCTTCGGCCGCTGAGACCGCCGACGCCACCCGCCCGCCTGAGTAAACAGGCTGGGTCAGGGAAAGGACGGCCGACCCGGAGTTGCTTTCGACGTCCGCGAGCGGTCGCGTCCCGGGGATGGTCGTCTCCGTCCAGGTGGCGCGACCGCTGACGGACAGGGTGGGCCTGTACCCCGCCCGGGCCTGGTACCAGTTCTCGTCCAGGGCCCGCAGCTGCGCGCGCTGGGCCTGGAGGGTCGGATTGGACGCGTAGGCCATGGCGATAGCCTCGGCCATGGTCTCAGCAGAGGCCCCAGACGCCGGCAGCGACAAGGCCGCCAGAGAGACCGCAGCAAGCCAGTGGCTGCGATGACGCATGATCATCTCTTTTCCCCAAGTGCCGTACGGGCGAAACATCCGCCTATATGACCGGCGTTTTCCCCGCAGGCCAGTAGACCTGACCTTAAGGTTTTTTCACCCGGACCTTACGATCCGGTTTCCAGGCGGCTGACCCGGCCTCGCAACCGGGCGATTCAGAAGGCGAAGCCAGCCTGAGGTTCCAGGCCAGGCAGGAAGGCGGGCGCAGAATCAAAGCCCGTGCGACGGCCGACGCCCTCGGCGGTCCTGAGGTAGACAACGGCGCGCCCGGCCGGGCCCTGCCGCTCAATGATCACCGCGCGCCCGCCGACGGCTAGGACGGCGAGCCAAGCCTCCGGAGCCTGGCCGACCGCGCCCTCGCAGACGAGCACGTCAAAGGGACCCTTTGGCGGGCGGGCGAGGACCTCATCGTCGAACCGGGTGACCGTCACCCCGCAGGCCTCAAGAAGCGCGGCTGCGTAGGGCGCAGCGATGGCCAGACCGGACTCCCCGGCGACCGGCGCGGCCAACTGAACAAGTTTGCCGACATCCCGCGGCCTCAGGAGTCGCCGCCCAGGTTCATACTCGGGCTCGACGTCAGCATAGGCCTGATATCCCCGGCCTGCGGGCAGAAAGGATTCCCGAGGGATCCGCCGCATGGCGTCCTGGATCCTGAGGTCGGTCACATCAGCGGTCCGGACCTGGCTCTCCACCATGTTCAAGCGGGCTGCAGATGTATCGTCCATCACGTCTCCGGTCGGCTGGAGGAAAGGGCGGCGACGCCCGGAGGGCCTAGCGGCCTGGAGCGCATATAAGGCCGCGGCCGCGCACAAGGCAATGCGGGCCGTCTCGGACATTGCCCCGGCCTCCGCCATCTGTTAGCGGTCCCCGGCCCGGCGCGGACCGGTGCGGCCTGATGGCGGAGTGGTGACGCAGCGGACTGCAAATCCGTGCACCCGAGTTCGATTCTCGGTCAGGCCTCCAAACTCTTTCTGTTCATGACTTCGCCAGCGACGCCGAGGCCTGCGGTCAATTCGCCTGCTGTCGAAGCACCTCGGCCGGGCCTGGATCGCTTGGACGCCGGGTTGATGTGTTCCATCCATTCACTGCATACGCTTAAGCTGTAATCTCGACTGGCCCTTTAACCCGCCGTTTGGAACGGTGACATAGATTGGACGGGTCGGGACTGAGGTGAAGAATGCGCAAGGGCGCCAACGTTGACCGGACCATGCGCGACCTCGGCGAGATCGAGAAGACGGCGTCGACGAGCCGTGTGCTGAACCTGATCGGGATCGGCGCCTCGGTCCGGAATGAACCTGGCTACCTGGAACACCCGTTCTTTTCGTCGCCGCGACTGAACGAGAGTCTCATCATCAGGCACCGGGTCCGCTCAGACGAGGCGGGGCTTCTCCCTGATAACCGGAGCACGGGCACCAAGGTGGCCCTGCCCTTCGAGCGGACAGACCTGAAGATCGGCGGGCGCTCCTTCCTGGTGGGCCAGAGGGGTTGGCGTGACGCCGTTGAGGATATCGGCGGGGCCTACCGCAACCCGGAGCGCGACATCCTGGTTTTGCTGTCGCTCAATGAGCTGCCTTCCCTCGACCCCTTCCTGGTGCGGGAGCAGCTGAAGCGGCGTGGCCTGAACATCGCCTCCTGCTATTTCACGATCTCAGAAGCCGACATCGCGCGGATGCAGAGCTTTGTTGGCAGCCAGGTGGAGGTCCTGCTCGACATCACCCAGCGCAACAGGTTCGACGGATCCAGCTGGTCGAACCGGATGATCCGGTCCCTTCTTGCGCCGAAGCCCGGCGATTCAATCCATCCGATCCGGCTTGCCCTGCGCCTGGATCCTGAGGACTTCGAGGAAGGCGTCTTCGCCTGGAAGGGCTTCCTCTACTACCAGTGGGTCCTCAGCGAACTGCGGCCCCAACTCGGGCCGTTCCTTCGTGAAATCCTGACCATGCGCACCTACGGGGTCCGCGACCGCCAGCTGAGCCGGCTCCTGGACGGGTCCAGGCGCCGGCTGGTGGATCGGGTCAACGAAGTGATGGAGGAGGTGATCGGTGCGATCCAGGTCTACGAAGCCGCCTTCAGCGACCTGACCCGGAACGGAAAGCCCCTCGCCTTCGCAAACTTCCTTCGCAAGACGCCAGATATGTTCATCCTTCTGGGCGAGAGGATCGGCGCCCTTTCGCATGTGGCGAGCTACTGGAGGTTCCGTTTCAAGGAGGGGTCCGACGAACCCATTCTCATGGATGAACTATTTGAGATTGTCCGCGACTTCGAATACACGCTGGGTGGAGATAACTGATCCATGATGCGCGTCGTTCCAGGCTGGCTTGATCGGTTCCCTAGGCCTCAAAAAAGCCGTTTCGCTGTCCTCCGCCCTTGTTCGGCGGTCCATGTGTTTGGGGAAGGTTGAAGTCATGCGGCAGGCGTCCACCGATAGATCGGTGCGTAACCTAGGGGCGCTGCAGAGGACAGCCTCGACCAGCCGGGTGCTCAACCTTGTGGCGATCGCGAACTCGCACAAGGGCGAGCCCGACTACCATACAAAGCCCTTCTTCACGACGCCGATCCTGAACGAGTGCATCGTCCTGAAGCACCGCATCCGGGCAGATGAGCGCTACGTCTTCGATGACGAGAGGCAGAACTCCACCAAGATCATCCTGCCCTTTGAGCGCGGCGACCTGCGCATGGGGGGACGCTCCTTCTTCGTGGGCCAGAGGGGGTGGCGCAACATTGTCCGCGAAGCCGGGGGCGAGGCGCTGAACATCGAACGCGACATCCGCGTCATGAGCGCTGTCGACGAGGTTCCATCCCTCGATCCCTTCCTGCTCCGGGAACACCTCAACCGGCGCGGGATCCAGATCGCCTCCTGCTACTTCGCCATATCCGAGGCTGACCTTGGACGGATGCAGGATTTTGTGTCGATGGAGATCAATAACTTGATCCGCCTGACCTACGCCACTGCCGGTGAGGGATCGAGCTACTCAAGCAAGCTTGTCCAGGTTCTGCTTTCAACCGAGATCAACGAGCACTTGGAACCGCTTCGAATCGCCCTTCGACTTGAAGGCGAGGACCATTTGGAAGGTTTTTTCAGCTGGAAGGGATTTCTTTACTATAAGTGGGTCCTGAATGACCTCTGGCCGCAGCTTGTCGACGTTCTGCAGGAGATGCCGCAGGTCCGGGTCACCGGTCACAAGGATGCCGACCTGATGGCCTATGTCGACCGGACCCGGCGACGACTGGTGGAAACGGTCGACGCCAAACGGCGGGAAGTCACCGAAGCATTGGACGTCTATGACCGCGCCTTCGCGGACCTGACCAAGAACGGCAAGCCCCTCGCCTTCCGGAACTTCCTTCTGCGGGCCCCGAAAATGTTCCTGATGCTGGGCGAGCGCATCGGCGTGATCTCGCACATCACCAGTTTCTGGCGCTACCGGTTTCCGGACGCCCGTTCACTTGCGGCGCCCATCGACGAAGTTCTCGATATCCTCAAGGACTTCGAGCAGAATATCACAACGGTCGAAGAATAAGGCGCACGCTCCATGAGCTGGCTCGCAGGCGTCCTGACCCAGAGTGTCGGCGTCCTTGTGGGGCTCGGCATCGCCCTGGTCCTGCTGGTGCTGCTTGTCTATGACCTGACCCAGCAGAAGCATTCGGTCCTTCGGAACTTCCCGGTGATCGGGCACCTCCGCTACTGGCTGGAGCAGCTGGGCGAGTATTTCCGCCAGTACTTCTTCGCCAGCGACCGCGAAGAAATGCCCTTCAACAGGGCGACGCGGGCCTGGGTCTACCGGGAGGCGAAGAACGAAGGGGGCGCGGTCGGCTTCGGGTCGACAAATGATCGCCGCGAGCCGGGGACCCTTTTGTTCGTGAACCATCCCTTCCCGGTTCTGGAGGAAGACAGGCTGCCCACCCCGCCGCTCCTGATCGGCGAAGGGGCATGCGAAAACGCCTTCCTGGCCCGTTCCGTGGTGAACATCTCGGGCATGAGTTTCGGGGCGATCTCCAGGCCTGCAGTCCAGGCCCTTTCCAGAGGCGCGGGGCTGGCCGGATGCTGGATGGACACCGGAGAGGGGGGCCTTTCACCCTATCACCTCGAAGGAGGCTGCGACCTGATCATGCAGATCGGGACAGCCAGATACGGTGTCCGCAACCCCGACGGGTCGTTCTCGCCTGAAAGGGCGCGGGAGATCGCACGCTCGGTGAAGGCCTTCGAGATCAAGCTCAGCCAAGGGGCAAAGCCTGGGAAGGGCGGCGTCCTCCCCGGAGCGAAGGTGACGCCAGAGATCGCCAGGATCCGGGGCATACCTGCGGGTGAGGATTCCATCAGCCCCAATCGACATCCGGATATCGCCGATATTGACCAGCTCCTCGACCGGGTGTGCAGCCTGCGGGACCTGACCGGACGGCCAGTCGGCGTGAAGACCGCCCTCGGCGACGAAAGCTTCATGACCGAGTTGTGCGAGGCCGTCCTGCGGAGAGGCGCCCAGGATGCACCGGACTTCCTCACGATCGATGGTGGCGAAGGCGGGACCGGGGCCGCGCCCCAGACTCTCATGGACCACATGAGCCTTCCCATTGCAGAGGCCCTGCCGATGGCCATTGACGCCCTTCGCGGCGCCGGCCTGAAGGACCGGGTGCGGGTCATCGCATCAGGAAAGCTGGTCACCCCCGCCCGGGCGGCTTGGGCCCTCTGCACCGGTGCGGACTTCGTTCACTCGGCCCGGGGGTTCATGTTCGCCATTGGCTGCATCCAGGCGATGCGTTGCCACACCAATACCTGCCCTACCGGCGTGGCGACCCATAACCGCCGCCTCCAGAGAGGTCTGGTAGTCGAAGACAAGGCCATACGGGTCCTGAACTACGTGCAAAGCCTCAATCGGGAGATCGACATGATCGCCCACTCCTGTGGGTGCCGGCATGCCCTTGAACTGGGGCGACAGCATGTGCGGATCGTCGAGACGGCAGGACGCAGCATTCCTCTCAATGTCCTTCACCCAGGAGCCTGAACCATGCTGACGGAAGTCGACCGACTGCTCGTGGCCACTCCCGACTCAGAGGCCGCAGGCGCCGCATGGCGACGCATCCTCGGGGCGGAGGAGGTCCTGAGGGCGCGGGCTCCCGCCCTCGGGGCGGTCCGGCGGGTCTTCCGGGTCGGCCGGTCCGACATCGAGTTCCTGGAGCCGGACGGTGCGGGGCCGATTGCAGACGCCCTTTCCCGCCGCGGTCGGGGGCATGTCTGGGCGGCAGGGGCCGCCTCTCCGGATCCCGGCGCCGTGGCGCAGACGGCCGAGGCGTCAGGCGCGGAGGTGGAGGCCGACGGTGGTCGACGCTTCATCACCCTTGAGATCGAGGGGGCGCCGATCCGCTTCGTGATCTCACCCGAAGAGGAGAGAGCGCCAGCCGGTCGGCTGGACTTCCTCTACGAAGCCACGGTCCTTGCAGCTGACCAGGAAGGCGCCGTGACCAAGATCAGGGACGCCTTCGGTCTGGATGAGACCGTCTTCACGACCATCACCTCGGAGATGTTTGGATACACCGGGGTCCTGACCCTTTTCCGGGCTGGCCAGCTTCACCGGTTCGAGGTGATCACGCCCATCGACCGGGACAAGACCATGGGGCGCTATCATTCCCGCGAAGGCGCCTGCTTCTACATGGGCTTCGCCGAAGCCTCCGACCTGAAGGGCGTCGAAGAGCAGATCGCCCCTGGCGGGGTGACGATCGACCGGCCCGAGGGGCGCAGGGACGACCAGTCACCGGACCAGATCTGGATCCACCCTCCGACCCTTGGCGGGGTCATGCTGGGGGTTTCCCGTCCAACCATGGCCTGGATGTGGTCGGGTCACCCGGAGCGCGTGACGCCCCTCTGAATGACCGGCGGCCGAGTTGACTTCCTCGGCGTCCGCGCCGCTGAATAGCGAAAAGCGCTGAGCGGGAGGACGAGATGACCGACTGGAGGATCGCCGAAGTCTGGGAGGCCATCGCCGGCAAGACCCCTGACCGTCCCGCCCTGGTCCAGGGTGATCGGGTCATCACCTGGGGGCGGTTCGACGCACGGGCAGACGCCCTGGCGGCGCTTCTGGCGGCGGGAGGGGTGAGCGCCGAGGCCAAGGTCGCCGCCTACCTCTTCAACGGGCCCGAGTACCTCGAGGTCTACTTTGCGGCCTTCAAGGCGGGCCTTGCCCCGATCAACACCAACTATCGTTATGGCGGCGAGGAACTCGTCTACCTGTTCGACAATGCTGACGCTGAGGTCGTGGTCTTCCACGCCGGGTTTACCGAGACCCTGGAGGCGATCCGGCCACGCCTGTCCAAGGTCAAGCTGTGGATCGCCGTCGCCGAACCCGGGCATCCTGCGCCCGCCTGGGCGGTGGATTATGAGGCCGCGGTTTCAGCCCCGCCAGAAGCGCGTCCAGCCAAGGCGCCATGGGGCCGCTCCGGAGACAATCTTCTATTGCTCTACACGGGCGGCACGACCGGCATGCCCAAGGGCGTCATGTGGCGGCAGGACGATCTGTTCAATGTTCTTGGCGCCGGTGGCCAGGCGGCGCGTGGCGTGGAGCCGATCGAGAGCGTCCAGGGGGCGGCGGACCGGCTAGACCCTGAGGGTCCCCGCCCTCCGGTGACCCTCGTCTGCTGTCCGCTCATGCATGGGACAGGTCAGTTCTCCGCCTTCATCACGCTGAATCAGGGCGGCGCGGTGGCGACCCTGCCCTCGCGCGGGTTCAACGCAGTGGAACTCTGGAACGAGGTGGAGCGATTGCAGGCGGACGGCGTGGTCATCGTCGGCTTGGCCTTCTCGACACCCATGCTGGAAGCCCTTGAGGCGGAACCGGGTCGATGGGACCTCTCCAGCGTCCGGTCCATCAGCTCCTCGGGGTCCATGTGGAGCCAGGAGAACAAGCGGGGCCTGCTGGAGCACTGTACGAACGCCACGATCTTTGACTCCTTTGGCTCCTCGGAAGCGGTTGGCCTGGGCGCCTCCGCATCGACCCCGGGGGCCGAGGCGGCCACCGCGGCCTTCGTCCTGGGGCCGACCTGTGCGGTCTTCACTGAGGATGGTCGCCGGGTTACGCCCGGGTCCGGTGAACGCGGCCTGGTGGCGGTAAGCGGCTTCCTGCCGATGGGTTACTACAAGGACCCCGAGAAAAGCGCCAAAACCTTCCTGACCTTCGAGGGCCAGCGCTGGTCGGTTCCGGGCGACTGGGCCGAGGTCAACGAGGATGGGACGCTCAAACTGCTGGGACGCGGCTCACAGTGCATCAACACCGGCGGAGAGAAGGTCTTCCCCGAGGAGGTCGAGGAGGCTCTGAAGACTCATCCGCACGTCCGGGACGCCGTTGTGGTGGGGGTTCCCGACGCCCGGTTTGGCGAACGGATCTGCGCGGTCGTCGAGCCGGACGGCGCCCGTGAACTGGAACTGGCTGATCTCTCCGCCCATGTCCGCGGACGTCTCGCCGCCTACAAGGCGCCGCGGGAACTCGTGGTGGTGGACAGCATAGGCCGGGCTCCGAATGGCAAGGTGGACTACAAAGCCTCACGCACCAGGGCCCTGAAGGACCTTGGCCTCGAAGATTGAGCCCCGACTCTATCGATCGAGTTTGGCGACCATCGCGTTGAGGCTGTCGAGGATCTGCTGACTGCCGGCAGCATCCAGCCCGGTGCGATGCAGGAGCTTCATCGAGGCGATATGAACCTGGATAGCCTGCGGATTGCGCCTGCCCGTCTCGCCCGCCTGGTCGATCAACTCGCAAAGGGAACGCGCCACCTCCGCCAGCGCGGGGTAGGGCATGACAGCACAGAGCGTCACAACGTCCGAGGCCAGCCGATACATTTCCTCAGCATCTCCCTTCGGGTCGGCGAAGAGCGCTTCGATGCGCGCGATACACACGTCGATCTGGTCGAGGCACACCTCGGTCTGGCTGGCGATGACAGCCTGCCCGCGCTTGAGAGCCTCGCTGACATGGATGCCACCAGGCTCCTTGATCATGCTCGAAAGACGGGTCTTGACCCGGAACTTGCGGACTTCGCTCACGCCATGGTCTCCTGGGATGTCGCCTCGGTGGCGGAGTCTTCTGGGGTCTCGGCTGCTTCGGCGGCCTCTATGTCCTCCCTTCTGCGCCCGGTCCCGAACTCGGCGGGCGGGCCGGACTTCCGGAAGCGGCGATCGGGACCAATGAAGGTCTCAGTCTCGATAAACATGCGGGTCGACTGGGCGACCCAGATGATGCGTTCCAGGATGATCTTGGGCGTCAAGGGCTTGGCGACGATGAAGTTAGCTCCGCAGTCCCGGGCCTTGGTCACCTGGCTCCGGCGGGTGTGGGCGGTCACGACGATGGCCGGAGTGAGCCGGGTCTGCTCCTCCGGGGAGCGGCGCAGCCAGCGGATGAACTCGTAGCCGTCCACGCCCGGCATCTGTGCGTCTGTCAGGATGAGGTCAAAGACGGCGTCGGCGCAGGCCTCCTTGGCCTCTTCGACGCTTGTTGCCCGCTGGAACTTCCGCATGCCGAACCCGTCGAGGACCCCGCAAAGCAGTTCCACGGATTGCATATTGTAGTCGACAACCAGGACACTGGCGCTGGAGAGGTTGATCCGGGCGGATCCGTTCATGGGCAAGTCTCCGTCGACCTCTTGAGCGGCGACCAGGGGGAATGATGACGAGCGCGCGTAAATGGTTGGTTCTGTATCAAGGTTTCCCGGACATTAGCCATATCGCACATATCTGAGACACGCTAACCGGGTTAGCTGTACCTGTCCCCCTTTGCGGAAGACCCAGCATGCGCTCCATCCTCTGGCTGTGCCTCTCTCTCCTGCTCCTGGGGCCCGCCGCCGCCCTGGCCTCACCGGAGGCTGAGGTCGCCCGGCTATCGTCGGATCGGCGGTTCACAACGGCGCTGAAGGTCCTAGCGGCCGAACACGAACGCACTGTCCGCGACATTATCAGACTGACACAAATCCCAGCGCCGCCGTTCGGAGAGACCGAAAGGGCGAACGCCGTCCGGACCGACTTCGAGGCCCTCGGGCTCAAGAATGTCATGATCGACACCGAAGGCAATGTCACCGGTGTACGCCCGGGCCGACGCACGGAGGGAAAGGGGCCCTTCGTCGTGGTCGCGGCCCATCTAGATACTGTCTTCCCCGCCGGGACCGACGTGACGGTGCGGCGTGAAGGCTGGCGGCTGTCGGCGCCAGGGGTGGGTGACAACACCCGCTCCGTCGCGACCCTTCTGGCCTGGATCCGGGCCATGGACGCCGCCGGCTTGAGGACGGAGACCGACCTCCTTTTTGTCGGGAATGTGGGTGAGGAGGGCCTCGGCGATCTGCGGGGCATGAAGCACCTCTTCCTGAAGGGGCCCTATGCGGGTCGGATCGCCGCCTTCTTCTCGGTGGATGGATCTGATCCCACCGGGATGGTGACCCGAGGGGTCGGCTCCAAGAGGTACCGGGTCACCTTCACCGGCCCGGGCGGACACAGCTATGGCGCCTTTGGCATCGTGAACCCGATGGCCGCGATGGCGGACACCGTAGGCAGCCTCTATGCCCTGTCCCGCCCGTCCGACCCCAAGACCACCTATTCCGCCAGCGTTGTCGGCGGCGGGACCTCCGTGAACTCCATCCCCGCCTCGGTCTTCCTCGAGGTCGACCTGAGATCCGAGGCGCCAGAGGCGCTCGCCGAGCTCGACCGGAACTTCAGGAGGGCCGTCGAGAGGGCCGTGGCGAAGGAAAACTCCGCCCGCTCCACATCCTATGGGGCGATCCAGGCCGACCTTGGCGTGATCGGAGAAAGATCAGCAGGCCGGACATCACCTGACAGCCGGATCGTGCGGATCACACGCGCGGCCATCATCGACCGGGGCTTCTCGGCCGAGGAAGAAACGTCCTCGACGGACTCCAACACCCCCATGAGCCTGGGGATAGAGGCGGTGACCATAGGCGCCGGCGGGCGTGGCGGCCGGGCGCATGCGCCCGACGAATGGATCGACGTCGAGCCTGTCGAGATGGTCCGTGGGATGTCTGCAGGCCTGCTGGCGGTCCTCGCTCAGGCAGGCGTCCGCTGACCCTCAGAGCCCCAGAACCAGTCTCGCCATGATGTCGCGCTGGATCTCGTTAGACCCGCCGTAGATCGATCCCGCACGGTTATTGAGATAACGGGCCATGCTCGTGAGACCATGCTCGGGACCCACGAAGTCCTGCCCGGCGTCAGGAGCCCTCGCGGTCATCTGGTCGACGGCGGCGTAGGCTGCGATCCCCTCGATCGCGAGTTCATCCAGCTTCTGCATGGTCTCCGTACCCTGGGTCTTCAGCATGGAGGATGCGGGTCCGGGGTTTCGGCCGGAGGCGAGCTCGGACAGGACGCGACGCTCTGTCATCTCCACAGCGTCGAGGATGACCCCCACGGCCGCCAGACGTGACCGGAACCCGGGGTCATCGATCAGGGCGCCGCCATCATCGCTGCGTTCCGCCCGCGCTAACGCCCGGAGACGCTCATAGCTGACCTTGAGCCCAGCTGCAGACCCCCCGCCGCGCTCGAACTCCAGGAGATACTTGGCGACGGTCCATCCCTGGTTCTCGTCCCCAACCCGGCCCGAAACCGGGACCCGGACGTTATCGAAGTAGACCTGGTTGACCTCATGCTCCCCCGCCAGGGTGATGATCGGACGGACCGTGACTCCGGGAGTCTGCATGTCGAGCAGAACGAAGGTGATCCCCGCCTGCGCCTTGCCATCCGTCCGGGTCCGCACGAGGCAGAACATCCGGTTGGCCCAATGGGCATGGGTGGTCCAGATCTTGGTCCCATTCAGGACGTAGCTATCGCCTTCGCGTTCTGCGCGGAGCTGGAGGGCGGCGAGGTCGGAGCCTGCGCCCGGCTCTGAATATCCCTGGCACCAGTAGTCTTCTCCCGAGAGAATCCGGGGCAGGTAGTGGGCCTTCTGATCCTCGGTTCCGTAACCCATGATGACAGGGCCGACCATCTTCAGCCCCATGGGCGCCAGGCTGGGGGCTCCGGCTCGGGCGCACTCCGCGGCAAAGATGTATCGCTGCATCTCGCTCCAGCCCGGACCGCCATAGGGCTCCGGCCAGGCCGGGGCGACCCACCCCCTGCCGTGCAGGATCTTCTGCCATGCTAGGCTATAGGTCTTGTCCATGAAGACGCTGGTGGCCCGCCGCCCAGCCCGCCTGAGCTCATCCGTGAGATTCGCGTCGAGGAAGGTGCGGACCTCGTCGCGGAAGGCCAGATCCTCAGCAGACAGGTCCAGGTGCATCACGCTTCCTCCAGATGAGCGGCAGATCGTCGGCCGGCGGCCCCTGGGGAAATCAAGCCCGCAAACCCCCTAGACCGCTCGCTGCAGCTCCTGTTTGACCCTCTCGGCCAAGGTCTTGATATCTATGGGCTTGGCCAGGAAGGAAACGTTCGCCTCACCCTCCAGAAGGTTGGAGAACTCGGCCTCGGCATAGCCTGAGATGAACATGACGGGGGCGCCGGCCAGGTAGTCGCGCGCCGCACGCAAGAGCTCCGGCCCCTGCATCCCGGGCATGACGACATCGGAGATCATGAGGTCGATCTCCCCGGCATGCGCTTCCGCAAGGTCGAGGGCCTCCTCGCCGCTAGCGGCCTCGATCACCTCATAGCCCCGTGCGCGCAGGAGCTTGGCGGCCACGCTACGAACAGCGTCCTCGTCCTCGACAAACAGGATACGGCCCGCACCAGACAGATCCCTGGCGGCTGGCCGGGCGGGCCTTGGCGGCGCCGGGGCCGCCATCGCCGGCACGTGGACCGGCAGGAAGATCCGGAAGGCCGCGCCCTGGGCCGGACGAGAGTCCACGGAAATCCAGCCATCGGACTGCTTCACGATGCCGTACACGGTCGCAAGGCCGAGGCCTGTCCCCTCCCCCACAGGCTTGGTGGTGAAGAAGGGATCAAAGATCTTGTCGAGGACATCAGCCGGAATGCCCGCGCCATCATCGGACACCTCGATCATGGCCTGCTCCCCCTGCGGATCGGGATATCCCAGCGCCTGGGCCTCCGCCGCACTGACCCGGGCGGCCCGGATGCGCACGGTGGAGCCGCCATGGGAGCGAATTGCATCCCGGGCGTTGACGACCAGGTTCATCACGGCCGTCTCAAGCTGACCCCTGTCCGCGCGGACGATCGGGAGGTTGCGGCCGTATTCCGTGACCAGGGCGATATCCTCGGGCAGGACGCGCCGCAGCAGTACCTCGAACTCCGAGATCAGCTCACCGAGATCAAGGCTCTCCCTCTGGACCGTCTGCTTGCGGGAGAAGGCGAGAAGCTTGCGAACAAGCTCAGCCGCGCGGGTCGAGGTCTGGCGGATCTGGTTCAGCCCTTCGTAGGAGGGATCGCCCACAGGGTGTCGCTGGGCCAGTTCGTCCAGCTGCATGAAGATCGCCATGAGAAGGTTGTTGAAGTCGTGGGCCACGCCACCGGCCAACTGACCGATAGCCTGCATCTTCTGGCTCTGCGAAAGCTGAAGCTCGATCTGCTTCTGCTCTGAGACGTCGACAAGAAAGGCCACCCAGCGGTCGCCCGAGGGCGAAAGGTACAGGTGGACGATCCGGGCAAGATCCCCGGAGAGCCGCATCTCAACCGCCTCCAGGTGAGAGCGTCCGCTCTCGAGCCGTTGGCGCGCCTCAACGAGTGAGGCGGCGTCGAAGAGGTCGCCGAAAGCGCCTCCAAGGTCCTGCGTCGCCGTGATCGCCGAGAGGGTGGGATTGGCCTCGATCACCGGCGCCCTGAAAGGGTCCCCGCCTCCGAGCAGGGCCGCGCCAAAGGGAGCCGCAGCGGCGAAAGCGTCGAGGGTGTCCGGCGTCGGCCCTGCCGAGGCCTGCGGGCGCGACCTTCTGGAGCGGACATCCGTTTCCGGGTCAGGCATTGGCGCTGCGGCCTGGAGCAACCGGACCAGAAAGCGCTGGGCGCCGGCGGTGCTGATGATGGTGGGGCGTTCAAGGCCCCCGACATGAAGACTGGCCCGGCCGATTCCTCCGCGCCGCGCCTCCGTCAGCGCCTCAAATAGCCCCGGAGCTGAGGCGGAGGTCCTCGGCAGGCGGTGGGCCTGCCCCATGAGACTCCGCCAGGCTGGATTGGAGAATCGGATCCGGCCATCAACCGCAACGATGGCGGCGGGCTCCTCGAGGGCTGAGAGAAACGGCTCCTCTCCCGTGTCCGTCGATGACGGCGAACGCCGGGCGCTCCGGAAGACAAGGAAGCCCAGGGCGATGAATCCTGTCAGACCGGCGAAGAGCAGTCCCCCGGCGGCGGTATCCGGCCCTGACCTCAGCACCGTCCAGGCGGCCAGGGCGACGACCGTGGCGAAGAGGCCGAGGACCAGAAGGTCCAACCCGTCGATTCCAGACGCCTGCCGTGAACGGTCGCTCATGCTTGCGCCTCCTGTTTCCTGGTCGAGTCCGCCTGAACCCCCTCGAAGGAGCCTCCGGAAGGGTTTCGGAACCATTGAAGTGGGGGGCTCAGCCTCACCGCGCGGCAGAGAACCTCCGCCGCCCCGCGAGAACGAAGCCGATCACCTTCGCCACCGCCTCATACTGTGCGATCGGAATCTGTTCGTCGATCTCGACAGCCGCATAGAGCGCGCGCGCCAGGGGCGGGTCCTCGACTACCGGGACGCCGGCCTCCTCTGCGACAGCGCGGATTCTCAGGGCCAGGGCGTCGAGGCCCTTGGCCACGCAGGTCGGGGCCGCAGCGTCCCCTTCCTCGTAGGAGAGGGCCACGGCGTAGTGAGTCGGGTTCATCACCACCACGGTGGCGTTGGGGACCGACGCCATCATCATTTGCCGCGACCGCTGCATCCGGAGGGCCCGCTGCCGGGCCTTGATGTGCGGATCGCCATCGGTCTGCTTGAACTCTTCCTTGACCTCTTCCCGGGTCATCCGCTGGCGCACCATGAACCTTTGCCTCTGGATCAGCCAGTCGAGGGCGGCGATCGCCGCCAGGAAGCAGCACACCATCAGCACAAGATCTTTGAGAATGTCGAACGTCATTGGCATCAGGGCGACAACATCGACAGAGGGCAGTTGCCGGAGTTCGTTCCAATGGGGGCGCAGGACGAAGAATGCGATCACTCCGACAGCGCACAGCTTCAACAGGGACTTTACGAACTGGATGAGGGCGTCGACGCCGAAGAGCCGCTGGAACCCCTGGATGGGCGAAAGCTTGGAGGGCTTGAACTCGAGGAGTGACGGCGACCACATCAGGCCTGTCTGAAGCACATGCCCAAGGATGCCGGCGACCATGGCGGCGCCGGCGACGATGAGCAGAAGGGGGAGCATGGCGCCACCCAGCTCCCACCCGAGGACTGTGGCGCCTGCCGGCGAAAGATCCATGCCGTCAGGGTTCTGGATGAACGGCGTCAGGTCTACCAGCAACTGCCGGCTGAGCATTCCCCCCGCGAAGGCGAGGACGCCCGCGACAGCCGCGAAAGCCGCCAGCTGGGGCAGGTCAGTGGTCTTGGGGACGTCGCCCTTCTCGCGGGCCTGTTCAAGTTTTCGGCCTGTGGGTTCTTCTGTTTTTGACGCGGAGTCGTTGTCCTCAGCCACCGCTGACCCCTGCGAAACTCTTCAGGAGGCCGCCGTAACCATTCACCCAGACCATGCCGATCATGCCAAGGCTGAGGGACAGAAGGGCGAGGGAGAGGAGGACCATCAGCGGCGAGGCCACGAAGAAAACCTGGAACTGCGGCATGATCCGCGCCGCAAAACCGAGGGCGACGTTGAAGACAAGCGCCAGGACCAGGATAGGCGCACTGAGCTGGAGGCCGATCCGGAAAGCTTCGGAGAGGGTCCGGATCGCCAGCTGGCCAGAGTCACTGACCGAAGCCGACGCACCCCATGGGAAGATATTGTAGGAGTTCACCATCGCCCCGAGGAAGAGGTGATGCAGGTTGGTGGTGAAGATCAGGATCAGTCCGATGAGACCGAGGAAGGTGCCGACGGTCGTGGAGGACTCGATGATTCCCGGTGCTGAGGTCTGCGCAAAGGACAGGGTCGACTGGATGGAGATGATCTCTCCCGCCACAGAGAGCGACGCCATGAAGATTCTCATCACCGCCCCCATCATCAACCCGATGAAGATCTCGCGGACGACATGCAGGGCCATTTCCGCCAGTTCGGCGGGTGGAGCCGGCAGGACCGGCATGACCACCGGCGTCAGGGTGAAGGTCAGGAGCAGGGCAAAGGATAGCCGGACCCGCACGGGGACGGCTTCGTCTCCGATCGCAGGCATGGTCATGACCATGGCGGCGATGCGAGTGAACACCATGGCCCCGGCGTAGACCTGCTGGACGGACGCGTAGGGCTCCACGGCGGCTACATCGCTGAGATGCGTGCGGCGATCTGGGTCATGAACCCTGCCATGAGGGCGCCCATGATCGGCAGGAAGACAAGTATGGAGACGAAGACCGCCACGATCTTGGGCGCGAAGACCAGGGTCGCCTCCTGAATCTGGGTCAGAGCCTGGAAGAGCCCGATCACCACGCCGACCACGAGGCCCACAATCAGCATGGGAGCCGATAGCTGAATCGTCAGCCAGAGGGCGTTGCGACCGATATCGAGAACTTCCGCGCCGTTCATGGCGTCACTCCCTGCAGCCTCTGACCGGGGTCAGATCGGCATCTGCATGATTTCTTTGTAGGCGCTGATGACCTGATCCCGGACGGCGAGGACCGCATCCAGGCTGGTCTCCGCGGCCGAGACCGCAGTGGCGACATCGATGAGCTGGGCCTTACCCTGAGCATGGGAGACGATCTGCTGCTCGGCGGCCTTCGAGGCTCCTACAGCATTGTCCACCACGGTCTTGACCATGGCGCTGAAGTCAGCGCCACCTGCGGCGGCGGCCCCTTCGGAGCCCATGCCGCCAACCCCCTTCTGGGCTGCCGCATAGGCCTTGGCGACACTGAGAGCGGTGATCATTCAGCTTCTCCCGTCTATTTCCGGATGAGATCCAGAGCCCGGAGCTCCATCGCCCGCGCGGTCTCGATGACCGTGAGATTGGCTTCGTAGGCGCGCTGCGCCGCCTTCATGTCCAGGGACTCGATCAGCGTATTGACGTTGGGCAGCTTCACGTAACCCTCAGCGTCCGCAGACGGGTGGCCCGGGTCGTACTCGGTCTTGAAATCACTCTGGTCCGGGGTCACCCGGACCATCTTGACCCCCTGCCCGGCATCGGTGCGCAAGGGCTCGAACACCGGCACCTGGCGCCGATAAGGGTCACCGCCAGGGGTCCGGGACGTCGAGTTCGCATTGGCGATATTCTCGGCGATGATCCGCATGCGCGCCTGTTCGGCGCGCAAGGCTGTCGCGGCGATCGCCTGGGCCGCATTGGAGGGGGGGCGGACGTCAGCCATTCAGGGTGTCCTATTTGCCGGGGCCGCGCGAGGCGGTGCGGATCATGGTCATGGACTTCTGGTAGAAGCCGATGGCCGCCTCGTAGTTCATGCGGGAATCCGCCATCCGGAGCATCTCTTCCTCAAGCGAAACCTGGTTACCGTCTAGGGTGGTCTCAAAGCCCGGACGCCGCTCAGGCCGCAGCCCCCTGGCCGCCGCTATGGACTCCGGATCCTGGGGTCTCTGGTGAGCCGGATGGGTCACGTCCATCACCGTCACACGCTCGCTTCCCCGGGACCCGGACGAGCCAGAGCCGGCGCCCGGAATCCTGAACCGAAACGGCGCGAGGTCCCTTGGGCGGTAGCCGGGCGTGCTCACGTTGGCGATGTTCTCCGCCCCGAGCCGTTGCCGCTCGGAGAAGTAGGTCATCCGGCCGCGGAGCATGGCGAGAAGCGGGATGGAGGTGATGTCCATGTCCCTCGTGGTAAATAAACAGGGTTAATCGCTCGTTAACGTCCTCAGGGCAGGTTGAGCGCCATGGACTTGATCACGCTCGCACGGGCGACCTTCGCCCTCCTGTTCACCCTGGGCCTCATTGGCATCGCAGCGGTGCTGCTGCGCCGGTATGGCCCCGGTGGAGCCTTCAGACTCCCGACGGGAAGCCGGGAGCGGCGGATGAAGGTTGTCGAGACTCTGATCCTTGATCCGGCCCGCCGCCTTGTCCTCGTGGAGTGCGACGGTGAGTCTCGCCTCCTGATGTTGGGCGATGGCCGCGAGCTGGCCCCTCCGTCACAACGTTCGGAACTGAATTGATGGCTGTCTCGGAGACCACGCGGGGCAAGTTCTCTCCCCTCGTTGCAGACCTTCGCCAGGCGGCGAAGCTGGCGCTTCTGGCGGGCGCCTTCGGAATGCTCCTTCCCGCGGTGGCCCTCGCCCAGGCGGTGAACATCGACCTGGGAACCGGGGCGGGCCTCACCCAGAGGGTCGTCCAGCTGATCGGTCTGCTGACCGTCCTTTCCCTGGCGCCTTCCATCGTGATCATGACCACCTCCTTCGTCCGGATGGTGGTGGTCCTCTCCCTGCTCCGCACCGCCCTGGGGGTCCAGCAGACCCCCCCGAACGCCGTCCTTGTGAGTCTGGCCCTCTTCATGACCGCCATCGTCATGACGCCCACCTTCCAGCAGTCCTATGACCTCGGGATTCGGCCCCTGATGAACGAGCAGATGGACCTCCCCGCCGCTTTCGATGCCGCCAGCGGGCCAGTGAAGACCTTCATGCTGAGCCAGGTGGATCGTGATGATCTCGCCCTGTTCATCCGGCTGTCGAAGATCGAGCGTCCGGCCACGGCGCAGGACGTGCCCCTGCGGGTGGTGACTCCCGCCTTCATGATATCGGAGCTGAAACGGGCCTTTGAGATCGGATTCCTGCTGTTCGTCCCCTTCCTCGTGATCGACCTGGTCGTCGCCAGCGTGCTCATGAGCATGGGCATGATGATGCTGCCGCCCGTAGTGGTGTCCCTTCCCTTCAAGCTGATTTTCTTTGTCCTTGTCGACGGCTGGCGACTCGTCGCCGGAAGCCTTGTGGAAAGTTTCCAGAGGGCCTCAGGCGCATAGCTTCGGAAGCGCCTGCCATCTGGGGAGCAGCACAGGGCCCGGACCCGTGCCCAGAACTCGATGTGATCAGGCAGGTCTGGGAGGCGCAGCCGGGCGGGCCGGCGCGGGCGGGGTCGGCGGCGTCGCCGGCGCAGCAGCACTGGCTGGCCGGGGCGGCGCTGGAGCCGCCTTTATGAACTTCGCCCTCATCTTGGCCACCCAACCCGAGAAGGCCTCATTGTCCGCGGTGACCTTGCTGAAGTCTGCGGAGCCGACCTCGCCGGACTCCAGGCCCGTCAGGCCGACCCGCAAGGCCTCAGGGTTCCGGGCCTCGTCAATGAAGCCCGAATAGCGAGTGCGAAGCCGGGTCAGGGCCGCATCATCCCCCGCCAGGCTGTAGGCGATCCCGGCGCGCAGCAGCCTGCCTTCCTCGTCGGGGGTGAGGGCGCCGGGGCGGCGCCACCGATCTCCCAGGCTCCGCTCGAAAGCCGATGCGGCGGCCGGCCAGTCCTTCTTCCGCCAGATGATCTCGGTCCGGAGCTCCTCCCCTTCCGGGGAGCGATCCCGCTCGAGCAGTTCTATGGCGTCATCCGGCCGGTTGAGGGCGATGAGGGCCCTGGCCTCCACCCGCCGGCGCTCCATCTGCATGGGAGGCGGCAGGAGGGTGGTCCGGGAGTTGTTGATCGCCTGGAGGGCCTGCTCGGGCTTGCGGTCCATCAGGTAGATCAGAGCGAGATCCGTCGCCACCTGGGCCTTGGGCGCGCCTTCCAGTCGGTTCTCGGTCTGGTATTTCAGGAGTTCAGCGGCCGGCTCCAGCAGATCCACATTGACCAGCCGGCCGACCAGCCTCCGGACCATGAGGTCACCGTCGGCGCCCAGCGGAGTCAGCTCCTTGAAGTCGAGGAAAAGAGCCAGCGCCTGAACCGGCTGAAGCCCGTCCGCAACGCCATCCATGAACAGGGACCGGAAGGCCTTGCTCAGATCGGTCTGCAGCTGGACGGCCTCCGGAAGGTCCGGCAGGGACCGGCCAGCCGAGCGGAGGGTCTCCAGCGCTTCACGGTAGCGGCCCTGGTCAAGGTATATGCTCCCAAGGGTCCGGATGATCTCCAGTTCCGTGCCGTCCCCGCGCCAGCGAAAGCGAAGGGCGTTGATCTCATCGGCAGCCTGAACTGCGTTGATCTTCCCCTGATCCAGGCGAATGCGGGCGGCCTGGAGGGCTGCCGGCGTGGACAGCCAGTCCAGGGGGGCCGTGGCCACCGCCTGGTAGATGCGAACCGCACGGTCCTTGGCGCCCTGGGCCTCGAGCAGACGGGCCTGGAGCAGACGGACCGCAAGGGTCTCTTCGGAGCCCGCGCGGTCCTCCAGTGCAAGCCGGACGGCCTTGTCGGCGCCTTCCAGGTCTCCCTGCGCCAGGGCGGCCTGACCCTCCGCGCGCGCGAACCGGGACTTCCAGACGGGTGAAAACTGGTTGAAGGCCTCTGCGCCGGCGGCGAACTCGTTGCGGACCTCTGTCCATTGTCCGAGCTGGGCCGAGATAAACGCTCGCCAAAGCGAAGCCGAAGGATCCGAAGCCAGGATGGGCGCAGAGAAATCGGTGGCGGCCTCGGCGTACCGCCGCGCCATGACCCGGGCGATCCCCCGGAGCCCCCGGAACTCAGCACTGTCCAGCACCTGAGGCGACTTGCGGGCGAGATCATTGAGCACGCCAATGGCCTCGTAGGAGAGTTCACTCCCGACAAGGAAGCGGGCCAGGGCGAAGCGACTGGCGGTTGCGGCCTCCCGGCCGCCCTGCGACTCTTCTGCAGCCGCTGAGACCAGCTCATTGTAACGGCTCAGGAAGCCCTTGGGACCTGTCCGCGGCCAGTTCACCTGGTCGATCAGGGCCGGCATGATGGCCGGACGCGGGGCGTCCAGGCCGGCATCCTCCGGAGCGGATCCCACCGAAATCGGGGAGAGGGCGAGGCCCTCCGGACGTCCGATCCGCACGATATCGCCGTCGTGGGTGACGGCGATGTCCCCCACACGGGATTCCAGGGCGAGGCCCTGTGTCGAGGGCAGTACGGTGACCTGGGCGAACTCCCGGCGCAGGGGCGCACCCTTTGCTGGCCCCAGGGCTGTCACGACCGTCATCCGGTCGCCGACGACAGGATCCTCAATCCGCACCACCCGGGTCGCCCCGGCGACGGCGCTCTTCAAGGCGGCGGGCCCGCTGGCCTCATCCCGGACCACCCGCACGACGGAGCCCTGGGGGGAAGGCGCGCGGCCGAGCACGATATTCCAGGTATCGCCGGCCGAGTCCGCCCTGAAGGGCATGCCCGGGGGAGCCTCGATCCGCACCGCCGCGTAGTCAGGCCCCCGGAAGGTCTCCGCCGAGGCCATCTGGCGGAGCCCCCTGGGGAATGTGGAGATGTCCAGGCGCGCGGGGGCGTCGAAGACCACCCAGATCGATCCGCCTCGACGGAAGACCGCGGCCCCCGCCGGATTGGCGAAGGGAAAACTGAGGACGGCTTCACCCTGGCCCAGAGTGATCTCGGCCTTGACCACCCCCCCGCGAGGCAGGGGATCCGGCCGGTTGACAGGCGAGGCGGGCGCTTCAACCAGCGGCGTCTCGGCCGCATCCGGGGGTCCGGCAGGCTCAGCCCGCGGGAAGAGATTCACCCAGACGGAGCCATCAGCGACGCCGGTCCTGACATCGGCGCCTTCAGCCATGGTCAGGACAAGCTGAGTCCTGCCGCCCGCCTGGGCGACCCTTGCCGCCTGGATCCACTTTGGGGGGTTGGTCCGGAAACGCGCCAGGTCAGGGCGGGCGCCGGGCGGGAAAGTCACTGTGAGGGTCGCGCCGTCGCGCCGGGTTGAGACCCCGGGACCTAGATCAAGACGGGTAAAGCCAGCCGCCTCCCCGACGCGCACGTCCCGCCATGCCCCCACAGGCTGGGCGCCGATCGGGGAAGCGACCGCCGCGGCGATCGCCACCGCTGCGACGCCAGAACCAAGAGATCGGCGCAGGGACATGGATCAGGCGGGGCCGGCCTGCGGCGCCGGTGCAGCGGCGCGAGCGGCGGGCGCGGCGCCTGCGGGCGCCGCCGGGCTGGCGGCGCCCGACGCACTGGCCGCCGCTCGCGCAGGCGCGAACCGGTTGGCGAGAGACTCCGTCAGCTTCTTCGCCTCCGCCGGCGGCATCTGCGCCAGGATCAGGCCAAGAGATTTTTCCTTCATCTTGGCGGCGATGGGCAGCCGGACCGAGTCCTCCAGAAGAACCATCCGCGGCGCGGCGTCCTTGGGCTTCATGGACTCAAAGACCTTGACCATTCGCGCCACTTCGGCGGCTTCCTGCTCGTCACCGGCCTTCAGCAGCCCCTGGATATCCGACTTGATCCCGTTCAGCGTCTTCACCTTGGCGTCAAGCTTGGCCTCGGCCGCCGCCAGGAGGGCCAGTTGGGTGCTGAAGTCCGCCTCCCGCTGGTCGAGCTGACCGCGTCGCGCGCCCAGGCTCTGGAGAATCTGAAGCTCCGCCGGAGACAGACCCGCCTCTTTGGCGAGCTCAGCTGCCGTGGGGGCGCAGACCAGCGGCTTGGCGGGAGCCGCTGGTGCTGAAGCGCCCTCCGCCGGCTTGCCGGGCCCGGCCTTCGGGTCGGCGGCGGCGGCCGGGGCCGAGCCTGCCGGCTGGCCGCCCGCCTGAGACGTGACTCCCTGGGCGAAGGCCCTCGCGCCGGAAAACAGGTCCGGCGCGCCGTTGATCCCAGAAAGGGCGTTCAGGGCCAGAACGCCGCCTGCAGCGATCCCCAGGAGGGGCAGAATACGGGGTAAGCGGCTCATCAACGGCCTCCGGTGAAGGCGGACCGGGAGATAGGATCCGCCCCGTCGCCAAGGAAGAGCTCATCCTCGAACTCCGGGCGGCGACGGACACCCACCGAGGGTCGACGCGCAGCCGGGATCGGCGCCTCACGGCCCCGCAAGCGCGCCTCGCGGCTTTGCGCCAGAAGGGAGCCCAGGTTCCGGCTGAGACGCTCGATGTCGGCTTCCGAGGCCTGCTGATCACGGGAATCCACAGCCAGACCGGCGCGCGCGCCCGCCTCGAACTGCTGGTCCAGCTTGGAGGCCAGGACGCGGGCCCGCTCGATTCGGCTGACGAGCACCTCGGCCATCTCATCGCTGGCCGCCTTGAGATCGGCGAGCCCACGCTCGGCCCGAGCGGCGGCGGCGTCGAGATCGGCTACGGCCTTGGCGAAGCCCATCTGCCCTTGCCGGAGGACCTTCAGTCGCTCGTTCAGGCGCCAGCCCATCCAGATGGCGCCGCAGAGGAGCCCTGCAAGCAGGAGGTTGAGGATGATGGAAATCATGAGCTGGACATCTCCTGCACGGCCCGACGGGCGGTCCGGGTCAGCGGGGCCTCGACCCGCACAGCGATCTGGTGGTTTCGGCGCCCCATGCGGGCCGTGGTCAGATGGACCGCCCCCGCCCTCAGTTCGACCGGCTTGTCTGGCGTCGCATTGAGCATGAGCGTGTCGCCCACCTTGAAGTTGAGGACGGTCTGGAGCGGGAGTTGCTGCTCGTCGAGGACGGCCCTGATGTCCATCTGGGTCGTCCAGAGCTCAGTGGCGAGGTGGCCTTCCCAGATATTGTCCCGGCCGAACTTCTCGCCCATGAACTGCTGGAGCAGCATCTTCCGGATGGGCTCAAGCGTAGCATAGGGCAGCAGCAGCTCGATCCGGCCGCCACGGTCCTCCATGTCGATCCGGAGCTTGACCAGGATCGCCGCATTCGCCGGCCTCGCAATGGCGGCGAAACGCGGATTGGTCTCCAGGCGATCCAGGGTGAAGGTCACCGGGGTCAGGGGCTCAAAGGCGAGCTTGGCGTCGGCAAGGACGACCTCGACCATCCGCTGGACCAGGACGCGCTCGATGGTCGTATAGGGCCGCCCTTCGATCCGCATGGCGGCGGTCCCGCGGCGTCCGCCGAGCAGCACGTCGACGATCGAGTAGATCAGGTTGGAGTCCACCGTCAGCAGCCCATAGTTCTCAAGCTGCTCGGCCTTGAAGACCGTCAGGATGGCCGGGAGCGGGATGGAGTTCAGGTAGTCGCCGAACCGGATAGAGGAAATGCTGTCGAGGCTGACCTCGACGTTGTCCGAGGTGAAGTTCCGAAGCGAGGTCGTCATGTACCGCACCAGGCGGTCGAAGACGATTTCCAGCATCGGCAAGCGCTCGTAGGACACGAGCGCCGAGTTGATGATGGCGCGGATACCGTTCTGCTCGGCTGAATCATCACCTGAGATGTCGAAGCCAAGGAGGCTGTCGATCTCATCCTGGTTCAGGATGCGCTCAGCGCCCGCGACAGCCTCAGCGGAATCGCTCCGACCCCAGCCGTCTTCGTCGCTCGGAGAAATGTCGTCCGTGTTCGCCATGACTTAAACTCCAGCCGGCCCGGGGGCCTAGCTGATGAGCATCTCCTCAATAAGCACGGAATTGATGCGGGCAGGCGCGATCACCAGGTTCACCCGACGCAGGATCTCCATGCGAAGCTGGAAGGTTCCCTGGGACCCCTGAAGATCTTCCGGGCGCAGCTCCCGCAGGAAGCTCTGGAACATATCCTGGATTCTGGGCATGGCGGGCGCGATCATTTCCGCCGTCGCCTGGTCCGGGGCCTCAAGGGTCAGCTTGAGCTTGAGGTAGACGGGACGCCCATCGCCGGCCTGCATGTTGGCCACCATGTTGGGCAGGGTGCAGAAGACGACCCCGTCAGGGCCCTCTGCGATGACCACCTCCGGATCCCCCGCCCCTCCGCCGCCTTCCTTCTTCTTTTCCGCCGCCCCTCCCTTCTTCTCAGACTTGGCGTCCGCCGCCTCGGGGGGCTTGTTGAAGAAAAGGAAGAAAGCGCCGGCCCCGCCGCCGCCGAGAACAACGACGGCGGCTGCGGCCGCAATGATGATCAGGCGAAGCGGAGGCTTCTTGCGGCCACCTTCCTCGGCGCCCTCGGCGCCTTCGAGGTCGACCTCTTCCTCATCGGAATTCTTGGGGGGCTTGGCCACGGCCGCGACTCCTGGAGCTTCTTGCCTTCACTATCCCCGGGTTTAGTTAACGATCCGTTTTTCCACCCCGCCGGGGGAGGGAGAAAAGACCCGGCAAATTCCGCATACCGGCCGGAATTAACCATTTTATTTGTTGTTTTTATTCGCTTTTTTTGTTGGCCCAACCCTTGCATGGTGAATGGGGAACCTTCGGGTCCTTAACACCAGGCGTCAGAGTCGATGGATAACGCTCTCTATGTGGGACTTTCGCGCCAGATGACGCTTCGGCGGCAACTGGACATCGTCGCCAACAATATCGCCAATGCCGACACCACGGGCTTCAAGGCCGAGCAGCCCCTGGTGCAGACGGAGCCGAAGTCGCCAGCTCGCACTTCGGATGGCCCCAACCCGATCAAGTTCGTGATCGACAGCGGACTCGCCAGGGACTTCTCACAAGGCGCCCTGCAGGCAACGAACGCCACCTTCGATCTTGCGATCGACGGCCCCGGCTTCTTCCAGATCCAGACACCGGGTGGAGATCGCTTTACCCGGGATGGCCACTTCCGGCTGGACGATGCCGGCCGGATTGTCACCCAGAGCGGCCAACCCGTACTCAGCGCCGGAGGCGCCGAGGTCATCATCGATCCCACGAGGGGCCCTGTGGAGATCGCCCGCGACGGGACGATCAGCCAGGGCGTCGAACAGGTCGGCAGACTTGGCGTGGTGATCTTCGATGATCTCTCGACCCTCGAGAAGATCGGCGACAACCAGTTTCGAAGCACCTCCAACGCCCAGCCCCAGCCCGCAGCGGGATCCCTGATCCGTCAGGGCATGCTGGAGGGATCCAACGTCAATCCCATCCTCCAGGTCACCGAAATGATCGAGGTGACCCGGGCCTACGAGTCCCTGGCCCGCATGATGGAGAACACCCAGGAGTTGTCCCGGCGCTCGGTCGAGCGGCTCGGACGCGTCGAGTAGAAAGGCTGACTTCCCATGCAAGCTCTCCGCACCGCCGCCACCGGCATGTCCGCCCAGCAGCTGAACGTCGAGGTCATCTCGAACAACATCGCCAACATGAACACGGTGGGCTTCAAGCGACAGCGCGCCGAGTTCCAGGACCTGCTCTATCAGACCCTCGAACGGGCGGGCTCCCAGTCGTCAGACCAGGGCACGGTCGTCCCGACCGGCCTGCAGGTCGGTGCGGGCGTGAAGGCCGGATCGATCTATCGGATCACTGAACAGGGAGCGATGACCCAAACCGGCAACAAGCTCGACATCGCCATCCAGGGCCGGGGCTATCTGCAGGTCCTCATGCCCACCGGTGAGCTGGCCTATACCCGGGCCGGCAACCTGTCTCTGAACGACCAGGGGCAGCTGGTGACCGCCGATGGCTACCAGATCCAGCCCGCCATCGTGATCCCGCCAGACGCCGTCGACGTCTCCATCTCCAAGTCCGGCCAGATTCAGATCAAACAGGCTGGCCAGCCGGAGCCCTCTGTGGCTGGAACTCTCGAACTGGCGACCTTTGTCAATGAAGGCGGCCTCGAGGCGATCGGCGACAACCTTTACCTTGAGAGCGGCTCCTCTGGGGCGCCCAACCTGAGCGTTCCCGGCGTCGATGGCACCGGCGTGCTTCTGCAGGGCTACACCGAGGCGTCGAACGTGGACGCCGTGGCGGAGGTGACCGCCCTGATCGTGGCGCAGAGGGCCTACGAGATGAACTCCAAGGTCATCACCTCCGCCGACCAGATGCTCTCCACCGCCAACCAGGTGAAGAGCTGATCTCATGCGCATCCTGATCGCCCTGACCCTTGCGATGAGCCTTGCGCTTCCGGTCGCGACCTCTGCCGCCGCGCCGGTCTCCCTCAGGACCGAGCCCACCGATGCCGACGGCGTCGTGACCCTTGGGGATCTCTTCGAGGGGGCCGGCGGCGCCTCGGGCGTCCGCGTCGCCGCCCGGCCGGGTGCGAACCTGGTCCTCGACGCAACGGCCGTCCAGGTCCTGGCCCGCCGCAACGGGCTGGACTGGAGCAACCCCGATCGCCTCCGTCGGATCATCGTCCGGGCCGGAGACGGTCCGGCGGCAACGGCCGCGGCCCGCAAGGGCGAGGTTCAGGCCCTGGCCTATTCCCGGAGCCTCTCGGCCGGCGAGGCGATCCGCCCGGAGGATCTGGTCTGGACCCGTGTCGTCGCTACGCCGGCGGACGCCCTCAGGGATGCCGACGCCGCCATCGGCATGATCGCCCGCCGCCCCCTCCGGGAGGGTGCGCTGGTTTCGGCCCGGGATGTCGGCGCCCCTGTTGTGATTCAGGCCGGCGACCTGGTCACCGTGACCTACCAGAACGCGGGGGTCTCACTCGCCCTTCAGGTCAAGGCTCTTGGCGCGGGCGCCGTCGGCGAGGTGATCTCGCTGCAGAACCTTTCCTCCCGGAAAACGATCCAGGCCGTGGTGACCGGGCCGGGCCAGGCCGCCACCGGGCCTGACGCCCCCCTCGGCGCGCCTTCCCTCGCCACCCGCGTCGCTCGCCGCTGACCCTCATTTCCAGAGACAGATCCCATCCCATGAGACTCGCCGCAGCCCTTCTCCTCGCCGCCCTTCCCCTGGTCGCCTGCACGACGGTCAAGGAGGCGGCCATAGGTCCCAGCCTGAGCCCCTCCGCCTACCCGGTGACGCCGCAGGAACGACGGCCCGACCTGGGCATGATGCCCTCCCAGCCCGAGGTCACCCCCGCCTCGGCCAACTCGCTCTGGCGCAGCGGCGCCCGGGCCTTCTTCATCGACCAGAGGGCCAGCCGGATCGGCGACATCGTCACGGTGCAGATCGCAATCAACGACTCCGCCAGGACTTCCAACACTTCGGCGACGAACCGCGCCTCCAACTCCGAATCGGCTGTACCGAGCCTGTTCGGCCTGGAAGGAATGATTGGCCGACTCCTGCCCCCCGGGAACGACTTCAATAATGCTTCGGCCCTCAGCACGGAGTCCAACTTCTCAAACTCCGGCTCGGGAAGCGTGAACCGGGCGGAGGCCATCTCCCTGACGGTGGCGACGGTGGTGACCGGGATCCTGCCGAACGGAAATCTTATCATCGAGGGCACCCAGGAGGTTCGCACCAACGCCGAGGTGCGGCAGCTGACCGTTTCTGGAATGATCCGGCCGGAGGACATCTCGGCCGCCAACACCATCCGCCACACCCAGATCGCCGAGGCGCGCATCAACTATGGCGGCCGGGGCGATATCTCGAACATGCAGAAGGCCCCTGCAGGCCAGGCGGTGGTCGCCAAGCTCTGGCCCTTCTAAAAGCCGGCGATCAGGCCCGGAGACCGCTCGTCGCCGACAGGCCGCCGCCCAGGGCGCCAAAAGCGGCGGCGGCGATTCCGGCGGCATCCAGCCCCGCCTGGGCGTACATGAGCTCCGGCTTGTCCTGGTCCTGGAAGACGTCAGGAAGCGTCAGGGTCCGCACCTTGAGGCCCCGGTCCAGGCCGCCGCGGGCGGCCAGCATCTGCAGGACGAAGCCGCCGAAGCCGCCGACGGCGCCCTCCTCGATGGTGATCAGGGCCTCGTGCTCCCGGGCCAACCGGAGGATGAGCTCTTCGTCGAGGGGCTTGGCGAACCGGGCGTCCGCCACCGTGGCCGAGACCCCCCGGGCCGCCAGCAAGTCGGCGGCCTTGAGGCACTCGCCCAGCCTTGCGCCAAAGCACAGCAGGGCGACGGTCGACCCCTCCCGGAGAATCCGGCCCCGGCCGATCTCCAGCGGCTCAGGGAGATCCGGTATGGCCACGCCCAATCCCTCGCCGCGGGGATAGCGGAAGGCGGAGGGACGGTCGTCGATTTCGGCGGCCGTCGCCACCATGCGGGCGAGTTCCGCCTCGTCGGAGGCGGCCATCAGGACCATGCCGGGCAACGCGCCCATGAAGCCGATGTCGAAGGATCCGGCGTGGGTGGGACCGTCCGCACCCACCAGCCCGGCGCGATCGATGGCGAAGCGGACCGGAAGTCGCTGGATGGCGACATCGTGCACCACCTGATCATACCCCCGCTGGAGGAAGGTCGAATAAATGGCGGCGAAGGGCTTCATCCCGTCAGCCGCCAGTCCGGCGGCGAAGGTGACGGCGTGCTGCTCTGCAATGCCAACATCGAAGGTCCGGTCGGGGAACCGCTTGCCGAAGAGGTCCAGGCCAGTCCCCGAGGGCATGGCCGCCGTCACCGCGACGATGCGGGGGTCCCGCTCTGCCTGCGAGATCAGGGCGTCGGCGAAGACCCGCGTGTAGGAAGGCGGCGCCGGCTGGGCCGGCTTGGCCTGGCGGCCGGTCACGACGTCGAACCGGGCCACCGCGTGCAACTTGTCCTCAGCGCTCTCCGCCGGGGCGTAGCCCTTGCCCTTCTGGGTGACCACATGGACGAGGACGGGACGGTCGCGGATCTCCCGGGCGTTCTGCAGGATCGGAACAAGGGCCTCGAGGTCGTGCCCGTCGATGGGGCCGACATAGTAGAAGCCGAGCTCCTCGAAGAAGGTGCCGCCGGTCACCATGCCCCGGGCGAACTCCTCGGCCTTGCGGGCGGCCTCCTGGAGGGGGCGCGGCAGGGCGCTGGCCACCGACTTTCCCAGCTTGCGCAGGGACTGGTAGCCGCCGCCGGAGACCAGCCTGGCCATGTAGGCGCTCATGCCGCCCACCGGAGGGGCGATGGACATGTCGTTGTCGTTGAGGATCACCGTCAGCTGGCCGGTGGTCTCACTGGCGTTGTTCATGGCCTCGTAGGCCATGCCGGCGCTCATGGAGCCGTCGCCGATCACCGCCACCACGCTGTTCCCGCGCCCGTCGGCATCGCGGGCGGCGCAGAATCCCAGGGCCGCGGAGATTGAGGTGGCGGCATGGGCGGCGCCGAAGGGGTCGTAGGGGCTCTCGGCGCGCTTGGTGAAGCCGCTGAGGCCGCCGCCCTGGCGCAGGGTGCGGATCCGGTCGCGCCGACCGGTCAAGATCTTGTGGGGATAGGCCTGGTGGCCAACGTCCCAGATCAGGATGTCCTCGGGCGTCTGGTAGACATGGTGCAGGGCGACGGTGAGTTCGACCACGCCGAGGCCGGCGCCCAGGTGTCCGCCCGTCTGCGAAACCGCATCGATGGTCTCGGCGCGCACCTCGTCCGCCAGCTGCCTCAGCTGGGCGAGGGACAACCCGCGGAGGTCGGCGGGCGAGGACACAGTATCGAGGAGGGGAGTCACGGGCGGCATGTCGCTTGCTTTGCTCGCAATCAGCTTTGCCGATCAAGCACGAAATCGAGGCAGGCCCGGAGGCCTGCAGCCCTGTCCCCCAGGGGATCAAGGTGGGTCCGGGCCTGTAGCGCGATGAGATCAAGGCGGGCCCGGGCGTCGCCAGCGCCCAGGAGGGTCACGAAGTTGACCTTGCCGCGCCCGGCATCCTTGCCCGTCGCCTTGCCGACCACCCCGGTCTCCCCCTCCGCGTCCAGGAGGTCATCGACGACCTGGTAGGCCAACCCGAGGTCGTGGGCGAAGGCCAGCAGGGCCTGTCGCTCGGCCTCGCCGGCCTGGGCCAGGACAAGGGGCATCTCGAAGGCGGCCGAGATCAGGGCCCCGGTCTTCAGCCTCTGCATCCTGGCCACCACGCCCAGGTCGTCTCCGACGCCGGACAGGTCGATCATCTGGCCGCCGCACATGCCCCGGGCGCCCGACGCCCGGGCCAGCAGGCTCACAAGCTCGGCGCGGACCCGCCCGTCCGGGTGGGTCTCGGGTGCAGCGAGGATCTCGAAGGCCAGGGCCTGGAGGGCGTCTCCAGCCAGCACCGCCGTGGCCTCATCAAAGGCCCGGTGCACGGTCGGTCGCCCGCGGCGCAGGTCGTCATCGTCCATGCACGGCAGGTCGTCGTGAACCAGGCTGTAGGCGTGGATGCACTCCAGGGCGCAGGCCGCGCGCTCGAGGCGCTCCGGCGCGACGCCGAGGAGGTCGCCGGCCTCGAAGACCAGGAAGGGCCGCAGGCGCTTGCCTGGACCCAGGACCGCATAGCGCATGGCCTCGGCAAGACGCCCCTCAGGACCCTCTTCCGGCGGCAGAAGGGCGGAAAGGGCGCTGTCGGTGCGGGCGGCGGCGGTCGACAGGCGGCTGGCGGCGTCGGGGCTCACTCGAACCGGGCGGGTTCGGAGGCCACGGCGCCGGCGGGACCGACGACGATTTTCTCGACCTTCAGCCGGGCGGTCTCGAGGCGGGCCTCGCAATGGGTCTTCAGCAGGGCGCCGCGTTCATAGAGGGCGATGGAGTCCTCAAGGGGCGCCTGGCCGGTCTCGAGCTGGCCGACTATGCGCTCAAGCTCGGCAAGGGCCTGCTCGAAGGAAAGACTTGCGATGTCTGTGGCGTCCGCCATGGGAATCCCCGTCCTGAGACCCGGAACCTAGACATCGCCGCCGCCGCCCGCAATGCGGACCGGCAAGCTCCGGTCTTTCGGCCTCGCGAGAGCAGTTGTAGGAGGCCGAGGATGAACCCGCCGATCCTCCGCCGCGCAACGACCGCCGACGCCGCCCTGCTGGCTCGCATCGGTCGCGAGACCTTCGTGGAGACCTTCGGTTATCTCTACCCGGCCGAGGATCTCGCCGCCTACCTGCCGGCCGCCTACGACCTGGAGGCCACGCGGGAGAGCCTTGAGGACAGCCTGCAGGCCAGCTGGCTCCTCGAGACCGAAACCGGCGAGCCCCTCGGCTTCGCCACTGCCGGTCCCTGCGGGCTTCCCCACCCCGGGGTGGGAGCCGGAGCGCTGGAGCTCAAGCGCATCTATCTCGCAGGTCCCGCCCAGGGTGCGGGAGTCGGCGGACGCCTCTTCGATGAAGTGATGGACTGGATGGCCGCCCAGGCCCCTCCGGACATCTGGATCGGGGTCTGGTCACAGAACCTGGGCGCCCAGCGCTTCTACGCCCGGCGCGGTTTCGAGAAGGTCGGCGAGTACGGCTTCCCGGTCGGCAAGACACTGGACCGGGAGTTCATCCTCCGCCGGCGTCCGGCCTTCTGAGGCGTCCCGCACTGGACAGCCGGGCCCGGGGGCCTCACATTCGGACTTCAAACAGCCGTTCGGCCCGCAAGGGGGCGCCCACCATGTTCATGCGTTTCTTCACCGAGCTCCGCGAGGCCAAGGTCCCTGTGACCCTCAAGGAGTACCTGATGCTCATGGAGGCGATGGACAAGGGCGTGATCGACCGCAATGTCGATGACTTCTATTACCTCGCCCGCTCCGCCCTGGTGAAGGACGAGAAGAACCTCGACCGGTTCGACCAGGTCTTTGGGCACGTCTTCAAGGGTCTTGAAAAACTTGAAGGATTTGGCATTTCCGACATTCCGGCGGAATGGCTGAAGAAGATCTCCGACAAGTTCCTCACGGATGAGGAGAAGGCCCAGATCGAGGCCATGGGCGGTTTCGAGGCGCTGATGGAGGCCCTCGCCGAGCAGATGCGCCAGCAGCGCGAGAACGGCGACGACGGGGACGGCGAAGGCAAGGGGAAGGGCAAGGGCGGACAGGGCCCCAATGGCGACTCCCCCTTCGGCGCGAACGGCTACCATCCCGAAGGCGTGCGCATCGGCCAGGACAAGGGCCGCCATGGCCGGGCCGTGAAGGTCTGGGACAAGCGCGAGTACAAGAACCTGGATGATAGCGTCGAGCTGGGCACCCGCAACATCAAGGTTGCGCTCCGTCGCCTTCGCAAGTGGACCCGGGACGGCGCCGCCGAAGAGCTGGATATGGACGGCACGATCCGCGGCACCGCCGAGAAGGGTTATCTCGACATCAAGCTGCGACCCGAGCGCCGCAACAAGATCAGCGTCCTGATCTTCTTTGACGTCGGCGGCTCGATGGACAGCCATATCAAGGTCTGCGAGGAGCTCTTCAGCGCCGCGCGCACCGAGTTCAAGAACATGGAGTTCTACTACTTCCACAACTGCCTCTACGAGAGCGTGTGGAAGGACAACCGGCGTCGCCACGCCGAGAAGATCCCGACCTGGGACGTGCTTCACAAGTTCAGCCGCGACTACAAGGTCATCTTCGTCGGCGACGCCACCATGAGCCCCTACGAAATCACCTATCCCGGCGGCTCGGTGGAGCATTGGAACGAGGAACCCGGCGCCATCTGGGTCGACCGCGTGACCCAGACCTTCGACGATGTGGTCTGGCTCAACCCCACGGCCGAGCGGCACTGGGATTACACCCCGTCCCTCGAGGTCATGCGCCAACTGGTCGGCGACCGGATGTTCCCCCTGACCCTCGAGGGCCTTGAGAAGGCGATGAAGGAACTGGCCCGATAGCGGATCGACCCTGACACCTGGAACTGTCGCTGGCGCGCCGAAGTTGAACTACGCGGGGCCACGCTTGAGCCGGAAGGCGTACCTCGCCAGGGTCGCGGAAGGTGGGAAGGCGGATGTTTAGGTGCTGCCGAGAAGGTGCCTATTCCGCGTCAGCGGGGCGACCTCAGCCGGATCGTGGCCGCCGAACATCAAGTGGACAGAAACTTGGCAGATACCTAGGCTGTTTACCGTTTGCGCGCCCAGATATGTTGGGCTGAGGAAAAGAGGAGGGTCGTCATGTCGAGCAACGAGTACACCTTCCGGATTGACGTTTTCACGCCGGACACGCTGCCGATGGCACGCCTAGCTGAGTACATGGCGGCTCTCGCGGAGCTCATCGGTCATAAGGAAAGCACGCATTTCGCGCGGATAGAGGAGGGCAGCGCCCGCCTTGTCAGTCGTGTCGAAGAGCAAGATGCTCCGAAGGTGCAGCGCCGCCTTGAGGCAATGATGAGCGCCAACCCGCCCAAGGGCATCGCCAAGGCGTTCAAGGCCCTTGACGACATGCTCGCCGAGGACAACGCCGTGGGCGAGGTAATCGAGCCGGCGGGAGCGGTCATCATTTCGTTTCCGGGCCGAGAGCGCCCCAAGGCGCTGACCTTCCCAGCTTTCCGGCAGGATGGCTCGGTAGACGGGCAAGTCGTAAGTATCGGGGGGCGTGACAAGACCGCTCACGTGACCCTGCAGGACGGCGGACTTACCTACACCAACATCGCCCTAAACCGCGAAGTGGCGCGGGAGTTGGCAAAGCATCTTTACGGCACAAAAGTCCGCCTCTTCGGTAGCGGCCGTTGGGAGCGTCACCCGGAGGGCGTCTGGAAGCTTTTGGCGTTTACTGTCGATCGATACGAGGTGCTGGATGATGCTCCTTTACGAGATGTCCTGGCTGAGATCCGCTCGATCCCAGGCAGCGGCCCGAATGGTGCAGGCACCTATGATGAGCTGATGGCCCTACGGCTTGGCGATGGTGAAATTCATTGATCGTCTTCGACGCGACCGCCTTCGCGCTTATGGTCCATCCAGACGCAAAGCCTCCGACTGATCCCCAGACAGGAGCCCTGGTGAGCCAAGTGCGCGAGCGCTTTGAGTTCTTGGAGCAAGAGATTCAGCGCCACGGAGAAACGATCCTGATTCCGGCACCGGCGCTTGCTGAAGTCCTCGTTGGGTTGGGAGATGCCGGTCCCGCTGTGATCGAGCGGGTGAATCGGTCCTCGCGGTTCAAGTTCGCGGAGTTCGACACGATGGCCGCCGTCGAGTTAGCGACAATGACCCGTGAAGCGATCCGAGCCGGAGATAAGAAGGACGGCTCCGCGTCTCCCTGGCAGAAGGTTAAGATCGACCGCCAGATCATCGCAATCGCGCGATCCCGAGGCGCGACGACGATCTACTCGGACGACGAGGGGCTCGCGAAGTTCGCGTCGATCGTCGGGATCGAGGTTGTGCAGACTTGGTCGATGCCTCTGCCGCCGGTCGATCTCCAGCAGGGATTGTTCGAAGGGTAGGCCGGCACTTGAACTCCAAGTCCTGAACCTAAAGTCCATCGGTCTTCGGGGTAGCATTCTCTCCTTGCTCAATCGGACCAGAACTCACCTCCCGGTGAGCGGACACTTCGAACGTCCGCCTCGGGTCGATCTTGCGAGTTGGCTTCGGGGCGAGAAGCAGATCTTCGGCTCACGGACCTCAAAGCAGACCTCGCCAGAGTCGCGGAAAGGGGGGAGAGCCGCCCCTCGATCCTCGCTGGAATTAAAGTTTTCTCGTAAGGATTGAGCATGCGTTCGCCGCCCAGTGTCATCATGAGTTCGCTCGTCGGCTCAGCCAGTCAGGCCCGTGGCGCAGTTGTAGTGATAGATGTCTTCCGCGCCTTTACAACAGCCGCAATCGCTCTGCGCAACGGCGCCGAGGCCATCGTCATGGTGGAAGACCTCGACACGGCGTTGACGCTCCGCAACCGAGGCGTTGGCAGCCGCTGCATTGGCGAGCGTCGAGGACTACGGCCGGACGGGTTCGATTTCGGGAATTCACCGCACGAAATCTGTTCGGTCTCTTTTGCAGGTGAAACCCTCATCCAAACCACGTCCAACGGCACGAAGTGCGTGCTTGCCGCGGTAAGCGCCACGCAGGTCTACGCCGCCTCATTGGTCAACGCCGAGGCTACGGCCAGGGCAATCCTGGGCAGCGGATCGGAGGAAATTTGGCTTGTTGCCTGTGGGGACGGAGACCGTCGCACCGACGAGGATGAGATCTGCGCCCTGTATATCCGCGCCTTGATCCAGGGCCGTTTACCAGAACGCAGCACGGTGAGCCGATCGATTGCCGCGCTCAGCTCGCGGACCGATGGCCGCACCATGTCAGCTGAAGACTTGGCAATGTGCCTGGACGTGGACTCGATCCCGGTGGCCATCTCGGTTGAAACGAGCGGGAAATCACCAGTGGCTCGACCTCTGGCGCGGGCTCGCTAGAGTCTTCTGAGGGTCGATACTCCCCGTTGGCTTCGGGGCGAGAAGCGCACGTTCGGGTTTTCGACCGCCAGGTGCGACCTGCGGGACTCAAACGTCAGATTTTGACCACCAGGGCCTGTTCGCCTCAGACCCTAACCGCCCGGAGGGTCGAATGAGGCCAGATTTCAGAAGTCGAGATCGTGTTTCGATCCGATAGCCGGTTCCCATTACTCGGAACAGGATAGAGGTCGACGTCGACGGGTACCCAGCCCACGACTGCGCCCTCCCAGGCGGCAGGACCCTGACGATCGACTTCGCCCTCGCTGGATTTCTGGCATTGAAGGGCTGGCGCAGACTTGCCGCCGACCGGGACTCTGTTAGACCCGAACGCAATTAGGTCTTGAATTCATATTGCGGGAGGGTCCGCCGCCGGTCATTCCGGTGCGGGCAAATTCAGATTGAGCAGGGACGACACGCCCCCCGCGACGCAGCATGTCGCCCCGCCGGACGACCCGGCGGCGACCAGCGCAACCGCCTCCCAGACCGACCCTGAAGCGGAAGCCCGGGAGGCAGAGTACGAGCGGTTCGTCTGGGACAACCTGAAGCGCAACTACATCGGCAACTATCTCCACGGCATGCTGGGCATGACGGGCTTCCGCCTGATCAACGCGCCGACCTTCATGCCGGTCTACATCCACATGATTTCCGGCTCGAACACCATAGTGGGGCTCGCCCAGGCCCTGCAGCAGGTCGGAGGCATTATTTCGCCGATCTTCGGCGCCAACGCCATCGAGCACCGCAAGAAGGTCATGCCCGCCGCCCTGTGGATGGGCGGTCTCGGCCGCGTCCAGATCGTCGGCATGGCGGCCGCGGGGTGGTTCCTGCAGGGCCAGTCCCTGGTCTACGCCATGCTGGCCCTGCTCTTCCTCTTCGGCGTCTTCATGGGCGCCCAGAGGGTGGTCTTCGGGATGCTGATGGCCAAGGTCATTCCCCTCAGCCGGCGCGGCCGGCTCCAGGCCTGGCGGAACGCCACGGGGGGCCTGATCGCCGCCGTCCTGGCCTGGGCCGCCGGCAAGTACATCATCGAACCGGACATGTTCGGTCACGGCTATTCCGTGACCTTCATGCTCGCCGCCGTCCTGACAACCCTGGGCCTCTGGGCCCTCCAGGTGCTGCTCAGGGAACCCGAACCGCCGAACCTGCCGGCCAAGGCGCGGTTGCGGGACCGGGTCCGCGATTTCCCGGCCCTCATCCGGTCCGATCCCGGCTTCGGGCCCTTCCTGCTCGTGCAGATGCTCGCCACCTCCAGCCGGATGGCGGTGCCCTTCTACGCCCTCTATGCGACCTCCTCGATGGGCTTGTCAGGCGCAATCCTGGGCCTCCTGGCCCTGGCCTATCTCGGAGCGGACACGCTCTCCAACCTGCTCTGGGGCTATATGGGAGACCGTACCGGCTTCCGGCACGTCCTTTTGATCTCCCTGGTCATGTGGATCCTCGCCACGGTGATCCTCCTGATGCTGCAGACCCCCGCCGTCCTCTTTATCGCCTTCTTCGGCCTGGGCGCGGCCCAGTCGGGCTACATGATGGCCGCCCAGACAATGATCCTGGAGTTCGGCAACCGAGAGGAAATGCCCATGAGGATTGCGATCTCGTCCTCCGCGGAAGGGATCACGGCCTCGATCAGCCCGATCGTCGGCGGGCTGGTGGCCGACGCCCTTGGCTACCCGGCCGTTTTCGGGATCTCGATCGGCTTCCTGGTGCTGGGGCTCGTCTGCCTCGTCTTCATGGTGAAGGAACCCCGCAACCGGAAGTTGTCCGAGGTCTGAGATGAAGGGACGGAAGGCGCCTGCTGAGAGGCCGCTGACCCCTTCACCGCGCTTCGCGCGAAGCTCCCCCTTGGGTGAGCAATGGCTCCCCAATTCCTCCCCCCAGGGGGAGGTGGCGCGCGCAGCGCGTCGGAGGGGGTCAACGGCGCCTCAGCAGACCCCCTCACCCGCCTGCGGCGGGAGCTCCCCCTTG
>Ga0315900_10001389_pt1 | contig 38541 bp, 37 predicted proteins | sample LakEriMetagenome_FD_203521 | JGI IMG/M metagenome (GOLD analysis project Ga0315900, IMG submission 203521) | Freshwater fungal communities from buoy surface, Lake Erie, Ohio, United States - Buoy 12 MA114 | ecosystem: Environmental > Aquatic > Freshwater > Lake > Lake biofilm | place: USA: Lake...
ATAACAATACTAGATACCGAAGTGCTATCATCCCTCGATAAGAAATCTAATGAAACTATAGATAAGATTTATATCTTTGACATTATGATGTTGGAAAATGTAGATATGACTAAAGTTGCGTTTTCGGAACGAGAAGGGAAATTTGAAGAAGTAGCAGCGTGGTTCAATCCCCTTACAGAAAAAAAGATACAAATTAGACTATCGGAAAATTATCCAGAAGAGATTAAAAAAATATACGATAGACGTACTAGAGTATATCCTGTAGACGGATTGATATTTACGCCTGCTGATGGAGAGTACTTCGACATGTCTGTCTACAAATGGAAACCCCCCGAACAATCTACCATAGATTTCTTGATCGTCAAACCTTCGGCTAATATATTGGGTAAAAAACCGTACATTGTCGAAGCAGGTGAAGAAATATATTTCTTACTATGTGGGATTAGATATCAAATATTTAATACCCTCAGATTAACTTATTTTCCCGGATACGAAAAAACATTCGAAGATCTCAAAATAAGTTTGAGAGAAAACTATTTTCCTATACAGTTCTCACCCAGCGAAAATCCCTTAGCTTATATTTGGAAAACTAACAAGCTTAAAGATCCGGAGAATTATCATGGACATGTTGGGGAATTCAAATATGATGTTGAAAAATCCAACTGGATATTAACGAAAATGCGCCCGGATAAAGATGTCAATGTTAGAGAAGGTACCGCATACGGCAATGATTTTAAAGTCGCCGAAGAGATGTATCAACAATTTTTCACTCCTTTTACCTTGGAAATGTTAACAGAAAAACAAAGTGAGAAAGCTCCTTCTGAAGGATACTTTGCTCAAGAAAAATTAGACATGTACAAACCAACAACGAAATTTAATAATTTCGTAAAAGCTCAGTTAATAAGACAATTAGAAAACAGTTTGTTTGCTATAGACCTAGCATGTGGGAAAGGGCAGGATCTATTTACATATATTGGATTTGGTATCAAGAATTTGTTGTTCGTAGATAGAGATTCTGAGGCTATAGCAGAACTCAATAGGAGGAAATATGAAGGAATGGACAAGAATGAATTGTATATTTATGGACGCAGACCGAAATCACCTCCAAATATATACACGAAGACCTTGGATTTGGATAATTCTTCCAAAGATATAGTACAAAAACTTAGAGATATTCCTCTACCCAAAAATGGTGTAGACGGGATAGTAATGAACTTAGCCATACACTACATAATAGATGATCAAGAATCACTAAACAATCTCATGGTATTGGTAGATTCGCTGTTAAAACCGGGAGGAGTATTTATCTTTACATGCTTTCATGGAGAAAGAGTGTTCCGGCTGCTAGAGGAGCTAGATTTTGAAGAAACATATGATATAATCGAAGAAGATGTATTAAAATATAGCATCAAAAAGTTGTATAAAAGCGATAAGTTTAGCGACTATGGTCAAAAAATCGGCGTAATACATCCCTTCAGTCAAGGAAAATATTACGAAGAAAATCTAGTGAATATCGATAATCTTATATCAAAATTCGAAAACAAAAAGTATGAAGTACGACAAAATGCTTCATTTGCTAATTGGATTAATAAGTTCGAAGCCTTCAATCCGAAGATTTCAGGAGAATTGAAAGAAGCTGATTATAAATATATTGGATTATATCAATATATCAGCTTGTGGAAGCCTTCTATATAAAATAAGAAAATTGATATTACTTTTTTAAATAAACAGTATAAGTTATACAAAATGGGATTGAATTGGAGTGCTCCTAAACTTGTAAAAGAGAAAACTTTATATATCGTTAGTGCTCCGTTTCCTATTGAAAAAACTAGGTCGGAAGAACTATGGGAAATTTGGAAAAATCATAAAGAGGTTGCTAAATCTGATGGATTTTCCCCAAATAAATACCAAGGTGTGTGGAGTATATCATACTTTCACAATGTGAATTCTAATACTTTTGAATTAACAGATGAAGGAGAAACTTTGTGGACTAGAGAATTTAAGAATAAATGTGCTAAGTGGCAGAAGATCATAGAAAAAATTAGAGAAGCCAAAGCATCTATCACAGAAGATCTCTTATCGGATGATATCTCGATGGAAAATTTTGAAGACTGAAGAAAATAAATGTCAGTATTATTTTTTCTATTTTTGTAGATATAGTATGAATTACTTGCTCTTTATTCTATTGCTTATAGTAATAATTGTCATCGCTTCTATTTTATATTTCCAGTATTCGGATCATAAATATGAAGGTCGTGGCGAATTTATGCGACTAGATGATGAAATAATTGGTCTCCTCAAGCCATATTTGGAGAGTCTGCAGAAACTATCAGGGGTGAAGAATTTAATGACATATTTAGGTAATTATTACACGAAACCTGTTAAAAAAATGGACTTCACTGTGAATGGATTGAAAGGATTAGTATCCGAGATAATTTACGAACGTGATATCAGAGATATGTATGAATTTATCGAAAAATCTAACATATCTTATTCTTGTCTGTTGCCAGACGCTAAAAAATCAATTGTACTAGATGCTTATAAATATTTTAAACCCGGTCCCGCTGATGTGAATACAGTAGAGAAATGCCTATCCGATTTTGTTCGTGAAGAAGGTATTTCAAGTTTGTATGTAGACTTCTCTAAAGAAGTGAAAAAATTCTTAGAATTCAATAGATTATATAAGTTCAAAGATGTAGTTGCTGATTGGACTCTTTCCAAAATCAAAAAAGAAATAAAGTCTCATCCTGAAAAGGTATTTGAAGTAGATTTATTAGCTATGCTTCCCAAATTGAAGTTATTGTCGAAAAGTTTCAAGCCAAGGGATGAAAACAAAGAATCATTGGACAAGATAAAAGAATACTTAACAGAACTTAAGATTTATGGAAACTTTTCTGGCATCCAAACTTTACGAGACCTCGAAAGGAGATTATATTCGCTGATATTATCTCAAATTGACAAAAATATAATACTGAGAAACATAGATAATAGAGAACTGGAAATTAGGCGAAGAGAAGAAGATGCTCGAGAACGTGAACGCGAACGCGAAAGAGAAGCAAAAAGAAGAGAAGAAGAAGTAAAAAAAGAACGCGAAAAAGAACGCGAGAAGGAGCATGAAAAAGATCGCGAAGACCGAGAAAAAGAACGAGAAGAAATTATAAAAGAAAGGCAAGAAAAGATAAATGATATGGAAGAAGCGGAAATGCAAGAAGCATTCTACAGAAAAATACAAGAGGATCCTGAATTGGAAAACGTAGCAAAAGCCATGGGCATGACTCTCAATGATTTATATGAACAATATAAAGCAGAAAAAGATATGTCTCTATTAGGATCGGGTGAAACAAATAACATAATAATTGATGATAATATAATCCAAAAAATCAAACAAAAATTAATGAAAGTATAATCTTTCATATTGACTCTTATGGTCGCGATTTCGCTTATAATTCACTGAGTAGATTGGCGAAATTTTTTCTTACTTCAGCAGCCATTTCTTCATCTGCTTTAAATGTGTTAAACAAATCCCCAGCTTCGGGATTTTTACCTATCATAATTGGCGGAGATATTCCAGATAAATCATCTGAGAAAGCATTAATAGCGCTCTCCTCTATAACACTTATAGGACTAGCATCACTTATTCTCAATAAGATAGAAGAATTTCTTTTAGCCGATCCATATCTATCTATAGAGGTTACGTTTCCACTATGCGTCATCATATCAGCGTATATAGCATAATGTACATACGAAGAACCGTCTACTTGATGACGCAATTCGTTTATAATTTTTTCTCTAGTAGCTGTTATTCCCCAAACTTCGTAAGTTTCTACGATACTGTCAGATTGAGCCGTGTCAGGATCGATATAGGGGTTTTCCAATATCTTGCGAAGATTAGTTCCATCTGTAAATATATAATATGAATTTTCACTTACAATTGATCCATCTTCACTCAGCCTGTTAACCTTTCCCTCTTTAACGTACGCGGCGTTTATGCCATCGATACCTCTTACTCCCAATTCTAACATTTCCTCAACTATTTCAGATGCTTGTAAGACGGTCATAGGCCATTTTTTAACAAATGAGTTTCTTAGATATATCCTCATTACAATTGTCTCAGCATTGTCTGTAGAATATACTATATGCGTAGAAGGATAACTTTGTCGGATTTTGTGATAGATAGTGTCTATCTTCATCTGTTTTTCTATCAATTTGGATTTATCCAGTACTAAACGGAAACACCAATTGGTCAAATCAGATGGTGGTTTAACATGAGAATGATATTTTTCGAATTCTTTAATGAACTCTTTTTCTTTGGCGTATAGCGGATGTACCGGTTCGCCGTATTTCTCGAAGAATATTTGCCAATTGTCTACAAATTGTCGCAACGGCAACATTTCAATATGGTTGGCAATTTCCTGTACTTTAATTTTATTAGTCTTGTATTCCGGTATAACCTGTAGAGTCATACTTGGCGCTTTCATTTTCTTAGTTGGACGAGCACTCAAGATTTCTTTGATACGAAACATACCCTTCTTCTTAGTAGATCCTGCTCCAGAATAGTGATGACTGTCCAACACCATCTGAGTCATAGGCTCACTAATACTTTGGGATGCAATAATTCCTACGGCTTTTCCATAACTAATTAATGATTTCGAATAGAACATCTTTATTTGTTCTATAATAATCGATAATGCTTCGTTATTAACGTGTCTCCTGACTAGAGTTGATAAGTTCAAATAACTCCTAATTAGGATTTTCAAAAGACAACAAGCATCTTTGAGATATTTAGGCATAGAAGTGCCTCGACGTTTTTGAATATTATTGAGTAAACAATACTGTATGTCATTGCACAACTCGCGAACATTGTTTATAGCTGAGACCGGGTCTAAAGATGATTTCTCTTTTTTCCCCGATTTAGATTTCAATTCTAGGTTATATAGCGTATCTTCTATTATGCGGTGTGGATTTACAGGCATTGGTATAGAATCCGTATATGGTCGAGAATTGACTATTTCCATTCGCAAGAATAAATTAGTATAGAATTCTCTGTCCTTCACCAATTGTTCATATTCTTCTTCCAATATCTTTGGGTCAGGAATCTTAGCATCGAATAGTTCTTTCTTTGCTTTATATTCAGCTTCGAATAACTCCCAGGTCAGTTCTTTTCTCATAGTTGGTAGTTTAACCTTTTCTATAAATCTGGGATCTGATCCATTAGCTCCATAAAGCAATTGAATGACTTGTGAACCGCTTACAGCTTTTCTTTGATTGTCTACCAATGTAGCTTCTAAATTCTTTATAGCCATTCTGTTATGCGTACCTGTGATGGACGTACTCAACGCTTTGTTAATAAGCGCGTACCTAGATTCACCAGCATGGAACCAAAATTCGGTAGGATTGATACCTAATATATATGAATTAGCTATATATCCTCGGGCTCTTGGGTCAGGATCATATTTAGTGAAATAAGGCAGTGATCGACTTCCGAAATTTTCTTTCATTCTTTCTCCATTGATTTCAAGTTGACCAATAGCGCATACAGTGTTCATAAAATTGAACAGTTTTCCTCTAGCACCATATACGATTGCTTTGAACATGTTGTTATTTTCTGCGTCTATAGATCCTAAAATATGTTCCCAGAAAGCATCACCCGGTTTAAGAGCATTAATTTGCTGCTCTTCATAATACTCCTCTAATGTTTTACCAATAGGAGAGATGATCTTACCTTGGTTCAGATTTTCCGTTATTTGGTAACTCTCTGCTATCAAACTAGATTCTATTTTGTGTATTTCTTCTAGCGCATTATCACGTAGCAGCAAATCTCGCAACGTCATCGTAAATCCCTTATTGAATAAATATGAGATTGCTATTTGCTGCATACAGAAGCTCGCATCCAATGCTGCTTCCGGACTATATTGATTGTGGATAATATGGAAAATACTTCCATTAGATCCTTCACCTATAGTCGCTTTGTCCAGAATTCCTGATTTCATAATACCCCTGTCTATTTCTACCTTGATATCAGACGGATCGTATTTACGATAAGGCGCATGATCTTGATTATAATAACTAGGAGTAGCAGTCAAATTAATATGATTACCAGAGCCACGTAAATATATACTGACTATATCTCTTCCAGTAAATTCGTGGTCTGGCGGATAATTAGAGAAATCATGATAGACATTAACTTGATTAAACATCTGCATCGCGTGATATTTATCCATTACTGTCCTAGAAGAAGTTAATTCAGCAAGACCTACTATAGAATCTTGTGCTTCTCCTATTTTCGGTTTACCGTCTTTATAAGAGATAAAGAATTGCGAAGGGCTAGATAAGTTCTTAATTTCGTTTCTAGTTCTAGAACTTCTAGAGAATATGATATTCATTGCCATTTTCGTGAATATATTCACGAAACACCCACTAACTTTCGTAAGTGGCTGGACTATACCTTAAGCATTTTTTACAATCTGTGAATAAATAGTAAATAATACCCACTTCCGTCTAGTCTCTGAACGTTCTTCCTTTCCTCTCATTCATTTGATAAGAAAATTAGGAAGCTTCGCTGCGGATTGTCCAATCTTTGAAGTTTTTACTATACCCAGGGTTATTAGCTCGAGTGCCTCTTATAATCTCTTACAAAAGGTAGTATTCAAAGCTCTAAGGAGTTTCCCGCAATTTGAAAGTGTCGCCACCAACTATTATTTGCATAATAATTGATAACTAGTAGGTTATATCTTTATGTATATAAAGGTTCATATTTACACATTTTACCATATCAAGTATATGAACAACTTGATACGACGCCTACTGTTGGGAACACAATGTTTATCCCCGTCGAAGTCTGCGTTAAAGAGTGAACAAGATAATACATTCAGTCTGATTGTATCTCCTCCCGACTCCATGATAACGCATTCCATACTAGATATGGATGATGGTTCCAATGAAGGCTGTCTGTTGAATCCTACAATATCACCATCGATAGTATCTCGGTATATAGTATCTCCTATTTCCAATTTGAAATCGTCTTTGATTCTACCTACCCAATGAGTAGATCCCGTACTTTTTTTCTTGATTCTGGTACATCCAGGATATCTTTTAGTTCCATTCATAAAATATACCATCATTTCTTTGTAGTTATATTCTCTGACTATTATGGGATGTTGAATATTTTTAGCAATACTAATGGGTACACCCACTTCCGTGATTTTTCTGTACGGATCTCCTGTAATAAAACTTCGACCCATGTGATTAACACGTCTACCCATCAAATGTCTCCTTATACGACCAAACTTCCTTGGCCATCTTTTCGATATTGACGTTAATGGTTTTTTTGATGCACTAACTATATTTCTTTTAGTATTTGTATTAGACCCACGTATTAAATCAAACACTGCTAAGCACAAATTATGTATGTGTACTGGGGCGTCTGTATCACCTTCTGGCACTACTTTAGGTACTTGCTCGTTGATTTTCATAATAGTCTGTATGAAAATGGTTAAATCGTTGGAATTTGATCTACCTGCATTGATCTTTTTAACGTCAGGTCTCATGGTATTAGGAGGAACTCTTAATACGCTAATCATAAGTTTTTTAGGATGACATATTAATGGTTTTCCCAACTTTTCAACTGTTGACGGTTCTATAGCATCAAATACTTCTTTGATTCTATAGGGAAATAGAGGCGTTCTATTAACTAGTTTAAATTTATTTCCTCCTCCCTGTTCTGAGATTTTTTTAGATTCATAATATTCCATGTAAATGCTCACTGGATCTGTCTTTTCCTTCACTATGTGTGGATGTATAGCATCGCAGTGCACACATTTAATATTTTTAGCAGCTGTTCTTGTCATTTTGACATATTCTCCTAATATTTTATCTCTTGGTACCTTAAAATCCGCCTCTTTAACAACTAATTCTTTGCATTCGAAGCAAATAACTTTAAGCCATTTGATAATATCTTTCATAAACATAGGAGATGGTACTGGTGTATTTAAATCATAACTGCCGGGATGTCCAGGACATAATTTCTTATTATGTTGACATGTTTTACAATCCCATTCGTGATAAGTAGTACCCATGTGGGCATCATACGGCCCTCCCGGATAGGGGAAATTGTTTCTAAATAAATCTTGTTGATGTATAGAAACATTTGAATCTATCCTATTGTCCTCTGATCCTAATACATATAGTTGTATAGAACTGATTTCAGAGTAAGGGATTACAGTTGTCATTGAATAATCCGAGTATAATATATTTATAACAAATTTTTAATTAAAATTGTAGATACACGAATCACAATATTTCAATTTCCATATTTTTTATCTGAAAATTGAAAAAAAGAAACTCGGGTCTATTTTAGGTGCACCTTTTCTTTGGTCTTTTTTCACGTCCGCGTTTTCCGGCGATTTTTTGTATCTTTTTAGGTTCTGCATAATTATGTATTTGTTTTATGGGCTCGGTAGCTACATTAACGGGAAGAACAGTTCCATTAACTTCATATGATATCAGTCTTATCCAATATTTAAATTCGGCCACAAACATAGGAGATAACACCGGTTCGCTAGTTGCAAAATTCATAATTAAATATTCCTTACAATTGTACATAAGGATATTTTCAGTTTTTCACGAATGGAGACGGTGTTATTCAACATAGATGAGTCTAATATGGTTTTATTCAATAATTTGAACATAAAACAAAGTTCTCATGAAAGGGAATTATATGATAAAATAGGAAAATCGGAAATGTATATAACTATTGAAGATAATAAATATAATGTTTTTAAAGAAAAAGTGAAAATAATGACTGCTGATTACACCCCGATAGCAGTTTATGATCAATTTAAAATTGGTGATCAAGAGGAATATTGTTGGACATGGTGCAAGCCAATGCCGGAGGAAATTAAAAATGTTTTGAAGTCCCTTCCAGAAAATCTGGCTTTTCTTGATTCAGATAAAATATTTACATTCACTGATCCCATGATCATATCATTTTTACACGCTTTTATTTGTGATACAGTTCCCTACGATTATTTATATAAACAAAGCATTGAAGGTAGTTTCCGTCTTTTTGGATTAAAAAATATAGAATGGATGTTAGAAGTAGTAGAACCTAGTAATTGTGAGAATTAGCGACGAAACGTTCCAATCTAGTTAATCTATTTAATATATTTGTCTGCGTTTCGACGTTCTGTATTTTTTCTTTTGTGGATTTGGGTAATTCATTTGTTGTATCCGGTAAATACTCTATCAATAAGATTAGTACTATTGTTATGATAATAGCGTATAACAACCCCATAAACACCTCATCTTTTGGGGCCGGAAAACCTTTATTTATTGCTTCTCTAATAGCACCGTTCCAACTTAGGGCAGTGGTTAGTGCCACCGCTCCAATTATATAATGCGAAGTTTTGATACTGAAAGTGTCTATTTTATTCATAGATATATTATGGAAATTACAAAGAATTATTGCAGATTTATTTTTGCACACTTGGCACCCAATATACTGTCCTATTCTGTATGCGGACGGTTTTTACTTCTTCACCATTGGGATCTAGTTCTTTTTCATACACAATTGGCTCATAATGGCCGTGAAGAGGTATATCTTCTCCATCATATTTTGATATACCTCCTTTGAAATATGCAGATTTAACAACATATTTGATGGCTTTGTGTAACATTCGTAGTTCTTCCGCGTCAAGTGTAGATATCATTCTAGTGGGTGATATTTTCGCTACATATAGTATTTCAGATCGTAAATAGTTACCTATACCGCTAATAATACTTTGATCAGATAATATGTCTGCTATTAATCGCTTGCTGTTGGAATATGGTTTGAACGCCTTGATAAATACAGGATATTTGAAGTTTTCACCCAAAACATCCGGCCCTATTGATAATATTTTTTCACGCATTTCTTTCACTGATAGTATTTCGAAAGCGCTAAATCTTCTATAATCATCTAAGAATATAGAGTCTATTTTTCCGTTTTTTTCGTACCGAATTTCTATTAGGGAATGTTTTGACTTAGTTTTTTTCCAACATCCCGTCATACCTAAATGAGTGCTTATAAATTTCACACCATTCTTATCTTTTGATATCAATCGAATTTGTATATAAATTTGTTTTCCCTTGTTCTTCACTTTCTCTATTTTGATATTTCCATTCTTCAAGTCGGATATAGTTTTATTAAGAGAAGATACTCTCTGTCGCAAAACAGAATGTTTTTCTGAATGAATGTACGGACCTCCTAACAATTTAACTTTTACTAAATTAGTTCCACTTAGCAGAGCATTTAGAGCTAAAACATGTCTCTTTACTTCAGGTCCTTCCGGCATGTTCTATTTTTCTGTAAATATATTTACAGAGAGAAGAATATTTACAGAGATAATACAGAGATAATACAGAGATAATACAAAAATAAGAATACTTTTATTTATAACAAAAAATAAAATCTACAGTTATTCGTATATTAATTCTATTACGTGTACGCCATCGCTACCACCATCAAGACTCATGGATTTCAAATAATATGGAAATCTGTAGCAATTTATCGGGAAATAGTCGACGAACTTTTTACCATAATTGATAGCATCAGCTGTAAATATACTATACAAATCTACATCATCGGAGATGTCCGAAACAGAGTCAATATCAGAACAGGTCAAGACTATACAATTTGTTAATATAACCCCCGACTTTGTGAGAAAGTCGTAAAAACTTTCATGGTAAATGTTTTTGCCACAGACAACCAGCGTCAATCCTAACTTGTCGCTTATATCTTTAGGAGATTTTTGGCATTTTTCCAGGATATCGTTTATCCTATCTTGGTGCTTTTCGAACCTTAGTATCGCAAAATGTGATATTAGGTAAATTCCACCAGCGTCCATTTTTATTGGTATATGATGGAAAAAAAATTCACTTTTTACGAAATTAGCCACTTTCTGTATCATATGTCATCGTGATTATTTTAATATCGTCTGCCTCGTATAATGTGATCTTTTCAGGAAATAAACTGAAACAACCGCAATGTCTTAGATTCGCTACATTACCGGCGTATTCTAATGCATAACCGATACTTATAGCACTAGAACATCCTATGACAACAGAACGAGATAAATCAATCTCCATATTCAACAAGCATCGATATATCTTATCCTTATAAATTTCTTCATTTCCTATAGAAATGAGATCCACAGGAGGTTCTCCATCATTTTCATGATTTATGTAATCGCGTAAATTTTCAGAAGTGCATAACCGTCCTATCTTGTCTTTACACAATCTATCTACATAACCGCACTCTATCAAGTAGATTTCAGCCTCTATAACTTTAGATTCCATGCTTCTTTGCAAATATTATCTACGGAGTTTCGTGAATATTGTTTCCGTAGTTTCCGTAGATGTATCTACGGATGAATTCATTTTTTGAAAGATATGTGAATGACTTTAATACTTTTCCTACTATAAAAAGACATAACATCAGGTTCTACTTTTTTAGCTTTTTTATTATGTATTTTGGCTATCCAATCAGCACATTTTAATATTGTTCTGATGTTATATACATCGTATCTACAATGTATATGCCTTTCTTCTGGAGCAATGCATTCTGCTGATAGAACTATGGCATTTTCTACAGCATCTATTATTATAGTGGAGTACTCGTCATAAGCAGTAGTAATAAAATTAATAGCACCCTGGTCATATACTTTTATATTTCCTATAGATACTAATTCTACTTTTGTGTTATTGCGAGAATTGAATATATTGATGTAATCCCTCAAACTTCCATGTTTTTTTCCTTCCATATTTTCTTCAGTGTAATCTTCTACATTGTCTACTTCCAATATAAATAAAGAAGCGTTTGGATCCACAGTAGAAACTCGCGATCTTATTCCGCGCATTATATTAACGTTATATATTTTTTCGTATTATTTTTGTATCATATATAATACAAAGAGAAATGAAGACCTTAGTTTGTGCTATAATAATTATATTACTGATTATTGTACTTATGTGGAAGAAAGCGGAAACTTTCTCCCCATATGAATCAACGCTAGTACATGATATGTATAGATCAGATCCTTCTGGAGACGTGCCATCTGCTAATCCGGCTGGGAGGAATAATGAAAGTATACTGTTTAATCAATTATTGGGATGGACTGCAAGAGTATAATAAAATTGAAATTTTTCATATAAATAATACTTATTTGGGAGATAAAAATGAGACCTTTCAAAGAAAAAGAAGCTAAGTTTTTGAAATTTTCTGAACATGCCAGAGGTCGTTCTATGTGGAAAGGTTCCAGGACTGTATCAGAAAATAGTTATTGGGTCTTAAAAGACAAGAAATTTATTCGCCAGAATATCTCTATTAGCGAAGCTCTATTAAAATGTTTCGATGAGATATTAGTTAACGCTATAGATCAATATATAGAAATAGCCGGATATCCTGAAGAAGTAGGAGGTGATGTGGACTTTATTAAAGTTTGGTTTGATAAAAAAACCGGAGCTATCACTATTACGAATAGCGGAAAAGGTATGCCGGTATATGTTGATGATAAAATTGGAAAGTATGTTGTAGAAGGATTCATCACAGTAGAATATGGAGGCACTAATTTGGAGGATAAAGTTAATCCAGAAAGAGTTACGGGAGGTATGAATGGCTTAGGTATGAAACTAGTAAACGTTGATAGCAACTACTTTGAAGTAGAAACGGTCGACTTTATTAGAAAAAAATACTACAAACAGATTTGTAGAGACCGTATGGAAGTGATTGAAGAACCTCGAATAGTAAATCTTGAAAAATCGGAAGGGTTGAGCACTGCTCAAAAAAAACCGCATACTACTATCAAATTTATACCAAGTTACGCTGATTTATGTCAATCCGACACAAATAAACCAGATCCCGATTGGTTTGATGAAGATAATGCAGAAAATTTCCGCAAGATCATAGAATACAGAATGTACCAAACTGCCGCTTTCGTAGCGTCCATAAATTATAGATACGAAAACGGATACAGGATAGAATATAATAATAAAGCCGCTATTTATTTTAATGGCGAGAAAATTAGTATAGAAAATCTAGGCGATTTTATCAAAATGTTTGGAGTCAATAGTTTTGTATATTCTTCTATGGAACATAGTAAAAAAGAATATAATGAACTCGCTGAAGAAGGTAAGGATGATGAATGTATCAAATTTCCTTGGTATTTTGCTATAGGCGTAAATCCTTATCATAAATTCGAAAGGATTACCATAGTCAATGGAGTTTCTTTGGAGAAAGGCGGTAGTCATAGTGAAATGTTAATGAAACATATACTCGACTCTTTATCTACGAGAATTCAGAAATTAACTAAGAATATGTCAATAAAAATATCTGATGCAATTATTAGGAATCTTCTATTTTTGATAGATTGCAAGCAGATACCAATTCCCCAATTCACTGGACAAACGAAAGAAAGTGTAAAAATAGGCGTAAAAACTCTCAACGAAATGAAAAAAACATTTGTCGTACCACAAAAAGTAATAGAAAAAATATGGAAAACTATAAAAGATGTTTTGGAGGTATCCTTAAATAATAGGGAGTTAGCGGAAGACAAAAAGAAGAGGAAGAAATCAGTACCCATAAGAAAATATGTGAAAGCTGAAAAAATGGGGCCTAATAGTGTGTGCTTTATCCCGGAAGGAGACAGTGCCGCTAAAATCATCAGAGATATTATTCATTCGAAGACATCTCCTGTAGATTATAAAAAATGTGGTATGTACAATATTCAAGGTGTACCTATGAATGCTAGGAAAAAAATTAAAAAAATTATCCTAGATGACGGCAAAACACATACTATCAAACATAAAGATCTGATGAATAACATCGGTTTGCAAGGATTAGTTAGTGTATTTGGATTAGATTACAACGAGGATTATTACTTTGGTCCGCCTGAAGAAGATCCCAGCATCGATGATTTGGATGAAGAAGGTGTGGAGAAATTATATAAAAAACGAGAAAGAGGTGATATGACGTTCAAGAAACTACCTTATGGAGGTGGTATGATTATCGCCACAGATCAAGATTTAGATGGTATAGGACATATTTGTAGTTTGTTATTAGTGTTTATTATGTGTTTCTGGCCTGATTTGATAAAAAGGGGTTACATCAAAAGATTAGCTACTCCAATTATACGCGCTTATCATGGTAAAGAAGTTACCAATTTCTACTCGCAGAAAGAATTCGTTGATTGGGCTACTGAAAATTTCGGTGGAGAATCAAATGTTCCTTCTGGATATTCGATAGATTACTACAAAGGGTTATCGACTCATTCTGAGGAGGAAGTGTTATATGATATCGGGCCTAATTTGTTAAAGAATACGTATACTTTTACATGGGATGATGCTTGTTTGAAAGCGATGGAATTAACATATGGTCCAAGGACGGAAGGTCGTAAAATCACCCTCTCCACTCCTGTGGATAGAGATTACGATCCAAAGATGATGGAGAAGCAAAAAATTCCATGTTCGTTACATTTCCTAAAGGAAGCTAAATCATTCCAGTTGGAATTCATGCGAAGAAAATTAAAGTGTTCGATCGACGGATTATTACCAGGGCAGAGAAAAGCTATAGCAGGCGCTAGAAGGATAGATAGTAAAACCAAAAAGATCAAAGTGTATCAATTAACTGGATATGTATCCAAAAATATGGGATATCAACATGGTGATGCTGCTATGAATGAGACGATCATCAAGATGGCGCAAAATTTTACTGGATCGAATAATATACCGCCATTTGTATCTATTTCTAATGGATTTGGAGACAGAGTCAATGGTAGAGGAGAAACAGGAAGTCCTAGGTATGTTAATACTAAATATAATAAAAAAGTCATGGATCTTATGTTTCCGAGACAGGATGATTTTCTATTAGATTACCAATATGAAGATGGTATACAATGCGAGCCTACGTATTATGTTCCTATACTTCCCTATGCTATTTTGGAAACGAGTACAACTGCCAGTGTTGGATGGAAAATAAGTTGTTGGGCAAGAGATCTAAAATTTACAGTGATGAATTTGAAGAGAATGATTGACGGCCAAGAACCCCAATCTTTCGAAAAGAAAGTATGGTTACCATCTAATATGACGGTAGAATTGGGAAGTTACCCAAACAGCGAAATAAAATCGGAAATATGTTTCGGAAGTTATAATTATGACAAGAATAAGAACGAAATAGTAATAACACAGTTACCACTTAAGATATGGTCATATAATTTAGAATGCAAGATTTTGGGAAAAAACCCACGAACTGGAAAGAACGAAGATAAAGATGGAAAGAAGTACAATAGTAAATCATTAGCTACTAGTTTCATCGATCACACCGCTAATGATACAAATCATATTACTATTAAATTGCAAGAAAACGCCATAGATGAAATAAACAAAAAATATGGGAACGAATACATATCTCCCATAGAAGATTATTTTGAACTTAGTCAACAGATGCTACCACAGTTGAACATGATATCACACGATGGGAGCATTAAAGAGTATGCTAGATATGAAGACGTAATGAAGGAATGGTTTCCTATCAGGAAGAAAATGTATGAATTAAGGTTGCATCGACAAATAATCTTGCTAACATTAAAAATAGAATTCCACAAGAATGAATTGCGATTCATTAGCATGGATGCCACGAAAGAAATTAATATAGACAAAGACTTCGAAGAAGAAGAAAGAGAAAAGATATTGCGAGAAAATAACTTCGTAAAATTCAACAAAAGAACTCTGTTCCAACCGCAATATATTAAGGTAGATGAATTGGAATATTCCATCAAAAACGTAGGATCTTCTTATTCATACATAGATGAAATTACCATACGTATGAAATCTAAAAAAGCAGTTGCTGCTCTGGAAGAAAAAATAAAGTCTTTGAAAGATGAGTTAACCGTTTTGAAAAACACTACATGGAAAGATGTTTGGATAGACGAAATAGGCAAAATAGTAAAAGTCATAGAAGAAGGTCATAGAACTAAATGGCTCTTTGGAGAAAAACAACATGTATATCAGAAAGCGAAATAATCATTTCCTTGGTACGTATTGTCTTTTTTTACTACCTTTTTTGTAGACAGCCTTGTATATTATTTTTCCATCTTTCTTTTTGATGTATCTACCATGCAATTTTCCATCATCATACCAACAAATGTGTATGATGTCGTCAATGACAAAACTAGCCGGTCCATGTGGTATCCATTCATCCCTAGATACATAACCTTCATTTCCATCCCATTTATAGGTAGCAAGATTGGCTTCGTGTTCTATATATCCCAATACTTCTTCTTTGTATGCACCAAATCTATTGATATTTTCATATGTATCATTAGAAGGAATGTATACAAATTGTATACAATCTCTCGGTCCATTATCCCAAGAAATAAAGTATTCTACACCGTTCTCTATTTCATCCCGCGATATGTTTAATCTGGCTTTTTCACCGTCAATTATGTATTCTCGGTGCCAATAGTCGGGCAACCCTGATAAGATTTCTAAGACGTTCATTTCCTTATACTTTGTAAACTGGTTTACAAAGAATACAAACAAGTTTACAAAGAATACGAAGAATGTAAATACATTTGTTAAGATCAATTTTTTATTTCTTTTTTTAAAAGTTGAAATATTCTGTAAATACATTTACAGAGGATATAATGGAAACAGTATCTGTCATTATAAAAGCGAAACGTCAGTATCCTGATGATGAACCTACTTGGGATAAAATAGGATTTTATCATGAAAATTGGAACATATTATTACATCTTCCATACAGTATTTTGGAACTAGAAAAAATAAAAAAATATGTGAAGAACCTAGGATATGTAATAAAAGATGTGCGTTCTGGTAGCGAAACTATAACTTTGATAGTAAGAAGAGAGGAGTGGATGACTAATATTTTAGTTAGACAACATGCTAGCCCAGGACATGGATATATAACATATTCCATCGATGAAAGGGATTATATATATGACAACTATATTACTGATCTCTCAGAACAAATCAAATCTTCTCTTTCCAAACAAATATATATCAACCCTGATCATACACTTTTTCAAGTTGGTACTCATAAGTATGCTTTCGTTTCCAAAAAATACCACGCTGCTTTATGTAATATATATTACTCTAGGAGCAGTATTGCAATACCTATATTTATCATAAGTGATTTTTCGCCAAAATATTTCATAAACATAGAATACATTGTGTATCAACTAAATATGTTAGGATATCGAGTTGAAAAAAAAGATATTACTTTCGAAGGCGAAACTATCAATGTTTCTCTTTCTCTTTCTCATTGAATTGCGATTCTAGATCTGAAAATATTTTTTCCAGATTTTTCACAGCATCGAAGAATATTTTTTCAGCATTAGGATGTCTGATATTTATTGTAATTGTTCTGATAGATGGATGTAACATAGTAGAATTTACAAGACCTATAGACGGATCTAAATCCAATATGGCTCTTTTTATTAAATCACTTATAGTATATGACTCCCCCTTTATCATTATTTCTGTCTTTTCGCCATCTGAATTTATTATTAAGTTAGCTGATTCAGATATTGTTTTCAATCTACCTACTATATTATCACAAACCATTCGCATCATAATAATAGGATCGATATTACCATTGGTTGTGAACTCCAAAAAGAATTCCCTTGGACAGCTTTTCATACTGCTACATATTTCGATTTTGAAATCTTCCAAAACCACAGAATACATTTGCAGCTTGTTACGCGTGCGCACATCTGTCATATTTTGGAACGATGAATCAGGAATTATTAATATATCCTTTTTATATAATTCGCTAGAATTACTTCCTGAAATTAGAGGATGTGATATCTTTTTCTTTTTCATGTAATCCACTAACTCTTCTCTCCTTACCATGCCACTTATGATATTGCCTCTTTCATTTAAGAAATGAACATCTACATAATCTCTAATCTGGTATTTAAAATCAGACGCAATAGAAAACTTTGAATGTTCCCATCCGTATCCCTCTGTTATTTTAATAGAAGGTATAGAAATAGTCCTACCTGGTAATATTTCTAATAATCTAAATGTCCCGGCAAATGGTAATTTGTTCAACCGTTTTCCTTCAATTTGCATAATTTTACTAGAATGGACAGGAGTATATTCTTGTTCTGAATCGTGGCAAGTAAAAAGTAGTGCGTATACAACGTCTAGAGGAATATCCTGATCTAATGGTATGAAGGCGATCCTATCAGCTAATTCACTTATTATTATTTCTTTGTCATTGGTAGAGATGTCAGAAACATTTACTTCAAAAGCTTTAATTTTTAGCTCTTCTAATACTACGCGTCTAAGTGCATTCGCTATTGCTACATTTGCACGGGTTAAGATGAAGTTAATTTTATGAGATTTTTTATCTGGAAGTAAGTCCAATATCTCTTTTTTGTTTTTTAACTTATCAAAGATTGGATTATCTAGATTATAATCTAGAGCCTTGATTGAAAGGTTTTTGATTTTCGGTTGCTCCATTATATATTATATCATTATATTTTCAATTTTAAATTTCATTACATTGATATATAAAATGAAAGAAAAACCAATTGTGAGAATTTATCTTAAAGAGGGTGCTAAAAGTACGAAAATATTGTTAAACCATATATGTAAATATATAGGAGATTTAGCCAAGGTAATGGTGTTGAAACCTATATATATCGACAAAAAAAATGTTGCCGCAGCACAAAAAATAGGAATAAGTCGCACCCCCACCTTGATATACAAAGATAAACATTACGTCAGTCTGGAAAAAATTGTGCAGGTGTTGACACCTCCCAAGAGAGCTAAATTAGGATTTGGTTTAAGTGCAAACAGCCCGGATGAATTGATTCATTCATATCATGATGGCATTATGAATGCTCAAGACAACGATGATGATGACGATGATCCCCGCATAAACAGAGACGAAGATATACGCAGAAAAATGGCCGCTTTCCAAAAAAAACGTCCTCAGATGAAGGGCGTCGGTGATGAAAAATATATAAAAGGCGGTAGAAAAGTGGTGGCCAAGAGCGTGAAATCTAAATTCAAGAGCGACTCAGAATTTAGGGAAGCTGCCGGTATCGACGAAATAAAAGCAACTCCAAGCAAAAAATATTATGACGATGAAGATGGTGATTCAATATTAGAAGAATATTACAACTCAGAAGCCGATAAAATGGGCAGGAAACCTAATCATAAACCTATCAGATGGTCCGGTTAATATTATTTAAAAGCTCGTAAGAATAAAATCATAAAATGAGTAAAGCAAAGAGACGTGATGAGCTGTTTAAAAACTGTGAAAAAAATATTGGAAGATTTGTAAATCATTTTCATTTGATTATTACTAGTGTTCATGGAAAGAACACAAAGAATGAAGATTTCATAGCTTTAAAAGATAAGTTTGAAGTTTTAAAAAATGCAAATCCTTCTTTCATAATAGAAAAAGCCGGACCATATATTTGGAAATATAAAGAACAGATAAGTGGCAATAATGTCGCGTTCTTTTTGAATAGCAATTTTGAAGATGATATTAAAGAAGCTCAAAATGAGAACTCGATAGCCGAAGTAAGCCCGTATGAAAATATCGTAATGTTGATGAATCAATTGAAACGAACATGGCATTCATTCATACCAGAAGAACAAAACACGATCATAAAGCATACCAGAGCTATGTTAAAATACTACGCTGGTTATCTGCAAGATAGAAAGATGATGAAAAACGAAGGTTTTGATTATTAAATTGTGAATTAAACATTAATTTTTTAATATACATCAACATGAGGAAAACCAAGGTTTCTACGGTCAAAAAGACCGTTAAGAACCAAGAAGTGATAGAAATGTTTAATAAAATGATGGGAAAATCGGAACCAGATGCTGAAGTGGTGATACCAAAATATGAAAAGATATATGAATTGACAAATGAAGTTTTGCAATTGTTACAAAAATTTGTTGCTTCTAAAGTTTGTGAGGTGTTGCAAACCTTATTCGACAGAGGTGTCGAACAAATTAAAAAATATGTCGAAGATGCATTTGAGAGTATAAAAAAAATGGAACTAGAACATAATGATGGTGTGTTAAGTGGAGAAGAATTACATGCTATTAATTCGGACCCTGAAAAATTACAAGCATTTTTCCAAAACATGAATTCCAGATACAAGATACCAGAGTTGGGGTCTAAATACAGTGCTTTGAAAGAACATCCAGTCGTCAAAGAAATGGTCATGATTGCGAGAAATCTGAAAAGTGTTTTGGTAGCGGAGCAGACGAGAACAAAATCGCCTAAAAATGATATTGAAGATAAGTCGTCTTTGAAAGATGATTTTATTCTGAATAGTGATGGCGACTATCTCACATTGTTTAATTTCACATCCCTCGATTTCAAACAAATTTGGATCTCGGACATATTGAACAGCGAGCATAAAAAATATATACTTTATGTATTACATCTGATCTACAGTAGAGTCATCAATATTGTCAAACTTCTCACTAGTCCTGATATAGATGTGGATAAATTTTCCGAAGCGATGATCGAAAACATAGATAGTATGAGAAAACATATCCCTAGATGTGATCAAGCTTTCGAAAAGATAAAATCATCTGTAGGCTTGCTTAAAGAAAATTTTGGCGATTATTATAAAGATTTTGTAACATCACAAACTGCTAATCCAGGCATAATTATAGAACATTTTGTGATAGATGTCGCAAAAAAGAACACAGCTGACTTGAAAGTTACAAGACAGTTTAAAGAAATTATTAAATTCTACAACAATCAGATTAGTGGAAAGAATGTATCAGATCCTAAATTACAAAATATGCTCAGCATGGTAAGCGAAAACATAAATATCTTAGAAGGAAAACTAGATAAAGCTTCAGCCAATCCAGAAACAGAGAAGAAGTGTAATTAATTTTACTATTCATTATTATCTTCTATATATACAATTCGCGGACAACGAATAAAATGAGTTCGATGGATCTTTTCCTAGCATTGATCATAGTGTTAATAGTGATTATATTTGTAAGTATGCCTATGTTCCACAAATATATTTATGGAGAAACTGGAAAAGAGTCTTTTTTAGATACAGATGACACTGATTACAGCGACTATGGTAATATTTCAGCATCTTGGGACATGGATAGTTTATTACAAAGAACTCCTAGAATTCCATTCAATAATAGTGATGAGATAGATAACTCTGACATAGTGGATCAAGTTATCTCTGGAGGTGATACAGTATTTCAACCTGCTCATGGTGTTGGCGTTAGCGCTACAACTAATGCTAGTATGAATTCATTTACTCTTGCCGGGCCTAGCGGTCTGCCTTATTTCGATGATATTTCAATTTATGACAGTCCTACTAATGGACAAATTAATATAGATGAAAAATTAGCTATATCGCAACAACATAGAGGATCTATAGCTCGAAAAGCAGTGGAAGGTCATGTTAGATCTACCAGAAATTTGTACCAAAAGTATTTCACTAATGAACTCAATGAAAACTCTAACCGTATTTGGTGGGATGATAGTTCTGAAGAAAATATGGAGACCGACTTTGGTACAGATATTGATCCGATGTAAAAAAACAAATTATCTTATTTTTTATTTCGAATATCTCTGCAATAAATCTTCAGTTTCGATAGAGCCGGTGTCGGGATAAGGGCAACGCTCCTTCCCGTAACATACGATATCGGGAAAAGCGAGGTACTTTTTTTCACTATTTTTGTATACATAAACATAGTACCCCTTGTGGAAAAGATGAAATTCCCATGTCTTGGATCCAAGATCATCAGATTTTATTAGCTCAAGCAACTGTTTCAGGCTATCAATTCGAATTTCCGGCTTTTCCCTTGCTTTCTCAGCATCTACCAACCTATTCCATAAAGCATTAGAAGTAAGCATAGCGTATAAACACAAACTATTTATTTGCTCATCTGTCGGATTCACGACGACTTGGTATTTATTTTTTCCACTGATGTACACATAGATATAATGTTTATTTTCGAAGGAAACAAAATCCCATATGGCCAATTGAGGAACTTCCCCATCCATCAAGTCTTGCATGTGTCTAGAGGTAGAGATGCTAATCAAGTTCATCTTTTGTTAATAGACAGAAAAAAGAAATCAATTTTTACGATAGATCTACGTCTCGTAATAATGGATATTGATTCTGTAATCTCCTACTTTAGCCAGAGGTTCCTGTCCTCTGCAAGCAAAATCTCGGTCAGTAATTAAACAGATAGATATTTTTAGATTGGGTTGGGATTTTGGAACATAACTGTAAATTTTATTGTCGCTTAATTTTTGTATTTTTCTCTTTGCTTTGTCAACATCAATAGTCCATTCTACTTTTTCGTCTATTTTGATATATCTAGGTATATCTGAAAATAATCCTATATACACGTATTCACTAGGTAAAATCATAGGAATATATAATTCTACCACTCGAGATTGTAAATGTAACTCCATCTTAACCGAAACAGCTTTTCCAAACCAAAATTCCTTCATAGTTTTAGTCGTGTTTCTCGCTCTCATCACCCGACGTTGGCTGAAATGCAGTGGTATATTCCATAGTATTGCTATCTGGGTGTGCGATATTATCTTGTCTTTCAGGTTCTTCGGTTTCTTCTAGTTCTTTTTCTTTTTTATTTTTCTTGCCCCTCAAGTTGATTAATTTTTTCTTTAATGTTTTTCGCTGTTCTTGTTTTTCTGGTTTTTCTGGTTTTTCTAGTTTAGGAGGAGCCAATGGATCAGGTAATAAAAATCTGGGCTTATTTTCATAAACACCTACATATCTTGCTTTCAATAAAGTCTCCACATCCCTTACTGTGGCTTTTCTACTTAAATGTAATTCGCGATCATATTGAAACGTAGAAATTATACCCTTCTCTTGATGTATGCTCACAGTGATTTTAACAAATTCATTATCTCTCGATTCAACTTCGCAATCGCAGATATCTGCGAGACATTTCCCGCTAGCGTCTCCCATTTTACTATTTATATTATAGAAAGAATAAAAAGAAAAAAATATATATTATACTTTCGAGGAACCGTTTCAAAAATGAACTCTAATACATCTGGTCGGCGAAAAATGTTCGCATCTCAAGGGGATATGCCCCCGGACACGATGATTCTTCATACTAACTTTCATTTAGTTTTAACTAGGGAATCTTTGACTAAAATTGCAAATAAAATCTCCAAAAAGACAGGTAAAAAAATGGATCTAAATGGGATGGATGCTTTAGTCAAATTTGTTTCTAGGCTCCCCGAGTCCAGGTTTTATAATAAGCAATATGATGAAGTTCACGAAATGATCGCTGATGATTTTATAAACCGACGTTCCAGCATGTTGAAACAGGTTCAAGAACAAGACTTCGATACTAAATTATCTGGAGTCGATAGAGATACTGATTCAGGAACTATATCTGATTATGAGAAAAAAGAGGTTTTTCAGTTTACTCCCGACGAAAATGCTTACAAATTTACTGCGCATCAAGATCGTCGGGGGAATAGTATAATTGATCAAGAAAGGGTTGTCGGAAAACGTAGTTCTCCAGATAATATACTTCCTTTGGATTCAGTAAAGAGCCAGTATATGGTTAACAATGAGATATATAAAGTGATGAAATTAATGAGTTCATTTATGGCTCCTGAATCAATAGAAAGTACTTTTTCTCGCATTCAATCTAATCTTACGAATTACAATAACATTAGTCTAGTTCATCAATTGGTCCAGTTTGATTCTCGTAATCGCTTACCAGCGACACCTAATCCGAATGATTATAAATGGAATGTGCATACATCAGGACAACCTGGTAAATTAGGTGATATTAGAATTTTAGATACTTTACAACAAGTAATACGACTAAAAATATTCCCTTTTTGGGCGCCAGTTAATCCTTCTATTGCAAATCCATATGCTAAAATTAGATTGCTAATACGTGAATTCATTGCTCAAAGTGTAACTGTTTCTGAATTCAATGATCCTAGTCAATCAGTGCCTACTCTAGAAAACTACCATTTCGAGTTCGAAGTAAGGGAAACTGTCGGCGATAGGATATATTTAGTACCAGCGCAAGATATTTACGATTTTCGTAAACCCATGGCTAGAGTGGAAACAATTACAACTAATTTTAGATCACCATTTGGTGAAGAAGTATTTGATCCAGATAGTGGGATATTCACTATAACGTATGGCAATCCGACGCTATTTACAATAACTAATCCTGCGGTACATTTATTGAATACAGGAGATCTAGTATATGTTTACAATTCCGACTCTGGCGATGAATTAATAGACGATGAGATTAATAACCCTCTAGGATATAATATAACTAAAATTAGCGCCACTCAATTTACTATACCAGTCGATAGTTCAGCGCTAGTAGGTAGTGAAACTAACATACATGTTTATTATGGGTCAAAAAGAGTTTTCTTCCAAATTGAGTTCTTGTGTTTAGAACAATAAGCAATTAAAAATTTTATACAAAATATTGTTTTTTTGTGAGTATAACACAATGTTAAATATTATATTGACATTAATTTTACTTATAATTGTAGCCACTATTTTACTTTTGTATTATTATGAACATCAAGGAATAACCGGTGCAAATGAAAGAGTTGAATTGCTGTCAGTGTTTGATGCCAAAGAATTTCAAAAATTCGTCTCGGAAATAATACAAATGGATAATTTAGCCCCAAAAATATTATTAGACGACATAAAATATGAAATAAAATATAAAGAAAATAAAAGAATATTTAAACCTTCTGTACATATTGGTCAAAGAAAATTGTTTGGTAACGAATTACAGTTCTTAACTAATCACTTATCATCTAAATTTGACGAAGCAATAGTGGTATATGCTGGAAGTAGTCCTTGCAATTCTCTGTATTTCATACGTGAATTATTCCCGAATGTAAAATTTTTATTAGTAGACCCTAATGAAACATTAATATACGTCAAACACAGGGTGTCTCATTACTCTAAGGATACCGGTGATATTATATACGCTCGATCATCTCACAGCAATAAGTATCTAGCCGGCACAGATAAAAAAATTACATATTATAACAACGGAATTCCGCTTAGAATTGATAGAAAAGACGCTACAGAAGGAATAGTATCCAAGAATTTCTTTAAATTTATGAAAGACACGAAGAAATACAAAATATTTGTAATAGAAGATTTATTTACTATAGGTCTTGCCAAATTGATTGCCAAGTGTTTAGGAAATGTTTATTTTTGGTCAGATATTAGGTCTAATTCAAAAAATATGTGTCCTACTGATTTAGATATAATTTGGAACTCTGCTCAACAATATAATTGGGTGAAAATTATGAAACCAAAAAGGTTCATGTTAAAATTTAGGATGCCATTTTTTAACTTAAGTCCATCAGAGTTAAAAAAAATAACGAAAAAAGAGCCTTATGCTTCTGATATCAAGGCGTGTAAGAATGATATAGATTTCGTAAAAAATTATCCCAAAAAAGAATTCATTTATATAAAAGGGGATATATACATACAGCCGTACGCGAATATAAGTTCTACCGAAACTAGACTAGTTGGAAAAATAAAGGATGGGTTATTAAAATATGATGTCAACAAATACGATAACAAATTTTTCTATTATAATTCAATAGAAAGAACTATTGGATTACACAAAAATGCGAATGCAGACGAATCTTTGGGATACGATTTTTGCGGTGATTGCAGTTTAGAAAACAGTATATTGGAAGAATACAAAAAAAAGATGGACAATAATTTCGATATTATCCAAGCTATTAAAAGGCTGCAAATTATAACTAATCGACCCCTATTAAACTGTGCACACGGAACTTTATTTGATAAAATGACCAGGGAAAAATACGAGGGACTTCGTCAAAAATTTGGATATCGTTGACAAATTGTTTTTAAAAAATTGATTATTTCCTTAAAAACATACATGGAGTTTAAAACAAAAATTTCCAAGGAAGAACGACAAGAAAGCGAAATAATAGTTCCGTTCTCACGCGTAATAGGGGAGAATGACAGAAAACTGACTTATAGATCCAGAAAATTCGAACAAAAAAAAGCATTACATTGGGGACAGAGGAAATTATTGATGTCAGAAATAGAATTTTTGACCAATTACGGGCATATTTGTAAAAGTAAAAAAGTATTATACATCGGCGCAGCTGATGGGTTTCACTTGCCATTTCTATGTGGATTGTTCCCGGAATATCATTTTATTCTGTACGATCCGGCCCAGTTCGACGCAGGTGTATTTTCAATCAGCAATGCTGAGGTTCATAATTGTATGTTCGAGGATGGAATGACTGACATATACGCAAAGGATGAGGTGTTGTTTATTTCCGACATCAGAACAGTACCAGCTCATTTGCGAGATAATAAAAAAAATTACTATGAAGAAAATGAGACTGATTACGATATCGAAGAAGATGTGAAAATAAATATGGAACAACAAAAAGAGTGGCATTTAAAATTAAAGCCTGCAGCTTCGTTAATGAAGTTTCGATTACCATATAAGCCAGGTAAAACAGAATATCTCAGTGGAGATTTGTATTACCAAGTATGGGCTCCATCCACCTCTACCGAATGCAGATTGTTAGTCGTAGGAAACGAAATGAAAATTTATGATCATAAAGATTTTGAATCCACTTTGTTCAGATTTAACGTATGCACTAGATTTCAAGAGTTCGAAACGCCAATCAGAGTGGGAAATTTCCCACATACTTACGATATCGCCGGAGAGTTAGTAATATTAGCAAATTACCTATCAGTGATAAACGGAACAGACCTTGACGAAATTCCAACATTTTTAGGAAGATTTGAAATAGAGCTAACTAAATTCTTCGGGAAATCTATTGAAAATAAAACGGGGGAGCATAGAAGAATGATAAACAAAATAGTAGAGCAAAAAATACGCGGTCGTAATATTAGGGAGCGGTCCGAAAATAATTCCAAGGAGAAAAATAGGTTTGAGAACAAAGGTCTATAGAAAAAGATAGCTGCTTGCAACACTATACATTTTTTCTTTATTTCAATTAAGTATTTGTGCGTTTTTTTTTGAGTCGATCTTGCGTCCTATATATTAAAAATAACCTACAGTTATTAACAATAATGGAGGATAAGATTTTCCTCACTGAGGAAGAATTGAAAGAATGTGAGATAGAAATACCTTTCACTCGTATACTTAGTAAGAACGATCGTAAATTACCTTATCGCTCTCGTAAGTTCGAATATAGAAAAGCTTTGTATTGGGAGCAAAGAAAACTCCTAATGTCAGAAATAGAGTTCCTGACAAAATATGGTGATAAAAATAAAAAAATTTTATACATAGGAGCTGCTCCTGGTTCACATTTGGGTATATTATGCCCAATGTTTCCAGACTATCATTTTATATTGTATGATCCTGTCCAATTCGATCCAGTTGTTGAAACAATAGAAAATGCTGAGATACATAATTGTTTATTCGAAGATGGATGCGCAGAACTTTACAAAAACCAAGATATTCTTTTTATTTCAGACATCTCAAAAGAAACTGATGGGCAAAAAGTTTACGATGATGTAGAAGAAGAATATATGATTAATCAACAGAAATGGCATTTGCTATTAAATCCCACCGCTTCTCTTCTTAAATTTCAGCTTCCATATGACGAGGGTATCACAGAATATTTGAAAGGCGATATATATTACCAAATATGGGCTCCCGCTACCTCCACAGAAAGTCGTATAGTTGTGGTAGGCAATGAAATGGATACTTATGATCACAAAGAATATGAGTCTATTATGTTTCGATTCAATATCTGTACTAGGTTCCAACCGTTCGAAACTCAAATTCGCGTCGGGGCTTTCCAACATAGTTATGACATAAAAGGAGAGCTAGAAATCTTGAGCAACTATTTATCGGCAAAAAAAGTAGAAAATATGTCCGAATCTTTATTAGAATTAGAGAACAAGTTGACAGATTTTTTCGGAAAATCTATAGATCAAAAATACGAAGATATTAAAAAACTTTTCAACAAAAGATTAGAAAAAGTTCTAAAGAATTCCTTGCCGAAACCAAAGCCAATACCAAAACCAGGACCTAGTACATTCAAACGATTTTCCCCGAGAGGAAGAGGGTGTGGAAAAAAAATATACCACAATAGATATAATTTATAATGCAAAACTAGGAACACCACTTCCTATATTTTCTTCCCTAATACTACGATCATATTTTTTTATATCGGATGAGTTAAGTATTATCATGACATCTCTGTCTTTGAAGTTGAAAATAAGTATTTCACTGCTCTCAATCTGTTTCTTGACTACTTCAATTAAATGCCTCATATTTTTTACTTTAACGTTGTTGATGCTATCCAAGATGAAATTACCGACAGGATAGCCTTCCGTAAATTTAGAAGCAAATATATCCGAAAGTATTATTACCTGTTCATCTTTCTCGAACTTTTTGCAATATTTCACCAATTCTACAAGATGACAAACGTATTCCTGATTATTATTCTTTTCTTTGATAAGAGGATAACTAATGGGAAGGAATACCATACCCATAAGAATAAAATAAGACAGAGAAGACTGATGCTCGAATCTTGGAACAGGGAAATAATTTTGCTCTATAGTGAATTTTACAGTTTTTTCTTTCTTCTTTCTCCACAAAGTCAATTCTATCGAGTCGCCTGGGTTTTTCAAATGAATATAATTATGATATAGTATAATTTCATCGGTACCTAAATTAGTGGTATTTCCGTATATAGATAGCAAATCAGACAAAAACATAGTACCATCGTTATTGATTTGTTTTCCATCTACATACATAATAACATCGCCTTGTTTGATGTATTTTGAAGACGCGTTATTATTTGACACGCCCGTTACTAAAATTCCTGTTTTGTCTTTGGGCAACTCGATATATTTTTGTAGAGTTTCGTTATCCAAAGATTGCGTGAACAATTCTAAATCACACAAACCAGCGAATTGCTGAGAATGTTCTATCTTCTTAGGTATTGATTGCAGAAAATACTCTACTATGATTGGAGGTATAATATATCCCATATTTTGCGTGGTACTATCATTTTCGCCAGCGAAGGAGACACCAACTATTTTTCCTGTTTTATCAACCACCGGCCCTCCCGAATTCCCAAAGTTGATAGCAGCATCAACTTGTATAGCTATAGCGGTCAATCCATTACTATGTTTTATTATTTGTATTCTACTAACCACTCCTTTTGTAACACTTATATTGAATCCACCCAGTGGATATCCATATACATAAATTTTATCTAGTTTATTTGGCATGTTCCCCAATTCTAGTGGCAACATATCACTCCAAAATTTTTCTATCTTTTTACCATTTTTATCACATACATCCAAAAGAGCTAAATCACATTCGTGTACAATCCATAATATTGTAGCTGCGAAAGTTTCAGAAAACCCTCTCCTTCTCAACACAACATCATTGGAATTTTTCACACAGTGAGCGTTAGTGAGGATATATTTTTTATCTTTCCACAAAATACAAAAACCGGAACCTGTTGATGAATACTTCCCGATAAAAGACCAAGGATAAGAATAACTAATATCGTAATGATCGGCTATAACTTGCACGACAGATCTTTCTATATTTTCCATTTTTCTTGCGTGCAAGATTTTCGCAAAGAATATATTATAGTTTTCTTATTTTATTTCTTAAAATTTCTTTTATTTCCGGTATGTTCTTGTCTTTCAATTCTTCATAATCGATTATGGTATCTTTGGCTACCATAAGATATTTGTCGGAAACTTCGTCTACTATATCTTTATACAGGTCAAGTAGAGTTGGTTGACTTAGTTCAAACTCTATTTCGTCCAATATTTTCCTTTCCAAAGAAACAAATTTCTTGAGACTAAATTTTTGGGAAACAAAATCTTCTAATTTGAGTGGTTTAATATCGATGTATTTACTAGCTAACACAATACAACACGTAGATATGGCAACTAGATTTGATTTGAGTTCTTCTAATTCCGACGCTCTCGCTCTTCCGGATATATATTGGTCAAAAAGATTTATAGATATAAATAAGGTCTGCGGGCTAATTTTATAATCCTTACAAATAGACTGTACATAATGAACATACACTTTCCTTAATGAAAAAGGTATTTTTATTTCGCCCCTTATCTTAAAATTTTGATAATATGTGATTTTATATTTTTGCAATTCGGAATTAATGCTTCTGTAATCGCCCCTGACATTGTCAAAGAATACATCATCTATGATATGTTCCAAGGTCGCTCTTTTATTGGGGTCTAAAACTAACATTGTTTGCACAATTCTTTTAAACGGGTCAAGAATTTCTTTTGTCTCTTCATCGCAAATTGTAGTAATATCGTACAACATAGGTAATTTATAATAACTATAAGTATTACATTTTTCCAATCTTATATTATCCAATCCTAATGTTGTCAAATCTTCCTCAGTAGTCGGAATTTGTTGTAATATGCTTTGTAATACACGGATTTCACTCTGTCCAGAGAATAGTTTACGTCCTGTTATAAATTCATACATTACACATCCGATAGACCACACATCTACGGCTTCTGTGTATTTTTCATTTTCGGAAACAAATAATTCAGGCGGCCTGTACGATAAAGTACAAATTTGATAACTATTATTATCCCTACAAAAAGGCAACATTCTTTTAGCTAATCCAAAATCACAAATCTTCACATTAGGAACTTCTTTGTTATTATCCCAAGATATTAAAATATTATCTAGCTTTAAATCTCTGTGCATAATGCCTAATTTATGCATATAAAGGCAGCTAGATATTATCTGGTAAAATATACGTTTTAGTTGTGTTATTTTTTCTTTCAAAGTTAATTTACACCCATATTCATCCATGTTCTCCCCTCCATGTTCCATAACAATACTAATCTCAGTATCGATCATATACAAATCGAGCATTTTAATAATGTTTGGATGATTGAGCATTCTCATCAAATTGATTTCTCGCAAAATTTGGTAAGGTATATCTTTTCCAGATAACTTAGTATACTTTTTCACTGCTACTAATCTTTTGTCCGGGCTAGTAGCTTGATAAACAGTACCAAACCTCCCTTGTCCAATCTGTACCACGTCTTTGTATTTTCTAGGCAATGACATCCTATATTATCATTAAATATTTTCATTTTTCGAAGGTTCTATATAATAATTCTACTTAGCGGGAATTTTTTCTTTTTTCCCTATAGCTTTGTAAATTTCCAAGTAATTTGGATGCTCTACTTCCACTTCTTCGTATCCGTTTAATTTTTCATTAAATTCATAAATATGAATGTCGTCCCCTTCCACAGAATACTTGTAATCTTTCTTACCATCGGTGGTTTTAACAATAACACTCTTGGCTTTAACCTTTTCTTCTTTTCTTTCTTCTTGACAGGCTGAAGGTGTTAACATATCTTTGTCTAAATTCTGCATAAATAACATTCTATCTGTTGGCTGACATACACGGCAGCGAATTTTATCTACTTCGTCATTTTGATTATTCCATAATGTGCAATCTATACTTGATTCTTGCATAACTCGTAAAAATTGGTTGATCAAATACCTGTTTTGCAGAGCTTTACTATACAACGTAACATCGGTAGTATCTTCCTGTTTTTTTCTATGTTCTAGGTTTTTGAAATGATCTTCATCTATATCCGCGACAGAACTTGCTAATGGATAATCAGACAAAAATAGGTATGGTTGCACCGTTCGATCTGATTCCGGTAAGTCCATATGACTACCTAATCTAACTCCACGGGCGAATATTTGTTCCATTCGAGCCCAGTGCCAATAACATTCAATTGCCAAAACTGCGCGCACATATTTAGTGTCCATACCTTCAGCACCAGTGGATGTAAATAATAGTATTGGGAGTATTTCGCCTCTGATATTTTCGGGAGATGTAAAAATTTTCAATAGTTCAGCTCTAATCTCAGTCTCTACTTCTCCGGATATAATACAATACGCTCCTTTGTTTTTGTTTTTGTTCTTAATTTCAGATAAAATATCATCCGTTTTTTTAATTTCTCTAACCCCATATCTTTCCATAGCTTTCCCGAGAACAGCTATACCCGAATCTAAAAACTGCGAATAAACTAATATCGGTCCAATAGCTTTACCGGATTTTTTGGGTTCTTCGTCTATTTTTTTGAATTCGTCCAACACACCTGGTTGTGTATGTCTACTTATCCTGATTAATATTTCTTTCATTTTCGGGGACCAAGCATCCAACCCATCTTCTGTTCCTATGTCGAATGTCTTTTCTGTTAGTTTTGTTATATCTTTTTGATATTTGAACCCACCCTTTTGATCTTGATAAAAATTAGAAGCATAAGGAGGATATAAAAAATTGCTAATCTGTCTAGATCGAACTCTGTACGAAGAAGAAACTCCCCCAGGTTTTTGTAGAGGTTTTTTGGCACTTTTAAATACCCCTCTTTTAGATTCATCTAGTTCTCTATCCCTGGCTGCTGCATATAATCCATATTGTTTGTTGGACATAGGTACTCTCACAACTTCTAAATCCAACAACTTTGGAAATAATTTACGAATATCTCCGCGAGAAGTACTATAATGACTAGTCAATCCCATTATGCGATTAGCGAATTTATCCGCATTTTTAATATTAGGCGGATTTTTATTGGGTTTGTCTGGATCTAATCCGGCTGGATCTTGTATAAAATATTTAATAAAATCTTCGTAATCTTCTCCGAATAGAGTATCTTCATGATACATTCTATCAAATTTACTCACCATTTTACCCGCCAACATATTATAACATATCGCTACCTCAAAAGGATCATTTATTATAGGGCTGCCAGACAGAAATAATAGTTTTATTCTACTGGCGTTCATTATCAGATTATACAATCCTATGGCATTTTTGGAACCATGAACTATGGAATTAAAGAAATTATGAGCTTCGTCTATAACAACAAAAGTATCATCAAGATTGCCTAGCTCCTTAATTTTTTGTAATTCTTTTTCAGACTCTTCGTCTAGCCATTCTCCCATAGTACTAATATCTTCCAAAGATTCAGGTTTATTAGCTCGATAAACTTGTTTCAACATATTCCCCGCATTTAGAGAGACGAATTTATACGCATTTTCTATATGTTTCAAGATATCTTCTTCAGAAGGGATTGGTTCGCCTTTTTTTTCGGCAGTTATAGTTAAATATTTCTTAATATTATCTCGCATATTGTTGTGTAGAGATTTAGAAGTTATTATCAACACTTTCATATTAGGGTATTGTTCTATTACACTTTCACAAGTACTGACGGCGAGTATAGATTTACCGGACCCCATCTCCTGGTAACCTAAAATACCCCGAACATGTGGATACTTCAAGAGATAATCATGTGCGATCCTTTGATGGTATTTTAAAGGATCGTCTTTTTCTTGTTTCAGATTATCCAGAAGATTATTAAGATCATATGAAAATGATGTATTATTCCTATTTCTTAATGTTTCCATTTATTTTTGCTCTTCGTAAACTTGTTTACGAAAAATAAGGAGATCGTAAGTATATTTACAAAAAAATATATAACAAGGCAAAAAATTAATTGAATTCTATTTCTAATTTTCCATCCATTTTCCTTCCCCATTTTGCCAACATGTCCGCATAGTTATTACCCCAACACTTCTTATGTGCCGCGACTTTGTACACATTGACCACGCCGTGATATCTTGCAATGTCGTAGAACCTCTCTACCTGTCTTTGGACTTGCACAGCTATCGAATCTTCTCCTTCGTCGCCTTTCCTACCTCCGCAGTCTATGCATTTCAGGGCGCTAGACCTTGTGTTTCTTTGAAATCGGGTTTGCCAATATACTTGTGCTTTGTGAGAATCACAATCGTGTTTTTCCAAGCATTCATCATAATGGCAATTGCAGAACCAGTTAGAACCATTGTTGAGAGCATCCAACCTATCCATGAAACACTGGGAATCAACGTGGAACTCCACTTGTACTCCAGGGTAATTTTTGTATACCCACTTCATTGTTTTCGCTGCCATTTTGGCCTCGGCGATGTTGATGTCGTCGATATCCTCGAATTTCGAAGAGAAAGTTGCCATAGCATTTTTACTGTCTCTGGAAATCCATTGAGGGATAAGACAAACAGCTCCACCTCCGGTCCCGAATCCTTTACGACGCAGGGCTGATCCATCTGTGAAGACAGCAATGGAAGCTCTAGAATCGCTTTCGGTCATGTACTCGTCTTCTTCAACGTTGCAAATGTTGACTTGGGTAATTTGGTTGGACATTTTGAATAATAATTGGGATACTATCCTAAAAAATAATCAATTTTTTGAGTATTTTTCTTAAGAAAGCTCCATATATTCTGATTCTTTTTTGTTGCAAAGATCCAATAAATAGTCGTGTAGGTCTTCGCATGGGTCATGAACTTCCGTACTTTCTCTGTTATAGGTACTGAAATAATTAGATAGCCAAGATCGGGCTGCTTCTCTCAATTCCTCTCGAAAGTGTTTTTCTTCGAAACTCTCTATAACCTGATCTACTATGTAATCTACTATAAATCTATTGCTAGATTCGTAGTCGTTCATTTTATATAAAATAGAAAAAATCAATTTTCAACTATAATATACAACAATGAAAACTGTTTTATTGTCTATTATTATAATTTTAATAATATTAATTATCTACCACCGTAAGGAAACTCTCGTAAGTCAAGATACTAGAACTTTTTACGAATTAACAGACGGTGAAAAAATACAAAGATTAATAGATGATTATTTCACGGGAGCAGAAGACAAAGAAAGCGGTCCTAATTCTAATAAAATAGCCAAGGATAATGCATATATAAATAGTCTGCCATTAGATGATAAGTCGTGTTCTGATCTATACGACGATTGCGGTAAATGGGCCGCTAATAATGAATGTATAATTAATCCAGAGTATATGTTATACAATTGCCCAAAAAGTTGCAAAGCCTGTGCACTAAATGCTCAACAAAAATACAATTTAGTAAAGATCCATAATACTAGAGAGCCTCCCAATTGTGTTTTTCATGAAGAAACGGTGCGTAGTTATCCAGCTCCAGAACGATACATACGTGAATTCGAAAATTATTACAATGGTAGCGTCCTTATATAACTTTATCTACTATTTCCTTTATTTCTCGTACTATTTCAGGTCTTTTCTTTGTGTTTTCACCACTATTCATGAAATAATTAAAAGTCTGTGCAGTAGCTATTTCAGCTGTATAACCGTCGTATATTAATCTCATACACGATCTTATCTTCTCTATATTATCGTTTTCCATCAAGCTAAATTTAGGGTTTTTCAAATGCATGCATTGTATCATAGATACCAAACTTAAGAAAATAAATTCTTTCATAGCGCCGGATTCTATCATTTCTTGTACACATCCTTCCGCTTCCTTTATATCAGAAACTCCCGAGAGATATTCCAAAAACGCATGCATTACCTTGGGATAGAATACTATTTCTGTAAAATTTTGAGTGGCCATTTATCCTTTTATCCTTTTATGTAAAAGGATGATATTTACAAAGAAATACGAAGTATACTTCTATTTATTTTGGTCTAAATAATAATTTGCGAGTTTCTATCATATCGACATCATTTGCTCGAACTCTATAGAACCAAGAAGGATCATGTCCTTCTAATCGCGACCTAATATATAATAAAGACCACACTCCACATTCTGTTTGGGAATTTTGTAATCTTCTTGGAGCAGATCTGACTATTTCGCAATATTTGTTATGGTCTTTTAGCATATTATGACAAGTTTCTTCCATCCAAATAGACACTTGATCCATTGGAGCATTACCAGAGCTATTAAAGTATTCTATTTTGTATGGATCATCTTTGGTACCCGCCGCATCTAGATCACCATATAGACAAAACCAATGTTTTCCCCTTCCGGTAGAAACATCCGTATTGAACACTACTCCAAAACATGTATATCCTTTTTGAACTAAATCAAATATATCCAAATCACTTAGTTCGGTTCTCATTTTCGCAAAATCAATCATCTGAAAAGGAATATGATAGAACTTCTTTTTGAATAATTTCTCGGAGTTTTCGCTCCATTGTTCCAAAGTAGAATCTATGTTATTATTATCTAATAGTGCAGTAGAATTAGCCGGTCCTTGTGGTTTATATTTTTTTCTCAATATTTTATCAGCGATACCAGATCCGACAAAATTTCTAAATTTACCTGATTTCCAAATATCGGATTCTGATTTAACATTTAGCATATTTTTGATAGTTTCTATCATTTCCGGAGTGCTCATACTAGGTAATCCTGGATTTTCTCGTCGCAAGAAATCCCTCAAATATTTAGAAGATTGATCAGCTTGTGATAAACAAGCACCATTATGAGATGGTAATGCACACTCATCATGATTCAATTTAAGTGGAACAGATCCTCCTGTTTTCATCTGTAAAATACTTTATGAAAATATGTGTATATACTCTCCAAATAAAACAATAAATCGCATTATTTTTTAAAATTAATACATCTTCATATATTTTCTCGATATTCGCTTTCTGCTCAGTAAATATTCTTCTTATTCCTGGAACTATTTTTCCCGCAAATTCTTTATCAAATAATTGCAGTATCCCAATGACAATATATTCTACTATGACTCTGAAATATTGTGCAAAATCACTCTTTTCTTCTTCTAGTGTTTTTCCTGGATCGAGCGAGATATCTAATTCGGGACATACTTCAGGAAAATGTTTTCTGACTAGATTGTGTATCAAATTCGTGTAATCTAGTTGATAATAAGTTATATCTTCACACAACTGAACTATAAAATCTTTACGACTTAATCCGGTAGATTTTGCTAAACTTTCTATCTTGCTAGGTTTGATAGAATAACCTCGAGATATGGAAATGATGATCGGAAAACATGCAGGGTCTCTATCGAAACGTCTACATTCTGATATCTTTCCTAGATGATCGTAAAGATCATTACTAACTAAAAAATCCTTATTACCAACAATTATGTACATACTTTAAAAATTGATAATACAACTATTTATATGATAAACGTATGTCTATCGAACTGCAAGATATCTTTATTTCATATCTCAATGCAACAGCCGACGTGGATACGCTTTTGATATATCGTTCTATTTGCCGTCGTTGGAACACTAAAATAGAAAAATGTTATAAATTGGAAGAAATCTTCTCTAGACGCAAAGCAATAAGAGAGATACTGAAGTACGACGAAAATATTTACGATGAAAATACTTACCCTCGTTACACATTGAGAAACAATATGGGATTAACAAAAAACGAATATAGAAAAATTAGATTCCCAGGGATAATAAGTGTAGCATCTGATTTCGATGATGAAGATGATTTTATGTTATTATCTACTCAGCTTTCGTCTTACATAGATACAAAAATCTTTTACAGTGAATATTCTCGCACACCATCTACAAAGATATCGCTATGCAGTCCGGAATTTTTGAAAAGAGTTTATAATGGACAACACCGATTATTACAAGATAAATTATGCAATTGTGAAGCGATTGATAAATTAGTATTCTTTAATCCAATATGCTACTCTAAACACTACAAAAAAAAGCCCAAAGATAAGCAATATATTAATTTGTTGTGTTATATTAATATAATAGGAATTACGCATGAAGGTATAGAATTATCAGAATGTGAAAGATACGCTCCATTATATATTTTTGATACGCTCGGGAATGAAAAAAATGCGGAACAAACTATTGAGAAACATATAACGGATAAAACTATTAGCATAAATGAAAACACAGAAGATTTGTCCGACATATTACAAAATAGCCAAACTATAGATAGCGCACTAGAAATAGTTTTAAATAACCATTATTATAATCTATAAAACTAGGAGTATAATTTCTTATATTTTTTTATTACCTTTCATATAATGGATGAATACAAGACCATAGGTAAGAATATTGAGGAACTATTACTTATTTGCAATTCTGTGCTACCAGAATTGAATGAGAAAATTCTTAGTAACGATTCTTTGAACATGAAGGACATTTTCAGGCTGTATTCAACATATTTAACTTCATTAAATCTGTTGGTTGGATATAGCACTAGTTGGAACTACAGCAGAAAAAAAACTAAGTTCGTAATCGGACGAAAATCAGAAAAATCCGCAGAATACTTAGAGAAAGTAAATAAGAAGTTTTCTACTATTTTGGTTAGTGTTTTGGAACAGTTCAGAGTCGTCCAAAACACATTAGAAGAATTTTCCAAATTGCTAGATCATATTAAAGAAAAAATATCGAAAGACGATATCAAAACATTAAAAGACATTTCAGTGTTTTTAGAAGATGAGATCAAAGATTTGGACAACGTCAAGTTGCCGAAAATTACTACTAACAAAACAGGTGGTAATGAAGAAATAGAAAAAATTCTTAAACAGATACCTAGAAATACTTACAAAGTCGCGATTGGGGGTAGTGATCCCATAAAATATATAGGAGGCGCTGAAGTCGCGTATAG
>Ga0315900_10001392_pt1 | contig 38509 bp, 36 predicted proteins | sample LakEriMetagenome_FD_203521 | JGI IMG/M metagenome (GOLD analysis project Ga0315900, IMG submission 203521) | Freshwater fungal communities from buoy surface, Lake Erie, Ohio, United States - Buoy 12 MA114 | ecosystem: Environmental > Aquatic > Freshwater > Lake > Lake biofilm | place: USA: Lake...
GCCATGGAACTGCCCTGGCATGCGTCGGTGGATATTGATACAGAAGACGACTGGCGGCGGGCAGAGTTTCTCATGCGCGCAGCCACCGACGGGATATGAAGCCAATAATCTATCTGCGCGGCAACGGTGGATCAGGCATAGGCTGGGGCCATATCAGCCGGTTACTCGCCCTGCGTGAAATCCTGAAGCCGGAGTTTGCTGTCACCATGGTTGTTCCACCGGCTTGCATTCCTTTGCTCCAAAAGGCGGGCCTGCAATCCGCCGATTTCCTTCAGGTTCCCGAATCGGAAATGGCAGATTTTGCTGTGGATTTCGCAGGTATCCCCGGCCTGGGGAACATGCTGGTGCTGGATGGCTACACGTTTGACACCGTCTACCGCGAAAACGCCATGAAGGCAGGTTTCAGGCTGGTTCTGATAGATGATTTTGCCCGTGGCGATTTGCATTGCGACCTGCTTATCAACCATGCCCCTGCCAGTGAAACTTTGTATGGCCGGCATACCGAGATCGGGCGTTATTGCTGTGGAACAGATTATGCATTGCTTCGGCCGGATTTTTACAGTGCATTGCCCGGAACCATGCGCGATCCCGACACCGTTCTGCTCTCAATGGGCGGTGCCGACCCTGACGATTTGAGCTTTACCCTTCTCAGCGAGTTGATGCTTGCCTTTCCTGAGCTGAAGTGGCATTTGGTGCTTACTTCCTCTTTCAGACAGGATCATGTACGCCAACTGCTGCAGCTGCAGAAAAACAATCCGTGCCTGGAACTTCATCACGACCTCGATGTACAGGCAATGCGCAGCCTCATGCTGCGATGCCAATGGGCCTTGCTCGCAGCAAGCACCGTTGTTATGGAGGCTTGGGCAAGCGGTTTGTTTCCTGCGGCCCTGTGCTACACGGAAAATCAGCTCAACCTCTTTCGGGGAGCGGTTGCCCGGCATATGGCTTTCGGCTTGGATATCCGGGATGCAAGTGTGTCTTTTCGCGCTTATCTGACCGGTTTACACGAGCCCCTTACCCGGTATCCCGATTGGAATCCACCGGAAAAATTGCGGAATGAATTCAGAGCACTGGCTGCATGACGAATAAAACAACCTTTGGAGACCTGCAGATAGGTCCGAATTTCACCCCTTTTGTTATCGCTGAACTCAGCGGCAACCACAAGGGCGATCTGAACCGTGCGTTGAAGCTGATTGATGCGGCTGCCGACGCCGGTGTTCAGGCAGTTAAGTTGCAGACCTATACTGCCGATACCATTACCATGCCGGGCGTCTACCGCATTGAAGACCCGAATTCGCTTTGGTACGGAAGGGATCTGTACGAATTGTACCAAGAGGCTTTTACCCCGTGGGAGTGGCATGAGGCTTTGTTCAGGCATGCGGAGAGCAAGGGATTGATATGCTTCAGCTCACCTTTTGACGAGACTGCGGTCGACTTTTTGGAAGGGCTTGGGAGCAGGCTTTACAAGATCGCTTCTTTCGAAAACACCCATTTTCCGCTGATACGCAAGGTGATTGGCACAGGTAAACCGCTTATCATTTCAACCGGAGTAATCGATTGGCCCGAACTGGATAAAACCATGGAGTTTGTGCGCAGTGAAGGCGCTGCTGAAGTTGCGCTGCTGAAGTGTACAAGCGATTATCCGGCAGACCCGGGCGACTCCAATCTGCTGGCAATTCCCAGGCTTACTGAGCGTTACCATACCCTTGCCGGATTGAGCGATCATACCCTTGGCATTGGTGTGGCCATTGCTTCTGTAGCCCTTGGCGCGTGCATTATCGAGAAACACATCACACTGGACAGGAGTGAGGGTGGCGTAGACGCTGCCTTTTCGCTCGAGCCACACGAATTTGCGCAGATGATGAAAGAGCTGGACAACGCCCGGCAGGCCCTCGGTAAACCTGAATTGGTGTCATCTTCAGAAAAATTAAATACTTCTATTTTCAAGCGATCATTTTATGCTAGTAAAAATATCCTTAAAGGGGAAGTTGTTTCAGAAGATAATGTACGCATTATTCGCCCGGCACTGGGTATTCCGGCCAGTGAATTCAGGAAAGTTTATGGTGCCACAGCCAATATTGATATACCGCGCGGCGCTCCTTTGAAATTTGAATTTCTGCAATAATCTTTGCTCTAAGAATCATCATGATTGATATCCGATATTGCAGCCGTTGCGTGTTCCCTGAAACCAAGCCTGATCTCTATTTCGACGAGAACGGTATCTGCAGCGCCTGTCAAGCGGCTGACAGAAAGGTCAATGAGATTGATTGGGATCAAAGAAAAAAAGAATTCTTTGAAATTGTCGATTTCTACAAAAAACCTACAGGCGAAACAGGTTGGGATTGCCTGGTTCCGGTAAGCGGAGGCAAAGACAGCACCTACCAGGCGTGGTTCCTCAAATACGAATGCGGCCTCAATCCTCTTTGCGTTTGTTTCGAAACTACCAGCATAACGGAGTTGGGGCAGAAGAACCTTGACAACCTCTCGGAGATGGGCTTTGACGTGATTTATTTCAAGAAGAATCATCAGGCTTACAAAAAAATGGTAGTGGAGGGATTTAAACGGGTTGGTGATGAAATGTGGCCAAATCATTTGGGCATATTCACTATTCCCGTGGTGGTGGCTGTTAAATTCGGCATACCTCTCATTGTCTGGGGCGAAAATCCACAGAAGGAATACGGCGGACCCCTGGAGAGCATCAAAAACAACACCCTTGACCGGCGCTGGCTGGAGGAGTTTGGCGGGCTGCTCGGCAACCGCATCCAAGACATGATCGGCGTGGACGGGCTGACAGCCCGTGAGCTCACTCCGTATTTTTATCCTGATGAACAAGAACTGAAGAAGATCGGCATCGCGAGTGTTTTCCTAGGACATTATTTTTTCTGGGATGCGCGCCGCCAGTTGGAAATCGTTAAGAAATTCGGTTTTTCCGCAAAGGAAGACGGTCCGGTTGAAGGAACCTACACCAATTACGAAAATCTCGACGAAAAGATGCACGGGCTGCACGACTACCTCAAATTCGTGAAATACGGATTCGGAAGAGCAACAGACCATGCGTGCATAGATATTAGAAACCGTCGGCTGACCAGGGAAGAGGGTTTGGCACTGGTGCAGAAGTATGACGGCAAATACCCGCATTACGGTGTTTCTGAATTCATTAAATATTCTGGAATGAGCAAGGAGGAAATTGATGGCATTATTGATTCATTTACCAATCCACTTCTCTTTCAGCGCGATGAAGATGGCAAATTCCTGCGCGATGAGGAAGGCAATCTCATCCGGAACTACAAAATACATTGAGCACGGTCATCATCAATTACGGCATGGGTAACCTTGCCTCGGTGTCCAAAACGCTGAAGAAAATCGGCGTGGAACATATTATTTCTGAAGATCCGGTAGTAGTCAAAGCTGCAGAAAAACTGGTGCTTCCAGGCGTAGGATCATTCAAAGCCGCCATGGAAAACCTCAATAAAAGCGGCCTTTCCGAAGCAATTCACGAAAGTGTGTCTGCGGGTGCGAAGATGATTGGGATTTGTCTGGGCATGCAACTCCTTGCAAGCACTGGATTTGAGCCTGAACGCTGTAGCGGTCTTGGCCTGATTCCCGGCGAAGTAGTGCCTCTTGATTGCGGACTTCCCGTGCCGCACATGGGATGGAATAACATCCGAATTGTGAATCCGCAATATTTCAATAAATTATCCTATCAGGATTTCTACTTTGTCCACAGCTATCATTTCATAACGGAAAAACCTGAACATGTAGCTGCCACGGTTGAATACGGCACGGAAATTACAGCAGCTGTTCAGAACGGTTCCGTTTTCGGCTGCCAGTTTCACCCGGAGAAAAGCCAGCTAGCCGGGCTGCAGGTACTCCGGAACTTTTTCGCAATGCATGCTTAAGATTAGGATCATCCCCGTCCTTACTTTCAATGGCCTTGCATTGGTCAAAACAAAGAATTTCTCCAACCCGCGCATGGTGGGCAACCCTGTGCAGGCGGCAAGGGTTTTCAACAGCCGTAATGTTGATGAACTTGTGTTTACCGATATTATGGCTTCCGCACAGAACAGGAATATCAATCTTCCCTTTGTCCGTGAAGTTATCAATGAATGCTTCATGCCTGTGACTATTGGAGGAGGTATACGAACATTAGATGATATCAATGGTCTTCTTAAAATCGGTGCTGATAAAGTGCTTTTGAAATCTGTTGTATTAAGCAATCCTGGTTTTATAGGAGAAGCTGCTGCGGTTTACGGCAGTCAGTGCATCAGCGTATCCCTCGACGCAAGTTGGAACAAGGAGCGCAACGCGTATATGGTTTATAACCGGCAGGGCATGGAAGAAGAGGCTGTTGCATTTGCCAGCAGAATGGAAGAAGCTGGTGCAGGTGAAATCATTCTGTCATCTGTAGACCGCGATGGTACCATGGGTGGATTTGATATTCGTCTGGTGGAACAAATCTTGTCGGTGGTGAATATACCGGTCGTGGCAGTAGGTGGTGCCTCGGCGCCTGAAGATTTTTTAAGACTTTTCCGGGAGACCACCGTGAAGGCAGCAGGTGCTTCGAGTATGTTTTACTTCACGCAGTTTACCTCCTATGATGTGAAGAAGCTGCTGAATGATGAAGGATATCCTGCCCGCGTTATTCCAATTGAATCCGCCGAAAGTATAAATTGATTTGTTAAATTACAGGAAACCTCTGTCTGAAGATTGCCGTATGGTGTACGAATGGATCTGCGACCCGCTCACCCGGGCCTCCTCTTTCGGACCGCCGCCCGCAAGTTATGCTGCCCATGAAGCCTGGTACATGAACCGGATTACAGCAAAGAGCGGTGCGTATCTGATTTTTTATCCGGACGACACCCCCGAAAATCCCGCAGGCCAGGTGAGGGTGGATGATCGGGATGAAGGTCTGGTGGTAAGTATCCTTACAGCCCCCGCGCACAGGGGCAAAGGTTATGCATCGGAAATGCTGCAGATACTCGTAAGCCTTTATGGTCAGGGCCTATTTGGAAAAAGGCCGCTACGCGCCTGGATTATGAATCAGAATGCCGCATCCAGAAGAGCTTTTGAAGCCGCGGGTTTTCGTTTTGAATCAAGTACAGATATTGCTGGGATACCCAGCAATTTGTATATATATAACTAAATGAAAGTAGCAGTTTTAAGTTCACATGTGCTCTGGCCTCATCATTATGAAACGGAGCTGGAGATCATGCAGAAACATCTGGATGCCGGAGATGAAGTGATTCAATTGGTATGCAACAGGAGCTTCGGGATATGTGACTCCAATCTGGACCACAGCATGAATAAATGTCTGGTCTGTATATCCCGAAGGGAATGCGGTACCAGTCTGCTCAAAGGGAATATCCAAGTGAAAGACCTGCTCTCCTATGCAGACAGCCAGGCAACGCGCGATGCAGGACAGGTACGGGTTGATTTCGATTCTCTGCTGTCCCTTCAGGAGTATTACATCGGAAATTACCCGATCGGATATGCTGTAGGGTCGACCCTGGTATCCATTTTAAGGGATTCTACCCTGAATATTAGCGAGAACAAGTTAAAAATATCGAACTTCATCAAATACGCTTTTCTTTCATACAGGGCAGCGCAGGTTTTCCTGCAAGACGAAAAACCCGACAGGGTATTTATCTTCAACGGAAGGCTTCCTGTGCCAAGGGCTATGCTGAGTGCATGCAGAGAGAAAGGAATCGATTGTTATGTGCATGAGCGCGGTTACAATTACAAACATTATGAACTCTTCGAGAATAATCTTCCGCAGGATTTAATCTTCATACAGCAATTGATTGAAAAGACGTGGGCGAAAGGTAAAGAGCCGGAGCGTTCGCAAATCGGTTCGGAATTTTTCAATGCTCGTCGAAAAGGACGAGAGCAGGGCTGGTTCTCTTTCGTCGTAGGCCAGAAAGATGGTATGCTGCCGGCTGAATGGGATCCGCAAAAGCACAATATTGTCATCTTCAACTCAAGTGAGGATGAATTCATGAGTTGCACGGATGACTGGAAGAACAAGCTCTATATGAGCCAGTACGACGCCATTCGTCGTATCAGCCGCGATTTGTCGCGAAATCCGGACCTGCGCATTTATCTGCGTTGTCATCCCAATCTTAAAGGTGCTTCAGAGGCGGAAAAACGGGAACTTGAGTCGATGAGAACGGAGCCCCTGTTTTATATCGGTCCGGAGTCGGAGATCTCAACCTATGCTTTGCTCGATCATGCGGATGTTGTGCTTACTTTTAATTCGACAGTGGGCATCGAAGCCACCTTTTGGGGTAAGCCGTCCGTACTCGCCGGACCCAGTCTGTACGACCGGTTAGGCAGCAACTACCTGCCTTCCAGCCATGAAGAGGTACTCAATCTTTTAAGGCGCAGGGACCTGCCTCCCATGCCCAGGGAAGGGGCGATCAAATACGGCTATTATTTCAATTCATTCGGGATACCTTTCTCGTATTTTGAGCCGGAAAACCTGGTGGAAGGCAAATTCCGCGGGAAACTGGTGCTTGCATCCTACAAATGGGACGCAAGAGAGTTGCAACGAAGAATACTTAGAGTGAAAGTCTTAAAACCCCTGCACAATATGCTTCACCGATATCACCTGTCCAAAGTGAAAGCGATTGACTAGCCGCAATGATGCGCTTGACCGAACACGCGGCATTTGAATACTCCTTGTGGTGCTGAGGCATTTTTATCCCCTATAGCTGGATTTCGGCCGAATTCATCAACGGAGCTGTGAGGGCGTTGCGATGTTTTTCGTTTTGAGCATGTACGTTATCGGATTACAGAAGCCGAAGATTGAATACCCATCGGTATTCATGAAGGTTGAGCTGTGGAAGGGAGTTATGAATTTTTATCTGTGGCGATTTCTGTGGTTTATTCCCCTGTACCTCCCTGTCATTCTTGCTGTTTATCTCTTAAATTACATGTGGTTAACTTTTGTCATGCTCCTCGCCGGAATAGCGGGCCGTCTGGTTGCAGGTTGTTATTCCGGGATGGATGGTTATGCGAAGCTTCTGCTGATCTCAGCAATAGCCTGCTTTGCTGCGGGATTGCTGATAAGCCGAATTGACCTTTTGCCGGAAAAATGGCAGAATCCTGCTTCCAGAAGCTGGAGAATGCTCCTGAGTGCAGCTGTGCTCCTGTGCGCGCTTTTTGTTTTTGCCGAATCCTTCTATACAGAAACAGTTTTCTGCAGAATAGCCATGAACATCATGTGTGCATGGCTGATTCTGGTCTGTATTCGCAACAATGTGGAAATCCCACGGTACTTTCCAACCGGGTCCGCACCTATGTTGGGACGCGGAGCTATTCCATTTACGTGTTGCATGGAAAGTCCTGGTAGATTTTATCCTGCTGATCAACAAGGTCGGTCATACGTCTTTGCAGTTGCCCGGCGGATGGCAATATTTCGGAATGAAGATGGTAGGTGTCCTGCTGATCTCTGAATTTGCCTATCGCACTATAGAAATACCCTTCAAAAAATCGCGACATCGCCTGCCCTGAAAATGCCGAAAGTATCTGTTGTCATACCGCTTTACAATCGCCGGGATTACATAGCGGATTGCATCCAGAGTGTTTTGGAGCAGGATTTTGCCGATTTTGAAATTGTCGTCGTGGACGACGGTTCGACCGACGGATCGGATGAAGTGATTGCCGGATTGAAGGATTCCCGTATCCGGTATTACCGGAATGAAACCAACCGGGGTATCAGTTATACGAGGAACCGGCTCAATACGCTGGCTTCCGGATCTTACATAGCCATACTGGACAGCGATGATCTGGCTGAGCCGGGAAGACTGACAAAGCAGGTAAATTTCCTCGACCTGAATCCGGAAGTCAGTCTCCTCGGAGGTTGTGCAAAGCTGATCGATGAACACGGTGTTTCTCTTGGCCGAACCTGGGGAAGGGAACTTCGTCCGGAAGAGGTTTTTGCAAACCTGCCTTTTGAGAATCCAATCCTGCAGTCCACGGTCATGGCCAGAAGGGAGTACTTTTTGGAATTACCTTATCGTGAAGATTTGCGCACCGCGGAAGATTATGATATCTGGTTGCGAGGAAGCCATAGGCACCGGTATGCGGTTACCAAAGACGTTGTTACGGCATACAGGATACATGCAGGCAATATCAGCCTGGAGCAGGACCAGGCCATCAAGCGCAATGCCGTTGAATTGCGGCGCGCTTACCTCAGTGCAATAGCCGGCATTCCCATCGCCGATGCAGCATTGAACGGAATCCTTGATGACCTTTCAGGCCCGGGCAACAACCTGTATCCGTCGTACAAGGTTATGAACCGCCTGCTGGTGAGTGCACCGTCGGGTAAACCGGAGTTTCTGCATGAATGGCAGCATTCCATAAGGAGGCGATGGCACCGGTGCATTTACCGGGTTAAAGAGTACCGCCCTTCATCCATTCCCTTGCTGGCGGGAGCCTTGTCAGTACATATGGCCTTGTCTGAGAAATTAATATATACCCTGAGATGCCTGACATTCCAGAAAAACCCAATCATGCATACAGAGAATCTGAGGGATCGCACCGTTTACGATATAGGTTTTCACACCGGTCAGGACACGGAATATTACCTGGAAAAAGGTTACAGGGTGGTCGCCGTGGATGCGGATCCCTCGCTGATAGAAGAAGGCAAAAGGAAATTCATGAAATCTGTTACTTCCGGACAACTGCTGCTGGTAAACAGGGCAATTTTTGAGGAGGATGAACGGGAAGTGGATTTCTTCGTGGCCGGCAATTCAGAGTGGAGCAGTCTCTTACAGGAGTTTGCGGGCAGGAATAACCAGGCAACCAAAGCTATCAAAGTCAGAACCACACGTCTCGATTCCCTGTTCAGGGAATACGGTAAACCATATTTCTGCAAGATTGACATCGAAGGATATGATCTGCGCGCACTGGGAACCCTGAATCAGCGCGATGCACCTCCGTTTCTGTCCGTGGAGGCAGTAACGATTACGGATGCCCATAAACCGGGGGAAAAGGAGATCACCGCCACGCTGGATGAACTGAAACGACTGGGCTACCAGCGCTTCCGGCTTATAGACCAGACACATTTTGCGCCGATGCTGCCCGGGGTTCCTTTTTTCGGTGTTGACCGGTTCGGAAATGATCCCATCTGGGTTAAAGTACTGCGCAAGCTGCTGTTCCGTAAGGGCTACAGAGTTGCCAGACTCTCTTACAGAGACTGGATTAAGGGGCGTTGCGGCCATGATTTCGAATTTGGATCTGCAGGCCCGCTGCCCGAGCAGTTGCCGGGCAGCTGGCTCAATTATGAACAAGCCAGAAGGGCGATCCTTTACCACGTAAATGATGCAATCCGAAGAAAACACCAAGGATTCTGGGCCGACTGGCATGCCACACACTGAGAAGCTACCGGTTTCAGTACTCATCGGCTGTCACAATGAAGCACACCTTTTGAAAGCATGCCTGAGCAGCGTGTCCTGGTGCGACGAAATTCTTGTTGTGGACCTGGAATCTGCAGATCATCCGGAGCGCGTAGCGTCGGCTTTCGGCCGTGTGGTGCGCCACAAAAAAGTCGACCGCATCGAGGATATTTTTCCGGAATACATACCCGCGCTGAAGCACGAATGGGTCATGCTGATTGATCCGGATGAGGTGCTGGATCCGACACTGCGGCAGGAACTGCAGCAGTTATTGGCGGTCGTTCCTGACGACGTAGCACGGATCAATGTGCCCATTCAGTATTATTTCCGGAACCGCCCGCTTAGAGGCACTGTTTGGGGAGGAAAGCGGATCGGAAGGCTGATGATACATCGTGAGCGGGTCAGCGTAGGTGACACCGTTCACACCGCAATCGCTGCAAGGGAAGGCTATCGCACGCACAAAATCAGGCCCGCAGGCAACAACGTGGATCATCACTATTGGATGACAGATTGGAAACAGCTCATCAGCAAACACAGAAGATACCTGGAGGGAGAGGGACTAAGCATGTACCAGGCAGGTCACCGTTACCGTTTTGCGGCAAAATGGAAAGCAACCATCGCCGCCTTCCGGGAAAGCTTTCTGACCATGCGCGGCTATCTGGACGGATTTACAGGACTCTTGCTGAGTGTTTTCTGGGCATGGTATGTTCACAGTAAATGGAGTGCACTCAGATCATACGAAAAAAAACATACTTAAAGATTCATGAACGCGGAACGTTCCAAAGAAGCTGCAAAGCGTTATAGCTGGTATCGGGAAATCTCCAGGCCTGAATTGCCTTCTGGCTACAAGGAATGGCCCAGGATTACAGTAGTTACCCCTTCATACAATCAAGGATCTTACATTGAAGAAACCATTGTTTCGGTGCTGAGCCAGGAGTATCCAAACCTGGAATACTTCATTGTGGATGGCGGAAGCACGGATGAAACAGTTTCAGTGATCAAGAAATATGCCTCAGGCGCTGATTGGTGGGTGAGCGAGAAAGATAATGGTCAGACCGATGCCATCAACAAGGGCTTTCGACGGGCTACGGGCGAGTATATCAACTGGATCAACAGCGATGATATCCTTTATCCGGGGTCACTTTACCACGTAGCCCTGGCATTTATGGAGCAACCAGATACCGGATTTGTGTATGGACGCACAGAAAAGTTCAATGACCGGGGCAGTCTGGGCCTCATGCAGCATACCGACGATGATTTGCCGCTGCGTTATTATTACGGTTTTCCATATGGTCAGCAGGGGTGCTTCTACAGCAGAAAGCTCGTGGAAGAAGTCGGATACCTCAACGAGGGATTAAATTTCAGCATGGATTATGACCTCTTTCTCCGGCTCAACATGCGCACGCGACCTTTTCGCATCGATCATGTCATCGGAGGTTTCCGTGACCATGAAGCGAGCAAGACCAACAATCTGGAAGCTGTAATGGTCAGTGAAAATCTTGGAATATTCAGACAGTTGCTGGAATCACTTGATTACAGGGAGGGCTTCGAAACCCTGAAAAGATGCGGAGCGCCCGAACTAATACTTCATGGATACGGCCGGGGACGGTTCATGATTGAAAAAGACAAAGCCCCGGAAATCACAGCGAAATTCCTGGAGCGTTACCTGTTTTACTATTTCGACGCTCGAAATTTCACCTACGTTTTTCATGCATACCGGTTCATCAACCGATATATGCCGGAACTGATCCGGTCAAAACCGGTTTATCGTTCCATGTTCCGCAAAGCAGCCCTGCTGCGCTTCATTCCGAAAAACTGAAATGTGCGGCATCGCGGGTATATTCAACCTTGAAAAAGAGGTAAAGCCGGAGGTTCTGAAGACCTTTACGGACAGCCTGGAACACCGTGGCCCGGATGGTTCGGGGTATGATATACTTGCCGGAGGCCTGCTCGGACTGGGGCATCGGCGGCTTTCCATTCTGGATCTCAGCGAGCGGGGCCGGCAGCCGATGACCTATGCAGACGGTCGCTTTACCATCGCCTATAATGGTGAGATTTATAACTTCCTGGAACTGCGTGCACAGCTGGAGCAGAAAGGCCACCGATTTCAGAGCGATACGGATACTGAAGTGATCATGGCGGCCTACCTGGAGTGGGGAACTGCATGCTTCGACCGTTTCAACGGAATGTGGGCTTTTGCTCTATGGGATGAACAGGAGCGGCAACTCATTCTGAGCAGAGACCGCTTCGGCATCAAACCACTGTATTACCTGTGTATCCCAGGTAAAATGCTTGCGCTTGCCTCCGAAACACGGGCATTCCGCTTTCTGGACGGTTATCAGCGCAGCGTCGATGACGAACTCAGCAGGATCGCCCTGGATGACGACTATGCCCTGGAAGGGCTGGGATATACGATTTTCAGCAATATCAGGCAGGTGCTGCCCGGCCATTATGCCGTGTTCAGCACCCGTCACCGCGAATTGGAACAAAAACGCTGGTGGAGCATTGAACCTGTTCTAAACACTGCCGGTGTGCCATCCATGGAAGCAGCAGCAGAACAGTTCAGGGAGTTGCTGCTCGGCGCCTGCCGATACCGGCTCATCAGTGATGTGCCGCTGGCTACTGCCCTCAGTGGCGGACTTGATTCCAGTTCGGTATTTGCAACCGTTCAGAAGGTACTTGCCGAAAATCCGCACCGTGTCAATGAAAATTCCCAGAAGGCAGTGAGCGCGGTCTTCCCGGGTCTGGAGAATGACGAAAGGGAATACGTGGAACTCATGCTGCGGCATACCGGAAAACAGGCCATCTGGGTGGAAACCGATTTCACTGACCTCACCGGGCAGATAGAACATGATACCCGGATGCTCGATGCCCTGAGCTGCGCTCCGATTACATCTGTTGCATCGATCTACAAAGGCATGAAAAAGGCCGGCATCACCGTTTCGCTCGACGGTCACGGGGTGGATGAAATGATGTACGGTTATCGTGACATGGTTGCCACGCTCTATCAGCATTACCTGTGGAGCGGAGGCATGAAGCAGGCCAGGGAAGCAGGGGAAGCGCTCGTTGGCATGTACCACCCCGCAGATGTCCCCGCCGGTCTGGTAAAAGTTGAACGCCAGCTGGAAGAAAAGAAAATCCGGGAGAAAGGCATTAAGTATTTATTAAAAAAATTCTTTGGAAAAGAAAGCGAACCCTTCCAACGGCATTCGCTGCCTGTCAGTTTGCCGGCAATAGGGAAACCTTACGATTTTTCAGGGCAACCGCTAGAAAAACGTATGCTTTTGTTTGAGACGTTTCAGCATACCTTACCTGCATTGTTCCGCAATTTCGACAGAGCATCCATGATGAACGGAGTGGAAATTAGAATGCCCTTCATGGATTACCGCATTGTGGAGTTTCTCTTTTCACTCCCGCCGGAATTCAAATTCGGAAGAGGAATGACCAAATTATTGCTGCGCGAAGCAATGAGGGATGAACTGCCTCAGGAAATCGTGAACAGAAAATTCAAGGTCGGGATCTCAAGCCCGGCAGTGCATTGGTTCAACGGACCGCTGAATGGCTGGTTTATGGATCACCTTCATGGAACTGAGTTGAAGGGTGTATTGGAAAAAGAAAAGAATATTAACGGTATATACTCAGGAAATACCATTACCCGGGCCTGGAAAGAAATCAATCTGAAGTTGATCCGATCGTAATCCGGAGCGAAGATAGATCGCTGTTGTAATTATAAATATATGTCTTTAAAAGTTCTGTATGTATACGGTCATGCGGGTAGAAAACCGCAATCTGTTCAGAACAAGATAATGAGTCAGATAGAATACCTGAATGAAGCAGGTGTTTTATGTGACGGTGCTTTCTTTTCCATTGAAGTAAGCTCGGAGGAGCAGGTTGCAGAACACATACGATTGATCCCTTATGAAAAATCTCAGAGGCAATTTCTGAGGCACCTGAACCAGACAGGAATCATGTTGGAAAGGGTATATGAATATATTACTGCCAACCATGAAAAATATGACCTAATTTATCTCAGGTATCCGGGTTCACATCCGGCGTTGCTGAAACTGGCGAGGAAGTTTGGTCATAAATTATGCATAGAACACAATTCCAAAGAGGGACTGGAAATAATCGGACTCGGGCAAAATTTCAGACCGCTGTGGAAACCGGCCGGCTTTCTTGGGTTTCTGGCCTTTGTAATAATACCGCTGCTGCTGGAATGTACCATCGGAGTTTTGGTGAGAAGAAATGTGCTGTTTGCTACCTGTGTTTCTTCGGATATGGCTCAATACCAGAAACGGCTCTCATTCGGAAGGTTGAAGTGCTATCCTATCGGCAACGGAATAAATGTCGAAAAAAATCCTTTGCGCCGTAGTCCTGTATTTGATGGAGCAGAATTGGACATTCTGTTCCTCAAAGGTTCGAGCGGCAATGCACCCTGGAACGGATTGGACCGTTTGATATGCGGCATGGCAAAATACACGGGGCCAGTAGAAATCCGACTGCATATTGTAGGGAACAGAGTGCCTGGTGAAGTGGAAATACCCCGCGAAATAGAAAGCAAGGTGGTTTTCACAGGATACCTCGAGGGTGAGGCATTGGACAAAATGTTCGATAAGTGCCATATAGCATGCGGAACACTCGGTTTATTTCGCAGCAAACAAAAGGAAAACGCTACCCTTAAAGTGCGGAATTATATAGTCAGGGGCATTCCGTTTTTCTATGGCTATACTGACATTGATTTGGCGGATAAGCCGGATGCAAAGCGCTGGTCCGAGGAACTGGAGAACAATGGCAGCCCCGTCAATATGCAGGAAATTATCAGATTCGCTCATAATGCTCTGTATCCCGGGCATGAAAGACAAATGCGTGAATTCGCTGTCAGCCACCTTGATTATCGGGTAAAGATGAGAGAACTTGCCGCTTTACTGATGAAAGAATCCGGCGTATAAAAGGATGAACGAAACAATTTTATAAGAATGCAATTAAATTTATATTCGAACGTGCAAAACAAACCTGATCTCATCTTTGAAGATCCGTTTGTTCATCGGGAAAAGCTTCCATAAGTATACGATGCGTTTAAAGGAAAGAATACAGCGTAAACTGGCGGACCTTGGCATATATAATCCGGCGGCCGGGGCGCGGGGTCTCAAGATTCTGCTTTATCATGGCGTCGTTCCACGTTTTGACCGCAGTTTCAGATCCCGCTTTATCGGTGTTGATGACTTCCGGAGACATCTGCTCAATTACAGCAAGAACTACCATGTAATCAGTCTTGAAGATGCTTTTGAAAACAGGCTGAAACCCGGAAGGATGAATTTGGTTATCACCTTTGATGACGGTTACAGGAACAACTATCTGTATGCCGCGCCCCTGCTGGATGAATTCAGAATGCCGGCCTCCTTTTTTGTAACCGGAATGAACCGTTTCAATCCTCCGGTGCTGTGGGCGGATATGCTTGATTTGTATGAGCGTTTCAATAACGATTCTCTGGAGATTGATGGAGTCATTTTCCGCAAGGATGCCAGGGGAAATTACGTGAGTACTGATGACGGATCCAACCTCAACAAGAAGATAAAAACTGAAGGAGGATTGGAATTTAAAGAGAAGTTCTACAGAGCCTGTCTCGCAGGTAATGTTCCATTTTTGACCAATTCAGAGTGGGAAGATTACTACCGGATCATGAGTGATGATGAAATTGCTGAACTTTCAAGAAACGAGTTGTTTACAGTGGGTTCTCACGGATGTTTTCACAATAACCTGGGCAATATCCCTCTGGAGGAAGCGGTAGCTGAAGTGAAACAATCTGCGGAATATTTGGGCAGGCTGTGCGGCAAACCAATACGGAGTATAGCTTTTCCTGATGGCTCGTACAGCCGCAATCTACCCCGTGCCTTGCACGAAGTGGGTTTCACCATGCAGCTGGCTTGCGGTTTTCAGTTTGACGAAGACGGGGCGCAATCCTGGCTTCGTGCGCGCCACGAGATCAGTTGGTTCGAAAGCAGTATGGGTATCTTTAACCACGAACTTGTGAAGTCATGAGGATCGTGCTATATACAAGCGATAAGCCGGGGTTTATCAATCGTTATTATATGAACCGGTTGATCCACGAGCAATCGCACGCCTTCCTGTTAGTGTCGGTTAGACGGGAACAGTCATTTTTTTCCAATGTGAAGAAACAATTGTTGCGGTTAATGTATGAGCTTAGATTTGGTAAGCCGGAAATACGCAAGGAAGACGATTTGCTGCAAAGTATATTCAATAAAGAAACCCAAGCCCTTCCGGCCAGATTTAAAACAATCAGGGTCAACGCAGTTAACGATACGGAGAGTGAAGCGGTTATACGCGAATTCAAACCTGATGTAATTGTTCAACTCGGTGCCGGCATCCTGATGGAAAACATTTTCGGCATACCGCAATTTGGAACTATTAATGTACATCACGGATACGCTCCGGAAGTACGCGGTCAGCAAAGCACCCTTTGGGCTCTCTATTACGGCCTGACGGACAGTATAGGGGTTACCTGCCATTATATCGATGCAGGGTTGGATACCGGCGCGGTGATCGATCAGTATCTGTATCCGTATAAGCAGGGAGACAGCTATGTTAAAATCCAGGAGCGCCTGATACGGGAAGGTTATGGCTGCCTCATCAACGCATTGGAGAAACTGGAGGCGGGCAGGTTCGCTGAAGTCGCGGAGCGTGAAGTTTTATCCTGTTATTTCAGTTATTTCAAACCTGAATTGTACGATGCGCTTAAAGGAAACAATTTCTACAAGGTGGACGACATAAGCACCTATCCCAAAAAGAAGTTCCTTATCAAGAAAACCGCTGTATTTGCATGACAACTGAAATTATAGCAGAAATCGCGCAGGCCCATGAAGGTAGTCTGGGTATATTGCATTCTTATATTGATGCACTGGCCGGAACAGGCGTTACGACTGTCAAGTTCCAGATGCATATAGCAGCTGCGGAAAGCAGCCGCTATGAGCAATTCCGTGTTAATTTCTCCTATGAGGACGCTACCCGTTACGACTATTGGAAACGCATGGAATTCACCCGCGAACAGTGGGCTGGAATCATGGAACACTGCAAACAGGCTGGTCTGCGCTTCCTGTGTTCTCCTTTCAGTGTGGAGGCTTTTGAACTGCTTGAATCACTGGGTGCCGAACGCTACAAGGTAGCTTCCGGTGAAGTGTTCAACAAACTGTTGTTGAAGCACATGGCAAATTCCCGGAAGCCAATCTTGCTAAGCAGCGGCATGAGCACGTATGATGAACTGGCAGACGCTGTGAAATACCTACATGCCAACCGTGGTAGCGTGGAAGCACTGTTTCAGTGCACCACCGCCTATCCCACGCCAGCGGACCGGGTAGGACTCAATGTACTCGGAGAACTGAGAGAACGCTTTGGCCTTCCGGTCGGGCTGAGCGATCATTCCGGTGAAATCTGGCCAGGTGTGGCAGCGGTGCTTCAGGGTGCTTCCAAGCTTGAGTTTCATGTTGTGTTCGATAAGCGTATGTTCGGCCCGGATGCAAAAAGCAGCCTGGATCTTACCCAGGTAGCAGCCCTTGTCGACGGCGTTCGCTTTTCGGAGGCCATGCGCGACCATCAGGCGGATAAAACGGACATCAGCGCATATTCCGGGCTCCGCATCATGTTCGGTAAGTCACTTTCCGCGCGCAGAACCCTGAAAGCTGGTCATGTTTTGGGAATCGACGACCTGGAAACCAGAAAGCCGGGCGATTGCGGAATTCCGGCATCAGAATTCGAAAATATCATCGGCAGCGTGATGAACATTGATCTTGAGGCCGGTGCATTTATCACCCCTGAACATTTACAATGAATAAAAAGAAGATCTGTGTAGTGGTGACGGCAAGGCCCAGCTACAGCCGCATCAAAACCGCACTTGTTGCCATTCGGGAGCATCCGGGCCTGGAACTTCAGCTGGTGGTGGCCGCTTCCGCTCTGCTCGACAAATACGGCAGTGCCGTGGAATTCATGGAGCAGGACGGTTTTACCATCAACGAAAAGGTGTTTATGGTCCTGGAAGGCAGCAGCCCTACAGGTATGGCCAAGACCACCGGGGTGGGTATCATGGAACTGGCTACGGCGTTTTACAACCTCGAACCCGATATGGTCGTAACCGTGGGTGACCGCTACGAAACGATGGCCACCGCAGTGGCAGCCAGCTATATGAACATTCCTCTGGTACATGTTCAGGGTGGTGAGGTCACCGGCAACATAGACGAAAAGGTGCGTCATGCCATCACCAAGCTTTCAGACCTGCACCTGGTATCCAGCGAAGATGCCCGCCAGCGGCTGTTGCGCATGGGTGAGCGGGAAGAACGTATACATCTGACGGGTTGCCCGAGCATAGACCTGGCAGATGAAGTGTTCTGCAACCCTGTGCTGGATTTTAACCCGAATCACCGCTATGGTGGTGTAGGTCCGAGCATCGACCACACCGGCGATTACATCGTGGTCATGCAGCACCCTGTTACTACAGAGTTTGGCGAGGCATTCCATCAGGCCAATGAAACCATGGATGCTGTGCTGGCAACCGGTTTGCCAGCCTTCTGGTTCTGGCCCAATGTTGACGCAGGCAGCGACGGAACCAGCAGAGCACTGCGCAATTACCGTGAAAATGTGCGTGACCTTCCGGTGCGATTTTTTAAAAACATGGAAGGCAGGGATTTCCTTAAACTGTTGGCAAACAGCCGATGCCTAATTGGCAACAGCAGCGTAGGCATCCGGGAATGTAGCTATCTCGGCGTTCCTGTAGTAAACATCGGCTCCCGGCAGAACCGCAGGGAGCGCGGCCGCAATGTAACCGATACCGATTACAGTGCAACCCATATCCGCGAGGCCATTTTGAAGCAATTGGATCATGGAAAGTTTGAACGTGAAACCATTTATGGTGAAGGGAATGCCGGTGAACGCATCGCGAAAGTATTGCACGCAGAAAACCCGGATATCGTCAAGGTAATTACATATTGATAAAGAGCGAAATGTCAGAAATAAAAGATAAAACCAAAGTATTGCACGGTTTGCCGGAAGTAGTGATCTTCTGCAAGCGTTGTGTACAGAATAACCAACGGCCCAGCACCAGCCGGGAATTTGTCAAGAAGGATACTAAAATTGATACTGTCGGCTTCGGTGACGATGGTATTTGCGATGCCTGCCGTTGGTATGATGAGAAAAAGAAGATAGACTGGCAGGAACGGGAAAAAATGCTGGAGGAATTGTGCAATCGCTACCGCCGCAGCGACGGGCGCTACGATGTAATCGTGCCCGCGAGCGGAGGCAAAGACAGCATCTTTGTTGCCCATCAGTTGAAGTACAAGTACAACATGAATCCGCTCACGGTGACCTGGGCACCACACATTTATACCGACATTGGATGGAAAAATTTTCAGGCCATGATCAAGGCGGGTTTTGATAATATATTGGTGACGCCCAATGCAAAGGTCCATTCCGTCCTCACAAGGCTTGCATTTGAGAACCTGGTAAATCCCTTCCAGCCTTTCATCATCGGCCAGAAGAACGTGGCACCCCGTGCAGCCCTCCAATATGATGTTCCATTCATTATGTACGGTGAAAACCATGCCGAGGCACACAACAAAATCGGTGAAAACTACAGCCCTTTGATGGACATCTCGCATTTCACAAGAGAGAGTGAGGAAACGGATCTCTACTTTGGAGGTGTACACCTCAGCGAACTGAAAAAATTCGGGGTAGACCTGCGTGAAATGTTTCCCTATAAACCCCTGTTGGCGGAGCCTGTGCGCAAGGCAGGGATCGAGGTGCACTATTATAGCTTTTACCACAACTGGAGCCCAATGGAGAACTATTATTATGCGAAAGAGCATAGCGAGTTTGAAAGCAATCCTGACGGCCGGAGTGAGGGCACCTATTCGAAGTTTGCCAGCCTTGACGACCGCATCGACGGCCAGCATTACTATACCATGTTCATCAAATTTGGCCAGGGCAGAGCCATGAACGACGCCTGTCGCGACATTCGCGACGGTTTCATTACCCGTGAAGAGGCGGTGGATCTGGTGAACAAGTACGATGGGGAATTCCCCGCCAAATACTTCAAAGAAGTATTGCAGTATATGGGTATCAGCGAAGCGCGTTACTGGGAAGTGATCGACAATGCCCGCAGCCCGCACCTTTGGGAAAAGCAGGATGGGAAGTGGGTGCTGAAGCACAAGGTCCGATAATGGTGAAGCATTCATGAACCAGCATGGCGCTCAAACGCATCATAGCACGTCTTGACATCAAGCAAAACCGCCTGATCAAGGGCATGCATCTCGAGGGTTGGCGGTTTCTGCCGGAAGAGCCTCAGGTGTATTGCAGCCGATTTTATTCGGGAGGTATAGACGAAATCATCTACATCGACGTGGTAGCCAGTCTGTACGGACGGGACAAGCTCACCGAAATAGTACGGAGCACCACCGATCAGGTATTTGTGCCCATCACGGCTGGTGGCGGGGTGCGGAGTCTTGCCGATGCTACGGATCTCTTGCGTTCTGGTGCGGACAAGGTGGCAGTTTGCACGGGAGTCATACGCGAGCCGTCGCTTATCGGCGAAATTTCCAACCGTTATGGAGCGCAGTGCTGTGTGGTGAGCATACAGGCCAAGAAAAATCGGAACAGCCGCTGGGATGCGTATTACGACATTGGCCGGGAGAACAGTGGCCGGGATGCTGTGGAATGGGCCGTAGAAGCCGCAGCCCTGGGTGCCGGAGAACTCCTCATCACCAGCATTGACCGGGAAGGAACCCGAAAGGGATTCGATTTGGAGCTAATAAGCGAAATTTCCGCTGCAGTCAATATCCCTGTAATTGCGAGCGGCGGCCTGGGTCGGCCCGAACATGCGCCGGAAGCCCTGTCGGCCGGAGCAGATGCGGTAGCGGTGGCTTACGGCCTCCATTATGGAGTTTGCAATATTTCGCAGATCAAGGATGCCTGCCGGGCGGCGGGGTTTGAAATGCGCTGACGCTTCATGGATAAGGTGCCTGTGAAAATCGGAATTATTGACTACGGTCTCAGCAATCTGCTGAGCATTTTACGAGCCATGGAACATGTGGGCGCGGTCGCCGAAATAGTGAGCGACGCGGATGAAATCCCCCGTTTCGAAAAACTTATTTTGCCCGGAGTAGGCGCATTTCCGGATGGTATGCGGATGCTCCGGGAAAAACAAATGGTGGAACCGCTTAAAAATCATGTGCATAAGGAACTGCCTGTCCTGGGTATTTGCCTGGGAATGCAGATGATGTTGTCTGTCGGTACGGAGATCCGCGAGACAGAAGGTTTGGGCATCATTCCGGGCAATGTGATACCATTACCCGTCACAGATGTCAATGGCAAGCCGAACCGCATACCTCATGTAGGTTGGGAACTGATCACACCACCTGCAGCCGGTGGATGGGAAAACACCCCGCTCGAACATATGGCTGATATGGATTATCTGTATTTTGTGCATAGCTACATGGCCGTACCGGAAGACGATACGCACATTTGGGCATATGCACCTTTCGGCGGTAACCGTTTTGTAGCGGCCGTGCGCAACGGAAATGCCTTCGGCATGCAGTTTCACCCGGAAAAAAGTGGTGAGCAGGGATTGCAGATATTGAAGAACTTTAAAGAGTACTGAACGTGAAGTTGCTTACCATCATTCCTGCCCGTGGCGGAAGCAAGGGTATACCCGGAAAGAACATTCGTCACCTCGGTGGAATTCCCCTGATTGGCTGGAGCATAGCATCGGCGAAGGAATATTCCGGCGATCAGGACTTGTTTGTCAATACCGACAGCGATGAGATTGCCGAAGTTGCGGGATCGCTGGACTGTCGTGTTTACCGCCGGCCGGCCGAGCTCGGAACCGATACGGCCAAGAGCATCGATGTTGTGCTGGATATGTTGGAAAGCCTGAACCGCAAGGGCACGGTTTACGATGCGGTCTGTCTGCTGCAACCCACCTATCCATTCCGTGCCAAGGGCATGCTCGAAACCGCACTGAAACGCTATGTGGAATCTGAGGCTGATTCCCTGATCAGTGTCCTACCGGTGCCGCATCATTACAACCCGCACTGGGTATTTGAAGCAGAACACGATTTCCTGCGCATAGCCACCGGCGAAAATGAAATCATACCGCGCAGGCAGGATTTACCACCGGCATACCACAGAGACGGAGCAATTTATCTCACATCGGTAGCGGTACTAACAAAAAAGCAAAGTTTCTTCGGCAATAGAACAGCCTTCATCATTTCGGATCCTGGGCACTATGTGAACATTGATACTCCTGCCGACTGGGAGGATGCCGAGCAGTTATATGATCGCCTTTCAAGAGGTTAATCGGGCATGGCACTGAAAGCATTTATCGCAGACATAATCGATGCCGCGGCTATCAAGAAGCTGCGGAAATCAGGGGCACCGGCTGTGGTTTGCAATCAGCTCAGGGTTTCATTGCCTGAACAACTGCAGCTTCTGGATGCCAACAGCGCAAGGACAGAAGGAACCTGGACTGCCTGGCGCAGCAATGCGGCAGTGCTGGAAGGTTTGTTTGACAAAGTTCCTGGTTTGAGGAGGTATGATGGTCTGGATCTTTCACCGGCGTTTCGCAAAACGGTGCTTTGGGCAAACCGCAAATTCGGATACCTCCAGGCATATCTGGACGAGCATCCGGAAATCGCGCCCATAAATCCACCTGACCTGTACCCTTGTCGCAGGCTTAGAGTGCTGCTGAAATACCTCAAACTTTTGAGGAAATCAACCCGCAGGGTGTCTGGTGAAAACGCGTGCCCACCGGTAAAGACACGTGTAGCTTTCATGGTGGAAGACTTATTCGAGTTACGTGTCCTGCAGCCCGTTGCAGAGAGAATAAAGGTGGAAGAGGTTTGTTGGGTCATCCCACCCCACCACCGTTTCAGCGAAGACGAACTGCAGGAAATCCGGAAAGGATGGAATCTCTGGTTGGCTCCTGGTGCAGATCGTCTTCTGCTGCCGGTATTTCCTGTATTCATGCTGAACAAAAAGGAACTCTTTTGCCTGAATGCGTGGATGAGTGACTTGAAGATTATATCAGATGCCCTCCATTGGGGGAATCTTCTGTTTGGTTCTCAGATTCGTGTACTGGTTACCCTTGCCCAGGAGAACACCCATATCGGACATATCCTATGCGGGCAGGCAAAAAAGTGCGGTAAGCACACGGTCAATACCATGAACGGTATCAAGACGGCAGAGGCTATTAGTGCAGAAGCCGATTTCAGTACTTGGATTATTTGGGATGAAGCCATGAAGGATATACTGGAGCATGGTGTGTCCATACCCGGAAAACAGCTGCACGTGGCAGGAGCGCTGCAGCAGGATCTGCTAAGGGCACATCGGTATATGGGTACGATTCCGGTGTCGGATGAAGACCTGAAAAGCCACCGGATCATCAGTGTGGTTTCTGCGAAGGATCTCAGATCAGACAAGGTGGAAGCCCTGCAGGCGTTGTATCAATGGGCCGCCGCGCAGAAGGACGTTATTGTTCTGTACCGACCGCACCCCATGGAGCCGGAAGAGAATTACCTGCTTCCTCCTGCCGGCAGTTGCAGGTATGAACTCATCAAGCCTTCGACGGCGGAAAGCAAGATCTCCCTGATGGATCAACTGATGGTTAGTGACCTTGTGATCAATTTCGGCAGCACGGTGAGCATCGAGGCCAAGTGGATGGGAATACCCTGCGTTACCTTTGAGAAAAAGGCACTAAGTGACCTCCATTGTGTGGATGGCCTTATGCTAAGGCATGCGCGCAGTGCACAGGAGCTTACAGAAATATTGTATTCGATAAACAAAACAGTGTCACGTAAACAAAATGAAGCAGTCACTGCCAAAGAACACGACATTGCAAGCACGTATGCAGAAATCATAAATAGCTATGCAACAATGTAATAAACTCAGCATTGTGATTCCGGCTTACAACGAGGGCCGGACCATACACCTGATACTGGACCGGATCAAGTCCGTCCAGCTCATCCAGGGAATAGAAAAGGAAATCATTATTGTCAACGACTGTTCGCGCGATGATACAGAGGAGGCCATCCACCGATACATGCAGCAACAACCCGAAGTCAACATTCGATACCATGCCCATCAAGTAAATCAAGGTAAGGGCGCAGCGCTGCATACCGGTATCCGGGCAGCAACCGGCGATTACATCATCATCCAGGATGCAGATCTGGAGTATGACCCGGAAGAATACAACGACTTGCTCAAACCGGTATTGAGAGCTGGTGCTGATGTAGTCTACGGCAGCCGGTTCATGGGCCATCATCCGCACCGCATTCTCTTTTTCTGGCATTCCATCGGCAACAAATTCCTCACATTTCTGAGCAACATGTTCACCAACCTGAATCTCACGGACATGGAAACATGTTATAAGCTCTTCAGGCGTGAGATTATTCAGGGATTGAAACTCAGGGAAAAACGCTTTGGTTTTGAGCCGGAGGTTACTGCCAGAATCGCACGCATTCCCGATGTGCGGATTTATGAAGTGGGTATCAGTTACTACGGCCGCACCTATGCCGAGGGTAAGAAAATAGGCTGGAAAGATGGTTTCAGGGCCATATACTGCATCCTCAAATACAACCTGTTTGTAAGATAACAATCCCGTGAAAAAGCTTGTCGACGGCGAAATTTGGATTGCGGTAGATGAAACGGATTCGCAGTTCGTCAGAGAAGAGGTCATGTATTATGCCGAGCGCTACCGGCAGGTTGTGCTCATCAGCAAGAAACCCCTGAACCTGAGAGGCCTTGAACACGAACGGCTCAAAGCCTTGGTTTTGCAGCCGCAAAGAAAGATGACAGACTACTTTCATCCTTTTGTCTGGATGATCTGGTTTGCCGATCTTTTCAGCAAGGGAACCACGCTGAATTATTGGCATCGGGCAAGATATAACCTCGCACTTTTTCTCTCCTCGGTGGCTTATTCAAGGACGCTTTCACCCCACATAAAGGCTGCAAGAGGAAAAAATGTGCGGCTTTTATCCTACTGGTTTGCCGAATGGGCGCTGACTTTTGCCTGGATGAAGAGTAATGGGGTAATTTCAGGTTTTTACTCCCGGGCGCATGGCAGAGATCTTTTTGAGGACAGGGAGCCGCTTACCGGTAAGCTGCCTTTTCGGAGGTTTATGATCAGACATTGCGATGGTATTTTTTCCGTATCGGAAGCAGGAAGCAGGTATCTAAAAAAGCGCTACCCGCGTTTTAAGGATAAGTTCCGGGCACTTTACCTCGGAACCAGAGATCATGGCACCGGTATCTTCGATGCTTCGGGCAAGTTTACTGTAGTAACGTGTGCGCGTGTGCGCGATATAAAACGGATTCATCTGGTGCCGCATATACTCAAACACATGAAAACTCCGGTCCGTTGGGTCCATTTCGGCGACGAGAATCTGGATGCGAAAAATGAAACTTGCATTCCCGAGTATAAAGCCGGCAAGAAAATGCTCGAAGACTGTCCTCATGTAGAGGCGCATTACAAGGGGTATGTTTCCAACGATGAGATTCAGGCGTACTATCGTTCCAACAGTGTCAACCTTTTCCTGAATGTCAGCAGTACGGAAGGACTTCCCTTTGTCTTAATTGAGGCAGCAGCCATGGGCATTCCACTGATGGCCACCGATGTGGGAGGGTGTGCGGAAATTGTTAACCCCGCAACCGGAATACTTATACCTGCCGGTTTTGACCCTTCAGAAACAGCAAATCGGATAGACTGGTTCGCTTCATCTGAAATGAACACGCCTGCATTCCGGTCAGGGGTACGCAGATTCTGGGAACAAAATTTCCGGGCTGATTTAAATTATGAAGAGTTTATTGCTAAGGTCACTAAGGAAGCAGTATGATCACCATCGTTGACTACGGTCTCGGCAACCTTGCTTCCATTAAGAATATGATCCGAAAGGCAGGCGGGAGGGCTGAGATTTCTTCTGACCCGGAAGCTATCCGATCGGCGGATAGGCTCATTTTGCCGGGAGTAGGTCATTTTGCGGCAGGTATGGCCAATATCCGGGACCGGGGCCTCTTGCCCGCACTGAATGAAATCGCGCTTGAAAAGGGCAGGCCCGTGCTGGGCATATGTCTTGGCATGCAGCTCATGTCCCGGCACAGTGAGGAAGGCAATACCGGCGGACTCGGTTGGTTTGATGCAGACATCATACGCTTCCGCCAGGATAAGCTGGGGGGCCTGAAGATACCCCATATGGGCTGGAATGAAGTCAAACTGAAACATGTGCACCCCCTGTTTCCGGAACGGAGTGCCGAGGAGCGCTTCTACTTTGTGCATTCCTATCATATCCGTTGCGACCGGCAGGAAGATATACTGGCAACAGCCCATTACGGATACGATTTCACCTGCGCTGTGAGCAGAAATAATATCATAGGTGTTCAGTTCCATCCTGAAAAGAGCCACCGGTTTGGAATGGAAGTGATGCAGCGATTCATCGGCTGGAAACAATGAGAAGAATCAGAATAATTCCGGTGCTGGGCATTGACCGTGGCAAGCTGGTTAAAACCGTTCGCTTCAAAGACCCGAATTATATTGGCGACCCGCTCAATGCCATCAAGATATTCAATGACAAGGAGGTCGACGAGCTCATGATAGCCGATATACGCGCCAGCAGTAATCGCACAGAGCCTGACTATTCGCTGATTGCCGATATGGCCGGAGAGTGCTTTATGCCACTGGCATATGGGGGCGGTATTTGTAAAGCGGATCAGGCAAAACGTATTTTTGACCTTGGCGTAGAAAAAGTGCTGCTCAACACGGGTTTTATTTCGAACCCCGCCCTTATTTCTGAGTTGGCTTCCCGCTACGGTTCACAAAGTATAGTTGTCTGCCTCGATATCGACCGCAATCTGTTTGGCAAGTACAAAGTCAAAACAGCATCCGGTGCCGGAAAATCGAGTCTCACCCCTGAAGACGCTGCCCGTTTAGCCGAACAGTCAGGTGCCGGTGAATTGGTAGTGCACGCAATACACAAGGATGGAAGCTTTTCAGGATATGACCTTGATCTGGTAAAGACTGTTGCTGCTGTAGTAGGAATACCTATAGTAGCGCTGGGCGGAGCAAGGGGCGTGGCCGACTTCCTCGCTGCTGTTCAGGCTGGGTCTAGCGCTGTTGCCGCTTCTTCAACCTTTGTTTATAACCGCAACGATGTCAGATCAATATTAATTAATTATCCATCAGTTCAACAATTAAACGAAGATCTGTTTAGCAAAATATAATCAGATATTGTTTAATAGAAACCAATTAACTAAAATCAACAACAGTAAACGCTTTATATAAAATGACAGAGCAACCCCAAATCCGCATCTGCACTCGTTGTATCCTGAGTAATCAAGATACCAGGATAATAAAATTCAATGATGAAGGAATATGTTCTTATTGTGTAGAGTATGATAAGAAGATGAATGAATTATTGAGCAATCCTCTTCCGCTTGCCAAAAGATTGGAGTTGCTGGTTCAGGAGGTGAAAAATGCAGGTAAAGGCAGGAAGTATGATTGCATACTGGGTGTAAGTGGCGGTACCGATAGCACATTTTTAGCATGGTGGGCGCACAAGGAAGGTTTGCGACCATTGTTGGTACATATGGACAATGGCTGGAATTCCGATTTAGCCGTTTCTAATATTGAAAGGATAAGTTCGACGTTTGGGTGGGAATTGCACACTTATGTTATCAATTGGGAAGAGTTTAAGCACTTGCAATTGGCTTATCTGTATGCAGGAGTAGTGGATGTTGAAATACCAACTGATCACGCAATAGTTGCAACAGTTTATAAGCTCGCAAAGAAATATAATATAAAATATGTTTTGAGTGGCTTTAATCTTGTAACGGAAGGCGTTATGCCAAAGGACTGGAATTTCAGAAAGCTGGATTACGAAAACGTTCGCAGTATCTATAAAGCATATGGTAAAGGCCCGAAACTCAAGACATATCCGAAGCTAACTTTCTGGAAATCTATTTATTACCGATTATTTGTTCAAATAGAATCCATCCAGCCTTTGAACTACATGAACTATAATAAATCTGAAGCACAGGAAATTATTAAACGAGATATTGGTTGGAAGGACTATGGGGGTAAGCACCATGAGAGTTTATTCACGAAGTTCTATCAGGTTTATATTTTGCCAAGGAAATTTGGTATTGATAAAAGAAAGTGTCACCTTGCTGCCCTGATATGCTCTGGGCAGCTGAGTCGAGAAGAGGCTTTTGAAGTGCTGAATAAGCCGCAGTTAGAAAAAGAGCAGCTTGCTGAAGAGAAGCGATATGTGTTAAAAAAACTGGAACTCAGCGAAAATGAATTTGAGAAGATTATGATCAGTCCGGTCAGGAGGCACGATGAATTCAGGACAGATAAGGAATTATGGGATAGATATTTTAAGTTTATCGGGTTTGTAAACAAACTAAATATTATGCGGATCTTACGCAGGAAAAACAGTGAAAAAAATTGACAGCTTACAATTATTTATATTTAAAAAACATTGACTAAAATACTAATTATAAGCTTTACATTTCCACCCTATGACGGGATCGGAGGAAGGCGTTGGGCAAAGTTTGCCAAATATCTGAACCGAATGGGTAACGACGTCTGTGTGATTGCTGCAATGAAAAGTTCGAAGCTGGCAAGTAGCCAGTGGTTAAAAGATATTGAAGAATACAAGAATAAGGTATTATATGTCAAGCCGGATTATCCGGAAATATTGATGAGAAGGCCTTCTGGTATATACGAGAAGCTTCTATACAGGTGGAGTCTTTACAGGGTAAAGCGCGTTTACAGGGGAGTTAATTATTATGACCACTCTACTTCATTCGGCAGGAAAATAATTCCAATAATCAGGAAAAAAGTAAACGAAGGGTACAAAAACATCATCGTAAGTATCGGGCCTTTTCACATGGCCTGGGAATTATTGCAAATCAAGAAAGAGTTTCCCGATATCCATTTGATTGTGGATTACCGGGATCCGTGGGCCGACAATAAAACATCATTTGGTTTTACGGCTATGGATGGTGAGGTTTTGCGTGTTGAGAATGATATGGAGACAGAAGTTGTTTCAGGGTATGATCGGGTTTGGGCAGTTTCAACACAAATGATCGACAATCTTATGACTAAGGTGTCTTTGGATGCTTCTGATAAGTTTATGGTACTGCCCAATGGTTTTGACATAGAAGATATCAAGGACTTGGTTGGGGATCGCCACATGCTGCCTGACGAGGTATCGGTTGGGAAGTACATTTTTGCCTTTTCCGGAACTCTTTATAATAAAACCAAAGAACTTTTTGAAGAGTTTATCATTGCTTTAAATATGTTGAAAGAGAAAAGGATTGATTTATACCAGAAGTGTATATTCCAATTTTGTGGTGAGGTGCCGGATTGGTTTGACTCGCTGACTTCCGGACACAACAATATAAGGCACCTGGGCAATAAGAAACTATCTGAATCCTTGGATTTAGCTTCTAGGGCAAGCGTTTTAATGCTGTTTCTCACAGATGATTTGAATTATTCCAGAAGCACCAAGTTTTATGAATCCTTGGCTTTGAGAAAACCAATATTAGTTTTCTCAAAGGAGGGTGATACAATGCAATTTGTGGAACAGAATAAACTCGGTTATGGCTTGCGTAAAGGTTATGTTAACGCAGATCTGCTCCGAATTCTTGAATTAATGGAAAATGGCCGGATGGAATTCAATTCATTGTATGAGCTGGGTGAATATGAAGTAAGTAATTTAACTCGTAGATTAGTATTCAGATAGTTTGTTAGACAAATGAGTGGCCTATGGTTGAGAAGTGTAATGAATCGTTTTGGCCTTAGGGGCGCAGCCAATATGGCATTGGCCTTTCAGTGAAATTGAAACAATCAATGTTAAGGAAAATATTGATCCTCGCTCCGCATACCGACGATGCGGAATTCGGTATGGGAGCTACGATTGCCCGCTTCATAGACGAAGGGCACGATGTGTATTGTGCTGCATTTTCCGCTTGCAGGCAGAGCGTACATCCCTCTTTTCCAGACGATATCCTGATAACCGAAGTAAGGGCTGCCGCTGCGGTGCTTGGCATTCAAGACGATCATCTTTTCCTGTACGATTATCCGGTCCGCACCTTCAATTTCAGGCGCCAGGAATTGCTCGACGACATCATCCGCCTGCGCGACAATATCCGTCCGGATTATGTGTTCATGCCTTCGGTCAACGACATCCATCAGGACCATTACACCCTGGCGCAGGAAGGCGTCCGGGCTTTCAAGTTTTCTTCCTTGTTGTGTTATGAGTTGCCCTGGAACAACTTCAGTTTCCAGACCAGTTGTTTCTATGAAGTCGATCCTGCCCAATTGCAGCGCAAGATCGATGCAGTGGCCTGTTACCGCAGCCAGCAGCACCGGCCTTACGCTTCGGCCGACTTCATCCGCTCGCTTGCCGTTACGCGCGGCGTGCAGACCGGCGCCTCTCTGGCCGAGTGCTTCGAGGTGGTGCGCCTGGTGAACCGCCTTTTCTGAGAGGCGGAAATCATTTCCTTTCTTGACAAAAAACACGTTTCCGCGCTGCGGGGAGGTTGTAACTTTGCGTTGCGAAACGCCATGAGCAGCCAGCCATTTGAAAATCATCCCTATGTTGAGCGCCTCAAGAAGCTCAACGAGCAGTTTCCGGAGCGCAGCGAGTTCCATGCCCGCAGCGGGGAAATTCTTCAGGAAATGGGTGCAGACAACGCGTTTCTGCAAACTGTTATCCGCCGCAACTTCGACGATCAGGGATATCTGGACCAGCAGTGGAGCCTCTACAATATCCCTTTCCTTTACATCTATGAGTGCAACGACTTCTACCTGAAGATCCACTTCTTCCCGGCCATGCAGAACTACCGCCCGGGTCAGGCAGCGCATTGCATCCATCACCACAACAACTACATCCTCACCACGGCAGCCATCTATGGTTCGGGCTACGAAACCATGCTGTTCGACAAGCAGGTGGACATCGATGAAAAAACCCTGGAAACCAGGATGCGGGTTGCGAAGCATTTCACCCAACAGGAGCATCCGGTGCATACCATCGATGCCTGGGAACCCCATGTAGTCTACATGCCCTCGGCCTGGAGCAGCACCCTGCAGCTCTGGACGCCCGACAAGAAACGCAGCACCGATGGCCTCCGCAGCAATCCGGTTTTGAAAGCGCTCAAGATGCCCCTGCGCAAGCTTATTTATCTCTGCGGCCTGGAGAAATCAGTAGGCATTGCAGCAGCCAAAACTTATCAATGGTATCCGGAAGGCAAGCACTTCAAAGCGATACTCGAAGACGAGTATTTCGGTCCGACCCGCGCCGCCAAAGGTCCGGATGTGGATCTCTGGAGCATGCAAAACGTGTTCATCTTCATCCAGCGCAAGGGCTTGGTTGATAAGGCTTATTTGCAGGAAGTGCGGAACCGCCCGAACACGCCTACCTTTTACCTGTCCTGGATCGACATGATCCTCAACGACCAGGAAATACCGCTCACCTGGCACCGCGACGAGATCAACATCCCCGGTAAAACCTACCGCTCGGAAGACGTTTACCGCGCTGCCGGCATGGAAGCGCTCCGCACTTTCTGACGCGATTCACCCGCGCGCTGTAACTTCGCCGCTCCGTGCGGATCCTCTATTTTTCACCCCACCCCACCCACGACATCGCCAGCGAGGTTGGTTATTCCACGCACCAGCGCGAAACCATCCTCGCTTTTCGTGTCCTTGGACACGAGGTGTTGCCTGTGATTATGGGCGGTACCACCAAAGAAGAAAAAAAGGTCTTCCAGCAACAGGGCCTCAAATTCCGGATCAAGGAAGCCATAAAAAAGGCCATGCCGGAGGTCTTTTATAATGGTTTGAAAGACTATGGAATCCGGCGTTTCGACCAGCTGGCGGCGCAAAAGCTGGAAGAAGGTATCCGCACATTCAAACCCGACCTGGTATACGAACGCAGCGAGTACATGCAAGATTCCGGTGTGCGGGTTTGCCGCGCCCTGGGTGTGAAGTATTACCTGGAGGTGAATGCGCCTTTTATTGAGGAAATGCGCCATTGGGAAGGGCCCTCGGTATTGCACCCGCTCGGGCACCGCATCGAAAAACGCAAGATCAAAGAAGCCACCCGTGTTTTTGCCGTGAGCAGTGTGCTGCGCGATTTTTTGGTGGATGAATACGACGCCGATCCGGAGAAGTTGGCAGTAATTCCCAACTGCATCAACCCTGACGGTGTGAAGGTGGAGCCTGAAAAGGCGGCCGCCATTGCTGCACAGTACGGTTTAAACGGCAAGCGCGTGGTCGGATTCGTGGGTTCCTTTTTTCCTCACCACGGGCTCGACGATTTGATTGCAGCTTTTGCCAGGGTGGAACACGATTTCCCCGAAGCGGTGTTGATGATAGTAGGCGGCGGAATGAACGAAGAAGAACTCAGGCGGCAGGCAGTGCAACAACTCGGCGAAGGCCGGGTGATTTTCGCTGGCAGGGTGCCGCATCACGAGGTTTACAACTACATCACGCACATGGACATTGCCGTTATGCCGCGGAGCAATTGGTACGGAAGTCCGATGAAGATTTTTGAATACGGTATTCTTTCCAAGGCCGTGGTAGCGCCCGATAACGGTCCGGTGAAAGACGCAATGGTACACGGCGAAGACGGCATACTGATTCAACCCGGCAAGGAAGCCCTGGCAGATGCCCTGAGGCTTTTGCTGGCCGATAAGGCATTATGCGAACGCCTGGGAGCGCATTTCGAAGCGAAGATCCGGGAGCGGTTTGTGTGGACGAAGCAGGCAGCATATATCCTTAGTCTATGAGGGTAATTCTGGTTTGCGATGGCTTGTTTCCGCTGCAGATTGGCGGCATGCAGAAGCATTCCACCATGCTGGTCCGCTATCTCTTGCGCGCCGGCGTGGATCTGACGCTTGTGCACCCGCACCGCGACGATGAGGTGAAGTCCCTGTTTGTCGAAGAGGTTTCACAACCCCGGCTGATTGCGGTTCCCTGGCCTTCTTCTCTGCCTTTTCCCGGCCACTATCTCTGGAAAAATTACCGCTACAGCGCCCTGGTACGCGATGCGTTGATGCAATCCGGACATCCACCGGCGCCCATTTACGTGCAGGGTTTTGCAGGTTGGAAGCTCATCAGCGAACCCCTTACCGGTTTTCCGGTCTTGCTGAATTTCCACGGCCTGGAAATGTTCCAGCGTTTGCAGGGCACCCGAAACCGCTTGCAGGCGGCCATGTTGCGGCATCCGGCGCGGAAGCTCATGAACGAGGCGGCAGGTGTGGTTTCGCTGGGCGGCAAACTGGCCGATATTATCCACCGCGAAGCACCCGCGGCCCGAATCTTTACACTTCCCGTCGGTATTGAAGCATCCTGGTGTGAACCCCCATTCAGGCCAAGCGCTGATAAACGCAATTTTCTTTTCGTAGGGCGTTACGAATGGCGGAAAGGCATAGAGCTGTTGCAGGAAGTAATACCCAGGGTGCTGGCAGTGAGTCCGGAGGCAAATTTCCGGTTCATCGGAGACATTCCGGTTCATTTGCAGCATAAGAATGCCCGCGTGCGGTATGAAGGCCCGCTCCGCGATGAGAAGGTGATAAGGGAACTGTATGCAGCTTCCGACGTGCTGCTTTGCCCTTCATGGTCTGAAGGCATGCCGACGGTTATTCACGAAGCAATGGCCAGCGGCCTGGCAGTGATAGCCAGCGATGTAGGTGGCGTTGCCGAGCAGGTTAATGATTCGAATGGTTTCTTGATGCAACCCGGCGATGCCATTGCCCTTGAAGCAGCTATTCTGGCCTGTTGCCGTTCGGAACCGGGCAACCTTGACCAACTCAGGCAACGATCACGGGAAAAGGTGCAGCAGTTTTTTTGGCCACGTGTTGCGCAGCTTACGCTGGAGGCGCTTCGGGCGCCGGAGTTTTTACAGCGGTAACTTCCTGCGGCTTGGCTTCCCGGTATTCTAACCAAGGTACACGGAATTTTCCATCGGCGATTTTCTTGGTATAGTAATACATAAAAATAAAGAGGAAGAACCCGTTCCCGAAATAGTGTCCTGTGCGTACCAAGCGCACCACAATGAGAATGAAGATGCTCTGGTTGATGATATTGAGGTAGCGGAGCTTTGGATTGCGGATATGTTTCTTCCCCATGAAGAAGCGCCACATAAAAATGAGGATGGCGCCCAGCCCGAAGAGTCCGGTTTCCGACATCAGGCGCAGGAACAGGCTGTTCGCATCGAACTTGTTAAAAGTACCGAAGCGATCAATAAAATCTGCCGGAAAATACTTAGCGAAAGTAATGTCATAATTCACCGGGTGTGACCCAAGGCCCGAGCCTAGAAAGGGGTTGCGTACAAAAGATTCTTTTGCAATAATATAATTTGTATAGAGCGCAAAGGTACTTGCGTTAACCTCGGAAATAGCCTTTATATCTGGTTCACCTCCGCCTTGGAATAGTTTAAAAGTATCGTCTACTCGAACCTGGAATTCGCTAAGCGCATCCTTGAGATTGTTATAGAAGAAAATACTAGAAATTAAAATCACAGGCACGATTAAAATTTTGGCCTGACCTCGCAATATTGAAAGATAATCAGCGCTCCACATATAAATTACAATAATTAAAGCGAGTCCTATAAAACCAGCCGATGAAAAAGTGAAGAGATAACAAATACCAATTACTCCGAGATGAATCCAATTTCTGAACGACGCTCGGTGTTTTTTCTCATTTAGGAAACAATAAGTTTGGAAATACAATGCCGGAATTAATGCAACAGCGAGGAAATACGGTTCACCCATGATCGAGTAAATGCGATAAAAACCGTTGCTCGTCATTTTTATCTTGCTGGTGATAGGTATACCTCGCAGTAAAAGGACTTCTGTAATCAACCCCCACAGTGCTACATAAAATGCAATTTTCATGTAGATATTGAAGAGTTTCTCTATTTTGAAATCATTAGTTTTTAATAGTAAATAATAAGCGATTGCTGAATAGGTGATGCCGAGCACCTGTTTAAGCAGGTGAATACCCAGCGTACCGTATGCCACGTTAGCCATGAAACTGGTCACATAGAGAATGAGCATGAAGTTCAGGAACCATTTCGGGACCAGGCGAATGGTTTGCTTATTGAATATTACATACAGGATAAAAACAAGATAAATCAGATAATAATAGTAGAAATCAAAAGGCTGCCGGAAAAAATAAAAGTCGTCCATGAAAATGGAGCAACACATCAGCAGGGTCAGAAAACGCAACATGGTGTTTTAAACCTGATTAAATAACATGCGTTGGTTAAAGGTCTCGCGTTGTGCGCTCCAGCGTTTCCATTCAAAGCGGCTGCAGGCGAAATCTGTGGCTCCGGGTTTCCAGAAAAGTTCCATATTCACCCGGCGGATGAACAGGGGATTGGGCGCTGTGCTGTTGCTGCCCGGAAAAGTGCTGTGAAAAAACCGGATATGCGGTTTCAGCAACTCCATGTGGCGTTCGGAAGTGCTCAACAGGCTGTCGAAGGGCGCGCAGAAATGCACAGGGCGCACGCCGGTATCTGCTGCAATGGCCTCAATGGCCCCGATGGTCTCTTTTTCCAGTTTATCATCGGAATCGTCGGCGCGCATGGTATGCGAAAAGCTATGTGCTCCTATGGTATGCCCGCGCGCTGCCCAATTCCGAAGTTCTTCAGCGCTAAGTGCCTGAACTTCTTCGTCTCCGCCATCCAGCCCGGGATGCGGCTGTTGCCGGATATGTTGACGGTAATAGCTTTCCTGTTCCGTACGCGGGCAGCGGTAGAATCCTGGCACTACAAACAAAAGGCCGCGTACGCCGTGTTGTTCCAGCACTTCAAGGGCGTGGCGGTTGTTGCGCAGACCGTCGTCGAAAGTAAAGACCACACCCGGTTTTGCGGGGTCGGGCAAAGCACCTTTGTCTCCGTAGAACGTTTCAAAGACATCGGGCCCATACAGGGTATAATCGCGTTTCAGATCGCGGAGCCAGCGGTCGAACTTCGGCATCCAGCGTTCGGGCGTGCTGTGCAGGTTGAACACGAGCAAGTCGCCCGCTGCATGCGGCCTGCCTTCGATGAGGCGGAGCAAACGACCGGCTACGGCTTTCAGTTGGTGGCTGCTGTTGTACATCGCTTCATGCATTACCAGGTTTCCATATCAGCGCGCCAGATATTCCATTCTTCCGGCCGTGCATAGTAGTCGTGTTGGCCGTAGTGCTTGGCGATGAAGTGCACTTTCTTCCCGCTGCGGAAAAAGCGCGCGCGCACAGCTTGAACGGCCTGATCCTGGCAGGATATATTCACTGCAGCACTCGTCAAGGCAATACTGCCTTCGGCGCGCAATTGTCGGATGAACAGCTTAAGCAACGCCTGGAAATCGCGTGCAGTAGCTTCTCCGCCGTAGATTTTTCCTATCACAGCTTCGTTCAGGCCCATGCGCTGCTGGATGCGGAACACCAGGCTGAACGGCTTGCCTTCGATGGAGGCATGGAACCAGTAGTCGGGCCATTCCGGACTAAAATCTTTCCGGTACTTCCAGAAATCGGCATCGGCTGCTGTTTGCAGAAACCCTGAGGCTGCGGGCAGTTGATCGGGTGCTGTTGTTGAAAAACCTTCAGCGCTGAATGTCTTGCGGAAAATGGCGAGCGGGTTTACCGGCGCCACAAACCAATCGAGGTCAAAAACATTCTTCCAACCTTGTTTTTCAAAGCCAGGTTTAGAAACCGGAACCGGGAAACCGAACAGGCATGATACACTGGCCGCTGCCGCCTGCCGGTCGAGTTCTGCGAGCATCTTCCCAAATACACCTTTGCCCCTGAAAGCAGGATCGACCACCAGTCCGACCATTTGGCCTGCACCGGTTTCCTTCCCCATATAAGTCAGCGGCCAATGCACCCAGGAGATACAGCCGGCGAGTTTGTTGCCCTCTATGGCGATGATGATCCGGTTGCGGCCGGTCTGGTAAAAATTCTCGTGCAGCGCAACAAACCGGGCTTCAAACCAGCTGCGCATGTATGGATACTCCTGCACGGTAAGATCGATTACCTGCTGTCTCCATTCCGGGCTGTATACTTGAACCTCGATAGACATGGCCGTTGGCTGAATTCTATGCAAAGCTACAAGAGAGGGAACGGGTTATGGTGCTGAATTCTTCAGAAGGCATCAAAGTGGCGGTGGTTTTCAGGGAACTTGCTCCCTATATCCTCGCCTGCTTTCGCGAAACGGCGCGGCTTTCGGGCCATACACTGCGGGTGTTTTGCCTGCCTGTGAATGCTGAAGCGCCTTTCGATTTCGGCCAGCAGCCTGGACTGGAAATCATCAACCGCAGCGGCTGGAGCAGCGGGCAATTGTACAACGCCATCGCAGAAGGCAAACCCGATCTGGTGTTTGTGGCCGACTGGACCAACCCGGCGGTTTTGCTGGCGGCCTTCAGGTTGCGCGGGCGCTGCACTGTCATCACCGGCTTCGACAACCACTGGAAAGGCGGCTGGAAGCAGCAGGTGTTTTCCCTTGGTGCATCGATCATTTTTCCGCGCATTTTCCGTGGCGTTTTCATTCCCGGTGAACCGCAACGCGAGATGGCACACCGCATGGGATTCCGCGACGCCCGCATCCGCACAGGTGCCTATTCCGCAGACACCGCCTTGTTTGACGGCTATTTTGCGCGCACCTTTCCGCAGCGCATGGACCGATTCCCGCACCGTTTCCTTTGTGTGGCGCGCTATATCCCGGCCAAGGGTCTGGATATCTTGTGGGAAGCCTTCATTCGCGCCAGGGAAGCCACAGGCAGCGACTGGGAATTGTGGTGTGCAGGCACGGGTGATGGTTGGGAACAGCGCAGGGAGCATCCGGCCATCCGCCACCTGGGCTTTCTGCAGCCCGGACAATTGGAAGAGGTCATTGCCCAAACCGGAGTTTTCGTATTGCCAAGCCTTTTCGAGCCCTGGGGTGTGGTGGTGCATGAATATGCCCGGGCCGGATTTCCGCTGGTACTCAGCCGTGAAGTCGGTGCAGCATCGCGGTTTCTCGAAGATGGCAGCAATGGCTATTCCGTTCCGGCCGGCGATGTGGATGCCCTGGAAGCAGCCCTTATAAAGGTGATGAAAAGCGATGAAAAGCGCCTTAAAGACATGGCCGAAATGAGCCGTGCCAAAGGCCTGGAACTCTCACCTGAACACTGGGCTACACAGATCTTGTCGTTTTGTGCAAAGAAAACTGCGGAATGATGCACGCCATAAAGCAATTTCGCAGTAGCAATGTGCGGCATTAATGGCATAGCAGGCGTACACGACACCTTCCGGCTCAACGACCGGCTGGTGCATATGAACAGCGCGATCTCGCACCGCGGACCCGACGACAGAGGCACGTTCAGTGTGCCTGGTTGCGGACTTGGGCAGGTGCGGCTCTCCATCATCGACCTCAGCAAGGAAGGCCATCAGCCCATGACCAGCGCCTCCGGCCGCTATGTCCTTGTGTTCAACGGCGAAGTGTACAACTTCAATGAATTGAAGAAAGAACTCGCCGATTACCCTTATAAAAGCCGCACCGATACCGAAGTAATACTTGCGGCCCTGGAACGCTGGGGCACAGATGCTTTCCGGCGCTTTCACGGGATGTTCGCCCTGGGTATTTGGGACAATCAGGAAGAAACCCTCACCCTGGTACGCGACCATACCGGCAAGAAACCCATTTACTATACCGGCGGAGGTGCAGCGCCATTCGTTTTCAGTTCTGAATTGCGCGGCATATTGCAGTCAGGCTGGTACGAAGGGAAGATTGATCCGCGTGCCTTGGCGGAGTTTTTCGCCTACCAGACCGTGCACGCGCCCAATACCATTCTCGACGGCGTGCGCGAGCTGATGCCCGGCCAGATGCTGGTATACCGGAAAGGCGAGATACAACTGGAATATTTTTACCATCTCAACGACGCCCGTCACACCTATAAAACCACCGGTCCTTACCACCGCGTCAAGGCCGACGTAAAGCGCCTGCTCACCGAAGCCGTGGAGAAGCGCATGGTGAGCGATGTGCCCCTTGGCACCTTCCTCTCCGGCGGCATCGACAGCAGCATCATCACCG
>Ga0315900_10001393_pt1 | contig 38509 bp, 25 predicted proteins | sample LakEriMetagenome_FD_203521 | JGI IMG/M metagenome (GOLD analysis project Ga0315900, IMG submission 203521) | Freshwater fungal communities from buoy surface, Lake Erie, Ohio, United States - Buoy 12 MA114 | ecosystem: Environmental > Aquatic > Freshwater > Lake > Lake biofilm | place: USA: Lake...
CCACCGACGGCATCTACATGGCGCCCACAAGCAGCGCCGGCGCGGCGTCACCCGTCTATGGCAACGGTGAGGAGATGGGCGAGGCCGAGCGTGCCAAGATGAACTCGGCGACCATGAGCATGGCCCGCGCCGTCGCCAAGAAGAAGGGGCACAACCCGGCGGTGATCGAGGCGATGATCGACATGGGCAAGGAGCTGAAGGTGGACGGCAGGCTGCTCGACTCGAAGAAGGAGATTCTGACGCTTGATGCCGAGCAGGCGGTGATGCTGCTGGATGGCAGGCCCCTGTTTGCCAGGGGCATCGTCAAGAGCCTGGAGGAGATCAAAAAGGCGGAGTCCCTCAAGGGTGGGATCGTGCTTGCGAAGCCGACCTTCTTTGAATCCATCGCCATCTGGGTGACGAAATATGCGGCCATTTTGATCCTTGTCGGCGTGGCCGGAGGTTATCTGGAAATGCAGACGCCAGGTTTCGGCCTGCCCGGCTTTGTGTCACTGGGTGCCTTTCTGCTGTTCTTCTTCGGTCACTATGTGGCGGGCAGCCTGGTGGGCCAGGAGACGGCGGTGGCGGTGGTCGTGTTCATCATCGGCATCGCCTGCGTTGTGATCGAGCTGACGGTCTTTCCCGGGACGATGGTGCCGGGCATCATCGGATTCCTGTGCGTGATGGCGGCGCTGGTCTACACGATGTCGGGCTGGGAGATGCCGGCTCCGGCGGGCCTGCCTTCGCCTGCGGAGGCGGCTGATCCTGCGCCTGGCTTTGAGTTCAACCTCTCGACCTATGCCCTCGGCCTGCGCAATTTTGCCCTCGGCATCCTCGGTGCGGCGGCGGCGATCCTTGCCGCGGCGCGTTATCTGCCTGAAACCCGTCCGTTTCAGCGCCTGGTGCTGGATTCGGCGGCCGGCGGCACGCTGGAGACCACGCCGGTGATGACCGCCAGCCGTGCGGTGAAGCCCGGTGATGAAGGTCTTTCCGTCAGCGCCCTGCGCCCCTGCGGCACCGTGCAGTTTGGCGAGGCGCGCGTCGAGGCCGTGGTCGAGGGCGGCTACCTGCAGAGCGGCACCGCGGTGCGCGTGCGGGAGGTGACGGCAGGCCGCATCATCGTCGAGGCGGCGGCCTGAGCCGGAGATTCTAAAGTTTGTTACGCCGGCGGTATTCCCCGGGCGTCATGCCGTGACGCTGGCGGAAGGCCTCCGCCATGTACTGGGTGTGCCTGAACCCGGACCGCTCCGCGATGGCGTCCAGGGTGAGGTCGGTCTGGGCGAGCAGCCTTTCCACATGGCTGAAGCGGATGCGGATCAGCTCCTCGCCGGGGCTGCGTCCGATCATGCGCTTCATGCGCCGTTCGAGGGAGCTTCGGGACAGGGCGGCCTCGCGGGCGACATCATCCACTCCGACGCCTTCGGACGCACGCTGGCGGATGAACCGCAGAGCCCTGGCGACACGCTCGTCCTCGACGGCGACGATGTCCGAGGACTGCCGGACCACGACGTCCGCCGGTGGCAGCAGGGTGACTTCGGGCGGTCTTGCGCCCCGGCGCATCCAGTCGTCGAGCATCCTTGCCGCGGCATAACCGGCTGTCTGACCACGAAGCTGGATGCTGGAGAGCGGCGGCCAGGCGGTTTCACAGAGGGTCTTGTCGTTTTCCGCGCCGACCACCGCGAGCTGTTCGGGCACGCTGATCCCGGCTCTTCTCGCCGCGTCCAGCGCCCAGAAGCCCAGCTGGTCGTTGGTGGCAAAGAGCGCGCAGGGCTTTTCCAGCGCCGCCAGCCAGTCCGCCAGCAGGCGCTGATGCCGGTCCCAGCGCGGGCGTCTGCCGCCCTGGGGGATGGTCTGCAGAAGCTCCACGTCAAAGCCATGGTCGCGCAGGATGTCGCGGTAGCTTTCCCAGCGTTCGACAAAAAAGCGCTCCGAGGTGTCGAGGCAGCAGGCAAAGCGCCGGAAGCCGCGTTCCAGGAAGTGGCGGGCCACCTTTTCACCGACGACGCGGTTGTCCATGCCGACGTAGGGGAAGGGGTGCTTGAGAACCGTGGTGCGCAGCTCGATCACCGGCAGCCGGGTGGCCTTGAGCTGGCGCAGCAGGGCGGCGTCCACCGTGCGCGCCAGGATGCCGTCGCCCGGCCAGTTCTGGAGCCAGTCGGGGAAGCTGGAGCGCAGGTCACGCGGCTCCATGTAAAGGGACCAGGGGCCGTGTTCGGCGACATAACGTCGGATGCCGCGGACGATGTCGCGCCCGTAGGACCTGGAGGTGTCCACAAGCACGGCGACCTGGGGGATGGCGGACATGGTTTTGATCAGACCAGGATGACCTGCGCCATCGCCAGCTCCCGGGTGTGGGTGATGGAGATCAGGCTGGCGCTGGAGCCAAGCTTTTCGGCATGAGCCATGGCGTCATCATGAAGCAGGAGAACGGGTCTGCCGGACTCCTCGCGCACCACCTCGATCTGCCGCCAGTCCACCCCCTGGGCCCAGAGCCCGGTGCCGATGGCCTTGGCGGCGGCCTCCTTGGCGGCAAAGCGCGCGGCGTAGTGCATGGCCGGATCGGCGCAGGAGTCGCAGTAGGCGATCTCGCCCGGCGTGAAGGTGCGCTCCTTGAAGCGGTCCCCATGCCTGGCGAGCATGTCGCGTATGCGACCGACCTCGACGAGGTCGATGCCAAGGCCCCTGGGTGTCGCAGTCATGGATTTGGATAGGCCTGCATGGCTTCCAGCATCTCACGGACGGCGGCGCGCAGGCCGATGAAGACCGAGCGGGCGACGATGCTGTGGCCGATGTTCAGCTCGGCCAGATGGGGTACGATGAAGAGCTCCGGAAGGTTTTTGGTGGTGAGGCCGTGGCCGGCGTTGACCTGCAGGCCGAGCTGACGGGCCAGTTCCGCGGCAGCCTTCAGACGCAGGGCCTCGGCGGTCCTTTTTTCACCCAGTTCGTTGGCGAAGGTGCCGGTGTGCAGCTCGATCATGCTGGCGCCGATCTCGGCCGAGGCCCGGACCTGCTCCAGGTCGGGGTCGATGAACATGCTGACGCGGGTGCCGTTGGCCTCCAGGGCCGCGACACTTGACGCCAGGGCGGACTTCTGCCCGGCCACATCCAGGCCGCCCTCGGTGGTGACCTCCTCGCGGTTCTCGGGCACCATGCAGACAAAGTCCGGCTTCACCTGCAGGGCGATGTCCAGGATTTCGCGGGTGTTGCCCATCTCCAGGTTCAGCAGGGTGCTGATCTCCCGGCGCAGCAGGAAAACATCCTCATCGACGATGTGACGGCGGTCGGCGCGGAGGTGGACCGTGATGGAGCTGGCTCCGGCGGCCTCGGACTCCAGGGCGGCCTGAAGGATGGAGGGTTCGACATTGTGCGCGCCTGGCATGCTGCGGTAGCGGGCCTGACGGAGGGTGGCGACGTGGTCGATGTTGACACCAAGGTGGAGCGGCATGGGGGAAGCTGGGGTTGGGGGGTGAGAAATCAGCGAAGCTGGCTGGCGGGGCAAGGGGCATCTGGGGCCGTCGCCAACAAATCAGGAATCAAGGTTTGGAGAAATGGCCCTGGATGTCCGGAAAGAACCCTGCTTTTCTGCCCGTGTTCAAGCCTTCAGCAGCGCCCCTTTTTCACGCCCCCCAAAACCGCCCATGTCCGACACCGCCGCCGCAGCAGCCCTCGTCAACGGATTCAACAAGCTCAAAGCCGCGCTCAGCAGGCGCATTGTCGGACAGGAGGCGGTGATTGAACAGGTGTTCATCGCCATCGCCGCCGGCGGCCACAGTCTTCTGGAAGGCGTTCCCGGCCTGGCCAAGACGCTGCTCGTGAAGTCGCTGGCCGATGCCATGCACCTGAGCTTCCGCCGCATCCAGTTCACTCCGGACCTGATGCCCGCCGACATCACCGGCACGGAGATCATCCAGGAGGATGCTGAAACCGGGCGCAGGAAGCTGGTCTTCATGAAGGGGCCGATCTTTTCGCAGATCATCCTGGCGGATGAAATCAACCGCACGCCCCCGAAGACGCAGGCCGCGCTGCTGGAGGCCATGCAGGAGAAGCATGTGACCGTCGGCCAGGAGACGTTTGAGCTGCCCAAGCCCTTCTTTGTGCTGGCCACGCAGAACCCGATTGAGCAGGAGGGCACCTATCCGCTTCCCGAGGCGCAGAAGGACCGCTTCCTCTTCCTCATCAGGGTGGATTACCCGACCCGTGAGGATGAGCGCGAGATCGTGGCGCGCACCACGGGAGGAGCACAGGAGGAGATCGAGGCTGTCATCACCGCCGAGGAGCTGCAGGCCGCCCAGCAGCTCGCCCGCAAGGTGCCGGTGCCGGATCATGTGACCGACTTTGTGCTGGACCTGGTCCGTGCCACGCGGCCCAACGAGGCGGACGCGCTTCCCTATGTGAAGGAGATGCTGGGCTGGGGGGCCGGGCCGCGCGCCAGCCAGATGCTCGTGCTCGCAGGCAAGGTCCGCGCCCTGCTGCAGGGCCGCACGCATGTCACCACCGACGACATTGAGGCCCTTGCACTGCCCGCCCTGCGTCACCGGCTGGTGCCGACCTTCCATGCCGAGGCGGAGGGCATCACCGTGGACATGATCATCAAGGAGATCATCCAGAAGGTGAAGAAGGCGGAGGCAAAGGTGCTTTGAACTCGGCCGGCAGGCCGTGCTTTTTTGTACCGCCCGCCTTTCAAGACCTGATGCGCTGACTTTCCATGGCCGCCCTTTCCGACATCCTTCACGCTGAAGACATCACCAGCCTGCAGAACCTGCAGCTGTTTGCGCGCACGGTGGTGGAGGGCTTCACCACCGGGCACCACGCCTCGCCGCACAAGGGCTTCAGCGTCGAGTTCCGCCAGCACCGGCCCTATGTTCAGGGGGATGACATCAGGCGCCTGGACTGGAAGATCTTCGGGCGTGCCGACCGGTTTTACATCCGGGAGTATGACGAGGAGACAAACCTTCGCGCCACGCTGGTGCTCGACGCCAGCGGCAGCATGGACTACCGGGGCCAGAAGGGTGTCCTTAAATTTGATTATGCCAGGAAGCTCGCGGCCGCGCTGTCCTACCTGCTGATGAGCCAGCAGGACGCCGTCGGCCTGGTGACCTTCGACACCAAGGTGCGGGAGTTCATTCCCAACCGCACCCGCATCACCCATCTCCATCATCTGCTCGAGACGATGATCAAGACGGAGCCGGGCAGGGACACGGCGCTGGCCCCCGTGCTGGAATCCCTGGCCCAGCGGCTGAAGCGGCGCGGCCTGGTCATTCTCATCAGCGACTTCTTTGATGATCCGGCGGCGATCCTGAAGGCCATCGGCGTTCTGCGCAAGCAGGGGCATGAGATCATCGCCATCCAGCTCTGGGACCGCGATGAGCTTGAGTTTCCTTTCGGCCAGTGGGCGCGTTTTGAAAACCTGGAGAAGGATGATGACTTCCTCCTGCTGGACCCCGCCGCCGTGCGTCTGCGCTACCTGGAGGTCCGGCGCAGCTTCGAGGAGCAGCTCAAGGAGGGCTTTCGCCGCCATCAGGTCGATTATCTGCCGCTGCCCACCGATGAACCGCATTCCGCCGCCCTGCGCAGCTACCTTGCGCTGCGCATGCGTTGAGCCGGTCCCTGCCGCCGGAATCCCCCGCGACAGCTTGAACAAACCTTCGGGCGCCTTTCGTTGTTAAGGGGCGCCTCCTGGCTGAGGAATTTTTCCCCTGCTGCGGAACGCATCCTGCATTCCTTCATCCCATCCGTTTGACCTCTCTCGTCATCCAGCATCCGGAGCGTCTCTGGCTCGCCATTCTCAGCCTCGTGCTGGTGGCGGCGCTGCTCTGGCGCGGGCTGCGCGGACCGTCTGTTCGTCGCGGTGCGGCGGGCCTCGCGGTACTTTGCAAGCTGGTGGTCGCGGCGCTCCTGGCCATGCTGCTGACCGATCCCGTCTGGTCCAGGAAACAACCAAAGGCGGGCGAGAACGAAGTGGTCATCCTCGCGGACAACAGCGCCTCGATGAACGTCGCCGAAGTTCCGGGAGCCAGGACCCGTGGCGACCTGGTCCGGGAAGCCCTTGGCGGAGGCAAGGCGGGACGGCCTTCCTGGATGAATGAGCTCGAGCTGCAGTTCCGGCTGAATCCACAGCTTGTGGACGAACGGCTGGAAGGTTCCTCCGGCTTTTCGGAACTGGCGTTTGAAGGAAAAAAGTCAGACCTTCACCGCGCCCTGGGCACCCTGCTGAAAGGGGGGGCGGGAACGCGCACGGCGGCGGTGGTCCTGGTGACGGACGGCCTGGCCACGGACGAGGCTGCGCACATCGAGCAGGCGGGAAAATCCGTGCCTGTCTTTCCGGTCGTTGTCGGAGGGGCTGCTCCAGCGCCCGACCTTGGAATCGTGGAGCACTCCGTGGCGCAGACCGCCTTTGAAGACACGCCGGCCACGGTCACCGTGCGCGTCAGCGCGTCGGGCTGGGCCGGTCGTGAAGCCGCCGTCCTCGTGCTGGATGAATCTGGAAAAGCCCTGGTCACCGAAAAGGTGAAGCTGGCTCGAGATGATGAAACCAGGACCGTGCGGCTGAAGCTGCCTGCACTGAAGCCGGGCGTCAGTTTTTATCGCCTGCTGACCCTGGACGCGCGCCTGGCGGGGCTTGGCGGCGGGGATGACTGGAAGATGAAGTCGGGCGAGGCCGTGCTGGCGAACAATGAACGTCACCTGGTCGTGGACCGCGGTTCGGGGCCTTATCGCGTGCTGTATCTCTCGGGCCGTCCCAACTGGGAGTACAAGTTCATGAGGCGCGCGCTGGCGGCGGATTCCGAGGTGCAGCTGCCCACGCTCATCCGCATCGCGAGGCGGGAGCCAAAGTTTGAATGGCGCGGGCGCGCCGGGGAGACGAGCAACCCGTTGTTCCGCGGCTTTGGCGAGCAGGGCGCGGCACAGCGTTACGACCAGCCCGTGCTCATCCGGCTCGGCACCAGGGACGCCCGCGAGCTCGCCAACGGCTTCCCGAAATCGGCCGAACAACTTTTTGGGGAATACCGGGCGGTCATCCTGGATGACATCGAAGCGCAGTTCTTCACCCAGGAGCAGATGAACCTGATCGAAAGGTTTGTGAGCGAGCGCGGCGGGGCGCTGCTGACCCTGGGCGGGCAGGAGAGCTACCAGCCCGGCGGCTATGAGCACACGCCGGTGGGTCGGATGCTGCCGCTCTATCTCGACCGCGTCACCTCGGCGCCGGCGGTGGAAAACGCCCGGTTTGACCTGACCCGCGAGGGCTGGCTTGAACCCTGGACACGGGTGCGTCCTTCGCGTGAGGACGATGAGGCGCGGCTGGCGTCGATGCCCGGCTTCTTTGCCGTCAACCAGACCTTTTCCATCAAGCCGGGCGCAAGCGTGCTGGCCACGGTCAAGGCGGGCGATGACGCAGCCTCCACCTGGCCGGCCCTGGTGGCACAGCGTTTCGGCGAGGGGCGGGTGGTGTCGGTGACCATCGCTGACCTGTGGCGCTGGGGGATGCGGGATGAGCAGACGCGCGGTGATTTTGAAAAGGCCTGGCGGCAGCTCATGCGCTGGCTGGTCGTGGACGTGCCGGACCGGGTGCAGGTGTCGACAACCCTGGAGGCTGACCTGAGGCGTTTGGAGGTGAGGGTGCGTGACGCCTCGTTTCAGCCCCAGGACGACGCCGTGGTGAGAATTGAGGTGACCGGGCCGGATGGCGCGAAAAGCGAGCTGTTTGCCGAACCAAGTTTGAAGGAAGCCGGGCTCTTTGTGGCGGAGCATCACGCCAGGACCGCGGGCGCGCACCGTGCCGAGGCCCGTGTCCAGACGCTGGGCCCCGACGGCCGACCTCAGGAGACGGTGGAAATCCGCCGCACAGGCTGGGTTCACGATCCGCTGGCGGCTGAATTCGCCAGGCTCAAGCCCGGGCTGGAGTGGGCGGAGAAACTGGCCGGGCGCACCGGCGGCAGGGTGTTGAAGCTGCAGGACCTGGCCGGGCTTCCCGAGATTTTGCGGGACATCCGCGCGCCGGTCGAGGAGACGCTGTCGACGCCGCTCTGGCACACTCCATGGTTCTTCGGGCTGATCCTGGCCCTGCTGGGGGCGGAATGGGCGCTGCGCCGCCGGGGAGGACTTTCATGAAGCATTCTTGGTTCAACCACTGCCTGCTTGCATGGCTGCTGCTGACGGTCGCAGGCATGCTGGCCGCGCGTGACGTGGAGGTGCTGGTCGTCTCCGGCGCTGCGGGTGAGGCGCCGTATGAAAAGCTGTTCGCGGAGCAGAGGGACGTCTGGAAGTCCGCCTGCGAGCGGGCCGGGGCTGTTTTCACGGCGCTGGGCGGAGGCGACCGGGACGCCGTGCTGCTGGAGGAGGCCTTGAAAAAGGCGGCGGCAAAACCTGAGGGGCAGTTCTGGCTGGTCCTTGTCGGTCATGGCACCTTTGACGGACGCGAGGCGAAGTTCAACCTGCGCGGGCCGGATGTGACGGCGAAGCAGCTGGCCCTGTGGTGCGCGCCGGTCCGGCGTGAGATGGTGGTGGTTCACGGTGGTTCGGCCAGCGCGGCCTTTCTCACCGCCCTGGCGGGCCGGAACCGCATCCTGGTCAGCGCCACCCAAAGCGCGGATGAAATCTACTTCACCCGCTTCGGCGGTCATTTTGCCAGCGCCATCGCCGGCGACCTGCAGGCGGACCTGGACCAGGACCGGCAGGTGTCGGTGCTGGAGGCCTTCCGTCATGCAAGCCGCCTGGTGGCGGAGTTTTATGAGAAGGAGGAGCGCATCGCCACGGAGCATGCGCTGCTGGACGACAATGGTGACGGCGTGGGGACGCGGGCCGAGGTGTTCACCACCCGGGCGAAGGAGGCGAAGGATGGTGCCCGCGCCGCGCAGGTGGCGCTGGTGCTCAGCGAGGAGGAGAAGCGCCTGAGCGACGCCCTGCGTCTGAAGCGCGATGAGCTGGAAAGAAAGCTGGAGGCCCTCAAGGGGCGGCGGGGCGAAATGGCGGAGGATGCCTTTTACCGGGAGCTGGAGGTTCTGCTGCGCGAACTGGCACAAGTGTATGGAGATTCGTGATGGCAGGGAAGGTCTGGCGCCGTAGTCTCACCCTTCCTTTTTTCCCAATCATGTTCTCGCTTTCCTCCAAGACCGTCGTCATCACCGGAGCAGGCTCCGGCATCGGCCAGGCCATCGCTGTTTTGTTTGCCCGCCAGGGCGCGCATGTGGAGGTGCTGGACCTGAAGCTTGAATCCGCCCAGGCCACGGTGGACCTGATCACGGCCGCCGGCGGCAGCGCCCGGGCGGGGGCGGTGGACGTGGGGGACCAGACCGCCGTGAAGGCGGTGTTTGCCGACATTCGGGCGCGTCTGCCCAGGCTGGACATCCTGGTGAACAACGCTGGCATCGCCCACATCGGCACCGTGCTGACCACGCAGGAGGCGGACATGGACCGGCTTTATCAGGTGAACATCAAGGGCGTCTACAACTGCGCCCAGTCCGCGGTGGAGATCATGGCGGCGCAGGGCGGCGGAGTGGTGCTCAACATGTGCAGCATCGCCGCGCAGATGGGGCTGTCCGACCGTTTTGCCTACTCGATGACCAAGGGTGCGGTGCTGATGATGACCTATTCGATCGCCAAGGACTTCATCAAGCAGGGCGTGCGCTGCAACTGCATCTGTCCGGCCCGTGTGCACACGCCGTTTGTCGACGGCTACCTGGCGGCGACCTATCCGGGCCGCGAACAAGAAATGTTTCAAAAGCTCAGCGAAGCCCAGCCGATCGGCCGGATGGCAAAGCCGGACGAGATCGCCGCGCTGGCGCTTTATCTCTGCAGCGACGAGGCCTCGTTCGTGACCGGCAGCTCCTACCCGATTGACGGGGGGGCGGTGAACCTGCGTTGAGTCCCTGGCTTCAGGGAGCCCTGGGAAGCGGGGAGGGGATCATCATCATCCCCAGCGTCAGCACGCCCAGGAGCACGCTGGCGGCGAGGAAGCAGACCACCCAGGCCGGGCGGTAACGGTGCTTGAAAAAGGCGACCAGGATCATGGCGGTGCCGATGAAGCTGATGGCGGTGCCGATCATGCTGCTGGCCATCGCGGCATGCACTGCCTGCGTGAGGGTTTCGGCCCAGCGGGTGATCAGCTCCGGGCCGGGCATGCCGCCCGTGGCTGCCTCGGAGTAAAACTGCCGGATCAGCGGCCACACCTGGCGGAGGGTTTCGCCGATGCCGACGAGGGGGGCGAGCTGAAGCCACAGGCCGATGCGGGCAAGCCTGGCGCCGGGAGTGGAGGGGAGAGGAGGCGGCTGCTCGGGCATGGCCTAACTTAAAACGATGGATGCCAAAAGCAAAGGAGCACCGGGGCGCCGGTGCTCCTTGGTTGAATGAAGGGCTTTCTGCCGCGAGGCTCAGACGTCGAGCTTGGTCCAGGCGGCGTTTTTCTTCGAGGATGCGACGACGGCCTCGATGAAGGCCATGCCGCGGACACCGTCCTCGATCTTCGGGAAGTCGTTGGCGGGGTCGTCCTTGGCCAGCTTGGTCTTGCTGATCCGTGCGCGGATGGCGCTGGCGAAGTTCTTGTAGATGTTGGCGAAGGCCTCGAGGTAGCCTTCCGGATGGGCCGGAGGCGTGCGCGTGGCGGCGGCGGCGTTTTTGCCGAGGTAGCCGTTGGCCGTGCGGTAAACCTGCATCGGCTGGTCGAGCCATTTAACCAGCATCGTGTTCGGCTCCTTCTGGTGCCATTCGATGCCGCCGAGTTCTCCATAGACGCGGATGTTGAGGTTGTTCTCCTCGCCGACGCTGATCTGGGAGCTGTGCAGGATGCCCTTGGCGCCGTTGGAGAAGCGCAGGAGCACGTTGACATCATCGTCGAGCTTGCGGCCCTTCACGAAGGAGGTGATGTCGGCGGCGAGCTCCTTGATCTTCAGGCCGGTGATGTATTCGGCCAGGTTTTCAGCATGCGTGCCGATGTCACCCACGCAGCCGCCTGCGCCGCTCTTCTTCGGGTCGGTGCGCCAGGAGGCCTGCTTCTGGCCGCTTTCCTCGAGACGTGTGGCCAGCCAGCCCTGCGGGTACTCGACGACGACCTTGCGGATCTTGCCGAGCCTGCCGTCCTTGATCATGTCGCGCGCCTGCTTCACCAGCGGATAACCGGTGTAGTTGTGCGTCAGCCCGTAAATGAGCCCGCTCTTCTTGACGATGGCGGCCAGTTCCTTGGATTCCTTCAGGTTGAAGGTGGCGGGCTTGTCGCTCAGCACGTGGAAGCCGTGCTCCAGGGCCATCTTCGCCGGCGGGAAGTGCATGTGGTTCGGCGTGACGATGGCGATGAAGTCCATGCGTTCGTCGGCGGGCAGGGCGGCCTCGGCCTTGATCATCTCCTCGTAGCTGCCGTAGCAGCGGTTGGCTGGAAGAAAGAAGTCCGCGCCACTGGCCTTGGATTTTTCAGGATCCGAGGAAAAGGCTCCGCAGACGAGTTCGATCTGCTGATCCATCGCGGCGGCGATGCGATGCACGGCGCCGATGAAGGCTCCGCGTCCGCCGCCGACCATGCCATAACGAATTTTCCGGCTCATGACTTTGGTTTGGGTGAGTGGGTTGGGAAGGGAAGGGTCGGACCCGGGGCGGGCCAGGTCAATGCTGCGAGCAGAACTCCTCGAAGCGGTCCATGCCGGCGTTGATGACGTCAAGGCCGGTGGCGTAACTGAAGCGCAGGGTGTGCTCGCTGCCGAAGGCGACGCCCGGAACGGCGGCCACGCGGGCCTTGCTCAGCAGCTTCTCGCAGAAGTTGACGGACTTGATGCCGATGGGTTCGATGTCGACGAGGAAGTAGAAGGCGCCGAGGGGTTCGACGACGCGCACGTTCTTGATGGCCTGCAGGCGGCTGAGCATGTACTGGCGGCGGACGTCGAACTCGTCGCGCATGTCGGCCACGATCTGCTGGTCGCCGGTGAGGGCGGCGAGGGCGCCGTACTGGGCGAAGGTGGTGACGTTGCTGGTGGTGTGGCTCTGGATCGTGTCGATGGCGTCGGCGATCTTCTTGGGAGCGGCGGTGTAGCCGAGGCGCCAGCCGGTCATGGCGTAGGCCTTGGAGAAGCCGTTGATGGTGATGGTGTGGTCGAAGATGTCCTTGCTGATGCTGGCGATGGAGACGTGCTTCTGGCCGGAGTAGACGAGCTTCTCGTAGATTTCGTCGGACAGGATGAGGATGTCCTCGGAGGCGGCGATCTCACCGATGGCCTGGAGCTCCTCCTTGGAATAGACGGATCCGGTGGGGTTGCCGGGGCTGTTGATGATCACCATCTTGGTCATCGGGGACATGGCGTCCTCAAACTCCTCGGGGGTCATCTTCCAGCCGTTCTCGCGCTTGGTCTCGACGATGACGGGGATGCCGCCGACGATCTTCACCATTTCAGGATAGCTGGTCCAGTATGGGGCGGGGATGATCACCTCGTCGCCGGGGTTCACGACGGCGGCGATGGCGTTGTAGCAGCTGTGCTTGGCGCCGCAGTTGACGCTGATCATCGAGGGGTCGTACTGCAGGCCGTTGTCCAACAGCAGCTTGGCGGCGATGGCTTCGCGGAGTTCCAGGAGGCCGTTGCTTTCGGTGTAGCGGGTCTTGCCGCTCTGCAGGGCCTCGATGGCGGCGAGGGTGATGTGGTCAGGTGTGTTGAAATCCGGCTCGCCGGCTCCGAAGCTCAGCACGTCGATGCCCTGCTTCTTGAGCGCCTTGGCCTGGCTGGTGATGGCAAGGGTCATGGAAGGGGCGAGTTCGGCGATGTTTTTGGCGATGAAGTCCATAGGAGGGTTGAAAGGTGCTGGCTGGGTGAACAAACTCCGGGCTGTCCCGGAAAGGGCGGGTAAAAAGGAGCGGGTGGAGGCTTTGTCAACGTCGGGGGAGGTCCTGTTGACGCCATTCCGAAAAAGCCCGGGCGTGCCGGGGCGCCCCTTGCCGCTTTTCACCTGAATGGAGGCTTCAGGTGTCCGTTTTTGCGCGGCCTGAGCCCATCTTGAAGCTTTTCTGGTTGGGCCGGACCAGGAGCATCAGGACTGCGCACACGATCATTCCCGCAGCGGCGGCCTGGAACAGGGTGTCCACACCGATCCGTGCGTCTCGAAGAGCTCCGCCGACATAGACGGTCAGGCCGCCGACCAGGCAGGAAAAAAGGTTCAGCACGCCGTAGCCGGTCGCCCGGTAGCGGCTGTCGGCCACCTGGCAGAGGATGGGCATGAGGTTGGCGTCGGAGAAGGAGCGTGTCAGTCCATAGATCGACAGCCCGGCGATGGCGAGGGCCAGCAGACTTGTCTTTGCCAGCAGCAGGACCGCAGGCGCGGCGATGAACAGGCCGATGGCGGGCACAAGGATGCGGGCCCGGTCATGGGTCCGGCTCCAGCGGTCGGCCCAGAACCCGCCGAGGAGCTTGCCGGTGAGCATCGCAACCGCGAGATAGCCGGTGGCGGAGATGCCCGCCTGTCCCTGGTCGAGCTGGAACTGCTCCTTGAAATAGGTCGGCATCCATCCTGCCACGGCCCATCCTGCCAGCGCCAGCAGGCCCCAGAAGGCAAGCAGCAGCCAGAACGAACCGCTGGAGAAAAGGCTGGCGAGGGCTTCTCCAAGACGCGGCGGTTGGGCGGCGGCAGAGTCGCCATTCTGCTCCGCAAGATGAGCCTCGGGCTTTCTCAGGCCGGGTGGGCCATTGCAATCTCCCAGCTCCACTCGCGGAGCGAGGAGGGCACTTGGATTTACTGGATCACGCAGCACAAACCAAAGCACCACGGCATAAGCGACGCCCAGCCATCCGAAGACATCAAAGGCGAAGCGCCAGCCCTGCTTCTCCGCCAGCCAGCCGCCGATGCCGGCAAGACCGGTGCCGACGCTCAATCCGGTCATGTGAATGCCCGTGGCCAGGGAGCGCGTGTCGCCGCGATGATAATCGGCGATCAAGGCCAGAGCCGCCGGCAGGTAGGCGGCCTCGCTCAGGCCCATGAGCGCGCGCACCGCGAGCAGTTCCTCGAAATTCCGCGCATGTCCCGTAAGCCAGGTCAGCAGCGACCAGATGAGCAGGCTCAGCACGATGAGGCGGCTGCGGTTGAACCGGTCCGCCAGGAATCCGGCCAGTGGGCTCAGCAAACCATAGACCCACAGGAAGACCGAGGTCAGCAGGCCGAACTGCGCATCCGTCATCGGCACTGCCTGCGTGAGCGAGTCACGCATGGTGGTGATCATGATGCGGTCCAGGTAGTTCAGGGCCGCGACCACCCAGAGCACGCCGACGATGAGCCAGGCGCGGGGAAGGCGGTCGTTGTTCATTTCACCGCCTCCCAGTCCAGGTCGATCCGCACAATATCCGGTGCTTTCCTCGCGCCGCTTTTGTAAGTGATGACGTGAAAGGCCGTGCGGCCGTTCTTTTCCGTCCAATAAGGCTGCGCGTAGTAACCGTCGGTCACCCGCTGCTTCTCCGCGTTGTCGAGCACGGAGTGCTTCGTGATCGTGAGCGTCCCTGGGTCGAACTTGAAGAGCGCGAGCTGCATCACGCCCTTGTCGATCCAGTTCCGTCCCAGCAGGTAGCAGCCGCCGTCACGCGCAAACAGCCTGGGTCTGCCGACGTGCGAGGTGATGAAGTCGTTCGCCTCGTTGAGGTCCGTCTTTTGCAGAACCTTGAACGCCCCGTCCGTGCGCAGCAGCCACTGGCGGTTGTCATAGCCGCGTGCGGTGATGAGGAAGCCGTCGTCCTGCGGCATGAAGGCGCTTTCATTGACCGGCGCGCCGCCGAGTTCGGCGGTGATGCTGCGGACAAAGCGCCAGGTCAGGCCGTTGTCCTCGGTGCGAATGACATCGACGGAGCCTGGCTGGCTGCGTGTCTTGTGGACGAGCTTTCCTCCCTGGAGGTTGGCGAAGGTCATCACCAGCATCCAGGTCGTCGCTCCGCGCGTGATCGAGTCGAAGGCATAACCATATTCCACGCCATCCACCACGCCCAGCCGCTGAACCGGGCCGAAGGTCCGGCCGCCATTGTTTGACCTAACCACCGCCAGCCCCGTCCGCAGCGAGCCCCGGGCCTCCTGGGCGTCGATGTAGTTCGCCACGTCGCCGTTGGCAAACCGCACCCACTCGCCCATCTGCATGATCTCGCCCTCCACCTTTGCGAGGGTGCCTGAGTTGAGCACTTTGCCCGAAGCCTTCTCCAGCCTCAGCAGATCCTGGGTGGCGCCTGAATCCGCCGCGTGGGATTTTCCGCGCTTGAAGCTCACCAGCACTTCATCACCGAGTTCAACAACGGCAGGAAACGCCAGGTAGTCCTCTCCTGAAACCAGGGTTTGGACAGGCTGTGCCGGGAGTTGTGTGGCCAACAGGGCCAGGGCCAGGATGAGCGGACGTGACATGCGCGGCCAACAAACGCTCCCAGCCCGCCCGTCCATGCATCCGCCATTCAGCGATGTTTCCGGGGCACGCGGCCTACAAGCCGCGACGCTTGTGCTGGCGGATCCGGTACTCGGCCGGGCCGCAGCCTGCCTGGCGTGCAAACATCCGGGTGAAGTAATGCCTGTTGGGAAAGCCGTTCTCCGCCGCGATCTGGTCGACGGTCCTGTCCGTCAGGGCCAGCGCCTGTCCGGCCAGGCGGAGGCGGGTGGCGAGCACATAGGCGGCCGGCGTGCTGCCGACATGTTCGCGGAAGCTGCGGATGAAGCGCTCGATGCCCATGCCAGCGCGTTCGGCCAGATAGGCGTTGGAGAGGTCGGAGTGCGGCGCGCGCTGGATGATCGAGAGGATTTCCAGCAGGCGTTCCGGAATGTCGGGTGTTTCGGGCAGTCGCCACTCGGCGAAGACCGCATGCAGCAGGGCCATGCTCAGGTGGTGGATGCGCTGGTCATGGCCCTGTCCGGGGCCGGCTTCGTGGGCTTCAATGGCCGCCTGCGCCAGGTTCAGGAGCAGGGAGGTGGAGGGCAGCACGACCGGGCATTCCTCGACATCGCCCACCAGCCTCGTGGCTGTGAAGTGCAGCCAGAAGTGGCAGGCCTTCACCGGCCCATGGCAGTTGAAGACGGTGTTGGCCGGGATGAGCACGAAGGTCTCCGGTCCGAGCGGGATGTCGCGTCCCTGGAAGCTGATGTGACAACCAGGCCTGGGGTTGTGGTAGAGGCGCCAGAACGGGCTGTCCACGCCTTCATGGTTCCAGTCATCGAGGGCCGCCTGGTAGCCTGATTCATGGAGCAGGAAGCCGGACCAGCCAGTCCTGGCCACTCGCGACTGGCTCACGCCCCAGGGGGTGGTGTAGTTCAGGTACTTGTATTTGCGGCGGGCTGGCATGGGGCTTTGAAAATCAAGTTTGTGCAGACTTCCTGGTTTGTCATCAGCCCGGTTGCTCATGGCGCCTGGCAGATTTTGGCTGGACAGCATTTGTAACAATTATTTTAATGTGTAATACATGTTACATACAAAAATGAAGACGAAGCTTGCGTGGATTCTTCTGCTTTACAGCCTGCCAGGCAGCAGCGGTGCGCTGCGCCTCTCGTTATGGAGGCGGCTGAAGCATCTGGGCGCCGTCTCGCTCAAGACCTCCGCCTGCGTGCTGCCGGACAGGCCGGAGCTGCATGAGGCCATGCAATGGCTGGCGCAAGATGTGAGGAGGCGGGGCGGGGATGTCACGCTGGTTCGGACGGAAGAGATTGAAGGCATTACGGATGAGGAGATCACAGAGCTTTTCCAGCAGGCAAGGACTGCGGACTATGAGGAGATCCTGGCGGGTTTGAAGGAGCTGCCATCGCCGCGTGGCAGGGGGGGCGGTATGCCTGCGGAGGGGGTGGAGAAATGGGTGGCGCGATTTCAGGCGGTGCGGCAGCTGGATTACTTTGATTGTGCCGCGGCCGCACGGGTGGAGGAGGCCTTGAGACGGTTGGGCGGGGCCGGGGATGTCCGCAAGCCGGTGGTGCTGAGGACACGAGACCATCAGGGGCGTGTCTGGCTCACGCGTCCACGCCCCGAGGTGGATCGTGTGGGATCCGCGTGGCTGATCCAGCGCTTCATTGATGCGCAAGCCACCTTCGTCTTTGCCAGCGATGCCGCCGTGAATCCCGATGCGCTGCCCTACGACATGGTCGGCGTCGAGTTTGGCCATCATGGCGACGACTGCACCTTCGAGACGTTGATCAAGCGTTTCGCCCTCGACGAACCAGGATTGAAAAAAATCGCCGCCATCATCCACGATGCCGATCTCGGCGACGGACGCCATGGCACTCAGGAAGGCGCAGGCCTTCTGGCCATCTTCCGTGGCTGGGCGCAGATGGGCTGGTCGGACCACGACATCCTCGCGCGCGGCTTTGACTGCTTTGACGCACTGCACCGCATGCTCTCCACCCGCAAGACCTGCAAGAAATCATGAACACTGGAACTCCCCTCATGCCGACCTTTGCCCAGGCCCTCCGTTACTGGCTTAAGCTCGGCTTCATCAGCTTTGGCGGCCCCGCCGGGCAGATCGCCATCATGCACAAGGAGCTCGTCGACAGGCGCCGCTGGATCAGTGACGGGCATTTTCTTCATGCGCTGAATTTCTGCATGCTCCTCCCCGGTCCCGAGGCGCAGCAGCTGGCCACCTACCTGGGCTGGCGCCTGCATGGAGCAAAGGGTGGCATCGCGGCGGGCGCGTTGTTTGTGCTGCCTTCGATGTTCATTTTGTTCGGCCTGAGCTGGCTCTACATGGCGGGCGGGCATCTGCCCTGGCTTGCGGCGGTTTTTCACGGACTGCTCGCCGCCGTCATCGCCGTGGTGGCGGAGGCCGTGCTGCGCATCGGCAGGAAGGCGCTGAAAAGCCCCACCCTCTGGGGCATGGCGGCGGCTAGCTTCACCGCCGTCCACTTCTTCCGGATTTCGTTTGTCTTCATCATCCTCGCCGCCGCCCTGCTCGGCTTCATCGGCAACCGCCTTTATCCCAGGCAGTTCCCCGCCGGCAAAGGCCACGGTTCGGCCAAGGATGATGTCACCGCCCTCAAGCTTGCGCCAGCGACCCAGGCATCCTGGTCGCGCACCTTCCTCATCAGCGCGATCTGCCTGACGCTTTGGTGGCTGCCCGTTTTCGCCCTCGCCTCCCGGCTTGGGTGGGGCAGCACTCCTGTGCAGCAGGGCCTGTTTTTCAGCAAGGCCTCCCTTGTCACGTTTGGCGGTGCCTATGCGGTGCTGCCTTACGTGGCCCAGCAGACGGTGGAGATTCATGGCTGGCTGTCGCATCAGCAGATGATGAGCGGACTCGCCCTTGCCGAGACCACTCCGGGGCCTCTGATCATGGTGCTTCAGTTCGTTGGCTTTGTCGGCGGCTGGCAGCATCCCGGTTCGCTCACCCCGCAAGCAGCGGCGGTTCTTGGCGCAGCCCTCACCACATGGGTCACCTTTCTGCCATGCTTTTTGTTCGTTTTTCTCGGCGCCCCCCATGTTGAGCGGCTTGGAGAGCAGCCTCGTCTCAGCGCGGCGCTCACCGCAATCACTGCGGCTGTGGTCGGGGTGATCCTGAACCTTGGCGTCAGCTTCACCCGTGACGCGCTGTGGCCGGCTGCCGGTGGATTTGACGCGTTCGTCGCCATTCTTGCCCTGGCGGCTTTTGCGGCCATGCAGCGTTTCAAGGCCGGTCTCATCCAGGTGATCGCCGCCTGCGCCCTCCTCGGGCTGCTGAAACATCTCGCGGGCTTGTGAGAGTTCGCTGAAAGACGGACCTGATCCTTCAGTTTAGCCATCCCTTTTTCCGCATGTCCCTCCCGCGCCTCGCCCTCCGCCGCCCTTGGACCATTGTCGTCATTGTCGTGGCGATCCTGCTCGGAGCCTGGCAGGCGTTTCAAAAGATGGCCCGGGATGTCTTTCCGCCCCTGGGCATCCCGACGATCTACGTCGCCCAGCCTTATGGCGGGATGGATGCGGCCCAGATGGAGGGTTACCTAACCTATTATTACGAGTATCACTTCCTCTACATCGCGGGCATCGAGCATGTGGAGTCGAAGAACATCCAGGGCGCCTCGATCATGAAGCTCCAGTTCCACCCAGGCACGGACATGTCGGCGGCCCTCTCCGAGACCATCGCCTACGTGAACCGCAGCCGCAGCTTCATGCCGCCGGGAACGCCGGGCGCCTTCGTGACGCGGTTTGACGCGGGCAGCGTGCCGGTGGGCAACCTGGTCTTCTCCACGGACAATCCGACGCGCACCGTCGGTCAGATGCAGGATGCGGCCCTGAACATGGTCAGGCCCCTGTTTGCCACGCTGCCCGGCGTGTCCGCCCCGCCGCCCTTCGGCGGCAGCGCCCGCACCATCCTGATCCAGGTGAAGCCGGACCGCCTCCGTGCCTACGGGCTTTCCCCCGATGAAGTGGTCAAGGCCATGACGGAGGCGAACACGATGAGCCCCAGCGGCAACCTGGCCCTGCCCGGAGGTTATCCCATCGTGCCCACCAACGCCGTGGTGAAGAACATCCAGGACCTCGCCGCGGTGCCGCTGAAGGTCACGGAGAAGGGGGCGGTGTATGTGCGTGACATCGGTGAAGTGAGCGACGGCAGCGACCTGGTGACCAGCATCGCCATCGTCAATGGGCGGCGCACGGTTTACATGCCTGTCACGAAGCGCAGCGATGCCTCGACCCTGAGCGTCGTGGAACTGGTGAAGGCGAACCTGGGCAAGTTCAAGGCGGCTTGTCCGGAGGACATCAACGTCACCTTTGAATTCGACCAGAGCCCGTGGATCCTCCGTGCCATCAACGACCTCGTCAAGGAAGGCGTCCTTGGCGCCTGCCTGACCGGCCTGATGGTGCTGCTCTTCCTGCGGGACCTGCGCAGCGTCTTCATCGTGGTGCTGAACATCCCCATCGCCATCGCGGCCGCTTTGCTCGCCCTGTGGATCACGGGTTACACGGTGAACCTGATGACGCTTGGCGGCCTGGCTCTGGCGGTCGGCATCCTGGTCGATGAGGCCACGGTCGAGATCGAGAACATCCATCGGCGCTTGAAGCAGGGCGGGGGACAGGGTCTGCGCCGCATCGTCCTGGGAGCCTCCGAGGAGACCATCGGCCCGCGTTCGTTGAGCATGCTCTGCATCCTGGCTGTGTTTGTGCCGAGCTTCTTCATGACCGGCGCGGCGAAGGCCCTGTTCCTGCCGCTTTCCCTGGCGGTGGGATTCAGCATGGTTTCGAGCTACCTGCTCTCCTCCACCCTGGTGCCGGTCCTGAGCATCTGGTGGCATCGTGAGCCCAAGGCCCGGCCTGTGCTGAAGGAGGCGCGTGAATCCGCCCTGCGCTGGCTGTTCCTGCCCTCCCTCACCACCCGCCACATCCTGGTGCCGGCCTACCTGGGCGGGGTGGTGTTTGCCATCAGCGTGATCCTGCCCTTCCTTGGCACGGAGATCTTTCCGCAGATCGATGCGGGCCAGCTTCAGCTTCGGCTGCGGGCGCCCACGGGCACCCGGCTTGAGAAGACGGAGCAGATCGCCACACGCGTGCTTGGTGTGATCGGCGAGGAGTCGCCCGTCGAGACCAGCATGGGACTGATTGGCGTGCATGCGCCGAACTATCCGGTGAACCTGATCCACCAATGGAACAGCGGCCCGGAGGAGGCCACATTGCAAATTCAGCTGAAGCCCGGCTCCAAGCCCGTGGCGGCCCTGCGTGAGACGCTGCGTGAGCGGCTTGCCAAGGAACTGCCGGACGTCCTGTTCTCCTTTGAACCTGCGGACATTGTCAGTCGCGTCATGGCGCTGGGATCGCCGACGCCCATCGAGGTGGCGGTGAGCGGCAAGGACTTCGCCGCCAGCCGTGCCCATGCCGAAGCCCTGCGCGCCAATCTCGTGAAGCTCAAGGACCTGCGAGACGTGCAGTTCAGCCAGACGCTGGATTATCCAAGCGTGGATGTGCACATCGACCGCGAGCGCGCCGGATTGCTGGGCGTGAAGATGAGCGACGCCACACGCAGCCTGGTGGCGGCGACGGCCAGCAGCCGCTTCACGGTGCCGAATTACTGGGCGGATCCGAAGACAGGCACGAGCTTCTCCCTGCAGGTGCAGGTGCCGCAGACCTTGATGACCGGCCTGGAGGATCTGCGCAACCTGCCTGTGACCGCCGAGGGCCGTCCGCCGGTGCCGCTGCGCAACATTGCCAAGGTCAGTGAAGGCAGCACCATCGGCCAGTATGACCGTTACAACATGGCGCGCATGATTTCCATCACCGCCAACCTTCATGACCAGCCGCTGGGCAGCATCGCCAAGCAGGTGGAAAAGGTCATCGCCGACACGCCCGCTCCCGCCGGAGTCAACGTGGCGCTGCGCGGCCAGGTGCCGCCCATGAAGGAGCTGCAGGCCGGGCTGCAGACCGGCCTCATGACCGCCATCGTGACGATCTTCCTGCTCCTGGTGGCGAACTTCCAGAGCCTTCGCCTCGCCTTCATCGTGCTGACCACGCTGCCCGCCGCGCTGCTGGGCGTGGTGCTGGCCCTGATGCTGACCGGAACGACGGTGAACATCCAGAGCTTCATGGGGGCCATCATGGCCGTCGGCGTGGCCGTGGCGAACGCCATCCTGCTCGTCACCTTCGCCCACCGCGCCCAGTTGGGGGGCCTGAGCAAAAGGGACGCCGCCCTCGAATCCGCCACCACCCGCCTGCGCCCCATTTTGATGACCAGCCTCGCCATGATCGCGGGCATGGTGCCCATGGCCCTGGCGAAGTCACAGACCTCCCCCCTGGCCATCGCCACCATCGGCGGCCTGGCCCTGGCCACCGTGGCCACACTTTTGGTTCTCCCCGCAGTCTATGCCCTGCTGGCCTCGAAGAATGCCAGGGAGGCTTCGCTGGAACCGGAGGGATGAAAAATAGAAATCCGAATGCCGAAATTCGAAATCCGAAATCCGAATGCTCATGATTCACGCCCGTAACTTCACCGGTTCATTCTCCATGTTTCCTTCCCTGCGTCTTTTCTCGCGCGTTCGAATTTCGAACTTCGGATTTCGGACTTTCCCCCTTCTCCTTGCCTTCGGTGCTTCGCTGCAGGCCCTTGATCTGCCAGCGGTCAAGCCCAGCACGGGCACCCTTCATCGCTGGGTGGCGCTGCCATCAACCCTCGCTCCCTGGCAGCAGGCGACCTTGCATGCGAAGGTGACGGGCTACATCGCCACCATGACGGTGGACAAGGGCGACGTTGTGAAGACGGGTCAGGTGCTCGCGACTCTTGAAGTCCCTGAACTCCAGGCCGACATCGCCAAGGCGAAGGCCGAGGTCACGGCGGCCCGGGTGGAGGTGAAGCGCCTGCATGAAGCGCGTGCGAAATCACCCGACCTGGTGCTCCCGCAGGCCGTGGATGACGCCGAGGCAAAGCTCGCCATCGCCCAGGCCGGGCTCGAGCGCAGCGAGACCCTGATCCAGTTCGCCACGTTGAAGGCGCCTTTTGACGGCGTCATCACCGCGCGTTTTGCCGACCCCGGGTCGCTGGCCGCCGCGAACACGACCCGGTTGCTGGAAGTCACCGACCTCAGCACGCTGCGCCTGCAAATCCCCGTGACCGAGCTTGAAACCGGACTCGTGACGGTCGGCAAGCCGGTGAAGGCGCAGGTGGACGCCGCCGGAGCCACGCCGGTCGAGGCGAGCATCAGCCGCATCGCCTACGCCCTCGATCCCGCCACGCGCACCATGCTCGCCGAGGCGGATCTGAAAAACGCCGGTCTCAAGCTCCGCCCCGGCATGTACGCGATGACCAGGATCGCCGTCGAAAGGCATGACAAGGCCACGCTCATTCCCGTCGGGGCCCTGGTGATGGAAAAGACCAACGCATTTGTCTTCAAGCATGTGGACGGCAGGGCGATGAAAACGCCGGTCAAGATCGGCTTCAACGATGGCGTGAACGTCGAGGTGCCCGAGCTCAAGGCCGATGACGTGCTGCTGGTTCCCGGCACCGTGACCTTGACGGACAAGCAGCCCGTGACGGTGAAGCCGTGACAGCGAAACTCGAAATCCGAAATCCGAAATTCGATTTTCGAAGCAGGCAGCTTGAAACCTGAAACTTGAAACATTGAACTCCCTCCCCGCCATGTCCCGCACCCTTTGGTCATCGCTCTTGTCGCTTCGTGTCCTGCCCGTGCTTCTGGCCTCCGGCCTGGCGGCTGTCGGCAACGTTTGTTCGGCGCCCATGCATGTGGACCTTCCCACAGTCATGAAGCTCGCGGGGGCCAGCAACGATGAAATCCGGCTTGCCCGGGCGAAGCATGTGGAGGCCCTGGCGGAATCGAAGCTGGCCTGGCAGCGCTTCTGGCCCAGCCTGACCCTCGGTGCGGGCTATCGCCGCACGGATGGCAATGTCCAGGACATCGCCGGCGCGGTCTTTGATGCCAGCAAGCAGCAGTACAGCGTGGGGCCGAACCTGATGATCGACTGGTCGCCGGGCGACATGTATTACTCGGCGCTCGCGGCGCGGCAAAAAGCGCTCGCCGCCGAACAGATGGCGGAAAAGGCAAGGCGCGACATCGACACGCAGTCCACTGTGCGTTATTACGACCTGCTCGCCGCCGAGGCCTCGCTGGCGATCATTGAGGACGACCTGAGGCTGACTCAGGAGTATGAAAAGCAGATCGGCGGCGCGGTGGATGCGGGCACGGCCTTCAGGGCGGATCTGCTGCGTGTGAAAACGCAGGTGAGCCGTGAGAAGCTGTCGATCCGTCAGCATGAGGAGGCGCGGGACCTCGCGGCGGCGGCGCTGGCGGAGATTCTCCGGCTTCCTGCCGAGACCGAGCTCCGGCCTGCCAAGTCGGACCTGGTGCCCGTGCGCCTGCTGGATCGCAGGACCGGTGTGGCCACGCTCATCTCACAGGCGGCGCGTGAGCGACCGGAGATGAAGGCGGCGGAGGCGGTGAACAGTGCTGCGGGCCTGGAAAGCGAGCGAGCGCGGGTTGCCCCGATGATTCCCAGCGTGCAGGCGGGCTACGGCTTCGGCGGCCTGGGCGGCGGCTTCAACGGTGACATGGGGAACTTTGACGAGACTCAGAACGTGTTTGTCGGCCTGGGCTGGAAGATCGGACCTGGAGGCTTGTTCGACCGGCAGCGCAAGGTCATCGCCGGCGCCCAGGAGGAGGCCGCCGGGCTGCAGGCCGCGAATGTGAAGGCCGCGATCGGCCGCGAGGTGGTCGAGGCGGCGGCGAAGTCGCAGAGCGCGCACGATCAGATTGCGATCAACGACGAGGCCGTGGGGGCCGCCGAAGAAATGGTGAAGCTGGCCCGGGAGCGCCAGGCCAGCCAGCTGGGTGTCGTGCTCGAATACCTGCTGGCCCGTGAGGAGCTGACCCGCGCCCGTCAGAGTCGCGTGCAGTCCGTTACCCGATTCAACAAGGCCCAGCACGAATTGAAGCGCGCCGCTGGAAGGTGACCCTTTTGGTCAAAGCCAAATCCCGGTGTCTTGCTGTAAGTGGCTGTGCGTCATTAAATCTAGGTGTAAATACTTAGGTGGCTGCAATAGGAATAACGAGAGTATTCATTGAAATTTAACATTATTGAATGAATCAAGCAAAAAAATTACAAAAACAAGAAACTTGGATTGAAATAACCATAATTATAAGCAAAGAATCATGGGTCCCCCCATGTATTCAAAAACACTCTTTCTTGTTTGGATTCTCGCCTGTCTGAGTTGCTCGGTTAGTTCCGGTCAAACGACGCAAAATTACTCGTTTACGAGTTCAGGAGCCGAGCAAAGCTTCGTGGTGCCAGACGGTGTCTATTCCATTCTGGTTAAGGCCTGGGGTGGAGGAGGAGCAGGAGGCGCAGGTGCATCCCAGTCACGTGGCGGCGGTGCGGGAGGCGCATTCACCAGCCAGACGATCGCGACGACTCCTGGCACGACTTTCAAAATCGTTGTCGGCGGAGGAGGTGCTGCGGGGAACAACTCCAGTTCGTCTTCGAGTGGCGAAGATTCGTTTTTGAAAACGGCCGCCGGAGTGACGGAAGTTCTTGCGAAAGGCGGAGCGGTGTCCAATGCCAGCGCCGGGGCCTTGGGGAGCACGACGGGCTGCATTCCGCTGGCCAATGCGATCAGGGGCGGGCATGGAGCGGCAGCGTCAGGCAGCAAAGGAGGGGGTGGCGGAGCCGGGGCCGCAGAGTCGGTCGCGGGTGCATCAGCCTCCGGCGCACTGGGTGGAAGCAACTCAGGGACGGCAGGATCGGGTGGTGCCGGGGCCGGCGGGAATTCAGGTGCTCCCGGGCTGCCGGGGGCTGCGCCAGGAGGCGGCGGCGGAGGCAAGGACAATGGCTCGCACAGCGCCGGGGTTGGCGCTTCAGGGCGCCTCACGGTGACCTACACGCCGGTTCAGCCGCCAAGTGTGGCCGGTATTCCGGCAAGTCAAGACTACCAGGAAGGTGTGAGTGGCAACCTGTTGCTGGCACCGGCCGGGATTGTCACGGATTCAGACTCCGCCAACTTTGGCGGCGGGCGGCTGCGGGTGACATTCTCTTCCGGCCTGGTGGAGGATGAGGACCGGCTGTGGCTGTCGGAAATTAACGGCATCACCCTGACCGGAAGCCTGACAAGCATCAATGGGGTGATCAGCGGACTGACCACGGTGAATCATGGAGGGATTCCGATCGGCACCATTGATGTCGCCAGCAACGGACTGGACGGTAAAAGTCTCGAAATCAGCCTGAACAGCCAGGCATCGCCAGCACGCACCCAGGATCTTTTGCGCAGCCTTTATTACCGCAACATGGATGCTGACAGCGCGGTGGCGGACGCGCGGAACCTGCAGATCACCCTGGAAGACGGATCCGGCCCCGCCGTGACGGCAACGACCTCGATCACTGTCATCAACTCGCCCTTTGACATTCGCATGGCTTCCAGCGCATGGACGCCCATCCTGAGCGGCGCAAACTACGATCCCTCCGAGGATCAGCAGGCGAAATCCGGACCTGATCTCAGCGGTGCGGCCACGATGCCGATGCTGTATGGCAAGTATGACGATCTGGGCACGGCTGCCAGCAGTGACGACATCATCGCCTTCAGGGCGCGTGTCGATGATTCGCTGACCAGCAACGGCAAATACAGCGGCTATGTCTTTGTGGGCATGGACTTTGAACTCGACGGCGACATTGACATCTTTTTTGCGCTTGAAGGCACCAGCAAGGGGACCAAGATCTATGTTTATGAGACGAGCAACCTGTGCATTTCGCCGAACACCACAGGCATCGGGGCCTCCTATCTGATTCCGAATCACAACACCCTCACGGACTCGAATTACTCGCCTGTTCACACGGTTGAAGGCATCACCGAGGCCGCGGCCAACAGCTATGCCGGAAGCGACAGTGAAACGGACTACTTCATGAGCTTTCAGTTCAAGTTTGCCGACCTCAAGTCCGTGCTCGATGGACGTCCGCTGAACTCTTACTATCCCAGCGCCGGCGGATACACGAAGATCGGGGACCTGAAGGTGAACGAGATCAAGCTCGGCATGTCCACGATCACGCCCTATCGCTTCATCCTGGCCACCGCCACGCAGAACAACGCCCTGAACTCCGACTTTGGCGGCATCGGCCGGATGTCGACGTCGGAAAAGGCGATGTCATGGAGCCAGCTGGGCCTGTTTTCGGACGGTGAAGCCTCCACGCTGGGCAACCAGGCACCCAGCTTCCTTGCTGGAAGCAACGGCTCGGCGGCCTACAGCGTGCCGGAAAATCTTCGCCCGGTCGCCACGCTGGCGGGCCAGGATCCCGAGGGGGACGACATGCTCTTTTCCATCCTCACCGGCCCGGGGTTGGGAGTCGACGGAGGCCTGTTTCAAATCGATCCCTTCACGGGGGCATTGTCGTTTGTCAGCCCTCCTGACTACGAGGCTCCTGCTGACGAAGGGCGTGACAATGAATACCTGGTCACCGTGCAGATCTCGGATGGCAAAGGCGGCTTGTGCGAACAGCTGGTTCACGTGTTTGTCACCGACCTGCCGGAAGGGGCCAATGCCGTGCCGCAGATCACCAGTCATGACGCCGGCGCAGCCGCCAGCCTGAGCGTGCCGGAGCAAACTGCTGGCGTCATTACCACGATGACGGCATCTGACAGCGGCGACCTGTCCGGGATGACGGTGGTTGCCGCCAGGCTTTCTTTCAGCCTTGAAGGCGTGGATGCCGCCCTGTTTCGCATTGATTCATCCACGGGTGAACTCAGGTTTGTCACGCCTCCGGACTATGAAACGAGGAACGTCTATGAAATCGTTGTCCGGGTCACCGACAGCAACGGTGCCTTTGACCTGCAGACGCTGACGATTCATGTCACCAACGTCAGCGAGGCCCCGGTGTTGACCGCATCCGGCCCGGTGCTTGACGGGATGGACGAGGATGCGACGGCAAACACGGGCGTTCTCATCCGTGATCTTCTCGGCTCCAAGGTGACGGACACGGACGCGGGTTCCGAGATAGGTCTTGCCCTGACTGGCGTCAGCTCCGGCAACGGTGTCTGGGAATACTCGCTGGATGATGGGGCCCACTGGACACCGGTGGACATGGAAATCGTGGTTTATTTGAATGAAGCCGACGATGGCACGATCACCCAGGTTTATGATACCGTAAGCGCAGGTGCCGTGGGCGCGGGCAACGCGCTTTTGCTCAGGCCTGAGGATCGGCTTCGTTTCAAGCCGGATGGAAAGAATGGAACCTCGGCGGGCTTCAGCTTCAGGGCCTGGGATCAGAGTTCCGCCGGGCCCGGCATGCATGTCAACATCGGCAGCACTGGAGGAGTCACAGCCTTTTCATTGGTGGAGGACAGCGCGAGCCTGACGGTGAGTTCGCTGAATGATGCACCGGCGGTTTCCGGAGGGCCTTTGCTTCTTCCTGCGGTGGTCGATTACCAGGGGGCGTCAACGGCGGTGTCCGTCCAGGACATCCTTGGAGCCTCGGGAATGAGCTGTGTGGATGTGGACACCGGGGCCCTTGCCGGCCTGGCCGTCACGGGCAGTTCCGGCGCTGGTGCCTGGCAGTATCACGACGGCGTGTCCTGGAAAAGTCTTGGAACGGTTTCAGAGACCGGCGCTCTTTTGCTCCTGCCCGGCTGGCAGCTTCGATATCTGCCTGCTTATCCGGGGCCTGAAGGCGGTGAATCCGCCGCGCTTGCCTTGCGCGGCTGGGACCGCACCCAGGGGACGGCCGGCGGTTTGGCAGATGTCTCCAGTCCGGGGGGCACCAGCGCCTTTTCGAGCGGCCGGGTGGAGGTGGTCGTGAATGTCACGGAAGACAGCCGGGCGATGTCCATCTCGTCCGTGACGGTCAATGAAGCCTCGCCTTATGCCGTGTTCACGCTCACGGGTGTTGCCGGTCAGAAGGCCAGGCTGAGCCTGGAAAACACCACCACCACCGGACTTAGCGGACTTAGCGGACTCCAGTACCATGAGGGAGGTGTCTGGAAAAACGACACGGGTGGATATCTCACCCTGACAGGCGGTTCCCTCCTGGTTCGTGTCTCACTGGTGCCGGAGCAGGACCTGCTGCCTGACAACGGTGAAGTCTTCAAGCTGGTTGCCAGGACCACGGCGGGCACCCCGAGCACGGGTGGAAGAGGTGTGATTCAAGATGACGGCACCGGCGGTTATTACCTGCCTGAAAACAACACCGGTGTCTCTGATCCCGGCCAGACGCTCGACTCGGACACCGCCGCCATTCTGAAATGGGGCGTTGCCGGCGCCCTGGCGGCCGATGGCCTGCTGGATGCAACCATCATCCCCAACACCACCACCGCTCCGGTGATCTATTCAGGGGTCAATCACGGCCAGTTCGACGTGCATTTAAGCACCCGGAAGCTGACCGGCAACGGCACCGTTCTTGTCGGGGGCGAAGTCGGCTGGTACATCAATGCCGACAATTCTTCAAGCAATGAAGCCGGCCAGGTGCGGGTTCGCTTCTTCAGGCCTGGCACGACGACGCCGGCCGCCCTCAGCTTCATTCACTTCAGCATCGAGGATGCCGAGCAGAAGGAGGAGCTTTCCAACTTCAGCTATTACACCGCCGATGGAACCAAGGTTCCCGTGGCCTGGTCCAACGGCATCTTTTCCTACAGTCACACCCCGACTTTTGGCAGAGCTGAGTCATCGGTGGAGAACAACGCACCTCTGCTCGGCAAGGCGCAAAGCGGCAAATGGGTGCGCGTGAACCTGAAGGGGATTGCGGTCAGCGGCATTGAATTCAACTACCGTCGGCGTTCTCCCCTGGCTGGCTCCATCTACCTCAGCCATCTCGGCGGCAATCCGGGCAATCTTGGTTTGGCGGGTGATTTCTCGCCGCTCGTGCTGACCACCGGTTCTGACGGCAGCGCGGTCATGCCGGACTATCGCTCCCAGGCCGTCTGGGCGGATGGGATCGTGGGAACGGTGACCCAGACTCCAGCCCCGGCAACCAAGGTTTCGGTCGGCACTTCGGCCGTGACCCTGACTTTGACGACTGCGGATGATCGTGTGGCGACCCTTGGTTTTGAACTGCCGGTTTTCGACGGCACGCCTCCGGTCATCACGGCTCCTCCAGGAGGCTTCATCCTGGCTGACCTCCAGACCTTGCCGGACTTTGCCAGGATCGCGCAGATTACGGACAACGTCGGTGTGACCCAGGTCGTTCAAAGGCCTGCCCCTGGCACGGTCGCCAGCCTTGGCCTGAACAGAATCACCCTCACCGCACGGGATGCCGCCGGCAACCGCCAGGAGCAGGTCTTTGATTTGCGCAGCAGTTCCATGGTGGATCATGGCGGAGTGCTTTCTTACAGCCAGGTTGGAACAGGTGTGGATGCCAGTCTTTTTGGCGCGCCGTCCGGCTCGGTCTTCACGCGGTTGGGTGTTCCGGCCTTGAACCATGACGGCACCGTCGCGTTTCAGGCCTCCTATAAAAAAGGTGCCGCAGTTTCCACCGGCTTGTTTGTTGGCGATCGTCCCGAACTTGTGGCCGCCTCCGGACAGGCGGCTCCTGGGCTGGTGAATGCGAGGTTCACGTCCTTCTTTGATCCCTGCATCAACCTGTGTGAGGATAAGGAGCCCTCGATCGCCTTTCTTGCCAAGGTTTCCACGGGGCAGACGGGCCTTTGGACAAACGTGACCGGAGACATGCAGCTTGTGGCCATCCAGGGAGGGGTTGCTCCTGGTGCCGATGAAGCCATCTTCAAGAGCTTCACGTCCTTCAGCCTGGTTGAGGGGGAGATCCTTTTCACGGCTGTGCTGGGCGGTAAAGTTGATTCCGGCAATGACATGGGAGCCTGGTGCTGGAATGCGGACACAGGCCCGAAATTGCTGATCCGGGAAGGGCAGTCATTGAAGGTGTTCGGTCATGAACAACAGGTCGTCTCCCGTTTTGATCTGCTCAATTCGGTGGCCAGCAGCCCGGGTCATGGCAGGCATCAGCCGATTGCCGGACTGCATTTCGCCCGCATCTTTTGCACAGATGGCTCCCAGCTTCTCTGCGTTTCCGGTGAGCAGCAGGGTGAATGGTCTGCCGTTGCCTGGAACCAGGTGGAAACCCTCCCCGGCATCAAGCCGCTCGACCTGGGCACGCCTGCCGGCAACAGCCTGGGGCAGATGGCCTTTCTTCAGGGATTCGCCATCAAGCCTGGCAGCGTCTCCAGCCTGAACAATGCTGGCATCGTGGTTCATGGTGCCAGTGGCTGGGAGCTTGCGGTTCGCAAGGGTGACGCGGTGCCGGGTCTTGCCGGGGCTGTCTGGAGCTCTTTTACAGACCCGGTGATCAATGAAGACGGAGCCGTGGCATGGATCGGCAACATCAAGGGAGTCACTCTCCTTTCAGGGGTGGGAAGCCGCGATGCAGCGGGCAATGTGCGGCTTGTGGCGCACAAGGACGGGGACGCACCCGGGACATCCGGTGCTGTCTTTGCGGGCTTCAAATTTTTCGCCCTACCCTCTGGCATGGGCGTGGTCTTCACGGCCTCCTTGCAGCTGAAGCCCGGGCTTGTCACGGCAAAGGATGACACCGGAGCCTGGGCTGTGGACAGCCAGGGTGAACTGCGCCTGCTCATCCGTGAAGGCCAGTCGTTTGCCGGGAAAAAAGTGAGCACGTTTTCGCTTCTCGGCAGCGTGGTTGGCAGCATGGGCCAGACGCGCAGCTTCAACAATCAGCGCACCCTCGTCTCACTCGTCCAGTTCACCGACGGCAGCCAGATCCTGCTGCGCAGCCAGGTGCCTTGATTTCGCCGAAGACTGCCTTTGAATCCGGCACACTGACAGAACAGCGGCTGCCCATGTCCCGGGTGAGGTCGATGCGTTTTCAAGGTGCCGGGTTTCAGTCCAGGAACTTGCCGGGATTCAGAATGCCCCGGGGGTCCAGGGCGGTCTTCATCTTCAGGTGGGCTTCATGAGTGGCGTCGCTGACAGCCTCGCGCCACCAGCGCTTCTTGGCGATGCCGACGCCGTGTTCGCCGGTGATGGCGCCGTTCCAGGCGATGATCTGATGGAAGAGCTCGTCGAGCGCCTCCTCGGCACGTTCACGGATGGCGGGTTCGTCCATGGTCGGCACCATGATGTTGACGTGGATGTTGCCGTCGCCGGCATGACCGAAGCAGGCCACGGGGAAGCCGTGCCTGGCCTGAAGCTGCTCGGCAAAGTCCACCAGGTCCACGAGGCGGCTGCGCGGCACCACGATGTCCTCGTTCAGCTTGATGAGGCCGGTGTTGCGCAGGCTGTAGCTGAATTCACGGCGCAGCTTCCAGAAGCGCTCACAGGCCTGCTCGCCCAGGGCCTCCTCCACCTCGATGCAGCCCAGGCTGCGGACGAGATCGGCCAGCAGCGCGAGCTCGCCCTTCACCGAGGCGTCATGGCCGTCGATCTCCACCAGCAGGTGTGCGTCGCCGCGGGGCGTAACGGACTCGCCGAGATATTCACGCGCGGCGCGCAGGGTGAACTTGTCGGCGATCTCCAGCGCGCTGGGAAGGAAGCCGGAGTTGAGGATGCGCTGCACGGCGTTGGCCGCCTCGGCGAAGGTGCGGAATCCGGCGGAGAGCATCGCCCGCGTCGGCGGATGCGGGATCAGACGCAGCGTGGCCTGGGTGACGACGCCGAGCATGCCCTCGCTGCCGACCATGAGGCCGACGAGGTCAAAGCCGGTCTTGTTCTTGTGGCAGCGGCCTCCGGCCTTCACGAGGCTGCCGTCCGCCAGCACGGCCTCCAAACCGAGCACATAATGGCGGGTGACGCCATACTTCAGGCAGCGCGGGCCGCCGGCGTTGGTGGCGATGTTGCCGCCGAGGCTGCATTCCTTCAGGGAGGCGGGGTCGGGGGGATAAAACCAGCCCAGTTCGCGCACCGCCTTTTGAAGATCGCCGGTGATGACCCCGGGCTCCACGACGGCCACGCCGTCGGCCGTGTTGATCTCGAGAATGCGGTTCATGCCGATGACCGAAAGGGCGATGCCTCCCCGGGCGGGCACGCAGCCTCCGACGTAGCCGACCCGGGCCCCCTGCGGCGTGACCGGCACGCCATGCTCGCTGGCATAACGAAGAGTTCGGGAGACATCCTCGGCGGACTGCGCGTGCACGACCACCTGCGGCGGGTTCGAGGCAAACCATTTGTCGGTGGCATGGGTGGCCAGGTCGGACTCGGTGACGGAGACGCGGCCGGGTCCGAGCAGGTAGGTGAGGTCGTCGGCGAGGGAGGACATGGCCTCTCCCTTAATGCAGGGCGGGTGATGGGCAAGCGGCCTCCTGCGGCCCGGCTGCCGTCCGGGGCCTAAATCACAAAAACCGTCCGCCTCCTGACAATCCAGGAAAGGTCACAGCGTAGGTTAGGTCGCTCCGCCAGACCATGCACACGCCGCTTTTCCGTCCCTCGATGGATCGCCGGGCCTTCCTCACGGCCTCGACGATGGGGCTGGCATCCCTGGGATTCCGGAGCACGTTGAAGGGCACCACGGCCGCACCTGCGGCCCTGCCCACGCTGGCGAAGCCTGCGAAATCGACCGTGCTGTTCTTTTTATGCGGCGGCTCCTCGCACATCGACATGTGGGACATGAAGCCGCAGGCGCCCCTGGAGTATCGGGGCGAGTTCAAGCCGATGCGCACCACCGGTGACGACATTGTCCTGTGCGAGCACCTGCCGCTGCTGGCGAAGCAGGCGCATCGCTTTGCCATGGTTCATGGCGTCACCGACGGCGGCCGGGCGACGGGCGACCATCATGCCGGCTATTATTACAACCTGACCGGCCATGCTCCGGACCCGACCTTCAAGCAGCAGGGCAACGACCGCCGGCCCTATCCGGAAGACTGGCCCTACATGGGCAGCGTGGTGGCGATGAAGCGCCCCGCGCATCCGACGCTGCCCTCGCTGATCACCCTGCCGCACAAGCCGAGCAAGCTGCCCTTCACCCGGCCCGGACAGTTCGCCGGACGCATTGGCATGGAGCACGATCCGTTTTTCCTGAACGGGAACTTCGACGAGCCTCTGAACTTCGCCTCGCCGACTCTCTCCATGTCGGGCGGCATGTCCGCCGCGAGAATGCAGGATCGCAAGTCGCTGCTGGCCGCCATGAATCAGGCGCGCCGGGAGCTGGACCACGAGGTGGCGGTTCAAAACTACGCCAGCCAGCAGGAGCGTGCCTTTGACCTGTTGTCCTCCAGCGGCACCGCCAACGCCTTCGACATCCAGAGCGAACCCCAGGCATTGAGGGAACGTTACGGCCAGGACATCAACGGCATGAGCCTGCTCATGGCGCGTCGCCTGGTGGAGGCGGGCGTGCCTTTTGTCACTGTCTTCTGGAAGGAGGACGAGCGTCTGCACAACCAGTGCAAAAGCGCCGGGGGCTGGGACACGCATGGCGACAACTTCAACTGTCTGCGCCAGTACCTGCTGCCCAAGTTTGACCGGGGATTCAGCGCCTTCCTGGACGACATGGCCTCACGCGGCCTGCTCGATGAAACCCTCATCCTGGTCACCAGTGAAATGGGCCGCATGCCCAAGGTGGGCGATCGCCGCAGCGGCGGCCCCGGCGGAGCGGGACGGGACCACTGGACCTCCTGCATGAGCGTCCTCATGGCTGGAGCCGGAGTGCAGGGGGGCAGGGTGGTGGGCGAGACCGACGCCCGGGCCGAATTCCCGAAGGACCGCCCCATCTATCCGGAGGACATCACCCGCAGCGTTTATTACGCCATGGGCCTCCAAAACCTCGATGCCCAGGATCGTCTGGGACGCGTCTACAATCTGCTGGAGGAAGGCAGGCCGCTGGTGGAACTGTTTGGTTGAGTAGTACCTGGCCAGGGGAAAGGCTGGAAACCCCTTTTGCAAAAGCAGGCGGCGACGTTATAGGATCGGCTGGCGTAACCTTTTTCTCCCCCCACAACCCTACTCATGTCTGACGATCCATCCCCCCGCAATGACGGACCCAGCCGGCGCAACCAGGAGCCGCCGTTCAATTGGAAGGGCTTCCTCCTGCTGGCGGTCGTTGTCCTGCTCGTGGGATCCGGCCTGATGGTCGGCAAGGAGGCCACCCGCCCCCAGGAGATCACCTACCGCGAGTTCGTGCAATACGTTGAGGGTGACAAGATCGACCGTGAGCAGGACCTCAAGCTCATCCAGCAGGACACCACCTCGGCGGAATACATCGAGGGATATGCGGTCCGGACCAAGAGCCCGGAAGCCGCGACCGCCGCCGCTCCTGAAAAGACTGCGGTCAGCGTCGCGCGTCGAAACGTCGCGAAGTTCACAGTTCCCGTCTCGATCCAGTATCAGAAGGAGGAGCTGCAGGAACTGCTGAAGAAGCACAACCTGGTGCTCATCCCCCAGTATAAAAACGATCCCTGGGGCGCGATCCTGATCTCCATGCTGCCCATCATGATGGTGCTGCTGCTCATCTATTTCCTGGTCCGCCAGCAGATCAAAACGGCGGGACGCGGAGCCCTGAACTTCGGCAAGAGCCGCGCCAAGATGCTTTCCCAGGACCGCAACAAGGTGACCTTCAAGGACGTCGCCGGGGTCGAGGAGGCCAAGGACGAGGTCCAGGAGCTGGTCGAGTTCCTCAAGGATCCGAAGAAGTTCCAGAAGCTGGGTGGCAAGATCCCCAAGGGCGTGCTCATGAACGGTCCCCCCGGAACCGGCAAGACCCTGCTCGCCAGGGCCATCGCAGGCGAGGCGGACGTGCCCTTCTTCAGCATCAGCGGCTCCGACTTTGTCGAAATGTTTGTGGGCGTCGGCGCCAGCCGTGTGCGCGACATGTTTGAACAGGGCAAGAAGAACGCGCCCTGCCTGATCTTCATCGACGAGATCGACGCCGTCGGCCGTCACCGCGGCCATGGACTCGGCGGCGGGCACGATGAGCGTGAGCAGACGCTGAACGCCCTTCTGGTGGAGATGGACGGCTTTGACACCCAGGAGGGCATCATCATCATCGCCGCCACCAACCGCCCCGACGTCCTGGACCCCGCGCTGCTGCGCCCCGGCCGCTTTGACCGCCAGGTCACGGTGTCCCTGCCGGACGTGAAGGGCCGCGAGGAGATCCTGCGCGTGCATGCCAAGAAGGTGAAGCTGAGCGAAAACGCCGAGCTTTCGAAGATCGCCCGCGGCACCCCCGGCTTCTCGGGAGCCGAGCTGGCCAACCTGATCAACGAGGCCGCCCTGCTCGCCGCCCGCCGCAACCTCAAGGCCATCACCAGCGCCGAGCTGGAGGAGGCCCGTGACAAGGTGCGCTGGGGACGCGAGCGCCGCAGCCTTGCCCTTAGCGACAAGGAGAAGGAGAACACCGCCTACCATGAGGCCGGCCATGCCATCCTCATCGAGCTCCTCGAGCACACCTCGCCGCTGCACAAGGTCACCATCATCCCGCGCGGACCCAGCCTCGGCTCCACAATGTGGCTGCCGGAGGAGGACAAGTTCACCCACCGCAAGAGCGAGCTGCTCGACGACCTCGTGGTCGCCATGGGCGGCCGCGTGGCCGAGGAGATCCAGTTTGGCGACGTCACCAACGGCGCGATGGGTGACATCCGCCAGGCCACCGGCATCGCCCGCAACATGGTCTGCGCCTGGGGCATGAGCGAGAAAATGGGCATGGTCGAGTACAGCGACGGCGACCAGGCCGTCTTCCTCGCCCGCGACCTCGGCCGCAGCCGCGGCTACAGCGGCGCCACGGCCCAGAAGATCGATGAGGAGGTGAAGCGCCTGATTGACGAGGCTTATCAGAAGGCAAAGGACATCCTGCTTTCCAACAAGGACAAGCTCGACGCCATCGCCCACGCCCTGCTCGAGTACGAGACCCTCGACGGCGCCCACATCAAGGAGATCATGGAGCACGGCCGGATTCTCAATCCTCCGTCCAACAAGCTGCCTCCCTCGCAGCCACCGCCCATTCCGAAGGCGGCGGACACGCGTTCACCGAACCAGGACAGCGAGGATGAGGCGGGTCTTCCCGGCGGGCTCATCGGCGTGCCCACCTGATGACGCCAGGCCCTGGTTGAGACCGCTTTCGTGCGGCGGGAAAGCCCGGACAGGACCCCGCCCCAACCCCCCCCTTTTTTCATGCCCAGCCAGTTTGACATCGAATACGCCGTGGAGAACACGCAGGTGCTTCACGAGCCGGACCGGCGCATCGATACTTTTGGTTCGACGCGGTTTGAGTTCCAGCTTGTCTCCGAGCTGATGGACCGGGTCAACGCCACGCGCATCCGCACAGGCCAGATCCTTGCGGAGAAACCCATGATCGTCCGGCCCGACCCCGAGTCGGTCGCCAGCTTTGACTTCGAAGGCTTCGGCCCCCAGGGCGAGGCGTTTGGTGACTTCCTCAAGGAGAACCTCCATCGTCTGGCGCTCCTGAAGTACGGCTTCCGCTTTCAGATGCAGGACATGCAGGAGGACATCGTTCATGAATCCATGAGCGTCGTCTGCGACAAGCTCCTGGAGGATGTCCGCCGCACTGGCAATCCCATGCGGGCCGTCATCGCAGGCGTGGACGACACCTGGGAGATCTGCCTGCTCAAGTTCACGGTCGAGATGATCGAGAAGTCCCACAAGATCAACCTCTTCGACTTCAAGCGCCGCGGCCTGCTGGGCTGAAGATGGAAACGCGATGGCCCGCACGCAGCTCAAGCTCCTCCTGTTCCTGATCGTGCTCGGCATCACGCTGGGCTGCATGGCCGCCGCGTACTACATTTACGAAAAGGTCCTGCGGCCCGAGAGGCTGATCCAGCAGGAGATGGCGGCGATCAAGAAGGTGGACATGCCGCGCATCGACCCCGGGGCGAAGCGTTTTGAGGCCGCCGTGGCCATGATCAAGGAGGGCCGGGTGCCCGAGGGACGGGACGCGCTTTACAAGCTCCTGAAGCAGTTCCCCGACTCCGCAACCTGCGTCGAGGCCAAGCGCATCATCGGTGAGATCAACCTCGACGAGCTGTTTTCCAACGACCCGAAGTCCGGCCGCAAGGACTACATCGTGCAGCCCGGCGACTCCCTGGCTTTGATCGCCGGACGTCAAAACACGACCATCGACATGATCGTGAAGCTGAACGGCCTGATGGGCACGGTGCTTCAGCCAGGGGATCACCTGGCCCTCGTGCCGCTGGAGTTCTCCGTGGACGTGGACGTGTCCAACAAGACGGTCACGCTGTTCCGGAATTTGGGCGACAAGCGCTATTTCTTCAAAGAGTACCAGGCCCGCGACCTCCGGCTGCCGCCGGGCATGAAGGTGCCGGTCGAAATGGAGGTGAAGGGCAAGTCCGCCTCCGTGGACGGTCGGCCGGTGCTGTCCACCGATCCCAAGTATGTCGAGGCCGAGAAGTGGCTGCCTGGCAGCCGTCCGGGTGTGGTGCTGCGCACGCCTCCCGCCCCCCGGGCCGTGCCTGTGCCTGAAAATCCTGCGGTTGCCACCGAGCCCAACCTCGCCGACCCGTCCGCGTTCGCCCCTGAGTCCGGCGTCTTTCTGGAGCGCGCCGACCTCGAAGAATTGTTTGCGCTCGTCCGCAACGGCTCAAAACTCCACTTCATCCGCTGACCGCCCCAACTACCCTTTGATCATGAAGCAAGTCCTGGAATTCGAAAAGCCCGCCATCAAGCTCCGTGAAGAGCTCGAAGAGCTCCGCAAGAAGCACTCTTCGAAGCCCTCCGACCGCCTGGCCTCCCAGATCAACGAGCTCGAGAAGAAGCTTGAGAGCCTGATGCGGGACATCCACAACAACCTCAACCCCTGGCAGCGCGTGCAAATCTCCCGCCATATCAACCGGCCCTTCATGCTGGATTACGTGAAGCACTGCTGTGAGGAGTTCATTGAGATCCATGGCGACCGCCACATCGGGGACGACGCCGCCATGCCGGCCGGCTTCGCCCTCTGGGGCGGCCGCAAGGTCGTGGTCATCGGCCACCAGAAGGGCAGGGACACCAAGGAAAACCTGCTGCGCAACTTCGGCAGCGCCCATCCGGAAGGCTATCGCAAGGCGCTGCGCGCCATGAAGCTTGCCGAGAAGTTCGGCCTGCCCGTCGTCACGCTCATTGACACCCCCGGGGCCTTCCCCGGCATCGGCGCCGAGGAACGCAACATCGCCGAAGCCATCGCCTTCAACCTGCGTGAGATGATGACCCTGCGCACCCCCGTCGTCGCCGTGGTCATCGGTGAGGGCGGCTCCGGCGGAGCCCTGGGCAT
>Ga0315900_10001395_pt1 | contig 38485 bp, 31 predicted proteins | sample LakEriMetagenome_FD_203521 | JGI IMG/M metagenome (GOLD analysis project Ga0315900, IMG submission 203521) | Freshwater fungal communities from buoy surface, Lake Erie, Ohio, United States - Buoy 12 MA114 | ecosystem: Environmental > Aquatic > Freshwater > Lake > Lake biofilm | place: USA: Lake...
TGAGTGGAAGTTTCTTGCGCAGAGGCGAACCAGGTTGCTGCGGATTTGGAAATCCGCGCCCCGGCGCTGGCGCGTGGATCGGAACGCCACCGATTCCGCAGCAGTTCTCAGTGGAGCGCGGAACTCCGATTCCGCAGCACCGCGAACGCAGGTGCAAACAGCGAACAGACAGTCTCAGCCTTCCTCGAGTCCCAGGCCCGTTCTGCGTGTTGAGGCAGTCGGCGGGGAGGTTTCGAAACGCAGGAGCGAACCCGCTTGCTGCGGATTTGGAAATCCGCGCCGCGGCGCTGGCGCGTGGATCGGAACGCCACCGATTCCGCAGCAGTTCTCAGTGGAGCGCGGAACTCCGATTCCGCAGCACCGCGAACGCAGGTGCAAACAGCGAACAGACGCTCCCAGCCTTGTTCGAGTCCCAGGCCTGTCCTGCCGGTTGAAGCAGGTTGAGTGGAAGTTTCTTGCGCAGAGGCGAACCAGGTTGCTGCGGATTTGGAAATCCGCGCCCCGGCGCTCAGTTTCTCGTCCGGGTCTTGAAGGTCCTTGAATGTCCGGTGGACGGCACATGCAGGGTGTAATGAAGGGCGTCCGCTGCAACGCTGCATTGAATGTGATGCGCCTTGCAGCCGGCCGCCGGGTCACCGTGCTCCCCGCCCTTGATGGCGGCCGCCGGGTCGCCGTGATTCGCAATCATCGATCTGTCCGCCGTGTTCTCCCGGTCCTCCCGGACGTTTTCATGAACCTGGTAAATGGCCTCGACCGACGGGGTTGAGCGCAGGGCGTCCATGGCCGATTTGCTGGTGCCCTTGCGCGGGCCGTTGTTCATCACGGAAACCGTCGGCTGCAGGCTGCGGATCAGCACGGGGTTGTTGCTGACGTCGAGACCATGATGGTTCACCTGATAAAGGTCCACCGTGCCGACCCGGTTCACGGGTGACACCAGCTTCTCCTCCACGTTCCAGGTCAGGTCGCCGCCGTCAAAGAAGCGGAAGCCGCCAAACTCCAGCAGCAGCACGACGCTGTTGGCGTTGTCGGTGCTGTCCGGCGCCTTGGGCGGCACGCTGCCGTTGAGAGGGTTGGGCGTGGCGTCCGCCGGGGCGTTGATGAACTTTTGGTTGGCGCCGAGGCAGGTGAGCGTGAGCCGGGGGCCGCCCCCGGACTGCTTCAGCGGCACGGTGTCTCCCGCCGCCAGGGTCACCCGCTTTTCCACCCTGGCGTCCTTGTAAGGGCGGCTCATGAGGGTCCAGCGCATGTCCTGCGGCCTGCCGTCGGGGCTGCCTTCAGGAACACCCTTGTCATAAAGGGCTCCCACCGGCATCAGCCCGGCCAGTTCGGCCAGCCCGCCGAAATGGTCGGCATGAAAGTGGGTGATGATGACATGATCGATCCGGCTCAGGCCGGCGACTTCAGCGGCCACCTTCCTGATCCTCTGCGGATCCCGGCCTCCGGGGTTGCCGGTGTCCACCAGCACGGATTCACCCTCCGGGGTCACGATCAGCGTCGAGCCGCCGCCTTCGGAGTCGATCCAGTAGATGTCGAGGGTTTTGTCGCGCGCGGCGAGGCCGGAGGCAAGCAGGCTGACAAGGGTGAGAACACGAAGCGGTTGCATGGGGGAGGGTCGGGATGAGTTGAACAAAAAGGCTGTCAGGAAGTTACCACCGCCGCCGGAATGAAGTCCATCCTTCCGTCTTCGTGCACGGCGTTCCTGCCTCCTCCTCAGATCGTGTTGGCCCGCAGCACGCGCAGCATGTTGCCACCGAGGACCTGGCGGATGGTTTCATCGCTGTGGCCCCGCTGGATCATGCCCAGGGTGAAGAGCGGCCAGTTCGACCAGGCGACGCTCTGCTCGGCCTCGATCGTGGTCTGGTAGTCGTCCTTCGGCCACAGGTGCTCCCAGCGATCCGCCGGTCCTGCCGGCGCCTTCACCAGCTTCGCCCGCTCCTCCTTGTCGAAGCGCGAGGTGTAGGCCACGTCACAGCCGATGGCGGCGTGCCTTGCTCCGAATTTGCCGATCAGATGGTCCAGGTGGTCAAGCAGCGCTGTGATGTCGCCCCTGCCACCCAGGAAGCGCGGGATGCAGCAGATGCCCACGAGGCCGCCGGTGTCGCAGATGGCCTTGATGGTGTCGTCCGGCTTGCCCCGGAAGTGCTTGTAAAGCGAGGCGCAGGTGGTGTGGCTTGCCACCATCGGCCGGCTGCTGGCCCTGGCGGCGTCAAACGCGGTCTTCCAGCCGCTGTGCGCGACATCGACGATGACTCCGACCTTGTTCATCTCGGCGACGGCGGCGTGGCCGAAGTCGCTGAGACCGCCGTCATGGGGTTCGCCCGCGCCGTCGCCGAGCGGATTGCGGCGGTTGTAGGTGACATGCATCATGCGGGTGCCGAGCTCGTGGAAGATGCGGATGAAGCGCAGCTCGTCGCGCACGCTCTCCCAGTCCTGCATGAGCGGCACGCCGTTGGTGGTGAAGCAAAGGCCGACATTCCCCGACTTTTTCAGGGCCTCGATCTCGTCGGCGGTGACCACCTTGGAAAGGGCGGGCTTCATCAGGTCGGTGGCGCGGGTGAAATGGGCGAGGCGCTTGATGAGGCGCATGGGGTCGCTGCCCTCCTCGCCTGTGTTCTGGAAGATGCAGGTGACGCCGGCGGCCTTGAAGGCGTCGAGGAACTCCTTGCGTTCGCGTTCGCTGGTGGCGTTGCGGTTCATCGCCATGGACTCGCGCAGATCGCTGATCTCGGCCGAGGAGGCGCCTGACTGGATGGCGGCGTTGAGAGCCTCGGCATCGACGGCGCAGCGCGGGGCGAAACCGTAGCTTTCGAAGACGACGGAGCCGAAGTGCAGCTCCCAGGCGTGCTCGAGCTGGGCCTGGGTCGGCTTCAGCAGGCTGATCGCGACTTCACGCGGCCTGTCGATGGCGGGATTGCCGGTGCGCCAGATCGGGCCGGCCTCCTGGGAGCGGGCCAGGATGTGGAAGCCGCCGGCAAGCGCGGCGAGCGGGGCCTTGCGGAGGATCTGACGGCGGGTGAACGGTTCGGGCATCCGCAGGATACAGCGCGGCAGGCGCGGATGTTTCCGGGCAAGGAAAAGCGAAACGCTTCAGGGCTGGTCGATCACCACCTGGCCGCTGAGGATGGCGGAGGTGTTCGGGTTTGGAAGCTGCGGCAGATTGAAGAACCCGAAGGCCTTCTTCGTGCCGGAGGCGGGCCGGATGATCATGCCCTCAAAGCGCACGTTGCGCACGACGGTGCCGACGAGGTCAACGAGCACGAACCTGCCGCCGACAAGGCCGGTGGATTTTTCAATGGTCAGGGTGGCCTTGCCCGGATTCTGCGGGCTGCCGGGTGATGGCATGATCACGCTGAAGGTGTCGGTGTAACTGAAGGCCCCGACATCCGGGTTGGTGGCGGAACCCTCGACGCCGCCGCTGGCGAAGAGAAGCTGCGCCGTGCCTGTGCTGGCAGGCAGCCCGAGAATGACGCCCTTGGAGTCAGGCGCGAGGTATTTGCCATAAGCGGCAAGATTCACCGCGACATTGCCCGGTCCAAAGCCGCCTTGATAGCTGCGAGCAGCGACGGGCTGGGGCTTGCGCAGCCAGCTGACGGTTCCGGAGAAGGTGTTGTCGTTGAAGGCGGCGGCCGGATCGGGAGTCAAAAGCAGCGTGCCGAGCACGGAGCCGGTGTTCGAATAGAGCGTCTGATAGAGCAGCGATTCACCGTTCGGCCCGAGGAAGGTTGAGGAGGTCACACTGGTGCCGTCGGCGGTCTTGCCGGTGAAGGTGAGCCTGCCGTCGATGCCCACGGAGCAGCTCAGGAAGCCGGTGCCCTGGGGGATGGAGGGATTGCCGATGTCACCGCCCTGCACATCGAGCCCGATGCTGTAGTAGCCGACGAGGTCGCTGGCGGGCTGGGTGCTGGTGTTCCAGACCTGACGCCAGCCGCTCAAGATCGCCGCAGGGCCGCCGGTGCCGATGGTTCCCGTGAGGGTTTGCAGACCGGGATCCATGATGAAGTCGATCTCGACATCCGGCAGGGCCGGCCTTGGGATGCTCACGGAAAACTGCGGGCTGGTGGCGTAGGCGGTGTCGAGCCTGGAACTGAAGCTGTAGGTGTTCTTGCCGAGGGTCAGCTTGCCCGAGCAGGCGCCTGTGGAGGTGGTGGTGAAGTCGAGCCGTCCGCCCAGGCTGTCATTGACTGATGAGTCACGCCCCACCGTCGCCTGGAAGGAGCCGACCACCCCAGCGGGAATGGCCTGCACCACGAGTGAGCCCACCCAGAGAAGGCTGGTGCCGGCGGCGTTGGCGGCGGTGACCTGAAGATTGAAGGTGCCCGACACCTGGGGGCGTCCGCTGATCAGGCCGGTGGCGCTGTTCAATGACAAACCTTTGGGCAGGCCGATGACGGTGAACTTCACCGGCATGTTGCTGGCGCTGAGCGTGTGACTGTAGCCGCTGCCGACCATCGTGGGCGGCAGCGGCACCGGACTGATCACGGGGGGCAGGAGCACGGTCAGGGTCCGCAGGCCGCCGACGAGAACGCCTCCGGGGCCGGTGACAACGCAGTCGTAGGTGTCGCTGTCGCCGATGACCAGGGAGCTGAGGGTGAACTTGGAGGCGGTGGCGCCGTTGATGCGCGGGCCGTTGCTGAGCGGGCTGCCGTTTTTACGCCACTGGTAGCTCAGGCCGTTGCCGGCGGTGTTGATGACAAAGGAGACGGTGCCGGCGACGGGCACCTGGGCGGAGCCTGGGCTGGTGTCCACGACGCCGAGTTCGGCGATTCCACTGGTGTCCTTGCCCGTCGGGTTGGCCGCCACGACAGTGTACTTCCCAGCCTGGGAAAGCTGGGCGTTCAGCACGGAATAAGCGCCGCCGGTGGCGCCCGGAATGGCACCGCCGTTCTTCTTCCATTGAAAGGTCACGGGCGGGCTGCCGGTGGCGGCGGTGTTGAAGGTGGTGATCGGCGCATTGACCGCCACAAGCTGGCTGACGGGCTGCAGCGTGACGACCGGGGCGATGTCATTGTCGGTGACTGTCAGGGTGAAACGATGAGCTGTCCCCACCAGGGCTCCGGCAGGGGTTCCAAGGGACACGATGACCGTCTCGGAGACCTCCACCAGCACGTCATCCTTCAAGGCGATGCTGATGTTTTTTGCGGATTGTCCCGCCGCGAAGGTCACGGGGGTGGTGCTGATGGTGTAGTCGGCTCCGGTGCTGGTGGTGCCTGAGAGGGTGAAGGGAATCTTGGTGCTGACAGCGGGCGCAAAACTGAGCTGCAGGCCGAGGGTGAAGACCCCGGCGTTCTCCGCCACCGTCTGGCTGGTCAGCGCAAAGTTCACCACGGGCGTCAGGACCGGCGAGCTGCCGCTGGTGAGGATGTCGCCTCCGTCGCCCACGGCAACCCAAAGGCTGCCAAAGCTGTGGATGCCATGAAGGGATGGAAGCTGGACCGAGGAAACGCCCCTCTTGTTCCAGGTGGTGCCGTTGGAGGAGGCGAGTATGAGCTGGGAGGTGCCGACGGCGATGAACTGGCCGGACGCCCAGGTGATGCCGAGCAGGTTCTGCCCAAAGGCGATGGACCGTTGCACCCAGCCGCTGCCGTTGGCCGAAGTGAGGATGACGTCGCCATCTCCGACGGCGCAAAACTGGGAGCCTGACCAGGCGACGCCGTTCAGGTTGGCAAAAGGCGCGATGGTGGAGGCGGACCAGGTGAGACCGCCGTCGTTTGAGACACAGACAGTCCCGAGCGTGCCCACCGCAAGGGCCTTGGAGCCGGTCCAGATGACATCGCGCAAGTCGGCGCCTGTTCCTGAAACACGCGGCGTCCAGGTGATGCCGTCGGGCGAGGTGACCACGGCGCCGCCTTCGCCTGTGGCAATGAGCAGGTCGCGCGTCCAGGTCACGGCAAGCAGGTTCTGCGCCGAGCCTGAAGCCTGGGGCGTCCAGGTGACAGCGTCAGGTGAAGTGAGCACGGTTCCGTCCTCACCCACGGCGACCAGCTTGTCACCAGCCCAGACGACGCCATGAAGGTCATCTGAGGTGCCGGAGCTTTCGACCGTCCAGACCACGCCGTCCGCCGAGCTCAGCACTTCACCCTCAAGCCCGACGGCGACGATTTTCAGGCCCGTCCAGGCGATGTCGCGAAGCATGGCGTGGCTGACGGTGGACCGGTCGGACCATGTCACCGTGTCGGCTGACGTCAGCAGTGCTCCGGTGGCGCCGACAACGAGCGTGGTGGCGCCGCCCTGCGCGAGGCCTAACAAGAGTTGATCGACCCCCGAGGCCTGGGGTGACCAGGTGATGCCGTCTCCGGAGGTCAGCAGGGTGCCTTCGGAGCCGCAGGCGACGGCTTTGGCGCCCGTCCAGAGCACCGAGGCCAGCGAGGCCGCGCCGGAGTGCCGCTGAGTCCAGGATGCGCCTGTGGGGGAGGTGTGCAGCGTGCCGCCGCTGGTCGAGGCGATGAGCTGGCCGCCGTCCCAGGTGACGCCGGTGAAGCTCAGGGCGGGGACTTGCGAACTCTGCGACCAGGCGCCGCCGGTTGCGGATTCCAACGTGATGCCAAGCTCGCCGACGGCGAAGACCTTGAGGCCCGTCCAAACGGCGGCAAGCAGGTCGAGCGAGGTGCCGGTGAACCTGGTGGTCCAAACCGTGCCCGTGGGTGAGGTGATGGCGGTGCCGTCGTCGCCCACCGCCACCAGGGATGAACCTGTCCAGACCACGGCACGCAGCGTTTTTGTGGTGCTGGTGGCGCGCTTGGTCCAGGTGTTGCCGTCCGGAGAGGTCAGCACGGTGCCGCCTTCACCCACGACCACAAACTGTCCGCCCGTGTAGGCCGCCCCATGCAAGCCGCTGGTGACGCCAGAAGCACGCATGGACCAGGAGATGCCGTCGGAGGAGACCAGGATCAGCCCGGCGTTGCCAGCCACCACAAAGCGGCTTCCCGACCAGGCGGAGGCATGCAGGTTCTCCTGGGTCGGCAGAGGATTGCGCAGGGTCCAGGTGCTGCCGGTCTGCGCCATGGCGGCCGGTTTTGCCAGCACCAGCACAGCAAGCCAGAGCATCCCCAGCCAAGCACCCCGCACCCTTTCAACAGACGTTCTCCGACTCCATGGGCACAGGTCGGCATCCGCCATCATTTGTTCACCTCCCCATCTGTGGCATCTGAGCCCTCTGCGGATGAGGTGGCATGCTTCTGTTCGTGGTGCCGGGGGACTGCCGGCACGCCTGACGATCATCGAGTTCATCACGGAAAGTCCAAACAAGTTGTTGGTTAGAATTATCTGGAATCTCACAACTATAAGGATTCATAGAGGGCAAGTCGAGGCATTTGTGATTACAAGGTAGGCACAAAATCTTAAATATCAGTACATCCACAGCGATGCGTCGCAGTGATGAAAGAGGCCGGTGGTTGTGGGAAACGATTTGCCATGACGGTCAGCAGTGCGAAAAGCGGTCTGCCTTCATGTCCGTTCCTGAATCACGCCTTGGTCTTCTCATCGTCGTCTCCGGTCCTTCGGGAACCGGCAAAACCACGCTGTGTCGCAAGGCCTGTGCGGAGGGCGGGGCGGTGTTTTCCGTCTCCTGCACGACCCGGCCCCCTCGCCCCGGTGAGGTGGATGGGAAGGACTATTTCTTTCTCACGGAGGAGGATTTCCTGGCCCGTGTGGACCGGGGTGAGATGTTCGAATACGCCCGCGTTCACAACCGCTGGTATGGCACGCTGAAAAGCTATGTGTTCGACAACCTGCGGCGCGGTGTGGACGTGCTGATGGACATCGATGTGCAGGGGGCGGCCCAGGTGCGGGGTTGTGAAGATGAACTGGTGGAACCATGTCTGACGGACATCTTTGTCATGCCACCCAGCCTGGAGGAGCTGCGCGCCCGCCTGTCGGGGCGTGGCACGGACAGCCCGGAAGTGGTGGAGCTGCGCCTCAAAAACGCGGAGGCCGAGATGCAGCACTGGCGCGATTACCGTTACTGCCTGGTCAGCGACACGCGCGAGTCCGATGAGCAGCGATTCCGTGCCATCCTCACCGCCGAACGCCTGCGCAGCAGCCTGCGGGCACGATGATCCTGCAGCGCGAAACTCCGATTCCGCAGCCGTGCTGAACACAGGGAAAGCCCGGGTCAATCCATGCCTGCTGCGAATCGCTTGCGCATCTCTTCGGGTTGAAGCAGGCGCGCGGGAAACGTGTGCTCAGCCCCGCTGGCCCATCGCCCGCAGTTTTGTCACGCCTTCACTCCAGCCCACCTCGTGAGGCAGGCGGCCTGACTTTGCGGCAATCGCCGCCACAACCCCCGCCGCCTCGCCCATGGCCACGGAATTGCCGGTGACACGGTAGCTGGCGTGCGAGATGAAGTCGCCGCTGATGCAGCGCCCGGCCATCATCAGGCCGTCCACATCCTTGGCGATGAGGGCGCGCAGAGGGATGTCATAAGGCTTCATCTTGAAGTCGCCGTTGTTGATGGGCTTCGACTGGTTTGTCTCCTTCGAATCTGCATGGATGTCCACGCCAAAGGTCACCCGTGCCACGGCGTCGTCCTGTCGGGCGCCCTGGACCAGGTCCTCGCGGGTCATCGTGTAACGGCCATGGATGCGGCGGCCGTCGCGCACGCCGATCTGCTCCGCCGTGGCGGCGATCTGCAGGCCCTCCCAGGGGCCGCCGAGTTTGCGCAGCGCGCGCATGATGCGGAAGATCTCAGCCCGGCCGCGCAGGGTCGCCTCGCTGATCTTGGCCGCCTCCCAGGGCTTGATGCCATACTCATGGTTCAGCATGAGCATCACCAGGTCCTCACGCACCGGGAAGAGTGTCGGGTGTCCGTAGGAGGGCTCGATGCCGGCGCGGCGGATCTCAGCCTTGAAGGCCTCCATGCAGGCCAGATGCCCGTTGGGGCCCTGGAACTCGTCGGTGCCGTTGAAGGACATGAATGGAGCCAGCGCCTTGACATCACGCACCACGGCCAGGGCGTTGAGCGTCATTGGCTGGCAGGGGCATTCCTTCTCCTGGCCGATGTCCCAGCCGCAGCCCGCCTGCGCACCGAGGTCGCCATCACCCGAGGCATCGATGAAAACCGGCGCCCGCCAGGCCTGACGCCCCGCCTTGGATTCCGTGACGATCGTCCGCAGTCGTCCACCTTCGCGGAACGCCGCCGCCACGCGCGTGTGCAGCTGGCAGGCCACGCCGGTCTCCGTGCACATCTCCTCAAGCAGGACCTTCATCTCCTCCGGTTCATAAACAAAGCGGCCCGGGTTCGAACTGCGGCGTGCGTCACGTTCATCGAGGCGGCGCGTCAGCTCTCGGGTCAGGCCTGGCTTGTCGAAGTCAAAAATGTAGGTCAGCAGCCCCGCCGTCCACACGCCGCCCAGGCAGCCATGCACCTCAAAGAGCCGCACCTTCGCCCCGGCCCGTGCCGCTGTGATGGCCGCCGAAACACCCGCCGGGCCGGCGCCGCAGACGATGACGTCCGCATCCTCCCGCAGTTCCAGCTTCTGTGCGGGTTCTTCAAACTGTCCGCTGCTCTCCGCCGCGACGAGCCCCGGTGCGCCACCGTGACCGGCCGCGCCTCCGGCAAGGGCGGCATGCAGAAAACGACGACGGGAGATGGAGCTGGCGTTCATGAGGGAAGGTCTGGAGGAAGTCAGTCATGCAGGCAAGCCATGATCACTTTTGGACACCGGATTGAACCATCATCCGCCTCACAACACAGCACCGTCGGGTGAAGACCGCAGGAGCCAGTCAAGGGCCTGGGGAGTTCGGCACGCCAGCACGCGGGGTCGTGGCCGGCTTCATATTCGTGATGGTGAACTGCATGGCCGACCTGTGTCAGGTGTTCTGCGAGCCGGCGCACGGAGTCGAGCTGGCTGGTGTTTTGAATCAACGGCGTCGGGGCATGGACCGCGTGCTCCTGCACTTCCTCGCTGCCGACGCTGAGCCAGAAGCGACTCTGCGAATCTGGCAAATTTATTATCCGAAAACATGCTGGTTATTTCAGGCGCCACGTCCTAATGCTGGTGTGAGCCTTTGTCGGTCTTGCCGCAGGGCCTGGCCTCACGCGCCGCAGTTTGCGATTCCCTTAACCGCCACACGTTTTATGAAAAGCAAACGACCGAGCCTGTTCGTCACAGCCATGATCTGCGCCCAGTTCGGGCCTTGCGCCTGGCCGGTTGCGTTGTCCTGGGGCGCGGAGGCGATGATGAATCCCGCCACCTCCATCCCTGAGATTGCCGTTGTTAAAGACCGCTGTCTTGGTGAGGTCTTCCTTCGGTTTTCTCCAAGCGGGCGGGAACTGGCGTGCATCCCTCAGTTTGGTCCGGTGCATTTGTCTGACACGGTCAGCTACAAGAAAGTGCGGTCTTTCAAGGTGGGCATGAGGATGGTGGCCTACAGCCCGGATGGAACCAAGATGGCCACCGCCGAGGGCACGGACGGTGCGCGAGTCTGGGACACGACACTGCAAGGCAGACGGCTGCCGGAGGCGAAGTCCACCGAAGTATACATGCTGGAAACTCCGCTTCAGGTGCTTGAGGCACCCAGCCCGGACCGAACGAAGCGTGTTTTTTGGGCGGAGTTCTCTCCAGATGGAAGACACCTGCTCACAACCCAGGCTGATGGTCATGTGAAGGTCTGGGACACAAGTTCCTGGAAGGTGGAAGATGACCTCACCCTGACCCAGAGTGAAGTGCGTGTGGCTGCGTTTTCACCGGACAGCAAAACACTCGCCATCGGAGATGTGAAAGGTGAGGTGTACCTTTGGAACCTGGAGGCGAAAGCCTTGGTCAAAAGCGCTTTGACAGGCCGCGAGCAGTTCGGCCCTGTTTTGGGCCTGGCGTTCTCGCCGGATGGGAGGACCCTCGTCACCAGTCATTCATCGAAGGTGATGATCTGGAACACGGGCACATGGATTGCCCAGGTGGAAAACGGCTTTTCATGCGCGGCGATCTCCAAGGACGGCAAGATTCTGGCACTCGGCGGGCGCAGCATCAAGCTGCTCAACCTTGCATCGGGGAAGCCGATCCGGACGATTGAACTGCCCGAGATGGCGTTGCACGACTTCGGGCCAGGATTCGAGAAGCGGCCGAATTCGGACAAAAAAATCCCCGTGCAGATCTCGGCTCTGGCATTTTCTCCCGATGGCGGCACGCTTGCCGTTGGAAGCAAAGGGCCGTTGCGCCTGGTGAAGATGAACCCGCCATGAAAAGAGGGCCCTCGCAGGCTGGCTTCGAAGCGAGGCTTGACGTTGAACTGCGGCGCTGCCCGCCGGAAAAACCCCCATGCATAAGACTCTTCGCATCTTTCTGGGCGTCTTGACGTTCATGCTGGCCCTTGCCTGGTGTGTGGTTGTTTCCGTGGCGCCAGTTCGAGGTCCCACGCTCGAATTCACGTCGGAGAACTTGTTGAAGGTGATTTTGATGGTCGGACCGCCGGCCGTCGCATCTGTGGTCATTGTCTCGCTCGTCCGGGTTCGAGTCCGGCTTTTCCATGGGCTGGCGTTTCTCATGATCCCGGCCTTTTTCATCTCCTTGGAACAAGTGATTGAGAATCCCATCTTCGGTGCCCCGCTGGCGGGCTATCTCGTGTTGTGGTGCTGGTTGTATTATCGCGTTGCCTGGCGGAAAACGCCCTCTTAGCAAGCCCCCCGGCACGTGGCGAGAAGGGGCTTTGCCCGATGGGGTTGGCCAACCACACGCCCGCAAAAGACGTTTGATTCTGAAACCAGGATCCTGGCAGGGCGGGAGGTTTACTTTTTCCCCGCCTTGACCGGGCTGGATGCCCTGGGGTGACGAACCACGCGGATGTCGTTTTTCTGAGGGGCGCCCGGCGTGCTGCGCCCGGCGCGGATGAGCTTTTCAAAAGCGGATTGCATGGCCTTGACCCGTTCCGGATGCAGCGGGGCCAGGTTCATGGTTTCGGCGAGATCTTCGTCAAGGTTGTAGAGTTCGGGACTGGTGGAGGCGATGTATTTCCACGGTCCGTCGCGGAAGCTCGGTGTGCCGCCGCAGGCGGTGTTCACGGCATGGGTGCGGACCGGTCTGTCCTCACCCCTGAGCAGCGGCAGCAGGCTGAAGCTGTCCTCACCCGCGTTGTCCGGGAGCCGCACCTTCAAGACCTCCGCCAGGGTGGCCAGGGTGTCGGCTTGCAGCACGAGTTGTCCGCACACGCTGCCTGGCTTGACCACGCCCGGCCATTTGATGACAAAGGGCACCCGGTGCCCGCCTTCATAAACGGAGGTCTTGTAGTCGCGCAGCGGTCCGCTGGGGAAGTGGCCCTGCTTTTCAAGATCCTTCACGCCGATGTAGGCGGCGCAGCCGTTGTCACTGGTGAAAAGCACGAGGGTGTCCTTTTCAACACCCGCGTCCTTCAACGCGTCAAGGACCCGTCCAAGGGCGGCGTCCGTTTCCATCACCAGGTCGGCATAATCGCTGTTCAGCCCGCTTCGACCCCTCCATTCCTCATTGACCGCCAGCGGCGTGTGCGGCGAGGTGAGCGGCAGATAAAGCAAAAAAGGCTTCCCGGCCTGGGAACTTGCCCGGATGAACTTTTCCGCCCGTGAGGCCAGCGCGGGCAGAACGCCCTCCAGCCGCCAGTCCGGCAGCGCGGGACCTTGCAGGCTTGCCTGGTTCTTCATGAGCTTCGAAGCGGGCAGCAGCTCGCTCGGGATCCCGACGCTGCGGTCGCCGTCAATGAAGCAGTACGGCGGCCAGTTGGGCACGTCGGTGCCGAACGACTCGTCAAAGCCGCGTTCGGCGGGGCCGCCGGGGATGCGCTGGGAAAACACGGCCTTCCAGGTCTCGCGATGCGCGTCCGTCACCGCCGTCGAAACCTGCCCGCCACCTCCCGGCCTGCCGCCGAACCCGTTGAAGTACGCTTTTTGTTCGGCCGTGATCGGCCAGTCGCGTCCGAGATGCCACTTGCCGATGCAGGCCGTGGCATAGCCCTGCTGCTGCGCCAGTTTGCCAACCGTCAGGCGGTCCGGCGCGATCAGCGGCCTCCCCCAAACGCCGACGATGCCGGACTGCAGCGTCGTGCGCCAGTGGTAGCGTCCGGTCAGCAGCGTGTAGCGCGACGGCGAGCAGCAGCCCGAGCTGGAGTGACCGTCCGTGAAGCGCATGCCCTCGGAGGCGAGCCGGTTCATGTTTGGCGTCGGGATCCGGCCGCGCTCCGGATTGTTCGCCTGCATGTCGCCATAGCCGAGGTCATCCGCGAGGATGATCACAAAGTTTGGTTTCTTCACGCCCTCCTCCGCCAGGGCTGCGGAGACCAGGAAGAGAGGTGACAGGAGGAGCAGGAGAAGCGGCGGGTGTTTCATCAGGACTGATGAACGAACCCAGTCATGCGGAACTCACAGGCCGTCTGCTGGAACGATCATGGCCTCGTCCTTCGTCCCGGCATGCCACTTCCTGAAGGCGGTCATCAGGCGGTCGAGATGCGGTTTCGCGGCGGGATCTGTGGCGAGGTTGCGGAGCTGGCCGGGGTCGTTTTGCAGGTCGTAAAGCTCGATCAGCGGAGGATCTCCGCCGAGGGCGTGCGGGTCCATGGTTTGCAGCATGCGATAGGCGTCGGGAAAATCAGCCTTGCGACGGACGAGCTCGCCATAGACGCGGTTGATCCAGGGTTTCATGTCGCGCAGATCGGCGTTGATGACCTTTGGCTCGTCGAGGCGGCTGCGGAGGATGAGCTGATGCGTGGCGTCGAGCACGGCGCGCTCCTCCATGCCACGCTTTTGGTTCAGCGAGCGGCCTGAGACTTCGGCGAAGATAAATTCATGGCCTCGGGCATCGCTTTGGCATTCGATGAGCGGTTTGAGGCTCTTGCCGTGCAGGGGCGCGGTGTAGTCGATGTGCAGCACGTCGAGCAGCGTGGGGAGCAGGTCGAGCTCGCTGACCAAAGCTTCGCTCACGAGCGGTTTGGCCCCGGGCAGGCGGATGACGAGCGGGATGTGCAGGCCGAAGCGGTAGGGCGACATCTTGCCATGCGGATAGGCCGGGCCGTGGTCGCCCATGAAAATGACGAGGGTTTTCGGCTCCGCGCCGGAGTCGCGCAGGGCCGCGAGAACCTCGCCGACTGCCTGATCGGCCTTCTGCACGCCGTCCAGGTACTCCGCCCAGTCGCGGCGGATGACGGGCGTGTCCGGCAGATGCGGCGGGAGCACCACCTTGGCCGGATCGACGCCGATCGGCTGCTTTTCGCTGTTCACAAACGGACGGTGCGTCGTCGTGATGCTGTTGTGCATGAAGAACCATGGTTTGCCCGCGGCACGCTTGATGATGCCGGTGAGCGCCTGTTTGACGGGCATTTTCGGGATGAAGTCGTGATACGGAAAGCGTTCATTCGGCGAGACGTGCAGCTTGCCGCTCAGCGCTGCATGGTAACCGGCTTTGACAAGCACCTCGACCAAGGTTGGCGCGGTGCTGCGGATGCGGGTGTGCAGGTAGGGCGGCGAGTTTTTCTCAGCCTCCGTGAGTTTCCCGGCGCGTTTGAAGAAGTTGTTCGTGTTGTTGAGCAGGCCGTTCACATGGCCGTGCAGCCCGGTCATGATGCAGGCCTTCGACGCTGAGCAGACCGGGTAGGCGACGTAGGCCCGTCGAAACAACGCCCCGCTCGCCGCCAGCGCGTCCATGTGCGGTGTCCGGATGTCCGTGCGCCCCAGGGCGCTCATGTGCGCACCCTGATCCTCGGTGAGGATGAACAGGATGTTCGGCTTTGCCGAACTCTCATCCGAATGGGCGGCGGAGGAAAGGAGGAGCGCTGATGAGAGGAGCAGGAGAAGCGGCAGGCGTTTCATGATCAATGGTTGGGAGGAGGGGGGCTGCAGAAACTCCAGGCACAGGAGTTCGGGAAAATCTTACCACCCCTGATCTTTCCGCCAGGCCGAGTTCACGCCGGCATCGTCGTGCCGGGGATGGCGACGGGATACCAGCCGTCGGCGTCGGGCTTGACGGGCGGCTCGGTGTTCCAGGTGAGGTTTTCGGGGACGAGCGATTCAGTCGAGTTGAAGGCCTGGTCCCAGGTGATGACCTGGCCGGTGTAGGTGGCCATGCGGCCCATGACACCCATCATGCTGCTGTAGGCGGCGTATTCGGCATCATTGCGCACCTTGCCGGTGCGGATGTTCTCAAAGAAGGCGTCGTGCTCGAGCTGGTAGGCGTCGGCCTTGTTGCGGGTGCGTTTGCCGCCGGGAGGCTGGCCATTGATGAGGAAACGGCCGTTGGCGGCGAGGCTGGCGATGCCCCGGGTGCCGTGGAAGTGCTCGCTGACATCCTTCTGGCACCTGCCGCCGATCTGGCAGCACTGGCTGAGGATGCGCATGCCGTTGTCGTATTCGAACTCGACGGTGTGGTGGTCGAAGATGGTGCCGTTTTCCTTCGCGCGGCGCACCTGGCGGCCGCCCTGGCCGGTGGCGCGCAGGGGCATTTTGCCCTGCATGACCCAGTTGGCGACGTCGAGGTTGTGGCAGTGCTGCTCAAGGATGTGGTCGCCGCTCATCCAGGTGAAGAAGTACCAGTTGCGGATCTGGTAGTGCATCTCGCTCTCTCCGGGCTCACGCGGCAGGCCGGGCCGTGAGGTTCCGTTCCAATAGACGCGGCCAAACACGAGGTCGCCGATCTCACCCGCATGCAGCCGCTGGATCATGTCGATGTAGGCGGGATCGTAGCGGCGCTGGAAACCGACGCAGACATTGAGGTTCTTTCTCTTCGCCTCCTCGGCGGCGGCGAGCACGCGCCGGATGCCGACGGCGTCAACGGCAACCGGCTTCTCCATGAAGACATGCTTTCCGGCCTTCACCGCCTGCTCGAACAAGAACGGACGCGGGCCCGGAGGCGTGCCGATCAGCACCACGTCGGCGAGCTGCATGACCTTGGCCCAGTCTTCGAACTGCGTGAAGACCTGGTCCGGCGGCACCTTGACCTGCCCTTCGTGCTTTGCCTTCAGGATGTCGAGCGCGGCCTGGGCCTTGCCCTCGAGCGGGTCGAGCACGGCGACGAGCTGGATCGTGGAGCCAGCGTTGAGCGCCTGGTTGCAGGCCCCGGTGCCGCGCCCGCCGCAGCCGATCAAGGCGATCTTGATGTCGCTGCCGCCATTGGACGCAAAGGCATGCGTGGCGGCGGAAAGCGCGAGCCCGGAGGTGCTGGCGAGGAAGGATCGGCGCGTCGGGCGGGTCATGGTGGCGGGTGCGTGGGTTGGGTTTGGCAGAAAGCTTGGGGGTAGAAACATTTGAGGATCGGAGGGTTCTGGAAATGTTTTTGCCCCCAATGTTTCCACCGTTAAAAATGCAGCAGCTCGCCCACGGGCAGCGGCTTCTGCTGGCGGATGGATTCCTCGGCGACGAGGCACAGGCCGGCGCTCCAGAGGCCGTCAAGGCCGGTGGTGGCGGGTTTTTTGCCGCTGCGCACCATGTCGACGCACTGGGCGATCTCCTCGCGCAGTTCGAAGACCTCGCCGCTTTGCTTGGTGAGTGTCAGGTCCTCCAGCTTCTCACCGTCGAAGACCTTGAGGAAAGCCGTGGGCTCCAGCGTGCGGTCAAGCGCTCCGCTCCAGCCGGCCCAGAGCGCCCCCTTGGTGCCGCTGACCTTCACGGTCTGATGATGCTCAAAGGCGGCCAGGGTCTGGGAGACGACGGCGTAGCTGCCGTTCGCGTATTTGAACATGGCGCTGAAGTTGTCGTAAAGCGTCGGGCGCTGAGGGTCGCGCGAGTTGCCGTAGGCATAGAGCTCCACGGGATCGCCGCTGCCCTCGAGATACCAGCGGGCGAGGTCAAAGAAGTGAATCGGCTCCTCAAGAACCCAGGAGCCGACGCGGTTCTGGTCGTAGCGCCATCCGCTCGCCCCGGTGCGGTAGGGTTTGCGCAGCAGCTCGACGAGCACGTACTGCGGCTCGCCGATGGTGCCTGAGGCGATGATCTCCTTGATGCGGCCCCATTGCGAGGAAAGGCGCAGCTCATGGCCGACGGCAAGGTGCACGCCGTGATCGCGGGCTCCGGCCACGATGGCCTTGCAGTCTTCAAGCGTGATGGCCATCGGTTTCTCCAGCAGGACGTGTCTGCCTTTCTGCATCGCCGCGAGGGCGATCTCGCGATGCGTGTGGCTCGGCGTGGCGATGTCGATGATGTCGAAGTCGGCCTGTGCGATCATTTCGAGGCTGTCACCGAAGATCTGCGCCTCAGGATACAACTTGCGTGCCTCTTCACGCGAGGCCTCGGAAGGCGCGCTGATGGCGACAAGGCGTGCGTCCGGGTTTCCGGCGATGGATTGGGCATGAAATCTGCCCCAGGCGCCGAATCCGGCGAGAGCGAAGCGAACAGGTGTCATTGGGTGGGAAAATGAGGGGTAGAAAGAGGGTGCGGCTTGGGAGCCGAGGTCTTGAAGACAGTTTAACGGAGAGAAGATGAAGGATTGAATTCTGGTTCGGAAAATTTTTCCACCCTCAATCTTTCTGCCCACTCATCTCCGCTCCGCCGTCGTCAGCGGTGTCACCGGATCCGCCACGCGGCGGTTTTGCAGCTCGTTGATGCGGCAGGTCGGCAGTCTAGGAAGCACATGCTTCGCGAAGAGGTCGCATTCATCCAGATGCGGGTAGCCGCTGAGGACAAAGGCGCGCATGCCCATGTCCATGTAGCGGTTGAGCTTGGCGAGCACCTGGTCGGGGTCGCCGACGATGGCGCTGGCGCAGCCGCTGCGGGCGAGGCCGATGCCGCTCCAGAGATGATCTTCAATGTAGAGATCCTTGCTCTGGGCGCGGAGTTCATCCTGGCGGAGCACTCCGAGGCTCTTGCTGTCCTGGGAGCGCGCCTTGATCTCCGCGCCTTTGGCGGCGTCGAGCCTGGAAATGAGACGGTCGGCGGCGGCCCGTGCCTCGGTCTCGGTCTCCCGCACGATGACATGGCTGCGGAAGCCGAAGTCGATTTTGCGCCCATGAGCGGCGGCCTTCTCCGACATCACACGCATCGTTTCAGCGATGCGATCCTCCGTTTCCGGCCACATGAGGAAGACGTCGCAATGCTTCGCGCACAAGTCCTGAGCCGCGGGCGAGATGCCTCCGAAATACATGAGCGGGCCGCCGTTCTGCTGATATGGTTTCGCCGGTTCGGTGGTGGGCAGGCTGATGTCGTAAAACCGACCCTTGAACTCATAGGCGCCGTCCGTTCGCCACAGGCCCTGGAGGATCTGGATGATTTCGCTGGCACGGTCATAGCGCGTTTGATTGTCCTCCCTGATGCCGGGCATGTCGGAGGAGATGATGTTGATGGTGAGGCGACCCTTGAGGATGTGATCAAGCGTCGCCAGCGCACGCGCCAGCATCGGCGGCCAGACCTCGCCCATGCGCAGGGCGACGAGCAGGTTGATCTGCTTCGTCTGCGGCGCCATGGCGGAGGCAAAGGCCAGCGCGTCCTGCCCGGCGATCCAGCCGGAGGGCAGCAGGATGTTTTGATAACCCAGCGCGTCCGCCCGGCGCACAATGTCGCCGCAATGCTCATAGCTCGACCGCAGCGAGCCGTCGGGCACGCCGAGGAACTCGTAGTCGTCGGAGCAGAGCGCGGAAAACCAGGCGACTTCACACTGGCGGTCTTCGGTGCGGATGGGGATCGGAGCGGACATGTCGGGGGAGGGTGGACAGGCGTTAAAAACTCGACTTGTCTTATATATTGCAGTAATGGAATATGTGGCAATGCTTTTGTGCGACTGCCTGCCGCAACGCCTGAAGCCAACGTTGAATTCGCTGCATGAAACCTTCACCCAGCCAGCACGTCGTCATCCTTGGCGGCGGCTGCAGCGGCACGCTGGCCGGTCAGTTGCAGATGCCTGCGTCGAGCATCAAACCTGTGGAAGGTGTGGGCCGCCGTGTTGCGCGTCCGCATGAACGGCAGCCGGCAGCTCAAGGGGGGCTGGTTTTGAACGCCAGCAAGTCTCAGCTCCGAAGTTCAGCCCATGATGATGGAATTCATGATTTGACGATGAAGAAAAGATCCGGGGTGACTTTTTCCCAACTCCTTGGACTCTCCTGGAGCTCAACCTGATTTTCCCTCCAGGACTGCAATTTTAAATCTCATGCGCAATTCCGAAGACCAGCGTCATCTCCTTGCCCAGGCCGTGCTGCATGTCCGCAGCCAGCGCGCCACTTCACGCCGCACGCTGGCGGACGTGATGCGGCTTTCCCCCACCACCGCCGGCCAGTATGTGGATCATCTGATGGCCGAGGGTTTGCTGCATGAGCAGGGTCTGGAAAAGGGGCCGATGGGACGTCCGAAACGGGTGCTGCACACCCGTGCCGCCGCGGGTTGGTTTGTCGGAATTGAGTTCAATGCCGAGCGCATCCAGGGGGTTCGCATTGATTTCTCCGGCACGAAAACGGACGGGCGCATCATCAGCCTGCCCGAGTCCGTCACGCCGAAGGCCGTCATCACTGAAATCAGCCGGATGATCAGTTCGCTGGCCCAGGGGGCCGTGGGACCGCTGCTGGGCGTGGGTGTCGGCGTTCCCGGCATCGTCGATCCTGTCGCCGGCATTGCTCGTGACTACGCCTTCATCCAGGGCTGGAAGGAGGTGCCGCTGGCGCGTCTGCTCCAGGCCAGATACGGCGTCACCGTCACGCTCGACAACAACCTGCGTGCGATTGCCTTTGCCGAGCGCTGGTTTGGCGCTGCGGGGGAACTGACCGACTATGTCATCCTCGGGCCGCGCAGCGGTTTTGGCATCTCCATCGTCATCGGCGGCCGCATCCTCACCGGCGTGGAGCATGCCGCCGGTGAAATCGGCCGCTGGCCCTGGAGTGAGGGCGAGGACTTGCATGACGCCCTTTCCTCCCCCGCCGTCTGGCGGCGTCTCACCGGCAAAACCCGGCGCGCAGGCCTGCCTGCGGATCTGCACGGCGCTCTCGCCGCTCTCGCCGGGCAGCGTGACGAAACGCGTGCCGCCATCATCACCGACTACGCCCGCGTGCTCGGCAGCCTGCATCTGCTGCTCGACACGCACAGCTACTTCCTGCACGGGCCGCTCACGGCCCTGGGGGATGAGTTTTGCGCGGACATCATGGAATGCACCGGGGCCGTCGTGCCATCGCTCAAGGACAAGCCCCCGCGCCTGCTTCGTTCGCAGCTTGGGGATGACGCCGGTGCGCTCGGCGCCGCAAGCCTGGCGATGGAGGCCTGGGCGCCCTGAACCTGCTTACTCCGGCAGGTCTTCACCATGCGTCTCCGGCAGCAGCGCGAGGAAGGCGAGGCCTAACAAAAAGAAGCCGCCGAGGCAGGTGACCGCCAGGCGCAGGTCCATCGTCGACTTCATCCAGGCGGAGAGCCAGATCAGCACGGGGGCGGCCAGCAGTCGGCCGGTGTTGAAGCAGAAGCCGGAGCCTGTGGCGCGCAGATGCGTGGGGAAGAGGGCGGGGAAATAGGCGGCGTAGCCGGCATGGATGCCCTGGGCGAAGAAGCCGAACAGGGGCAGCAGCACCAGCAGGAGCGCGTAGCTGTTCACCTGCGATGGCAGCCAGCAGACGACCGGCGTCATGACAAGCGCGGCGAGGTGCATGACGACGAAAGTCTTCCGGCAGCCCCAGCGTGCGGCCAGCGGTCCAAAGGCGATCATGCCCGCGCCTGCGCCGGCGGTCTGGATGAAGCCGAAGGCGATCTTCGACTTGCTTGCCCAGTCGGGATCCTTGGCGCGCTTCAGGAAGTCGGCGGCGATGTCCTGGCCGGCGACCACGACGCCCCAGAAGGTCGCCAGGCCCACCATGGCCAGCATGGCGCCGAACACGGCCCTTGAGCGCCAGCGCGGATCACCGAGCAGCTCGTTGAAGCTGCCCATGCGCCGGCCCTTGGTTTCACGTGCCGCCTTCCAGGACTCGGGTTCCTTGATGCTCAGCCGCACCCACAGAACCAGCAGCGCGGGCAGCACGCCCATCAGGTAGGCGGTGCGCCATTCGGACCCCACCCACAGCCCCGCAGCCGCCGCCAGCCAGAGGCCGGCCACGCTGGTGGCGTGGAAGATGCCGCCCGCGCGTTCACGGGCTTCCTTGGGAAACACCTCCGCCACCAGGGCCGCGCCCACGGCCCATTCACCGCCCACGCCCATGGCGACGAGGAAACGCAGCGCGCCGACCTGCCAAATTTGATCCGCAAAAGCCGTGATGCCGGAAAACACGGAGTAAAACAGGATGGTCAGCGCCATCACCGGATTGCGCCCCCACTTGTCCGCGAGCGAGCTGAACAGCAGACCGCCAAAGGTGCCGCCGACGAGGAAGATGCCGAGGAAGCGTTCGCCCCAGAGCTTCACCAGCGGATCGTCCGCCTTCACGTGCAGCAGATCCGGCAGCATGTCGGCGCGGGTCAGGTTGTAGATCTGGCCCTCGAAGGCATCAAAGACCCAGCCGAGCGAGGCGACGGTCAGCACGAGCCACTGGTAGCGCGTGACGGAGGAGTACCATTTCGGGGAGGACGGCGGCATGTGAGAGGGATGTCACAAGATCGTGCGATCAAATGCCATATATTACAATATTGGAACAAATGAGCGAAAAGGCAGGAAACGCGATCCTCTCCAAGCTCTGGGCGGCGGGGATGGCATTTAGCCCTGGGAACATGAGATGCAGGCATGAATATCTGGCATGCCTTGCGAGGCATCGAAGCGCATTCGCCAGGATCGGAATGTAGTTCGCGTGATGCCCAGGACGGCTGCCATTCCAATCCAGTGAGCACCCACGATGGGTGAGGCTGGCGAGGTCGTGCTTGAGGAAGTTCTGAGCCAAACGGGCGGGAAGATTCCTCAGACACGCTTTTGAAACAGCGCATAGCGCTTATTCCGCTGCACATAAGCCTGCTCCGTTTGCTGGCTGTAATGAAGTGCTCGCATGCTGCCGATGAGGAGCTGTTCCAGGCTTGGTTCGCTGTGCTGAATATTCATGCAAGATCTTTACCCGCTCGTGATTGCTAAAGCCGGAAATTTTGTTGCCTTGCCCGCCAATGAGCCGCTAAAACAACACCATGAGTTTAGACCTCCGTCGCAAAGCAGCATTGTTGTCGGAGATTCAGGGGCTGGCCAAACAACAAGATTGTTGATAATTCAACTGTTAGGCGGAAACTATGAATCGACAAAACAGCATCGCAGAGACGGCCAAAGCAATCTATTCTGGCATTGGCAAGATTATAGTCACCTTCCAGCAAATCGAAATGTGGCTATCTCAGGTGTTGACCGGGATGCTGCTTTTGAAGGATAAAACAGACCAGCATCTTGTTTCGGCAGCGATGAGCTATAGGCAAAAAGTCGACCTGATGGTCGAACTCTATAACAAGCGGAAGCCCAAATTTGGAGGCGCCGCTAGCTTGGCCACCATTAGGAAAGCATTGTGCACGGCAGAAGAATTTAGGAATCGAATTGTGCATTCCTTTTTGAGCTATCGAATGCGAGGAGACAGATCGATGGGTTCGTATCAAGTCTTCTTTGCGTGGCAAGAATGGACTTAGTGGGATCTCGAAAAATGCAGACGCAATCGACTTTGAAGGATGTGATAAGGCATTAATGAAAATTCGTGAGTGGATGCTTGCGAGCGAAGAAGATTTGGCTGCCGCGATAGCGACACTCGAAAATGCAGAAAAGGAAATTGAGGGAAACGTCTAACATAGTAGCCTGTCCCCCTGAAGCTGGAACGGCTTGAATGAGATGAAAACGGGTGGGGGATGAATCCGGCATGGTGACAGCACACGAGTTCCACCCGTTTTCCGGGTGAGCTTGATGCGCTGTTCAAGTGCCGGATGGCTCCCATTTCTCGGCGCCCCAACCCGTTTGCCTTCGGCTGTTTTCACTTTGCCACGAGTCTTCACGCCGCCGGTTTTTCCGAGCCGGAGGCTCGAAAGAGATTAGCCTGGAGTGAAACTCCAGGACCCCATGCCCACCCACGTTTCCTTTCACCGCGTCCTGAAAGAACGCGAGAAGCCCTCGCCAACCTTGTGCGGACGCCATGCCACAGCCGCGCCCTTCTCGCGCCCGTCCAGGGCGCGCTCCTGATTTCGGTGATCGTCCTGCCTCTTGGATCCGGTGGTTCTTGGTCGCCAAGCCTCGCTTCACCACCGGCTTCGATCTTTCGAGCCTCTGGCTCGTCTTGATGCATCTGGCAACATGACCGAGCACCGAATCAATCCATTGTCCTGGTGGAGGGAAGGGGCCTGCGATGCAGACCGGGTCAGTCCAGGATCTCGTGGAGGCGGCGGGAGGTTTCGCTCCAGGCGGCGTCGGTCATGGCGGGGGTGGCGTCGGCCAGGAGGGGGAGGCCTTCTTCGGGCAGGTTGATCCAGGAACGGCAGCCGCCGTAGCTCTTCGAGTAGGGGAAGGTCGAGCGGCTTGGCAGCTTCCAGGCGCGAACGAGGGCGATGTGCAGGCAGCTTTCGTCATCATAGACGAAGCGATCCTTGACGGTCTCCTCATTCCAAATGTGCAGGGGGGCGAGGGCTTCGACCTTGGCCCAGTCGGTCACTTTCCAGACCTGTTCGAGGGTCGCGAAGCCGTCGATGTCCACACTGGTGCGCTCCTCCTCCGGCGGGAAGGCGCGCTGGGCGTTTTCGGGCACCCAGCGGAGTTTTTCGCCCTGGGTGTGGAACCAGGTGGGGAAGAGGAAAAAGGCCTTGTGCTTCCATTCGAAGCCGCCGCGCCCCTCATGGATGCCGCCCTTGCGCAGGATCATGGTCTGGACGCCCTGAACGAGCGAGTCGCAGACGTAGGACCATTCCTTGAAACCGATGGCGGAGGCGGGGGGCGTGAGGGGCATGCGTTGGGGAATTACGCATGCACAGGGGTCGTGCAAGGGGCTGATCCTGCGCAATGGCCCTCAATATCTGGGCACGGCCGGGTCGATGAGCTGCGACCAGGCTTCGATGCCGCCGTGCATGGACTGGGCCTCGGTGAAGCCCTGCTGGCGCAGCCAGGAGGCGGCGCGCAGGCTTCGCATGCCGTGGTGGCAGTAGATGATGAGGTGCTGGGCGGTGTCCTGGAATCGTCGGGGGGCGAGCTCACCGAACTGGGAGAGCGGCACGAGCTCGGCGCCCTCGAGATGGCAGAGCTGCCATTCATCGTCCTCACGACAGTCGATGAGACGCGGTTTGCCGTCGGGCAGCTGCATCAGGCGGCTGACGTCGTCGACGCTGATCTCCAGGGGCCTCTCGTTCATGGAATGAGGCGGTCGAGGGATCAGGGACGGACGGTGACCGGGGTGCCGACGGCCACGTTGTTGAAGAAGATGGCGGCCATGTGGCCGGGCATGCGGACGCAGCCGTGGCTGGCGGGGTAGCCGGGCAGGAAGCCCTCGTGCATGCCGGTGCCGCCGGTGAAGCGCATGAAGTGATGCATCTTGGAACCTTCGAAGCGGGTGCCGGCAGGGGGCTTGTCCTTGGTGATGTCGATGTTGGCGACGACGACCTGGCCGGTGGCGTCCACGAAGTCGCCGTAGAGGTTGGATTTATGCCACTGGTCCTTCTGGATGACCTTGAAGCTGCCGGTGGGGGTGGGGTGCTTTTCGTCGCCGGTGGACAGGGCGGACACGCCGGCGATGGCGCCGCCTTTGTAGAAGTAGGCCTTCTGGTCGCTGATGTCGATGATCACGCTGGGGGCGCCCGCCATGCCGTCGCCGTCCCAGTAGGAGTCCTGGTCCTGGTTGTAGAGGGCGGAGTGGGGGACCGTGGCGGGGTCGAAGGCCTCCAGGTACTGGGTCTGGCCGCGGGAGCCGCCGCCGCTCACGCAGGAACTGAGCAGTGCGGCGAGGGCGAGGCAGAGGAGGCGGGGGGGCAGGTCACGCATGGGCATCTCGGTCAACGTATCGTAACGTGTGGGGGAGGAAAAACGGCGCGGAGATTGCCGCACGGACCGGGTGCTGTCCAATGCTTCCTGACCGTGCGCCGGGCGGGGGGAAGGCTGGTTTCAAAGCTGGTTGGGCCGGGGATGCGTGAAAAGACAGCGGGCGTTTCTTGAAATGAGGTGAGGATGGATCATACTCGCCCGAACAGCATTTTTCACCCCTCCTGCCACGCCATGCTCTCCTTTTTGAAAATCCGCAACCTCGCCCTCGTGGAAGACGTGACCTGGGAGCTGGGGGCCGGGCTGGTGGGGGTGACGGGCGAGACCGGGGCGGGCAAGTCGATCATCGTCGGGGCGCTGAAGCTGATCCTGGGGGAGCGGGCGGACCGGAGCCTGATCCGCACCGGGCAGGACACCTGCACGGTGGAGGCGTGCTTTCACCTGCGGAACACCCGGGCGGTGGACGCGGTGCTGGAGGAGGCCGGGCTGGAGCCCTGCCAGGAGGGCGAGCTTCTGATCAAGCGTGCGATCAGCGTCGGCGGCGCGAACAAACAGTTCGTCAACTGTTCGCCGGTCACGATCCAGGTGCTGAAGTCCCTGGGGGAGCTGCTGGTGGACCTGCACGGGCCGCATGACCACCAGTCCTTGAACTCGCAGGAGCGTCAGCTGGAGATGCTGGACCAGTTTTCCGGCTCCGAGGAGGGGCTGGCGGCCTACCAGGAGATGTGGAAGGGCTGGCGGGCGGCCGTGGCGGAGCTGGCGGAGCTGGAGAACAGCGAGCGTGCCGGGTCCCAGCAGCTCGACATGCTGAAGTTCCAGGTCAACGAAATCGCGGGTGCCGGATTGAAGCCGGGAGAGGAGGAGGAGATCGGCGCCCGGCATCGGATCGCGGCGAACGGCGCGCGGTTGGCGGAGCTTTGCGGCGCCATCACCGGGCGGCTGGCCGGGGAGGAGGGGGGCGTGCTGGATGCGCTGCGCGAGATTGGGCGCAGCATTCACGAGCTGGAGAAGATCGACCCCGGCACGGCGAAGATGTTTGAGGGTTTTCAGTCGGCGTTGATCGAGCTCACGGATTTGGAGAGCAGCGTCCAGGAGTATGCCGAGGATCTGGAGACGGATCCGGCCGAGCTGGCGCGACTGGACCAGCGGGTCACGACGATCCAGGCGCTGAAGCGCAAGTATGGGCCGAGCGTGAAGGCGATCCTGGATTTCCAGGCCGAGGCCGAGGCAAGGCTGGCGAAGATCGAGAACCGGGGCGAGGAGCTGGAACGGCTGGGGCAGCTCGTGAAGGAGCGCAGGGCGCAGGTGGACAAGCTGGCCCGGCTGCTGTCCGACAAGCGGTCGAAGGCGGCGCCGAAGCTGGCCAGGGAGGTGGCGGCGCATCTGGCGGACCTGGGGTTCAAGCGCAGCGTGTTTGAGGTCCGGCTGAACCGTCTTGAGGAGCCGGGGCGGAACGGGCTGGAGGAGGTGGACTTCCAGTTTGCCCCCAATCCGGGTGAGCCGCTGAAGCCGCTGCGGCTGACGGCCAGCTCCGGGGAGATGTCGCGGGTGCTGCTGGCGGTGAAGAGCGCGCTGGCGAAGCAGGACATCGTGCCGCTGATGGTGTTTGACGAAATCGACGCGAACGTCGGCGGCAACATCGCGGAGGCGGTGGGGCGCAAGATGGCCTCGCTGGGCGGCACGCATCAGGTCATTGCCATCACGCATTTTCCCCAGGTGGCCTCGCTGGCCCGCACGCAGTTTGTGGTGACCAAGGACATCGAGGACAACCGCACCCGGTCAACGATTCGTGAAATCGCCGGGGACGAGCGGGTGGAGGAGCTGGCCCGGATGCTGGGCGGCAGGCTGGAGTCGGCCCGGGAGCATGCCCGGGCGCTGCTGGCGGCTGGACAGGGGGGCGTCTAAGCGCTTGATTTCCCGTCGCTTGACCCGACTATAAACGCCCCCTGAACCCCACCTGCACCTTCGCTGCTGATGAAATTCGCCATTTTCGGAGACATTCATGCCAATCTGGAAGCCCTCCAGACGGTGCTCTGGGATGCGCATGAGCAGGGCTGCGGGAACTATGTTTGTCTTGGGGACATCGTGGGTTATGCCGCGAATCCGGCGGAGTGCCTGGAGACCGTGCGTCAGATGGGCTGCCCGGTTGTCCGAGGCAATCATGACGAGGGGGCGGCCAGTGAATCGAACCTGGAGGAGCTGAACCCGCTCGCCCAGGCGGCGCTGCTCTGGACGCGCGCCCAGCTGAGCGAGGATCAGCGCCAGTGGCTGCGTGATCTGAAACTGGTGCGTCAGGTGCGTGATTTCACCATTGTCCATGCCACGCTCGACTCCCCGGGGAGCTGGGGTTATGTGACCAACCGCTTCGACGCGATGGCCAGCTTCAGCTACCAGTTCACCCAGGTTTGCTTTTACGGTCATACCCATGTCCCGCGCATCTTTGAGAAGGATGACTCCGTCCGGGCCGCCCGAGGCACGGACGTTCAGCTCCAGCGCGGCGTGAAGTATTTCGTCAATGTGGGTTCGGTGGGTCAGCCGCGAGACGGTGACTGGCGCGCCGCCTATGCCATCTATGATGTGCAGGCGCAGACCATCTCCATCCGCAGGCTGGAGTACGACATCCAGACGGCGCAGGAAAAGATCCGCGCCGCCGGGCTGCCCGGGCTTCTGGCCGACCGTCTCGCTCTTGGCAAATAACACCTTCATGAGATCATCCGGGTTGCCAGACCTCGCGGATTTTCAGTCGGCTCTCATCATCAAGCCGAGTTCGCTGGGGGACATCGTGCACACCCTGCCGGCGGTTCATGCGATCAAGCAGGCCTGGCCCTACCTGAGGATCCGCTGGCTGGCGAACACCGAGTGGACGCCGCTGCTTCATGGGGCGTCGTTTGTGGATAGTGTGATCCCCTTTCCCCGCAAAAGCTTCCGGGGACCGCTGGCCATGATCCAGGCAGCCCGCTGGGCGCTTGGCGAGCTGTCCACGACCTTCAAACCGGAGATCGTCCTGGATTTCCAAGGCTTGTTCCGCAGCGCCTTGCTGGCCCGGGCCAGTGGTTCGAGGCCGATCATCGGCCTGTCCGACTCGCGGGAAGGGGCGCGGCTTCTGCATGACCGCATCGTGCCGGTGGACGCCTCGGCCCATGCGGTGGATCGCTACCTGGCCATGCCGAGGGCCTTTGGTATCCCTGTGGATGCGGAGCATCTTCAGTTTCCCATGGCTGCTGGCAGCCTGCCTGTGGACTGGCCGCGACGGGATGACTTGATTGTCGTGCATCCCTGGTCACGCGGCGAGGGCAAGTCGCTGTCTCCTGAGGCCCTGCAAGCCCTGTGTGACGCCCTTGCCCCGCAGCCTGTGGTCCTGGTCGGCATGACCGAGGACACGTCACGCCCCAAGGGGGGGCACATCCTTGACTTCAGCCATCGCACGAAACTGACGGAACTGCTGGCCTGCCTGCGTGCCGCCCGCTGGGTCATCAGCGTGGACAGCGGCCCCATGCACATGGCGGCGGCCGTCAATGACCGGACCCTGGGCATCCATACCTGGAGCGATCCGCGCAAGGTGGGTCCCTACAATCCCAAGGCCTGGGTTTGGAAGGCGGGTCGCATTGCGCATCACGGGGAGTTTTCCGACCTGGAGGCGCGGGCGGAGGGCGAAGTCACGCCCCGGACCGCCCGGAAAATAGGCGAGTGGGTTTTGCAGGCTTGATCGGGTTCTGGCAGGCGGCTGCAAAAACGCGGCTTTCGTTTTGCATTCCTGGATGAGGTCATGGCAACACGGTCATTCATCGCAGCACCCTCTTCACGCCCTCCGCAGGCTTCCACCAACGTGCCTCGCCAGCCTGTTAAACGCCTGAGTTTGTGCTTTGCCCGCTATCCCGGCATGGTACAGTCGATTCTTTCCCTTCGAAAAAAGGTGAAAATCAACCCTCTGACCGTCTGCCGTGGAGCTTTGCCTGAAAGCGACCTAGGGCGGCAGCATGCCCGGATTTTTTGACGAATGATTGTTCTTGGACTGAACGCCTACCACGGTGACTCGGCCGCCGCCCTGGTCGTGGATGGAAAGCTGGTCGCTGCGGCTGAGGAGGAACGTTTCCGGCGCATCAAGCACTGGTCCGGCATGCCCACGGAGTCCATCCGCTGGTGCCTGCAGGACGCCGGGCTGAAGCTGGGCGATGTCGACCACATCGCCATCAACCGGAACCCGAAGGTCAACAACCTGCGGCGGGCGTTGTATGTGCTGCGCAAGCGGCCGAGCCTGGGACTGATCCTGAAGCGTCTTGGCAACATCCGTCGCGCGGCCCGTTTTGAAGACCAGCTTCAGGCTGGATTTCCAGATCAGTCTCTGAAAGCGCAGGTGCATCGGGTGGAGCACCACCTGGCGCATCTGGCCTCCGCCTACCTGGTGTCTGGATTCGATGAGGCGGTTTGCCTTTCCGTGGATGGCTTTGGCGACTTTGCCAGCAGCGCCTGGGGCATGGGGAAAGGGGATCGCATCGACATCACCGGGCGTGTGTTCTTTCCGCATTCGCTGGGCATCTTCTACACGGTCATCACCCAGTTTCTTGGCTTCCCGCATTATGGCGACGAGTACAAGGTGATGGGCCTGGCTCCTTATGGCGAGCCGAAGTTTCTGCCGCAGATGCGCCGGATGGTGCAGGTGCAGGCCGATGGCAGCTACCGGCTTGACCTGAAGTATTTTCGTCATCACAGCGACGACGTGCATTACACCTGGGACGACTGCTGTCCGGAGGTGGGCACGCTTTACCGGAAGGAGGCCCTGGAGGAGCTGCTGGGCCCCGAGCGTGCCCGGGGCGAGGCGCTGGAACAGAAGCACCGTGACATCGCGCGCAGCGCCCAGGCCATGTATGAGGAGGCTTTGTTTGCCCTGCTGAACGCGCTGCACCGTCGTCATGGCTGCGACAACCTCGCGCTGTCCGGCGGCTGCGGCATGAACTCCGTGGCGAACGGCAAGGTGTATCTGAACACGCCCTTCAAGCAGATGTATCTTCCGGCTTCGGCTGGCGATGCCGGTGGCGCGATCGGCTCCGCGTTTGTCGTGGCGCGTCAGGTGGAGTCCGGGCCGCGTTTTGTCATGGATCATGCCTATGTCGGCCCACGGTCCACGGAGGCGGAGCTCGAGTCGCTGCTAACGGCACGTGCGGCCGATCTTCGGGCGGAGGGCTGCACGGTGACGAAGATGGAGGATGAAGGGGAGCTTTGCCGGGCCACGGCCGAGGCGATCACGGAAGGCCGGGTCATCGGCTGGTTTCAGGGACGCATGGAATGGGGGCCGAGGGCGCTCGGCAACCGCAGCATCCTGGGCGATCCGCGCCGGGCGGACATGAAGGACATCCTGAACCTGAAGATCAAGCGCCGCGAATCCTTCCGTCCGTTTGCACCGAGCATCCTGCGGGAGTGCGTGAGCGAGTGGTTTGAGCAGGACGATGACGTGCCCTTCATGATGGAAGTGTTCCAGGTGCGGCCGGAAAAGCGCGCCATCGTGCCGGCCACGACGCATGTGGACGGCTCGGGGCGGCTGCAGACGGTGCATCGTGAAACCAATCCACGGTATCACCGTCTGATCAGCGCCTACCGGGAGATGACGGGCGTGCCGATGCTGCTGAACACCAGCTTCAACGAGAACGAACCGGTCGTCTGCCGTCCGCAGGAGGCGCTGGACTGCTTCCTGCGCACGAAAATGGACGTGCTGGTGATCAACGATTTCATGATCCGCCGCTAGATCCGCAGATTTCGCAGATGGCACAGATGAGTGATATTGGATCCGCAGATTTCGCAGATGGCACAGATGGGTGAATTGAAGTGCGGGAGAGAGGTGGCGTTTTGGAGAGTGGGGCGAGTTGGTGGGTTTTTTGGGGGGTGGATGGGGATTTGATTGAGCGAGGATGGATGGGCGGGTGACTCTAGTGGCTCGTCAGGTCAATTCGATGGATGCTTATGAATCAAGAAAGGGTGAAGAATGATGTCGGGGCTGGACTGCGTGATCCGAGAACTTATGAGATCATCGGGGCGGCGATGGAGGTTCATCGTGAACTGGGTTGCGGGTTTCATGAGGTGATATTTCAGGATGCCTTGGAGGTGGAGTTCAGGCTGCGCGGAATCTCGTATTTTCGGGAGAAGCCTTACCATGTATTTTACAAGGGGCGCCGGCTGCCCTCCTTCCACAGGCCTGACTTCATCTGCCATGAGGAGATTGTGGTCGAATTGAAGGCGCTTTCTGAAATCAAGGGACAGGAAGAGGCCCAGATCCTGGGCTATCTGAAGGGGACGGGGTTTCAGACAGGACTTCTGATCAACTTCGGCACATCCCGCCTCTGGCACAAAAGATTCGTCCACGCCTCCCAATGGCTGCCAGAAGCCGTCCGCATCCCCGAAACCACAGTTCCATGAACATCACCAACTGTCCCGTGAAAACAACGCAGGCCAAGAAGACGCCAAGCCACCCATGAAGGCGTCAAAGCAGTCCATTGTCTGACCATCTGCGAAATCTGCGGATCCGAAAACAGTCTATCCGAGGCATCTGAGTCATCTGCGGATCCTAAAATTGTCTATCTGAGCCATCTGAGCCATCTGCGGATCCGAAAACAGTCTGTCCGAGCCATCTGAGGCATCTGCGGATCCGAAAATTGTCAATCTGAGCCATCTGAGCCATCTGCGGATCATGAAAGGGATACTCTTAGCTGGAGGCACCGGATCCCGGCTATATCCGCTGACCCGGGTGGCGAGCAAGCATCTGCAGGCGGTGTATGACAAGCCGATGGTGTATTATCCGCTGACGGTGCTGCTGGCGGCTGGGATCCGTGAGATCTGCATCATCACCACGCCGCAGGACCAGGATCGGTTCAGGGCGCTGCTGGGGGACGGTGGAGCCTGGGGAATCCGGCTTGAATATCGGCTGCAGGAGCGGCCTGCGGGGATCGCGGAGGCGTTCCTGATTGCCGAGAGCTTCATCGGAGGATCACCCGTGGCCCTGATGCTGGGCGACAACATCTTCTTTGCCGGTGACGCCTTCCCCCGGGCGGTCAGGGAGTTTCAAGGCGGCGCGACCGTTTTTGCCTATCACGTCAACGACCCGGAGCGCTATGGCGTGGTGGAGTTTGACCGGGAGGGCAGGGCGGTGTCGCTGGAGGAGAAGCCTGCGGAGCCCAAGAGCAACTTTGCCGTGCCCGGTGCTTATCTGTATGACGCCGGGGTCGTTGAGATGGCCCGGCGTCTGAATCCCTCCGCACGTGGTGAGCTGGAGATCACGGATGTGAACCAGGCCTATCTTGCTGAAGGCCGACTGCAGGTGGTGCGGATGAGCCGCGGCACTGTGTGGCTGGATGCCGGGACAAGCAGCAGCCTGCATGAGGCCTCGTCGTATGTGGAGACCATCGAAAAGCGTCAGGGGATGAAGCTGGGCTGTCCGGAGGAGGCGGCGCTGAGGCGCGGCTTTCTCAGCCTGGAGGCCTTTGAAGCCCTGGTCGCCGCCATGCCTGACTGTGAGTATCGCGACTATCTGTCCGACCTGGCGGCGGAGGTTCGCCGCGTGGGTCTGACGGCCGCCTGAACCCTCATGAACCTGCTTGTCACCGGCGGCGCCGGATTCATCGGCTCGAACCTCGTGAGGTTTCTCGCGGGGCGAGCCGAAGTGAAGCGGTTGGTCAACCTGGACTGCCTGACGTATGCGGGACATCTGGAGAATCTTGAAGGCATGGCCGAGCACCCTGGCTACGTCCTCGAAAGGACGGATCTGCGTGACAAGGCCGCGGTCGTGGAGGTGGTGAGGCGGCATCAGGTGACGCATGTCATGCACCTGGCGGCTGAGTCGCATGTGGACCGTTCCATCGCCGGTCCTGCGGATTTCATTCACACCAACATCGTCGGCACCTTTCATCTTTTGGAGGCCTGCCGGGATGCCTGGATGCGCGAGGGTTCGACTGCGGAAGGACGACGGTTTCTGCATGTTTCCACGGATGAGGTTTATGGTTCGCTGGGAGAGGAGGGGTGTTTCACCGAGACCACCGCCTATGCGCCCAACTCACCCTATTCGGCCAGCAAGGCGGCGGCTGACATGCTGGTGCGTTCCTATCATCACACCTACCGACTGCCGACGCTCGTGACGAATGGCTCGAACAACTACGGCCCGTATCAGTATCCGGAAAAACTGATCCCGGTGGTGATCCAGAGCCTGCTCGAACGGCGGCCGGTGCCTGTGTATGGCGACGGTCAGAATGTGCGCGACTGGCTGTTTGTCGGAGATCATGTGCAGGCGCTGTGGCGTGTGCTGAACGCGGGCCGCGCGGGCGAGACTTACAACCTTGGAGGGCGTCACGAGATGACCAACCTGGCGCTGGTGGAGCATCTCTGCGACCTGGTGGATGAGATGAAGCCGGAGCTGGGCGGTGATTCGCGAAAGCAGATCCGTTTTGTCGAGGACCGGCCTGGCCATGATCGCAGATACGCCATCGACGCAAGCAAGGTCGAGCGTGAGCTGGGCTGGTGCCCGGCGCACACCTTTGAAGAAGGGATCCGGGAAACCGTGGTCTGGTATCTCGGGCATCAGGACTGGGTGGAGGCGGTGACCCGCAGAAGCAGGGACAAGGAAGCATGAGCAAGCTGATCATCGAAGCCGGGCGGGCGTCCCGCCAATATTGGAGCGACCTGTGGCGCTACCGTGAGCTGTTTGGCTTTCTGGCCTGGCGTGACATCCTGGTGCGCTACAAGCAGACGGCGATCGGCGTGGCCTGGGCCGTTCTGCGGCCGCTGCTGACGATCCTGATCGGTGCGGGCGTGTTTGGCACCCTGGCGCAGCTTCCTTCCGACGGCGTGCCTTATGCGGTGCTGGTCTGCGCGGGCACGCTGCCGTGGTACTTTTTCTCCAATGCACTGAGCGAGTCGGCCGGCAGTTTGGTGGGCAATGCCAACCTGATCTCGAAGGTGTATTTCCCGCGCATGATCCTGCCTGCCAGCGCGGTGGTGGTGGCCTTCGTGGACTTTGCCATCTCGATGGTGATCCTTGGCGGGCTGATGGCCTGGTATGGCATGATGCCGACCTGGCGGCTGTGCGCGCTGCCGTTGTTCACGGCCCTGGCCTTTGTCACGGCCATGGGGCCGGGCCTGCTGTTCACGGCGCTGAACGTGAAGTACCGTGACTTCCGCTACATCATCCCGTTCGTCGTGCAGTTCGGGCAGTTTGTGTCGCCGGTCTTCTACAGCACCACGGTGATCCAGGAGCGCTTTGGCGACTACGGCCGTCTGGTGGTCGCCCTGAACCCGGTGGTGGGCGTGATCGACGGTTTTCGCTGGGCCATCTGCGGCACGACGGAGATGCACTGGGAGAGCTTTGCGCTGTCCTCGCTGCTGAGCCTCGGCTTCCTGGCCTTTGGCGTGCATTACTTCCGTCGAACTGAACGCACTTTTGCGGATGTCATCTGATGGCCTTGATTCACCGCTGCTGGCCTGGACGCAGGACGAGATCCTTGCGCATCGCTCCGGCTATCATGTGCTGGCGGATTACCTCGACTGCCCCCGGGCGGTCACGCAGCGCCGCGATCCGTCCGGTGGACTGGCGCTGCTGCGAACCCGCATCGCACGGCGGTTCACGGCCTCGCGCTGGTGCGTCGGAGGTTCGCTTCAGCTGGAAGGGGAGATCCGACGCCGGATTCGCGACGGGTTCTCCGGGCCGGTGCATTATCTCTGGTGCGACCGGGATCTGGCGTTCCTTGACCTTCTCACACCTTTCATGCGGCTGCCGCTCATCGGCACCTTTCACCAGTGTGCGGAGGATCTTGCCCGGATCATCCGCCGGCCTTCGGCGCTGCACCGGTTTGCCGCCATCATCCTCATGAGCGAATCTCAGCGCGGCTATTTTCTGGACCAGGGCGTGCGTGAGGACCGCCTGCATCTCGTGCTGCATGGCGTGGATGTGGATCATTTCCAGCCCGCCAGCCTGGAGGCTCCGGCGGCGTTCAACGTGCTGAGCGTTGGCGGCACGCGTCGTGACTTTGCCCAGATGCGGCGGGTGATGGAAGAATGTGCGGAGGACCAGGCCCTGCGCTTTGAGGTGGTCGGTCCTGAGGACAAGGAGCAGCACTTCAGAGGGTTGGACAACGTCAGCTACCGGGTGCGGGTGAGCGACGAGGATCTGCTGGGGCTTTACCGATCCTGCGCCGCGTTTCTGCATCTGCCGGAAAACGCGACGGCCAACAACGCGATGTTGGAGGCGCTGGCCTGCGGGGCGCCGGTGATCAGCCAGAGGGTGGGCGGAGTGCCTGAGTATGTGAACGCGGGTTGTGCGCTGCTGGCGGCTCCGGGAGACGTGGCGGCGACGGTGCAGCATCTGCGCCTGCTGGCCTCCAGCCGCGAAAAACAGGCGGAGATGCGGCGTGCGGCGAGGGCTCACGCCCTGACGCATGACTGGCGGAGGGTGGCGGAGGCGACGCTTGAGGTTTACCGGTGTGCGGCATGAGGCATGCGAATTTTGATGTCCATTCAAAGCCTGGTGGCGGGAGGTGCCGAGAGGTTCTTCGTCAACCTGGCCAACGGGCTGGCGGAGAGGCACGAGGTAAGCTGTTACCTGCCCTTGAAGCGACTGGGCGATCCGGTGCTGACCTCGGCGCTGGCACCAGGATTGAGGGTGCATGAGCAGGCCGGGTTCACGCCGCTGACCTATCGAATTTTTTACAAGCTGACCCTGATGCTGCGTCATCGCCTGCCGGCCTTTGATCCTGAGGGGATGCTTCATGCCATGACGCTGCGCGCCCTGCATCGGCGGCATCGGTTTGACGTGGTGAACACCCACCTCATGCCTGCGGCGCGGCAGGCCTGCGCGGCCTTTGAGCAGGTGCGGCTGCCGGTCACCAAGACGGATCATGGCGACACGGCGCATCCGGACATGAGCCAGGATGGCGTGATCTTCAGGCGGCTGGACGCGCTCATCTGTCCTGCGTCGGCGAATGCGGAGAAGGCGCGGGCGCTGCCCTTTTCCGCACGCTGCCGCATCACCCGCATCCCTCATGGTCACCGCGTTTCAGCGAGTCCTTCGGTGCTGCCGCCTTTTGAGGGAGTGACGTTTGGCATGGTGGCGCGAGGGGTGGCGGACAAGGGCTGGCACGAAGCCGTGGCTGCGGCGCGGCGGGTGCGTGAACGCACGGGACGTGCCCTGCGGCTGGTGCTGGTGGGCGACGGTCCGGCCTTGGCGCGTTTGCGTGACGAGACGCAGGCCGAACAATGGATTGTGCATGCCGGTCATCAGCAGGACACCGCAGCATGGATTCGTGGATTTGACGTCGGGCTGCTGCCATCCTGCCTGGCGGAGGAAAGCCTGCCCCTGAGCGTGATCGAATATCTGCTCTGCGGCAGGCCGGTCATCGCCACCGCCGTGGGAGGCATTCCTGAGATGCTTGGTGATGCAGGTCTTGTTGTGCCGCTGGCGGCAGACCGCCGTGCGGATGTCGGTGCCCTGGCTCGGACCATGGAGCAGATGATGGACGCCGGAGTGCGTGCCGGCTATGCCGCTCGGGTGCCTCAGGCTGCTTCCGCCTTTGACCTGGAGCGTTGTGTCTCCGCCTATGAGGAGCTTTTTGAAGAGTTGCTGCGACTGAGCGCATGAGCTTCGCCTATCCCTTTTCCCTGGTGCGGAAGCCGCTGAACATCCGGCTTGCCGACGGCCTGCGCCTGGTGCCGTGCCTGGGACGTCTGGCACCTCTGGTTTCAGCCATGCCCTGGCTTCCGGCACGGGGCATCATGCGCTATCAGGACCGGTTGCTGGAGTTTGACGGGCATAACAGTCAGTTTCATGCCCTTTACGCGCCGCAGTATGCCGCCGGTTATGAACTGGAGACCTGCGTGCTGCTGAGCCTGCTCCTGCGCGGGGCGGACACCTTTGTGGATGCCGGGGCGAACTGGGGCTTCTTCACCCTGATGGCGCTGTCCCTGCCCGCCTTCAACGGGCGCTGTGTGAGCTTTGAGCCGCATCCGCGCAGTTTTGCGGACCTGCAAAGTCTGATCAGCCAGGCGGGCATGGAATCACGCGTCACGTTGCATCCCAAGGGGCTTGGATCAACGCCTTGCGGTCTGCGCCTTCAGGGTGGCATGAGCGACAGCGGCTGTGTGCGGCTGGTGAGTGAGGGCGAGGGCGCGGAGGTGGACGTGACGACGTTGGATGACGCTGTCTCCGGAAACGTCGGCGTGATCAAGATGGACGTCGAGGGCATGGAGCATGAAGTGCTGCGCGGCGCTGAAAGGCTGATCCTGGAACAGCGCCCGTTCATCATCCTGGAAAACACGCTGGATGATGAGGCGCATTTTCGTCAGCCCATCGACTGGCTGGGGGCGAAAGGTTATCGCTGCCTGGTGCCGGCGTTGTTTGTGCATTCGGGCGGCACGACGCATCTGCATCATTATGGAAGCCCGCCGTTGAATGAAGGGGCAAGATTTGAGACGGACAAGCTGGCGTTCGTGCCCGTGACGGAGCGGACGCGTGAATGGTTTGCCCGGCAGGTGAACCTGCTGGCCTGCCCCCAGGAACGCCTGGGTGAACTTCCCGGTGAACTGCATGGCTGAGAGCATGTCCTGGCTGAGGAGCCTGCGTGAATGGCTGCGCCTGCTGCCCTTCATCGGCAGGCCGTGCCTGATCGTGCGGAGGTATGGCGGACTGGGAGACCTGCTGGCGTTGATGCCCGGCCTGGAGGCGTTGAAGCAGAAGCATCCCGCGCATGCGCTGGTCCTCGTGACTTCGCCCGGGCTCGTGAAGATCGCCGCGCTGGCGGGAGTGGCGGCGCTGGTGCTGCCGAGCACGCTGCGTGGCAGCGGCTGGCTCGCCAAGGTGTTGAAGCCTGCGCAGGACCTCACGCCGCGGCTTGCCGATGAACTGGAGCCGCCGCAGCCGCGTTCGCGCCGGTTGTTGATGGAGGAGTTTGCGGGCCTGTTGAAGGTGGAGCTGACGGCGCCGCGGCCTGTGCGCATCGTGCCTCTGCCAGAAAGTCTGGACACGGTTCGAGCCCGCCTGGCCGATGCCGGTGTGCCGGTGCAGAAGCTGGTGGTCATTCACACCGGGCCGAGCTGGCCTGTGAAGCACTGGCCTGACTCGCATTGGTGCATGCTGGTGGAGGGATTGAAGGCCCGTGGGCAGGCTGTGGTTCAGGTGGGGGCGAGCGGGCACGATGGCAATGCGCAGCTGCAGATGTCCGACGTGGATGGGGCCATCGACTGGCGTGACCGGCTGGAGCTTCCCGAACTGTTGGCGCTGCTGTCCCTGGCGCGGCTGTTCATCGGCATCGACTCCGGCCCGCTGCATCTGGCCGCCAGTGCCTGCGTGCCGGTGATCGGGTTGTTCGGTCCGACCGATGCGTCCAGCATCCTGCCACCGTTGGTGGAATCCACGGCCCTGCATGCGGACCTTGCCTGCCTGGGGTGTCATCATCATGCCGACGGCCCTTTGCACTGGCGCAGCGGCTGCCCCCATGAGACGGCCTGCATGAAGTCGATTGACCCGGACATGGTGATCCGGGCTTGTGAGCTGAGATTGAACCCAGGAGCCGGTCGAGCCTGACGCGGGACGGCCCCAGAAACCCATGCCTGAAGAACCCATCATCGCCGTCGAGGGCGTCAGCAAATGCTACACGCTGAACCATCTTTCGGGGCAGGCGTCCTACCGGAAGTTCAGTGATGCGCTGATCCAGGCCGCGAAGGCGCCGATGCGCTGGATGAAGGGCGGCACGCAGAGTCATGCG
>Ga0315900_10001396_pt1 | contig 38473 bp, 34 predicted proteins | sample LakEriMetagenome_FD_203521 | JGI IMG/M metagenome (GOLD analysis project Ga0315900, IMG submission 203521) | Freshwater fungal communities from buoy surface, Lake Erie, Ohio, United States - Buoy 12 MA114 | ecosystem: Environmental > Aquatic > Freshwater > Lake > Lake biofilm | place: USA: Lake...
GATAATCTTACTTGCTATTTTTGATATTGAAAAAATTATGTATCTCATGGTTTTTTCAACACCACTTGCTATTAGCTTAAAAGAATTAGGTTTTAATGATGGCTTAAACTTGAGTTTACCGGCAGAGCCTTTAATGATTGGTATAACCTTAATTTATTTCTTAAACGAATTAAGTAGTGGAGTTACCGATAAACGAATTTTAAAACATCCCATTACCATCATTATTTTTATTCAGTTAGCTTGGATTTTAGTTACAACACTTACGAGTGAGTTGCCAGTTATTTCTATTAAATTTATGTTGGCTCGTATTTGGTTTTTAACATCTTGCTATTTTATTGCAACTGAATTATTTAAAAAGAAGAAAGCCATTATTTATCACTTACTGTTTTATGCTGTTGCATTAGCAATTGTAGCTCTTATTACTACTTATAAGCACTATGGTTATGCATTTGACGAAAAAATTGCCGATTGGATTGTTTCTCCTTTTTATAATGATCATACTGCTTATGGGGCAGCTTTAGCTATGTATATTCCGGTGATGGTAGGAATAATGCTGATGAAAAATATTTCAACTTTTGTGAAGGTTTTATGCTTTAGCTTATTGATTATTTTCTTAATCTCGATTATTGTGTCGTTTGCTAGGGCAGGGTGGTTAAGTTTAGTAGTTTCGTTAGCTGTATTAGTTAGTTTGTTATTGAAAATAAAATTCCGTACTATTTTATTTACTTTAATTGGAGGTATTGTCATTTTTGTTTCTTTTCAAACTGAAGTATTAATGATACTAGGAAGAAATAACACCGATTCTGATGGAGATATTACTGCAAATATTGAGTCAATGTCAAATATCTCAACTGATGCATCAAACTTAGAGCGATTAAATAGATGGAGCTGTGCTTTACAAATGTTTGAAGAAAAACCAGTTGTTGGCTTTGGGCCAGGAACATATCAATTTTTATACGCACCTTATCAAAAAAGTAGTCAAAAAACCATTATATCAACCAACTTTGGAGATAAAGGAAATGCTCATAGCGAGTATTTAGGACCATTAAGCGAACAAGGATTAATTGGCGCTTTAATAGTGGTGGCTTTAGTATTTGCCGTTATGTTTTTAGGTTATCGTTTGGTTTATGTAGTAAAAGATAAATCGATGAAAATATTAACCATTACTGTTTTAATGGGAATGAGTACTTATTTTGTACATGGATTTTTAAATAACTTTTTAGATACGGATAAAGCCTCTGTTCCGTTTTGGGGATTTTTAGCAATGCTGGTTTGTATAGATATTTATTATAAAGACGAACAAATAGAAAATGAGAAATTGATTTAATCCTTAAATGAGATAATAAAAAAATCCCATCAGCCATGAGGCGGATGGGATTTTTTTATTCATAGACATTTCTAGTTTTTAAACATATGTAGTAAGGTTCCTAATTTACTTTTCAATTCAGTTCTTGGAACAATTTTATCTAAAAAGCCATGTTCTAATACAAACTCCGCGGTTTGAAATCCTTTTGGTAAATCTTTACCAATAGTTTCTTTCACTACACGTGGGCCTGCAAATCCAATTAAAGCACCTGGTTCTGAAATGTTTAAATCTCCTAACATGGCATAACTAGCTGTAACTCCACCAGTAGTTGGGTCGGTACATAATGAAATGTATGGAATACCAGCTTTATCCATTAAAGATAATTTTGCAGAGGTTTTTGCCATTTGCATTAATGAGAATGCAGCCTCCATCATACGAGCACCACCAGATTTAGAAATAATTAATAATGGTGTTTTTGTTTTTAAACAAAAGTCAATCGAACGAGATATTTTTTCTCCTACAACGCTTCCCATCGAACCACCTATAAAACCAAAGTCCATACAGCAAACTACTAAATCATTACCATTTACTTTGCCGTAACCACTTCTTAAAGCATCATTTAATCCTGATTTTTTAATAGTATCTACCAATCTATCAGCATACTTTTTAGTATCTGTAAATTCTAAAGGATCACCACTGACTAAATTTTCATGTAATTCTGTATACTGATTATCATCAAATATGATTTCAAAATATTCAGCACTACCAATTCGTTCGTGATAACCACAATCAGAACAAACATGTTGATGAGCTTTATGCTCCTGTGCTGTGTGTATTTTTTTACAAGATGGACACTTATACCATAAGCCTTCGGGAGTTTCTCTCTTCTCGGTAGTAGTAGTGGTAATACCTTCTTTTAATCTTTTAAACCAACCCATTTCTATGTATTTATGAAGTTTGATTTTAGATTTAAGAAATTAGAACTAAATCTAAAATCTTAAATGAAAAAATCTTAAATTTTTATGCTACTGTAATTGTTTTGTCTAAATAAACGTCTTGAATAGTATTTAATAATTCAACACCTTCTTTCATTGGCTTTTGGAAAGCCTTACGGCCAGAAATTAATCCTTGTCCACCGCCACGTTTGTTAATAACCGCGGTTGTAACTGCTTCGGCCAAATCAGAAGCACCTTTACTTTCACCACCACTGTTAATTAAACCAACTTTACCCATATAGCAATTTGCCACTTGGTAACGGCATAAATCAATTGGATGATCAGTTGTTAATTCTGAATATACTTTAGCGTGAGTTTTACCGTAGTTTAAAGCATTGTAACCACCATTTTTATCAGACATTTTTTGTTTGATAATATCTGCTTGAATAGTCACCCCTAAGTGATTTGCTTGAGATGATAAATCTGCTGCTGTATGATAATCAACGCCGTCTTTTTTAAAGGCGTTGTTTCGAGTATAGCACCATAAGATAGTTGCCATTCCTAATTGATGAGCGCGTTCAAAAGCTTGAGCTACTTCAACAATTTGACGACCAGATTCAGGAGAACCAAAATAGATAGTTGCACCAACTGCTACAGCGCCCATGTTATAAGCATCTTCTACAGTACCAAACATAATTTGGTCAAATTTATTTGGGTAAGAAATAAATTCGTTGTGATTAATTTTTACAATAAATGGGATTTTATGAGCATATTTTCTTGCTACTGACCCAAGAACACCATAAGTAGACGCAACGGCGTTGCAACCACCTTCAATCGCTAATTTCACAATATTTTCGCTATCAAAATAAATAGGGTTAGGAGCAAAAGATGCACCTGCACTATGTTCAATTCCTTGATCAACTGGTAAAATACTCATGTATCCAGTATTTGCTAAACGGCCGTTACCATACAATTGGGCTAGGCTTCTTAGGACTTGAGGATTTCTATTGCTGTATACAAACGTTTGATCAATGAAGTTTTCGTTCGGTAAGACAATGTGGTCTTTTGAGATGGTTTTACAAGTGTGGTTTAATAAACTTTCTGCTTGTGCTCCTAATAAATCTTTTATTTTAGACATAAATAATTTCTTTTTTTGAGGTTACAAATCTAATGAAATATTGGTTAAAATCCATAAAAAAACCCCGAAATTTCGGGGTTTTTAAACATATCTGTTTAAAATTATTCAGCTACTTGAACCATTTTAAAAGGTACATTGATAATTGCTTGGTAATCTTCTCCAGCTTCTAACATATCTTCATCGTCCTCTTCATAATGCCAATTGATTGTTACAGCACTACCGCCTTTGTGAATAGATTCTAATTTCTTAAATACATCTAAAATACATTTAGATGAACTTGTGTTAAAATATTCTAATTGAATGTTTACAGTAGTAGCTGGCTTTGCGGAAGTAGAGTATTTGTCTAAAGCATCCACTAAAGGTTTGTAAAACTCAATTGAATTTTCAGGGATTGAACGTCCCTTAATTTCTAAAACACCTCCTTGAATATCAAATGATATTGTTGGAGTTTTTGGTGTACCTTCGATAGCGTATTTTTCCATAGTTACTTTATTTATATTAATTGTGGTTGTGTTACTTTTATTATTAGTGTAAAGAAAGAAACTTTATTGTCAATTTCCAAAAAATTATATTCTAATTTTTCACCAGTTTTTCTAGCGATGTCAATCATTCCTAATCCACCTCCACCTTTTAGCGACATTTCTCCATTATTCAAAACAGACTTATAATAATCCTTTAATTGCTCTTTATTTAAGGAATTTACTTCATCCAGTCTAGATTTTAATCCGTGAATATTTTCATTTAAAATATAATTGCCGGTAATAATATTATAAGCTCCTTCATTTTTTGCAATCATAAAAATTGCCGTTCGATTTTTATCACCATTAAAATCTGTTGCATCATCCATATGATGGTACAAATTTTGGAGACATTCAACTAAAACATTGTATACTTTTTTCTTTGTTTTAGGTTCTTCTTGCATATTATCCATTTTATTCTCCATAATTTGGAGAATAGATGTTAATAACTCAGAAGTGATATCACCTTTAAAAGACAAAAGAATATTATTCCTGTCCATGCTATCATATATATTGAATGCATCAATCATAAGCGGTGATTGTAATAATATCAATTATTTTAGTTTAAATGAAACTGTTGAACCATTTACTGTAAAGGTTGCATCATCATCACATGCGCCATTACCAAAATCTACTGATCTAGTTTTTAATCCATCTGGAGTTAAATCTAATGTTCCCGCACAAATCATTTTACAATTTGAATATTTTATTAGTGGGCTAGTAATAGATGTCGAGAATGTACGACCTTCTCGATTTTTACCAGAAGAACTTCCACTAATTGAAATAATATCATCAGTTTCATCATTTTTCGTTGAGAAGCCACCAATTTGTTTAATCGTTTTTGTACCAGCATAAAGGATATTCCATGTGCCATTAGTACATTGTCCATTTACAACTTCGATACTGTATGTTACCGAATCTGGTCTAATAATTTTAATTTGACCAGAATAGCTAATAGTATTCGACTTAAACGTCACTAAATCAACAGTCACTAAATTGTTGTATTTTGACCATCTTTTTGCGGTAGTGATATTGATTTTACCAGTTCTAAAAACACCATCAGCACCTAAACAGCCAATTGTTCCATAATCAATTTGAAATGTTACAGGACCATTTTGATAAAATCCATTAGCATCAACAATGGTGTCTGTTGTCACATTTGGAGTATTTGTTCCGCTAATAGCACCTAAGACTGAAAAAGTTTCACAAGATGCTGCCATCTTTTTAATTCCAGCTTGGTTAATTCCTTTTTCATTAACCACCGGAGCAATAGCCATGAATTGTTGTTCGCAAAGTGCGTTATCAACAACAGACTGAGTTTCATTATCAACTTCGGTTTTCTTTTTGCATGAATTCAAAGTAATCATCGCTGAAAAGATGATTGCTACAGATAGAATGATATTTTTTTTCATTTTAATATTTTTTGTGAATTTTGTATAAGACAAAAAAAGTGCCAAATTATATATCAAATATAAAAACAATATTTATTTAAAAAACACTTTAGCACTTTTTTTTTACAATTTTATTCCAATAACCAAAACATCATCTACTTGCTCGAAATTACCTTTCCAATCGTTAAATTGATTTTCGAGTTCTTTTTGTTGTTCAGCAATGCTATATAGATGTACAGATTTTAAATTATCATGAAATTGTTTTACCATGAATTTTTTGCCCTTTAAACCTCCAAACTGATCAGCATAGCCGTCTGTAAACATATACAAACAATCGTTCTTTTGTAAATGGAGTGTATGCGTTGTGAAAATTCTGTTAGAATCTAGTTGAGCTCCTCCAACAGGGTATTTGTTTCCATCAATTTTATCTAAATCTCCATTGTTATTGACAATTACTATGCTTCTAAAGGCTCCAGCCCAATGGCATTCTCTTGTTTCGGTGTTTAAAGCTAAAATAGAAACATCCATACCATCATTAGTGTTTACATCATTATGCCCTTGTTTTAAAGCGGATTGCACTCCTTTGTGTAATTCATCCAGTATTAAACCTGGGTTAGAAAAACCTTTTTCAGAAACTATTTGGTTTAGTAAATTATGGCCAATCATACTCATAAAAGCTCCGGGCACTCCATGACCTGTGCAATCTACTACCGCAATTATCTTAAAATTATCTTTTTCTCCAAACCAATAAAAATCACCACTCACAATATCCTTTGGTTTATATATAATAAATGAATTTTTAAGTTTAGAAAAAATTAAATCTTTAGCAGGCAGTATGGCTTCCTGAATACGCTTAGCATATTCAATGCTACTTGTAATATCTCTATTTTTCTCTGCTAATTCCTTGGTTCTTTCGTTTACCTTGTTTTCCAGAATCTTATTTTCTTTTTTGATGATATTTGTTCTGTATCTAAAAAAGCCAACAACAGATGCTGTTATTACAAATGCTGAAATAATATAAAACCACATCGTTTTCCACCATGGTGGAATTACTTTTATCTTAATTTCTTTCGGGATTTCATTCCAAACGCCATCACTATTGGTAGCTTTTACTTTAAAGGTGTAATTACCTCCTGGTAATTCTGTGTAAGAAACATATCTAACGGAAGTGGGTGAAGACCAATCTTTATCATAACCTTCTAGGTAATACATAAATTTTGTTTTTTCAATATTTACATAATCTAGCGCCACTAATTCAAAAGTGAAATAATTTTCTTTATAAGTAAGCTCTAAATAACTTTTGTAAACAATATTTGTATCGGTAGGTATATCTTTTCCTTGACGAGAATAGGAATAGATGAAGGAATTTGGGGTAATTATATTTTCTTTTATAAGAGATGGATCGAAATAATTTAAACCAGCTACACCTCCAACCAATATTTTTCCATCTTTGCAAAGAAATGATGCTCCTTGATTAAACTCTCTCGCTTGTAAACCATCATTAGTTGTATAGTTTTTAAAGGCAGATCCGTTTTCGTTTTTAATCTTGGGATTAAATTTTGTTAAGCCTGAATTCGTAGGTAACCATAAATTGCCATTTTTATCAGGTATAACATCATATATATAACTATTTGGTAATCCATCTTTTTCAGTATATACGGTGAAATTTTTCTTTTTTACATCAAATTGATTTAAGCCATTACTTGTTGCTATCCAAAAAATGCCATTTTTGTCTTTATAAATATTATTGACGCTATTGGAACTAATTGAATTTCTATTATCAATATGTTTAAATACTGTTATTGATGGTTTATCGACGTTTGTTGAAAAATTAAGAAAGCATAATCCACCTCCATCAGTACCAATGATTAAATTATTATCATCTTTGTTTTCGTAAACAAAATAAATATTATTAGTTGGTAAGCCTTGTAGCGTTGTATACCTTTTAATAGCATTTGTTTTCGGGTTAATCGAATAAAGTCCATCTTTATAGGTTGCGACCCAAATTATTCCAGCTTTATCTTGAATAATCTTCATCACGGTTCCCCCCAAATTTTTATCTGCTAATAGTTTTATATCCTTTTTTGTGTTTGGATTATAAACAATAATTCCTTGGCCATAGCTACCAATCCAGATGTTACCTTGATCATCTTCAAGTAAGCTTAATACGGTATTAATTTCGTGTTTTTTTAAAATAGAATTGTAATTTTCTATAGTATTTGATTTTGGATCAAATGAAAACAAACCATTTTCGGTGCCAATTAATATGTTTTTATTATTTAATTGGTAAATTGAATAAACAAAATCATTCTCCAAACCATTACTAGAATTGTATAAAGGGAATTTATTTAGTGAATTAAAATAAATGTTTAATCCATTTTCTTCAGTTCCAACCCATAAGTTACCTTGTTTATCCTTTAGCACACATGATATTTTATCACTTGATAGAGAATTAATAGATGTTTCAATTTTTTTCTCAATGGTAGACGAAAAATCATTTAGATTTAATTTTACTAAACCTCCCCAAGTACCAAACATTAATTTACTAGAGTCATTTGAATGAACAAAACATTTAACACGATTATTATACCTATTTTTTTCGTCAAAAGAAAATGTATTAATAAAGGTTCTAGTTTTAATATCAAAAAAGAGAAGACCATCATCGGAACCACAAATTAAATTACCCTTTTTTTGAGTGAAGTTAAAAATACTTTTTCGTCGATTATTTATATTATTATTGTGCGTATCACTTTCTAAAAAACGTAGTGGTAATTCGTAATTAATTAATCTTGATTTTTTCACATCATATTCAAAAATATAATTAGCCTCTGAGCCTACCCAGGTATTGTTGTAACTGTCTTTAAAAAACGTTGTAAATCCAACTTCTAGTTGTTCATCATCAAAAAATATTTGTTTAAAACTTTTATTAGATTTATTGTAAAGGTTCACACCACTTGCTGTAGAAATTAATAATTCATTACTATTTACTTCAATAATATCTCTAATAATATTATTTGACAACGAGTTAGAACTCAAACCCGATCTTAAATTAGTGAAGGTTTCTGTGTATTTATTGTAAATTGACAATCCACCGCCATTACTACCAAAATAGATATCTCCTTGTTTATCTTCAAAAATACATTTTATATCATTTGAAGAAATGCTTTTTGGGTTCGAAGGTTCATTTTTAAAAGCTTTAAAATGGTATCCATCATAGCGGTTTAATCCGTCTTGTGTTCCTATCCAAATAAAATCTTGAGAATCTTGGTAAATTGTATTAACGGTTACCGCAGATAATCCTTCCTCGATACTAACTCGTTTAAATTTAATGTTTTGAGAATATCCAAACGTGCTCACTAAAAAATAAATTAGCGTACACAAGAACCATTTTAAAGTTTGGATGTTTTTTATAATCATAACAAGTGTATAAAATTAATAAAAATGTCCAAACCATTGTTATTTTTTATAATCTTGTAAAATTTAACAAAAGTGGATTTAAAAAGTAGGAAAGATGTTGTTTTTTTAGTGTTAGCTGGTTTTTTTATCACTAATGCTATTGTTGCCGAATTAATTGGTGGTAAATTGGTTCAGTTTTTTGGGCTATTCACACAAAGTATAGGCATTATTTTGTGGCCAGTTATTTTTCTATTAACTGATTTAATAAATGAGTACTACGGAAAAGATGGAGTTAAAAAATTAACATATATAACCGTTGGCTTAATATCATTTACCTTCATTTTATTATCAATTGCATTAAATATTCCTGCTACTTCCTTTTCGCCAGTATCTGATGATAATTTTAAAACTGTATTCGGACAATCGCAATGGATTATTGTAGGTAGCATTGTAGCGTTTTTGTTTTCGCAACTAATTGATGTGTATGTGTTTTGGGCTTTTAAAAAAGTGACTGGTAATAAACATATATGGTTAAGAGCTACAGGTAGTACAATGGTTAGTCAACTAGTTGATACTTTTGTTGTGCAATTTATCGCCTTTGTATTACCAGGCAAATGGCCATTTGATGAATTTTTAACCAATGCAAGTTGGGGTTATGCATTTAAATTATTGGTTGCATTAGCATTAATTCCAATGATTTATATTGGACACTTTCTAATTGGCAAGTATTTGCACAAAAAAGATCATTTAATTAATTAGCTCGTATTTATTTGCTGCTGTAGCCTTATTAGTTTCATTAAAGTGCCACCATTCAGAAGAAATGGTTGTAAAACCTGCTTTAGTCATAGCATCCCTTAGCAACAAACGGTTGTTGAGCGCTTCTTTTGAAAGTTGTCCTTTTTCTAAAAGTTCTATTTCTCTTTTCGGTTTGCTCAATTCTCCGAAAAAATCAAATCGCGTTCCCATGTTTAATAGTATATCATTTTCTCCAATGATGCCAACATCCACAGCTGCACCATAATTATGTAAAGATAAATCGCTTGGATGAGCTAAGTAATTAATTTTTTCTTCTGCAGGCATTTTTAATTCATCCCACATTAGTTTTTGAATATGTAAAGGTCTCACTGCATCAAATACAATAAGATGATATTTAGGAAATTTAGAATTTAAAAAATATTCGGCGTTACATAGTTTAATTGCAACCTCGCATGGAAGGTAGCAGTCTTTTAATCCTTTATAAATAGGCTTGTTTAAAAAATTTTGAGAGGTAGAATAGTGCAGCACCACTCGTATATTTGAATCAAGGGAACTTATATTCACTAATTTTTTTAAAACATATAGTTTTTCTAATTCGGAGGAATCATGCTGTAAAATGGGCTCTTTTTTGAGAACTAAAGTTGGTTTATTTTCTTTATGATTAGAACTTGAATTACTATTAGAGTTTGTGCAACTTATAACTGTAATAAGAGATAAAATAGAATAAAATGTAATTAAAGATTGTTTGAGCATTATTTAACTGGATATACGACGTAATTGCGAGGCGTTTCGTAAAGTGTAATTTCGATATCAAATTTCGAATCGATTTTAAGTCTTAATAGGTCGTATATAACTCGAGCAATGTTTTCGGCAGTTGGATTAAGTGTTTTAAATTCAACAGTATCTAAATTCAAGTTTTTATGATCAAAGCGTTCAATAATTTCGTCTTTGATGATATCATTTAAAATTTTCATATCATAAACATAACCAGTAATTTGGTCCACGTCGCCAACAACTTTCACAATTAAATCATAATTATGTCCATGATAATTTGGATTGTTACATAATCCAAATAACTCATCATTCGTTTTTTCGTCAAATAAAGGATTATTTAATCGATGTGCGGAGTTAAAGTTAGCTTTTCTAAATACGGCAGTTCTCATAAAAGTTATGGGTTATTTGATATGTATTGTTGGATATAAAGATAGTCTGTTTTCAAACAACCAACAACAAATAACATGATTCTCTTTAGTTTAATGTTTACAATACGTTTCAATTAGTCTAATGGCCATTTCATCACCCAAACTATCCGCTTTATTTAAATCGTCGCAAGCACCTCGTTTATCTTTACTAGCAAATTTAATTGCGGCCCTGTTTACAAAGGCAGCGGCATAATCATATTTTAGTTTAATGGAGTAATCTAGGTCTTTTAAGGCTTCTACAAATTGTTTGTTTTCGCCTTTCGCCACTCCACGGTAATTATAACTAACAGGGTTTTTAGGGTTTAATTTAATGGCTGCATCTAAGTCTGCAATAGAACCTGAATAGTCTCCCGTTTCAATTTTACATGCCCCTCTTGCAACTAAAGCTGTCTCTTCTTCTGGAAAAGATTCAATGTAGACATTCCAATCATTAACCGCATTCGTATAATCGCCCATTTCAAATCTTGCTTTTGCTCTTGTTTTATAAGCATTATAATTAGGATTATCAGCGGGCATTAACTTAATTGCTTCTGAAATTTCTTTGATACAATAGTTGTAATCCTTCATGGCAAATCTAACTTCACCCTTTAAAAACAATACATCTAGATATTTTGGCTTCAGGTCAATGGCTCTCAAACAAGCATCTAAAGCATTTTTGTATGCTTTACCATCATACATTAATTTGGCTTGATAATAAAACAATTCAGCGTCATCCGAATTTAATGCTGCTGCCGAATCTAAAGTGGCTTTTGCTTCTTTAAATTTTTTTGTTTCATAATACAAAATTCCCATTGTTTTTTGGCTTTCGAAATTGTCGGGTAATATTTTTAAAGCAGCTTGCAAATCTTTTTCGGCGCCTTTATAATCCTCACTTTTTAGTTTTGCTAATGCCATTTTATTATATGCTTCATAATAATCTGGCTTTATTTTAATGGCTTTTTTTAATATAACAATGGCTTCTTTATATTTGGCAGAGTCTATTAATTTACAGGCCGACTTATATAAATCAACTTCACCTGTTTTTGTTTTAGAAGTGTCTTTTTGGGAAAATCCAAAACTTGAGATAAAACAGAATACTATTGCTATTAGAAAACGAAAACTACCGTTCATAAAATAATATTTTGTTTATTGCTTTGGATGACTAAATTTACGTAAACAATTTAAATATTAAAAACTATGCCATTCTTTATTTTTATTTTAGTCTTCGGATTATTATTGATTTTTTTAAGTTTTGTAACCGTTCAACAAGGAACTGTTGCTGTTATTACTGTATTTGGGAAATACAGACGAATACTTACTCCAGGTTTAAGTATGAAAATTCCTTTCATCGAAAAAGTTTATAAAAAAATCTCTATTCAAAATCGTAGTGCCGAATTAGGATTTCAAGCAGTTACCATTGATCAAGCTAATGTGAATTTTACAGCCATGTTATTATACGCAGTTGTTAATCAACAAGAAGAATCTATTAAAAACGTAGCCTTTAAGTTTGTGGATGACAAGAACTTAATGCAGGCTTTGGTTCGCTCAATCGAAGGTTCGGTAAGAGCATTTGTGGCTACAAAAAAACAATCAGAGGTTTTATCATTAAGACGTGATATTGTTGAAGCGGTTAAAGAACAATTAGATGTAATGTTGGAAGAGTGGGGTTATCACTTAATAGATTTACAATTAAATGATATTACGTTTGATGAAGAGGTCATGCGTTCAATGGCTAAAGTAGTAGCAAGTAATAATTTAAAGGCTGCTGCCGAAAATGAAGGTCAAGCATTATTAATTACTCGTACCAAAGCAGCTGAAGCTGAAGGTAATTTCATTAAAATTTCGGCACAAGCAGAAAAAGATGCTTCTCAATTAAAAGGTGAGGGTATTGCTTTATTCCGTCAAGAAGTGGCTAAAGGTATGGCTGGTGCAGCAAGAGAAATGGAAGAAGCTAAATTAGATTCTTCTTTAATTTTGTTTAGTATGTGGACAGAAGCCGTGAAAAATTTTGCGCAAGAGGGAAAAGGAAATGTTATTTTCTTGGATGGCAGTATTGAAGGGATGGATAAAACTATGAAACAAGTGATGGCTTTAAACCAAATGGACATTAATCCAAAAAAATAACAGATTTGACGATTATATTTGAAAAAAATTGACTTTTTGATTTCAATTTCTTAACTTTAATAATCTTAATGAAATACTAACGCAAACACAAACACATATCACATGAAAAAACAACTACTATCAGTCTTAAGTATTTTTTGCTTATTTACTGCAACTCAAGCTCAAGAGAAACCATTGAATTCAAGACATCCTTGTAATACTTTTGAAGCAATGGAAGAAGGCTTTAAAGCCAATCCAGCAATAAAAGCACAGTTTGATGCTTCACAAGCTCAATTTGAAGTTGATTATCAAAATGCGATTAATAAAGTAAACACTTCTTCAAAAGTAGCTGTTCCTGTTTATACAGTGCCAGTTGTGTTTCACGTGATGGGAAATTTAAATTTATCCAATCAAGCTTTTATTGATTTAGTGAATTACATTAATAAAGATTATGAAGCCACAGGATCTGATGTATCATCCATTAATCCAACTTTTGCTCCTTTGTATGTTGATGCTGAGATTAGATTTGCTTTAGCAAAAAGAGACCCAACTGGTAAGTGTACAGATGGGATTATTCGTCATCCAAACGAAAATATGTTTTGGAGCCAGTCTGCGCCAGCTTACAATTACTCTGGAACAGGAACAAATAGATGGCCAACTAATAGATATTTAAATATATATATTGTTGAATGTATTTCAAGTGCAACTAGTCCATGCCCAGCAGTTGGTTCTTTTATTGGTGGCTATACTTATTTGCCAGGCGGCACACCTTACACTGCAAATGGAAACATGGGAGATGCCATTGTTATGGTGAGAAGTCAAGTAAACGTTGTATCTCCTTCAGATTCTCGTACTTTAAGTCATGAAATTGGTCATTGGTTAAATTTATCACATACATTTGGCGGTACCAATAATCCGAAATTTGATCCATCTAATATGCCTACTGCTCCAGTTACATGCAGTACAGATAATGTAGCTGATACACCTCCAACAGGTGGTTATTTCTCATATTGTACTCCAAGCGCTTTAGATTGTTCAGTTCCAAATATTGAAAATATTATGGATTATGCGTCTTGCCCAAAAATGTTCACTCAAGGTCAAATCACCAGAATGAGAACAGCGCTTGCAAGTACTACAGGTGGTAGAAATAATTTATGGTCAGCTTCTAATTTAACATTTACAGGTATTTCTTCTGGTTACACTTGCAGTCCTGTAGCTGATTTTTCAGCAAATAAATTGGCTAATTGTGTTGGTAGCACAATCACATACACTAGCACCAGTGAATTTGGATCTTCAGGAGGAGTTAACTGGACATTTCAAGGAGGTACACCTGCTACATCAACTGCTACATCTGTAGCTGTTTCTTATGCAACTCCTGGAACATATTCGGTAAGCTTAACAGCAACAAATTCTGTTGGTTCTAATACTATGAATAAGACATCATATGTTAACGTTGTAAATGGATCTGCAGGATTATTAGCTCCTGTCTTATATAGTTTTGACGGTTCTTCTTTACCAACAGATATTACTATTACAAACAGAAATACAGGTACAGCTACTTGGGCTCAAAAAACTGCTAATGGAGCGCTATCTTCACCTAATAGTATTTTCATTAATAATTTTGCAGCTAGTAATATTGCTGGTCATGTAGATATTTTTGAAACACCTGTTTTTGATTTCTCTAACACAACAGGTATCGTATTTTCTTATTATTATGCCTATGCAAGACGCTCAGCTACGCAAAATGACTCATTGAAAATACAATATTCGTTAGATTGCGGTGGAACATGGTCAAATATGTTAGGTACTCCTTCAATGGCTCAAATGGCGACCGCTTCTGGAGGCACAGTAACATCATCTTCCTTTAACCCAACACCCGCTCAATGGGTTAATAAATCAATTACATCGTCATTACTAGCAGCATTAAATAACAAACCAAGTGTAAAATTCCGTTTCTATTTTAGAACAGACCTTACAAAAACTACTGCGAATAATATTTATATTGATCAAATTAACATCACTGGAAATATTGTAACATCTTTAACAGAATTAGAAAAATCGATGGAACTGGCTATTTATCCAAATCCAACATCATCTAGCTCAACAATAGACTTTACAATTAACTCAAACGAAAAAGCAACTATTACTTTAGTAGATTTAATGGGTAGAGTTTTGGAAACAAGTGCTTTGACTTCTGATAATGATGGACATGTTAATCATACTGTAAATGCAAATGGTAAATTAGCTTCGGGTGTTTACATTGTAAACATTGATGTAAATAACCAACGTGTTTCTAAAAAATTGATTATTCAATAATTTATTAAAATATCATTTTTAAAAAGCCCCTCTGAAAAGTGGGGCTTTTTTTATGCTTAAACAAAACTGATATTTATCAACTAATTTTCAACACGATGAAAAGTTTCAACAAAAAATGTAAATATTTGTTATGTACTAAAAAACAAGATATATGTCTGAAGAGATAGAAAGAACAGAAAGAGAAGATTTATTTTCGAAAGCAGTAAAAGCTGGAAAACGCACGTATTTTTTTGACGTGAAATCGACAAGAGGAAATGACTATTACCTAACCATTACAGAGAGTAAGAAGCGTTTTGGAACGGATGGTAAGTTTACTTACGAAAAGCATAAAATCTTTTTGTACAAAGAAGACTTCGAAAAATTTATGGAAGGTTTAAACGAATCTATTGAAGTGATTAAAGAAAACGCCCCTCCAATTGTTGAGCGAGAAGCCTACGATAGAGAATCGAGCACTTCATCTGGTTCTGATGAAGTAAATTTTGATGACTTAGGGAAATAAAATTTCCATCGAATGATGGAAATTATCATAAAAGCAGCTGTTTAACTTAGTTTAGATAGCTGCTTTTTGTTTTATTCAGTCTTTGTGTGAAACTAAATCCCAATGCTCTATATTATTTCATAAACTTTTTAATATTTTATACCTTAAAAAAGGTATTTATTTCGTAAATTCGTCACGCAATTTTAAATCTAAATCACAACTCTTAAATCTTAAATATTATGGCATTTGACATTGAAATGATTAAGAAGGTATACGCTAACATGCCTGCACGCATTGAAGCAGCTCGTAAAACCTTAGGTCGCCCACTAACTTTAGCAGAAAAAATCTTGTATTCGCATTTAGATGCTGATATGAAATTAACAGATTACCCTCGTGGTTCTTCTTATGTTGATTTTAATCCAGATAGAGTTGCTATGCAAGATGCAACAGCGCAAATGGCTTTATTGCAATTTATGCAAGCTGGTCGCCCTGCTGTAGCTGTTCCTTCTTCAGTTCACTGCGATCACTTAATTCAAGCAAAAGCTGGTGCTGCAACAGATTTAGACAGAGCAAAACACGAAAGCGAAGAAGTTTTTGATTTCTTAGCTTCTGTTTCAAATAAATATGGTATTGGTTTCTGGAAACCAGGTGCTGGTATCATTCACCAAATTGTATTAGAAAACTACGCTTTCCCTGGCGGAATGATGATTGGTACCGATTCTCACACAGTAAATGCTGGTGGTTTAGGGATGATTGCTATTGGTGTTGGTGGAGCAGATGCTTGCGACGTGATGGCTGGTTTACCTTGGGAGCTAAAAATGCCAAAATTAATTGGTATTAAATTAACTGGTAAATTAAACGGATGGGCAAGTGCTAAAGACGTTATCTTAAAAGTAGCTGGTATCTTAACTGTAAAAGGTGGTACTGATAAAGTAGTTGAATATTTTGGTGAAGGTGCTATTAGTTTATCTTGTACTGGTAAAGGAACTATTTGTAACATGGGTGCTGAAATTGGAGCAACTACTTCTACATTTGGTTATGACGAAAGTATGAGCCGTTACTTAGCTGCAACTGGCCGTGCTGATGTTGCTGCTTTAGCAGATGGCATTAAAGAACATTTAACAGGTGATGCAGAAGTGTATGATAATCCTTCTAAATATTTTGATGAAGTCATTGAAATTAACTTATCTGAATTAGAGCCTTATGTAAACGGTCCTTTCACTCCAGATTTAGCAACACCTATTTCTCAATTAAAAGCAGCTGCTGAGAAAAATGGCTGGCCTTTAAAAATTGAAGCAGGTTTAATTGGTTCTTGTACAAACTCTTCTTACGAAGATATTTCTCGTGCCGTATCATTAGCAAAACAAGTTTCTGCTAAAGGATTAAAATCTAAAGCAGAGTTTATGATTAACCCAGGTTCTGAGCAAATTCGTTACACGATTGAGCGTGACGGTTTCTTAGATGTGTTTGCTCAAGTTGGTGCTACGGTATTTACTAACGCTTGCGGACCTTGTATTGGTATGTGGGATAGAGTAGGTGCTGAGAAACAAGAAAAAAATACCATCATCCATTCTTTCAACCGTAACTTTGCGAAACGTGCGGATGGAAATCCAAACACTTACGCATTTGTAGCGTCTCCTGAAATAGTTGCAGCAATGGCTATTGCCGGTGATTTAAGTTTTAATCCTTTAACCGATACATTAACAAACGATAAAGGTGAGCAAGTTAAATTAGACGAGCCAACTGGTTACGAATTACCTCCAAAAGGTTTTGCTGTTGAAGATGCAGGTTACCAAGCTCCAGCAGCTGACGGAAGTAAAGTTCAGGTATTGGTTAACCCAACTTCTAAACGTTTACAATTATTAGATCCATTTGCAGCATGGACAGGTGTTGATTTTAAAGGCTTAAAATTATTAATTAAAGCAAAAGGTAAATGTACAACCGATCATATTTCTATGGCTGGTCCATGGTTAAAATTCCGTGGTCACTTAGATAACATATCAAACAACATGTTAATTGGTGCGGTTAATGCATTTAACGATAAAACTGATAACATTAAAAATCAGTTGACTGGTGCATACGAAGGAGTTCCTGTAGTTCAACGTCAATACAAAGCTCAAAACATTGGGTCGATTGTAGTAGGTGACGAAAACTATGGTGAAGGTTCATCTCGTGAGCATGCAGCGATGGAGCCTCGTCATTTAGGTGTTAAAGTGGTATTAGTGAAATCATTTGCTCGTATTCACGAAACTAACTTAAAGAAACAAGGGATGTTAGGAATTACATTTGCTAACAACGCTGATTACGATAAAATTAAAGAAGACGATGTGATTGATGTATTGGGTTTAACCACATTTACTCCTGGACAACAATTAACGATTGTCTTAAACCATGCAGATGGCACTAAAGAAGAATTTAAAGTAAACCATAGCTATAACGCTCAACAAATTGAGTGGTTTAAAGCAGGTGGAGCTTTAAATATTATTAGAGCTTCTGTAAAAGCTTAAGCGTCATTGCGATCACGCTTTTTTGCGTGAGAAGCAATCTCACTCATAGTATATAAATTAAAATCCCTCTGTTGTTTAACAGGGGGATTTTTATGAGTATGGATTTAAGTTGATAACGTTAACTTATATGATAGATGCGTATATTTGAAGCTCTCTTTTTTTGACAATGTACTTATGCGAGTAACTTTTATTTATTTTATATTTTTCTTAATTTCTCGTTTTGCATTTTCTCAAAATAACACTGCTGTTGTTTTTGGTAGACCAAATATAGATGAAGTTTTCGCCAAAGCCTGTCCGATAGATTCATCTGCCGAGGCTGAGTTAATTTATGACAAAGAAACGATAGAGTTTTTTGTAAATGAAAATAATATCTATTCCTTAAAAATCACGTATCATGGAAGGCTAAAGATTTATAAAAAATCTGGATTGGATAGAGGTATCATTAAACTTACACAAAAAAAACGTGATGGTTCGGAAGAATTGATTGAAAAGATAAAAGGTTATACTTATAATGAGGAAAACGGAAAGGTCGTTATAACTCCGTTGGAAACATCTTCTATATATAAAGAGAAAATAAATAATTTTGAATCAGTCACTAAAATTATTGCGCCAAATATAAAAGAAGGCTCTGTTTTTGATTATACATATATTCGCATAGTGCCATTTACAATCACTGAAAAACCAACCACTTGGTTTTTCCAAGGTAATATTCCATATAGATGGAGTGAATTGTCAGTTGTGATTCCGGGGCGTTTTTTTTATAAATTATTCTATCACGGATATATACCTTTTCACCTTAAAGAAACTAAAGATACCTCGCAAATGTTCGGAGATAATTTGATAAAAGCAGTTAAATACCGTTTTGTCATTAAAGATGCGCCTGCTTTTGTTAGCGAACAATATATGACCTCTTATAAGGATTTTATTGCTAAACTAGAATTTGAATTGGCTAGTTATACTCCACCATATGGTGGCGAAGAACTAAGGTTTACTGAGACTTGGGATGATATCAATAAAAATTTATTAGAAGATGGTAATTTTGGTGAGCGATTAATTAATACTAATTTTTTAAAAGATGTAGCCGGTAAATTTGAACACATTACTGATACGTTGGATAAAGTTAAAGCGGCCTTTAATTACGTTTCAAAAACCATCAGATGGAATGGAGCTTCACATTTATATACTGGAGAAAATTTAAGTAAAGCATTTGATAATAAAACAGGAACTAATGTGCAAATCAATATGATATTAGTTGCTTTGTTAAGGCGCATGCATATTATTGCTAATCCAGCGATAGTTAGCACAAGGGATAATGGCGAAGTAAATGAAGCTTTTCCTTTGCTCAATAAATTTAATTATACCATCTCTCATGCAAAAGTTGGAGGTAAGGATATTATGATGGATGCTACCGAACGTTTCTCTAAGCCCAATATGTTACCATATCATAGCTTAGCCAACAAAGCATTTATTATTGAGAAAGATAATGGAAGATTAGTATCGTATCAATCCAAAGAAAAAAAATTAGAAATGGAAACGATGGATTATACTATTTTACCAGAAAGTAATGAGATTAAAGTAAAGTATAACCTCACGCTAGGCGGCTACGAAGCCTTTGAAGTAAGAAATGTTATTTTTAATTCAGGAGAAGGCGAAGAAATAAAGTATTTAAAAAAGTCAAATCCTGATTGGCAAATCGAAAATGTAACTATCCTTAATAAAGATAGTGTTTATGAATCTCTTAAGATTTCGTATGACGCAGTCGTAAATAGTATTACGCAAACAGGAGATTTATTATTTTTTAATCCATTTTTCTCGCGTCGTTATAAAGAAAATCCTTTTAAGTCGAGCACACGCATTTATCCTATTGATTTTGTTACCGCTATAGATGATATTGATTTAATTACTATTAAAATACCTGCTGGTTACAAGCTAGAAGAAATGCCTAAAGCAGGGGTGTTTGTGTTGCCAAATAAAGCAGGTAAATATTCTTACATTGTTGAAACAGAAAATGATGTTATTAAAATTCGCAGCCAATTAACTATTAGTAAAAGTTTTTTTGAACCTAATGAGTACGCTAGTTTAAGAGAATTGTATAATTTAGTGATTGAAAAACAATCGCAACAAATTGTTTTTAAAAAACTATAAAAGAGTAGGAAAACTATGAAATATTATTTAGTGCTTTTATGTTTTTTGTCACTTGCGCTTACTTCTCAAAATTCGTATCATGTTGATTCTATTCCCTCTTCACTTAAAGAAAATGTAGATGCGGTTATTAGACTTGATAAAGCAGAATTTAAAATTAAGGATAAAGGTAAAGCGGTTTTAAATACGCATTATGTGGTTACCATTTTTAACGAACGTGGTGCCGATAATCAATCAAGATATTATACTCATTATGATAAATTAAACAAAGTACTTGATATTTCAGGGACGGTTTATGACAAAAACGGGGAGAAGATTTATAAATTATCTAAAAAAGATATATATGATGTTAGTGCTTCTGCTAGCAGTAATGATGTAACAGACAATAGAATTAAAATTACTGAATTTGATAATAAAAGTTTTCAATTTCCATACACTATCGAATTTGAGTCATCTGAGGAAACGACTAATATGATGTTTTATCCTTCCGAATATTTTTATCCTTCAGAGCGATTAAGTGTTCAAGAAAAAACACTAATCATCGAAACTCCCAAGGACTTTGAGTTTAGATATAAAGAGAAAAAGATGCCAAATAAAATGAATTTGGTGACTGAAAAAAATAAATATATATATACTTGGACCATTAAAAATATTTTGGGAAGTGAATATGAAATTCATACTCCTGATGATTTTTATCCTGAAATTATAACTGCGCCAAAGGCTTTTAGTGTTGAGGGCTATGAAGGAGATATTGAATCTTGGAAAGATATTGGAAAATTTATCTCTAAACTTAATGAAGGAAGAGATATATTACCTGATGCAATAAAACTGAAAATTGCTAATTTAATTAGTCAAGAAAAAGACACATTAAAAAAAATCGAGTTATTGTATCAATTTCTTCAAAACAATACACGCTATATGAGCATACAGCTGGGTATTGGCGGTTGGCAAGCCATGACGGCAGCTCATGTAGCTCAAACAGGTTACGGAGATTGTAAAGCACTCTCTAATTACATGAAAGCATTGTTAAAAGAAGCGGGAATTAGGTCATATATAGCCTTAATCAGAGCAGGCGCAGATATCGAAGATGTTGATCCGTCGTTTCCCAGTATGCGCTTTACCCACGTTATTAATTGTGTTCCTTTAAAAAATGATACCATTTGGCTCGAATGTACTAGCCAAACAAATGATTTTGACTATATGGGTAGTTTTACCGGCAATCGTAAAGCATTGTTAGTAATGTCTGATGGAGCAGTTTTAGTTAATACCCCTAAGTATAGCGCCATTGATAATTCTAAAAAAACAACGGCAATTATAGTGTTAGACAATAGCAATAATGCAAGTGCGCAATTAAAAACAAGCTATCTAGGTATTTTAAAGGAGCGTAAGGAGTATTTAATACAAGAAAAAAACGAAGAGAAATTAAAAAAAATGCTTCAAAATTTAATCCATGCTCCTTCTTTTGATATAAATAAGTGTACGGTGCAGGAACTAAAAAGTAAAACTCCGATACTTCAAACTTCTTTAGAAATATCAGTGCAAAAGATTGGAAATAAAACAGGTTCCTTTTTCTTTTTAAAGCCAAATTTATTCAATGACCAGGCTTTTGTAGTATCTGAACCCAAGCATAGAAAATCAGATTTTTATTTGAATCCCAATAGCTATGAACAATCCGAAATAGATTCGTTGATTTTTCAACTGCCAAGAAACTTAGTGCCAGAGAAATTACCTGAGTCTGTTAGTGTTAAAACACCATTTGGAGAGTATGTCTGTTCGGTTAGTGTTAACGACGGCATCTTGTCTTATTATAGAAAACTGATACAATATAGTGGATACTTTGTAGCAAAAGATTATGATGCTTATAAAGAGTTTTGCAAGGCTGTTAATAAAAATGATAATCAGCAAATTGCATTTAAGATTATTAGTAATTAATTAGATCCCTTGATTATGATAATTAGCAAGATTTTTTAAAAATATGCGGCATTCTTTTCCAACTTCGCTGCATTTGTAATGCTTCGGTAATTTAAAATGAATATCATAACCCATACCATAAACACTTTAAAAATCGCCGAAATTATTTCGGAAGATATACTCATTCAAACAAATGAAGATGGATTGGAGTTGTTGGGTAATATCTATTATCAGGATTTTGATAGGTTAATTCTTCATTCAAAAAACATAACACCTGCTTTTTTTGATCTCAAAAACGGTATGGCAGGGGAGATTCTTCAAAAGTTTTCCAATTACCGGGTTCGTTTGGCTATTGTTGGAGATTTCAGTAACTATGCATCTCAAAGCATTAAAGACTTTATGCATGAAAGCAATAAGGCTGGGCGCATTAATTTTGTAGGCTCCTTAGATGAAGCTTTGAATAAACTATCCGCACTGCGGCATTTATAATTCTGCGGTAATTACACCCTCTTCACATCAACGCTCGTCGCAATACTATAAAGCCCCACAAATTTATCGGATACTACAAAAATAGCTTTGTAATGCTTCGGTTCGTCATTGCGAGCAGAGCGAAGCAATCTCACATAAAGCATATTATTTTTCTTAACGCGACATTGCTTCGTCGCTGAAAAAGCGCCTCGCAATGACGTGGAAAAAAGCATGAAGTCTTTTTATTTTAAAACATATCATATCTGTGATAGATGTAATAAGTATATCAACATGTGTAAAGCATTTACTTTTCAGTATCCCTTACTTTGATGCATATAAAAACAATTTAAAATTTAAAATTATGTATATGTATGATGGTTATCATTTTGGAGGAATGCACTTGTTATGGTGGATAGTTTGGATGGTGTTAATAGTTTGGATTTTTGTAGTTCCTTATAATATTCCAGGTCAGCGTATGCCAAAAGATTCGCCCTTAGATATTTTGAAAAAGAGATATGCTAGTGGCGAGATTAATAAAGTACAGTACGATGAACGCTGAGAAGTTCTAGAAAAAAAATAATTTTTTTAATTCAGTTACTAATTTATAAAACACAATCATATGAAAGCACTTGTTTACTTAGGGCCACATAAAAAAGCATTGCAAGAAAAACCGTTGCCTGTTATCATTCAATCAACCGATGCGGTTGTGAGAGTGACTAAAACCACTATCTGTGGTTCTGATTTACATATCCTAAAAGGAGATGTATCATCTGTTACCGAAGGGCGAATTATTGGCCACGAAGGAGTAGGGGTGATAGAAGAAGTTGGGAGTTCGGTAAATAATTTTAAAAAAGGTGACCATGTGATTATTTCTTGTATTACCTCTTGTGGTAAATGTGACAATTGTAAAAAAGGGATGTACTCACATTGCGACCATGGAGGATGGATTTTAGGAAATACCATTGATGGTTGTCAGGCTGAGTTTGTAAGGATACCTTATGCCGATAATAGTTTGTATCATATACCAAATGGTTCTGACGAAGAAGCTTTAGTAATGCTAAGTGATATTTTGCCAACAGGTTTTGAGTGTGGCGTGTTAAACGGACAAGTAAAACCAGGGGATGTGGTGGCTATTGTTGGTGCTGGGCCGGTAGGGTTAGCTGCTTTATTAACGGCGCAGTTTTATACTCCTTCACGTATTATCATGATTGATCAAGACGATAATCGTTTGGCGGTGGCTAAAACTTTTGGAGCAACAGATGTGATTAATAGTAAAGGTGGCAATGCCAAACAAAAGGTCATGGAGTTAACCGATAACAAAGGTGTGGATGTGTCTATTGAAGCGGTGGGTATTCCTGAAACGTTGGAACTCTGTATTGATATTGTAACTGCAGGAGGTCATATTGCCAATATTGGTGTTCATGGTAAATCAGTATTGTTTCATATGGAAAATTTGTGGTCGCATAACATTACATTAACTACACGTTTGGTTGATACGGTATCAACGCCCATGTTATTTAAAACAGTGCAATCAAAAAAATTAGATGCTAATCAATTAATTACCCATCATTTTACATTAGATGATATTATGAAGGCTTATGATACGTTTGAAAATGCTGCCAAAGAAAAAGCATTAAAAGTCATTATCACTAATTAAAGTATTGAACAACTTATAAAAACAAACTTATGAATCTTTCACATCTTCATTTAATGATTAATCATTTGCCTATCATTGGGTCAATGATAGGTGGATTAGTTTTAGCCTTTGCGATTTGGCAAAAAAGTAATCATACTAAAATAGCAGCTTATGGTGTATTAATCGTATCATCGGTAGGAGCAGCCGTTGCTTATTTAACAGGTGAGCCAGCCGAAGAATTAGTAGAAAATATTCCAGGCGTATTAAAAGATACCATCTAACAACATGAAGATGCAGCAATGGTATCGTTAATTGTTTTAATTGTTTTGGGAATCAGTTCGCTTATCGGTATTTATTTAACCCATAAAAATTCGAAGTACACGATGCGAGTAGCTAATGTGACTTTGTTTTTGTCTATCCTTAGTTTTGGATTTGTGGCTCGCGCAGGATATATAGGAGGTCAAATCAGACATACTGAATTAACAACCGTTGGTCCTATTAACGATCAGTTTAAAGAAGCAGAAAAAGAGGACGATTAGATTATAATTACTAATAGACCTATTCGTTAAAATACCATAAAAAGCATCTAATTATTGAGTTTGCTTTTTTGTATTTTATATCTTCATCACATAAACCTATATGATGAAATTATTGACTTCTGTTTTTATTGGTGCAGTAGCACTATCTATTAGCTCATGTGGCGAAACCCCTAAAGAAACTTATGATTCTCCAATGAATTATGCTCATAGTTTTATGGCATGGGATTGTCCAGATAATTTGCAATTTCCAGGAATTGAGTTAAAAGATTGGGAAAAAGTTCCCGTAGTCAATGGAAGAATGCCTACATACGAAGAAGCGCAAAATGGCACATCTCTATTATACATTGATAAGGAAGTGAAACCAGAACTAAAAGATGTGGAGCCGTATAAAATGACTTTGCCAAAATTAGCTTACTTTACGAATCCTCGCACCAAACAAAAGGAAGTCGTGATTGTGATTCAATTAGTTCAGTTTAAAGATTATGTATGGGCTGGACTACGTTATGTAAGTGGAGGTAATGCTAGTGCCATGATGAGTGAATTGGAGTTTTTATTAGATGACGAAATTAAAATGGAAATAGAAAAGAGTATTAAGAATCCAAACAGTAACGTGGGTTTATTAAATAAACCAAGCGATTCTTAATTCAAAAGTTTTAACATTATTTATAAAAGCCATATTTATATGTCTTACTTATCAATATTTTCATTATAGTTTAAATTATATAAATTGTATATTTATTTACGTTAAAATATAGAATCATTGTTATGAAAAGAATTATTTATTTAACTTCTCTTGTTTCATTAGCTTGTGCATTTAGTTCTTGTATTTATCTATCTACCAATGCTAGAGTTCAAATAACATCTACTCCAACCGATGTTGATGCTATTAATTTTAAAACACGAGTTAAAAGTCACTATGATAGTTTATCTAAACTACAAAAATTTGGTAATGATGTGTTTGATGATGATTATTTAAATAAAAACATTTCAGTGTCTTATGATACTTTAGGAACTCGTACCTATAATTATACCGAAATTGGTATAGCAACTGGTCACGCTAAGATCAAAAATGACGAATGGTTAAAATATAAAATAAAGAAAGCGGCCATTTTACAAGGCGCCAACCATATTGTATTTACCCAAAGGCTAGTGTATGATAATAGCAGAAGTCTTTGGCGTTTAATCACCGGAAAAAATAAGAACCCAAATAGTCCTCCCACTATTTTAGTTAAATATACAGGTAAGGCTGTTTTTAAAAAGTAGCTATAAAAGCAATTCTGTCATTATTGTTTTTTAATTCAAATGTCATATCTTAGTAATATGAGATTTTATGTGGGAGTTATATTTTTATTTGTACATGTGCCGTTATTTTCACAAACGTTAAAAATAAATATTACTGGACTTCGTAATAATTCGGGTTCGGTTATATTAGGTTTTTATAATAATGATAAAGCATTTGAAGACGAAACACCCTTATTTTCGAAAACCGAATCAAAAGCAAGTACGGTGAATCATGTATTAACGCTTACTTATAATGGCATAAAGCCTGGAACTTATGGTGTGGTTATATTAGACGATGAAAACAATAACCATAAAATGGATTACGGATGGATTTTGCCCCAAGAAGGTTTTGGTTTTTCTAATTACGTTCACTCTGGCATGATTAAACCTAAGTTGAGTAAATTTTCTTTTACCATTACAAAAGATACAAAGGAGATTGAAATTAAAGTGAAGTATATGTAATTTAACTATTTTTTGATAAAAGTATTTATTGTAAAATTAATTCCTAAGTAAATCGATTAGCAGTTCATATAAACTAAAAAAAAACTTAGACATAATAAATTAGGTTATTCGTTTTATTTGATTACCTTTACATAACTTCTTTTGAAGATTGTATCACAATCTGGTTTGTATTATCTAATTGCAATTCATTATTTTTTATACATTTTCTTATTGAAAGACAATGGCTATTTCGTTTTTTGAAATAGTACAAATTATAACCCCGCTTAATACATTGGTAAGCACAAAAACAAAACAACAAATGAATAAAGGAACAGTGAAATTTTTTAACGATGCAAAAGGCTTCGGATTTATTAAAGGTGAAAACGGACAAGAAGTATTTGTTCACGCATCTGGATTAGTACATGAGATTCAAGAAAACGACGAAGTAACATACGATGTACAAGATGGTAAAAAAGGTCTTAATGCGGTTAACGTAACAAGAATCTAATTACTACTGTAGTTAAAAAACAAAACCCTGCTATTTTTAAGTAGCAGGGTTTTTTATGGATTAATCTCTCGTTATTAATAAATGCATTAAACTCAATAAATCTACTTTACAGGAGATGATTAGTGCATATTAAGAATTCAATACTCTCTCTAGTAACATATTTTTTTGTGGTTTTGTTTTAGTACTATCTATATTTTATTTGTCTTGAATGCCTTTTATAAAATCACTTATCAAATAAGCAATGAGTTTTCCGGTTTTATTATCAGCCTTAATGTGTGATAGAATAGGGGCACCTTCAGCAATATGAAAGTATAACGCATTTAATTGTTTTCCACATAGGTATGCATATTGTCTTGCCTGAACTGGCGAAATACCACTACTTGTTTTTGCACTTGAAGGAACATTCGTAATAGCATCTAAATCTATTTCAATACCACAACTATCATTTTTCACAAAGCCTATGTTTTGATTTAAGGCAGCAGAAAACGACTGATAATCTCTTACAAAAATGTTTTCGTATGTACTGTAAAATAAGCGATGATTATTTTTTGTAAAGTCATTTAAAACACTCGCCGTATTGTATTGTTCGTGCATACAAAATACCGAATACTTACTCATATAGTTTTCTTGATAAGCATAACTAAATCCGTTTCCACTATGCCGTCCTTCTAAAGGCCTAAAGTCTGTATGGGGATCACAATTAATCACATTAATTTGTTGATTTTTAACTTTTGAACTTGCTTTAATGATGGGGTAGGAGTTATTATGTCCACCACCAACAATGATTGGTATTTTATTGCAAGAAATAATTTTAGAAACGATTTCAAATACACGTTCATCAACAATAGATACTAATTTTCTTAGTTCTGTCATGTCGTTTTTGTTTTTTGTATTTAATAAGTTTGATGATTCCATCACATCATCTACAAATACATGGCCTAAAACACAAATATTTTTCCCATCTAAAAACTCATTGCTTTGTTGACTTAAGAAGCTATCTAATGCAGGTTTCCAAGCAGTGTGAGCTCCTCCGCGACCAAAATTAGCTCTTACTCCTATGTCTTCTGGTATGCCTAATAAAACAAATTTACATGTAGATTTACTTAATTCATCCTGCCAATTTACTTCGGATTTTAAAACCAACACATCTTCCCCAATTTTGGTTTCGTTGGTTCGTTTCCTTGTAAGTTGTTGAATATCCTTTTTTGAATATAATTCTAATGACTTCATTTATAATTTAATTGGTTCAAAAAAAAAGTCCCAAGTAGGGACTTTAAACTAATTTTAGGATTATTACCATTCATCAGAATTTACTGGAGTAGAGCTGGAAATTTTCATAGCTTCTTTCAAATCAGTAGCTAATAATGTACTTTGTTTAAATGCTTCACTTCTAATACGTTTCCATATATCAGGAGGTAATTTCATACTACCGCATTTAGGAACTTCTCCATAAATATCTCCGCCTGTATAATCTCCATTTTTTGCATTATGGTTTAACTTTGAAATTGTATAACGATATTTTCCTTCTTTAGCATCAATACTTAAATGCATAGTAATAGTACCTTGAACATCTGCTGTTGGATTTAATTCTTTTGGTTTATAATCAAAGGTAACTACGCACTCTGCTTTTGAACCTGTTGTCACACCATTTCCTTTCGTGTATTTTTTGTTTTCCATTTTTACAAAATTAACGGCACGTTTTAAGATTTCACTGGCTGCCATTCCTTTTGGTGGATTTGTATCAACTGGTAATGACCCATCTGCATTTGGAGTTGACGGAAGAGGATCGGCCATCATAGTAACAACCTCTTGAATTTTTTTCTCGTCTTTTTTTGCTTCTTGAGCTGATAAACTATTTATAGAAAATAGAACTGCTGCAATGTAAAATAATCTACTTAACTTCATATATGGTATTAATTTTTTTTACTCTAAACTAGAATTGAATATAAATTTAAGTTAATTAATAAATCTTTATAAATTTATTTGGGTTAACTTCTAACATCAAATTGTAAATAACATCAAATACATCATCAGCGCTTGGTTTTGAGAAGTAATCTCCATCAGAACCATAAGCAGGACGATGTTCTTTAGACGCTATTGTAATTGGTTTTGAATCTAAATATTGGTAACCACCTTGTTCTTCCAACACTTTTTGCATCATATATGCGGATGCTCCACCTGGCACATCTTCGTCAAAAAATACAACACGATTAGTTTTCTTTAATGACTCCACAATTTTGTGATGTATGTCAAAAGGCAATAATGTTTGCACATCAATTAATTCAACCGAAATGCCATGTTCTTCTAATTGTTTAATAGCCTCTTGAGCAATACGAATAGAAGAACCATAAGTTACTAAAGTAACATCAGAACCTTCTTTTAATGTTTCAGGAATACCTAAAGCAATTTTATACTCGCCAATATTAGTTGGTAAATTTTCTTTTAAGCGGTATCCATTTAATGGTTCAACCACTAAAGATGGCTCATCAGATTCTAGTAATAAATTATAAAAACCTGCAGCTTGCGTCATGTTACGAGGCACACACACATTAATGCCTCGGCACGCATGCACAATCATTCCCATAGGTGAACCACTGTGCCAAACTCCTTCTAAACGATGTCCGCGAGTACGAATAATAACAGGTGCTTTTTGCATACCTTTAGTTCTCCATTGCACAGTAGCCAAATCATCACTCATAATTTGTAAAGCATACAACAAATAATCTAAGTATTGAATTTCGGCAATTGGTCTCAAACCACGCATCGATAAACCAATAGCTTGTCCCATAATAGTTGCTTCACGAATACCAGTATCAAATACTCTGTGCTCTCCATACTTAGCTTGTAAGCCTTCTAATCCTTGATTCACACCACCAATTTTTCCAGAATCTTCTCCAAAAATTAATGTTTCAGGATGTTTAGATAATATATAATCAAAATTTTCTCTTAATAATTCTCTTCCATCTACCAATTTTTCACCATCGTATTGGGCTGCAACCGGAGTAACGTTAGATACTTGGAAATTAGATTGAGACATCAAATGAGAACTGTATCTATCTGAATTTTCGATATTAGCTAATCGTAACCAATCTGTTAATTTTATTCTAGATGCTGATTCTTCTGTTTTAGTTAGACGTAATACTTTTTTTACTGCATTGTGAATCTCTCTACGAATTGGTTCTTTGATAGAATTCAATTCTGTTTTAATTGCTGCAACAGCTGATCCATTTGTTCCATTTGATAAATCATCAAACAAAGCAGATACTTCTGCTACTTCTGTTTTAATAGGAGTTAAATAATCTGTCCAAGCTGTTTTTTGCGCTGTACGAACAGAGTTTTTAGCATCCTCTTCAATCGTGTTTAAAGTTGCTTCATCTGCTAAGGCATTTTGTATGATAAACTCTCGCATTTTTTTTACGCAGTCAAAATCCAATTCCCATTGTAAACGCTCTTTAGATTTATAACGTTCGTGAGATCCTGATGTGCTGTGACCTTGTGGTTGAGTTACTTCTTCCACATGCACTAAAACTGGAACATGTTCTTCGCGGCAAACTTTAGCGGCTTTTTCATACGTCTCACATAAGTGAGCGTAATCCCAACCTTTGGTTTTAAAAATCTCAAAACCATTACCACCATTTTCTCTTTGAAAACCTTTTAAAATTTCAGAGATGCTTTCTTTGGTAGTTTGATATTTTTTTGGAACAGAAATTCCATGTCCATCATCCCAAACACTCATCAACATAGGAACTTGCAACACACCAGCTGCATTGATTGCCTCCCAAAATAAACCTTCAGATGTTGAGGCATCACCAATAGTACCAAAAGCTATTTCATTTCCTTTATTACTGTAATCTAAAAATTTACCTTGATGTAAATCTTTATTAATTTTATAAAAATGTGAAGCGTAGGCTAATCCTAATAAACGAGGCATTTGTCCAGCTGTGGGAGAAATATCAGCTGATGAGTTTTTTTGATTCACTAATGCTTTAAATGAACCATCGGCATTTAAGCTATGTGTTCCAAAATGTCCGCCCATTTGACGACCACCACTCATAGGCTCTTTCTCTAAATCAGTATGACCGTATAAACCTGCAAAATATTCTTGCAAGGTTAATTGACCAATAGACATCATAAAAGTTTGATCTCTGTAGTATCCACTTCTAAAATCGCCGTCTTTAAATACTTTTGCTAATGCTACTTGAGCCAATTCTTTTCCATCACCAAAAATTCCAAACTTGGCTTTTCCTGTTAAAACTTCTTTTCGTCCTAATAAACTAGTTTGTCGACTTTCGTTAATAATACGATAGTCATTCAAAACTATTTTTTTGAAATCTTCAAAACTTAATCCTTGAGTGGATGATAAAACATCTTTTTGCATAGTAAATTTAAGTAGCGGTATTTGTTTTTTTATTACTGTTGGAGGCAATTTTCTTGCGGTTCCTTACCTTACAAATATATATTTTTAGCGGGAATTACAAAACTTTTTAAACGTTATTTTTGGGTAAAATAAATGATTTTTGTCTTATTTAATGCTCAAAGAAAAAAGGCTGTAATATCAAATTACAGCCTTTTTTAAATTAGATAATATAAGTTTATTTCTTTTTTGCTTTCTCTTTTCCTGAAAACTCGTATTTCTTTTTCAGTTTATCTTTTTTGGTGATTTTTATTTCACCACTAATATCATAATTATCAACAGTGCATTTCATGATAATAGTTTGGTCCTTATCATCTGTTGTTGAGATTTCAGCTTCCGTCCAAGTACTTTCATTTTCTTCTTCATCTGTGTAGGTAGAATCTTTAGTAATTTCGTATTTAATCCATTTATACTCTAATTTATCAAATAGAAATGTACTAAACATTCCTTTGCCAGCTTTAAATTCTATTTCATCTTCAACCCCTTTTTTAGGAGCTGCTCCTTCTTTCACTTCCGTCATAGTAACTATAAATTTTCGCTTATCTAAATTGTCTTTAGGTTCGCCTTTTTTAATGGCATTTAGGCTTAACAATCCAATTGTTAAAACAGAAGCGGAGATGATGATGTGTTTTAGGTTCATTGTTCTTTTTTTTATTGTGGCAAATTTAATAAAATTATTATGCCACAAATAGAGTGTTTACAATTTATTAATATTTTTTGGCACCAATATCTACGTTTTATAGCATCTAATTTACTTAAATGATGGTATCTTTAGCGCATATTATGCAGCCATTAGCCGAAAGAGTAAGACCCAACAGTTTAGATCAATATATTGGTCAAGAACAAATTATTGGCAAAAATGCGGCTTTGAGAAAAGCTATTGAGCAAAATTTACTACCCTCTATAGTTTTGTGGGGACCTCCTGGAGTTGGTAAAACAACTTTAGCACAAATTATTTCTCAAACCTTAAAACGTCCCTTTTATTCATTAAGTGCTATTAATTCGGGAGTTAAAGATGTGAGAGAGGTTATTGAAAAAGCGTCGGCCGATGGTGGATTTTTTAAACAAGAAAAGCCAGTTTTATTTATCGATGAAATTCATCGTTTTAGCAAATCTCAACAAGATTCTTTATTAAATGCAGTAGAAAAAGGTATTGTTACTTTAATAGGAGCAACAACCGAAAACCCATCTTTTGAGGTCATTCCTGCTTTATTGTCAAGATGTCAAGTAGTTGTTTTAAAGCATCTTACAAAGGATAACTTGATTCAATTATTAAATAACGCCATTACCACTGATGAATCACTAAAAAGAAAAAATATCACTTTAAAAGAGACAGAAGCTCTTTTAAGGATTTCAGGAGGCGACGGACGAAAATTATTGAATGCTTTAGAAATTGTTGTTAACTGCATTAATGAATCTGAGATTATTATTACTGATGAATTAGTAAAGCAGTACATACAACAAAATTTAGCATTATACGACAAATCTGGTGAGCAGCATTATGATATTATTTCAGCTTTTATTAAGTCGATAAGAGGTTCGGATCCGAATGGAGCTGTATATTGGTTAGCTAGAATGATTGATGGGGGAGAAGATCCAAGTTTTATAGCACGACGGTTATTAATACTAGCATCAGAAGATATAGGAAATGCAAACCCTACTGCATTGGTAATTGCTAATAATTGTTTTCAGGCAGTAAACGTTATTGGTTATCCTGAAAGTAGAATTATTTTATCTCAGACTACCACTTACTTAGCATGTTCTGCGAAAAGTAATAGCAGCTATATGGCCATTAATTTAGCCCAACAAGAAGTTAAAAAATCGGGAGATTTACCAGTGCCACTTCATTTAAGAAATGCTCCAACCAAGTTAATGAAAGAACTTGGTTATGGTGATGAATATCAATACGCTCATGATTTTGATAATCATTTTGTGAAACAAGAGTTTTTGCCTAATGAAATAAGTGGGACTAAATTTTACAATCCATCAGAATATTCGAGAGAACGAGATTTGAAGGAATTTTTAAAAGAAAGATGGGGTGATAAATACGGTTATTAATTCTTATGAATTAACTCTGGAATTGGTTCAAAAATAATTAGTTTACCCAATCCTATAATTAGCCCTCCAATTACCTGCTCAGCAATTTGCCATGCGCAGTCTGCAAGAATGTAAGTAAAATTAATATTTTTTGTAAAAGAAATCCCTAAAACTGTTACTAAAGCAAATAATACAAATCCAACTAAAAATCCACTTACTACACCTCTAAATACAGGGTGAGAAAAATATTTTTCTAACAATTTTGATTCATAAGTTCTATAAAGCAGAAAAGAAATAACTAAATAAACCAAAGCCGCTAAACCTAAGAATAAGGCTTTAGAAAAAGAGATACGATTTAAATCATTTAAAAACACGCCATGCCAGAAATAAAATGCGACATACATAAGTACTGCAGCAACAATCCAACTAACATAAAATCTAAATGAATATAGCATCGGTGCAAAATTAATATTTTTTTTGCTCACAATGAACAAAAACTTTGCCAAATATTTGATTGTTATTATGTTAAAAAAAAGGTAAGTTTGTCATATGCGATTTCTAAAAAAATTATTATTAGCCCTATTTTTTTTGGGAGCACTTGTGTCTTGTAGAAAAGGGACTAATTGGGATGTTGATGTAGCTATACCGATAGCAAAAAGTCATTTAAACATTAGTAATTTTTTTGGAGATTCTTTATTTGAATCCGATCCTTCAGGATTGCTTCATTTGGCATTCAGTAAAGAATTAATAAATTTCACGATGGATAGTTTGGTTAAATTACCTGATACAACTATTAACTTGGGATATACGGTTTTTTTTAATCAATCATTAAGTCCCGGCATTCAAATTTTTTCAAATGCCTTATCAAATGATAAAGAGATTACGTTTGATGTTAGTAATGGAGTGGAGTTGAATAAAGCTATTGTAAGAAGTGGCTATTTAAAAATTGAATACATTAATACTTATGCTCAGCCATTGGTTTTTAATTATATTGTTAATTCGGCTACTTTATGGGGAAATCAACTAACGGTTAATCAAAATATCCCAGGAAGTTCTTCGCTCACGAAGTTGTATCCACTGGATGGATATAATATTAATTTAACTGGTTTAGCTGGAAATAAAATAAATACACTTGTTCAAACATACACTATTAGTACTTCAGCAAATGGGGTGACCGATATTTTGTTGCCTGGACAAGGATTAATCATTAAATTATCTTTTTTAGACATAGTGCCTGAATACATTCAAGGATATTTTGGACAACAAGATTTATCGTTTGGTCCAGATTCGACATCGTTTGGATTCCTTAGTAATTTTAACACAAGTAATCTTGTTTTATCCCAATCTGCTATTAATTTTAAAATAGTAAATGAGTTTGGTGTGGAGATGAGCAGCTCCATTAATAGTATTCGTTCTATAAAAACATCACCATTAAATATCGTAACATTAAATGCAGGAAATCTGTTACAATCTATTAATGTTGGAAGAGCTAATAAAACAAATAATTCTTCTAATCCAGTTTTTCCGTGGTTTAAACAAATTAATATTAATTCATCCAATTCTAACTTAAATCCCTTTCTTCAAAATTTACCAAATTATTTGGGTTATTCTGTTAAGGCCAAATTAAATCCATTGGGAAATATTTCTGCAGGAAATGATTTTGCTTTTTATGGTCGTGGCTTAAAAGTAACCGCTGATGTTGATTTACCATTATCCTTGTCTGCTGATTTTTTTAGCTTAGTAAATTATTCTAAAGTTGATTTAACGCAGCTTAAAGAATTAAATGATGTTAACTCTTGTCAAATATTACTGGAGGCAAGAAATAATTATCCTTTTAGAGCTCAGGTTCAGGGTTATATGCTAAATGAATTAAACGAAGTAATTGATTCATTATTTGTACCAGGACAAAATTTAATTGAATCAGCTTTAACAGATGCTAATAATTTAGTGTTAAATTATACTGACTCAAAACTAGTTGCTGATTTCAATAAAGACAAAATAAACCATTTAGCACAATGCAAACAAATTAAGTTTGTGAGTTTTTTATATTTATCCAATCAACCAAATCCTATTAAGATTACAGAAGATAGTTATTTGGATTTGACAGTTCATGCTTATGTTAACTATAATGCAAAAACAAGGTAATGAGAGTTAGGGTTTTTATATTTTTTTGTTTTTGTTCGGTGGCTTTATTTGCTCAATATAATTCTGAATTTTTAAATTTTGAAAAGACTGGTAGAAGTATTTCTATTAATGCTGAATATGAGTTGGGATCGAATGGGATTTATAATTCTTTATTAAATAAATTTATTTATGGAGGTTTTATTGATAAAAAAATTAAAGATGCTTCAAATGATAAGATGAGGAGTTTGAATGTGATGGGGGCAAATATGAACTATGATATGTCAGTTTTCTTTGGCCGAAATTCAAAATACTCCTATTTAGTCGGCATCAAGGATCAAGTCATTTTCAATTCTTCTTTTACGAAAGATTTTTATCAATTATTGTTTTATGGAAATAAACCCTATTTAAATGAAACCAAAAATTTATCAGGTTCCAGTATTAATTCTCTTAGATTTCAAGAGCTTAAATTAGGATTTATATGGCATAAAATTGACTCAACTGCTAAAGTAGGAGTTTCTGTTTCTATTTTAAAAGGTCAGCAGTTATTTTATATTAAAGCAAAAGAAGGTTCTTCATTATATACCAATTCTGACGGTACTGAATTAGTATTTAATTCAGACTTTAACATGGCTTTAAGCGACACTAATAATCGGAAAAATCCATTTGCTTACACAGGAGTAGGGGCAAGTGCCGACATTTTTTTTGAAACTCCCTATAAAAGTAAAATCGGTAAAGGCAGTGTATTAACCGTTAATGCTAATAACATTGGTTTTTTGTATTGGTTTGATAATAGTGTTCAATACAACAGTGATTCTACTTTTAGATTTGATGGTTATAAGATTGATAATTTATTAGATTTACAAGATACTACTTTGGCTGCTATTAACAGGGATAGTATAATTAAGAACACAACAAATGCCCGTAAGGAGTCATTTAATGTAAATATTCCCACCAATTTATTAATCATTAATAAAATACGTTTTTCAAATAAATTTGTACTAGGAACAGGCTTTAGATATTTGTTTAATTCTAATTTTAAACCTTATTTTTTTGCAGATGCCGAATATCAATTGACGTCGAAAATTACAGGTGTTTTGCATGTAGCTTATGGAGGATATTCCAAATTAAATGTTGGATTAGCTTTCACATACAATTCGCCAGCTTGGTTTTTTAAAATCGGAAGTAATAGTTTACAAGGTTATATATCACCATCCAATACATACGGCCAAGGAGCTTTTATAAGTATTGCCAAAAAATTTAAACGATAATATAATGAAACAGTTTGTATTAATATGTTTTTTATTTGCTAGTTTTTTAGTTAAAACTCAGCCGCCTACTAAGTTTTTTTGTAAATACGGATCTAATGGATATGATGTTGGATATGATGTTAAACAAACACTTGATGGAGGATATATAATTACTGGTTCTACAAGCAGTTTTGGTCAAGGGAATACCGATTTTTATTTATTAAAATTGGATAGCATGGGACAAAAGAAATTTGAAACTTCTTTTGGTGGTTATAGCAATGAAATAGCAAAAAGTGTTGTTCAGCTTTCAGATTCTAGTTACATTATTTTGGGATATACGAGCTCATTTGCAATTGGTGGTTATGATATTTTTTTAGTGAAAGCCGATAAAAATGGAGTATTTGAGTGGCAAAAAACAATAGGAGGAAATGATTGGGATTTTGCACATAGTATTGAACAAACTTTAGATGGAGGTTTTATAATTTCGGGAACCACCTATAGTTTTGGATATGGAAATGCGGACGGATACGTTATTAAAACTGATGCTTTAGGAAATATTATTTGGAGTAAAACATATGGTGGAAAAAGAGATGATGAATTTAAATCGGTTATTCAAACTGCAGATGGAAACTATGCCTTAACTGGATATACTAAAAGTTATAATGATTCATTAGGAGATGCTTGGTTATTTAAAATTGATGTCAATGGTGATTCTATTTGGAGCAAATATTATGGTGGAAACAAAGAAGATTTTGGTAATCAGGTTGTGGAAAAATCTGGTGAATTTTTTATAGCAGGTGCAACGGCATCTTCGGGAGCTGGTTTATTAGATGCATGTGCATATAAATGTGATAATTTAGGCAACTTAATGTCAACATTTGTAGATGGCACGGCAACAAATGATGAGATATATACTTCAATTGCAATTTCAAAAAAGAACTCAGTAAATAATTTTTGTTTTATTGAAAAAGAATTTTTTCCTGGCTTTAAATTGCAAACTAAAGTAATCGAATTAGATGTCAATTTATACTATAAAATTGCAACTGATTATGGTTCATCATCTAATGATGAAACTTTTAAAATAGTTGCTACTAAAGATCGAGGTTACGCCATTGTTGGCTATACTCAAGGTTATAATGCTATTTTAACAGATGTTTTCTTTTTAAAATTAGATTCTTTACTAGATGGAGGAAATTTTAGTATTGTTTCTGTTAATGAATTAGAGAAAAATGATATTAATGTTAAAGTTTTTCCAAATCCTAGTTCTTCCATAATTAATATTAAAACATCCATTGAAATTAAAAAAAGCGAGCTTCACTTATTTGATTTACTTGGTAATGAAATAATTTTAAACAATAAAATCATTAACTCAGATAATAATACTATTACTATAAATTTGGCAGATTTAACTAGCGGCATTTACTTTTTAAAAATCCATAATCATACCGAAAAGGTTTTATTTGTCCGGTAATAAAAAAGCCATCCTTTTCAGAATGGCTTTAAATTATTTATTTTATAATCTACAAAATCAACATAGCGTCTCCATATGAGTAGAAACGGTATTTTTCTTTAATAGCTTCTTTATAAGCTTTCATTACTAAATCATAACCTCCAAAGGCTGCTACTTGCATTAATAAAGTAGATTCTGGCATGTGAAAATTAGTAATCATGCAGTTAGCTACTGAAAAGTCATATGGAGG
>Ga0315900_10001397_pt1 | contig 38458 bp, 27 predicted proteins | sample LakEriMetagenome_FD_203521 | JGI IMG/M metagenome (GOLD analysis project Ga0315900, IMG submission 203521) | Freshwater fungal communities from buoy surface, Lake Erie, Ohio, United States - Buoy 12 MA114 | ecosystem: Environmental > Aquatic > Freshwater > Lake > Lake biofilm | place: USA: Lake...
GTCTCCTTGTTGACCGGGTCCTCGAAGAAGACCTTGTACACCCAGTTGCTCGGTCCCTTCGGGTTGCAGGTGCCAACGTACTGCTGCGGCCCGTTGATGTGTCGTCGACGGTTCAGCTGGGCTGCGATCAGCGAGAAGTAGTCGGTGCCCTCGCAGTCGGTGAGCTCGTCCATCAGGACGAAGGATGGGTGGATGCCCTTGATGCGGCCGGCGATCGCCTCCTCGTACGGGATGGCGATCTGAAGGATCGTCGACCATCCGCCGAAGCGGTTGGCAACCTTCATAATCCGATCCTTCGTGTTCGGGTCCAGCTTCGACGGGATCCACTCGAGGCTGATGCCATCCTCCCAGGCGGGAAGGATCAAGGTCTCCAGGTCGTGGATGACACCGAATTTGCCGGTTCGGACGGAGGGTGTGACGATGAGGCCGAGAGCGTCCCAGTTCTCGTAGCAGTGCCGCACCATCTTGTGCTCGCCGCCAATCGACTTGCCCGAGCCCTTCTCGCCGTAGGCCAGGATGAACGGGTTGGTGTCGTCGAAGATCTTCTTCTGGGTGGGATTGAGATCGGGAGACCACGCCGATTGGCTGGTCTTCCGTGGGGCGTGATCGGGCTCGAAGTCGAGCTCCAGCGCCGCCAGCGCCTCCATCTCCTCAGGTGAACCCATCGTTGACTCCTATGTCATGTTACCATATCAAAAGGGAAGCAATTTAAGCAAGGAAGCCAGAGGCTCAACATGAAGAACAAGCTGATCATCTCCCTGAAGGACAACCCTGAACTCCAGGAGTACTTCGCCAAGAAGGGTGTTGGCCGTGAATGCACCCTCGAGGTGACCGCCTCGGTCGACGACATGACCCCTGATCAGGCGACCCTTTCCGTTTCTGAGGTTGAGGCCTACGAGGAGTCCGAGCCCGAGGTGGCCAGCGAACCGGCCAGCAAGGATGGCGATTACTCGGACAAGACCGAGACGGCGTCCTCCATGATGAGCGCCTTCAAGAAGTGACGGAGCGCGACGCATCCAACCCGAAGACGTTTCGAGTCGTCCGGTACTACCGCGACATTGGAGTATGGGACGGGTGGGGCATCGAGCGTTTCAGGAAAGCATGCGCCCTTCTGCAGGAAAGTCCGGAAGAGCTGGCCGCATCATGCGCCATCCCGAACAGCCAACTGCGGCAATGGATGGCGCGAGGAAAGTTTCCGTCGTACGCCGCGCTCCTGTTCCACATGCGTGAGCAGGACTGGTTCAGGGCCAAAAAACTCAAGGAATAAAATGCCACTCAACTTCAAGCTCCTGGAGGCCAATCAAACCTCCGACGAATCGCTGGCGGCGCTGATGACGGCGAGCATGGATCGGCTGGGTCCGGATGCCACCGATGCCGCGAAGACCCAGATGCAGGACCTCTGTCGCAAGAGGAAGATCCTGGAGGACATCATCGCCTCACGCATCGACGAGGGCGCCATCCGATCGCTGTCCGCCGCGCACCTGCACGGAGCTGTCGACCTGGCCTGGGACTCCTCGACCATCACCAAGCACAACATCCCGCTGGTCATGTATGCTCAGCGTCGAATCGACACCGAGAAGTGCATTTCGGCGCTCAAGCAATCCGGTGGCGATCGGTTCGTCAGGGTGGCCCAGGACGGGAAGAAGGAGATCGACCTCCCGAAGTTCACCGAGGTCTCGATCAACCTTGTCCGCTCGATCATCACGCGCCGCGTTGCCGCCCAGAGCGCCCGGTTCACCAACCTCTATCCGTTCTTCAAGTACGAGGGCCGCGGCACCAGCGAGATCGACAAGCTCCGCGCCGACGTGCTCTCGCAGCGGATGGACATCATGTCGGACCAGTACGGGTATCGACCGCTTATCATCCAGTGCATCCGCGACATGCTGATGTACCCGTTCTGCATCGCCTTCCCGGCGGCCAAGTGGGACCGCGAAGTGGAGTGGTACGACGCGGACATGGATCGCGCCGAGGAGCTGCAGAGCCAGCAGCCTGAACCGAAGAGTAGGGTGCGCCGCGAGGGTGTTCCGATCATCCTGCCGCATGCCAGCCGCGTTTTCTACGACACCTCGCATCCGGTTTCCTCGATCAACTCGGACAGCGGCTGCGAGTACTTCGGGTTCTGGGACGTGGTCCGCTTCGGCAGCATCGTCAACAACGCGAACTACTTCAACCTGACCGCGGTCGCATACGACGCCAACCGCAACTCCTGGTTCAGCAATCACTCGAGCTACTTCACGCAGTACTACACCACGATCACCCCGTACAAGGCCGAGCAGATCGGCGCCAACAACGATCGCAAGAGCGGGGTCGGCGAGTTCTCCCAGTCGATGCTGGACTCGTCGGTGTTTATCACCCACGTCTACATGAAGCTGATCCCCAACCAGTGGGGCTTCGGCAAGTACCCGTTCCCGGTCTGGGTCCATTTCGTCGTGGTCAACTCCCGCGACGTCATCGCCGCGGAGATCATGCCGGACTGCCCGGGATTCGTCTTCGCGTACAACAACTCGAGCCAGCGGCTGATCAACCTGTCGATGGCCCACGAGCTGATGCCGTTCCAGGACCAGCTCTCGAATCTGTTCAGCCAGCTGCTGGAGTGCGCCAATCGCGACGCCTTCGGTATCGCCATGCTGAACCTGGACGCCTTCCCGGTGGAGAACGCGGACTCCAAGAAGACCCTCGAGGAGTTCCGTGATGCCATGAGGGGCAAGGCCTTCTTCTCGAAGGTCAGCACCATGGAGGTCTCGATCACCAAGATGAAGGAGCTTGGTGTCGACCTGAACAACATCTTCACCGTGGTGCGGCAGCCACCCAACACCGGGCTGAACACGATCATCAAGGCCATCGGCGACACCATTATGATGGCTGAGCGCGTCATGGCGCTCTCGCCCCAGGAGCAGGGCCAGCAGAGCCCCCGCGAGACCTCTGCGACCGAAGTGCAGATCATCGCCGGCACCACCGAGAACATCTACCAGTTCATCAGCGACGCGGTCGACGAGGGTCGCTCCGCGATGAAGCGGTATCTCTACAACGCCCTGATCTCCCTGGGCACCGAGGACATCTACCTCCCGGTGGTCAGCCGGTATCGCAGGGAAGTCGCCGAGAAGGCGGGCTTCACCATCGAGAACGAGTCCGATGCGGCCCAGATGCCGAGCGACGCCCCGCGCCAGTTCACGGTGGTCGGGAAGAAGCGCAACCTCGTCGCCGAATACGTTTTCAACAGCCGCGACGGTGCGGAACGCGCATCGAACATCCAGGGCGCCCAGACGCTCGTGCAGATGCTCGGCGTGCTCATGCAGCCGGCCGTGCTGTCGATGCTCACCAAGGAGAAGCTGGCCGACATCATCAACACCATCATCCGCCAATCGGGTGCCGGTGTGGATGTCATGGTCGAGCCTGCCCCGGGCGAAGGAGGGAGCCCGGTTCTCGGACAAACTCAAGCTGTCCCGGGAGCCGCTCCGACCGCCATCCCGGATCAGGTTCTACAGGGCCAGATTCCCCGCGCATAACAAGACCAGGAGAGGCACATGTCCACCGAAACACAACAGACCCCACAGACCCCGCAGCGGCTCATTGACGACCCGCTGCTTTCAGCACTCGCCGAAGACCTGAACCTCATCAGCCAGACGGAGCGTGCGGTCGAGAAGACCGAGCCGCCGCCCATCAAGCCGGTCGAGGATCCGGCGGCGACGGCAAAGACCGAAACCAAGCCCACGGAGACCAAGCCGGTCGAGCAGCCGATCAAGGGCTCGGTCAAGCCGCGGGTCAGCATCGCCGAGGAGGTCAAGAAGGCCGTCAGGGAGGTGCTCCCCGCGCCGCCCGTCCCGCAGCTCCCGCCCAAGCAGGAGCCAGCCGAGGACAAGATCGACACGGCCGGCTTGGTCGATGCCCAGATCGAGGAGCTCGAGGACGCGATGTATCTCGAGAAGAAGGACCCTTCCAAGAAGGGGTTCGCCAAGAAGCTGAACGAGTTCTACCGCTCGGTGGACAAGTGGGTGGCCGATCACAAGGACGATCCGGATCGCACCTTCGACGAGAACGATCGCGAGTTCACCGCCTTCCTCGAGAAGAGCAAACCGAAGTGGGACGGCGGGCAGCGAGACAAGATCCGCCGCGATCGCATCGTCGAGGAGACCAAGCAGCGTGCCCTCGAGGAGGTCAAGCCCCAGATCGAGCAGGCCAACAACATGGCCCGCGAAGCCAAGTATGGCCCGGTCCTGGAGCGTCGCCTCAACGAGGCTGTCGGCGAGTTCGACAAGCTGACCTCCAGCGAGGACCCCTTGGAGAAGGATGTGTTCACGCAGTCCAAGGAGACCTTCAGCACCCTGGCCTCGGACTGGCTCCGGCTCACCGAAGGCCTCGACAGCCTGCAGGCGCCCAGGGACAAGCAGCAGGCCTCGCGTCATGCCTGGCTGTTGAATTTCGTCGCCAACAAGGGCGCCGAGTTCGAGGCCAAGGGTGGTGACGCCAAGGTGCGCGACGGCAAGACGTTCCTGCACCCGGCCGAGTACGGCCGCCGTCGTCAGTCTGGCCAGGATGTCTCCGGCCACTGGACGTTCACCCAGGACGACATCGTCTCCCGGCTCCGCGATGAGGTCATCAGCGAGGCGAAGGATATCATCCAGGAAGAGGAAAAACGGGCCACTGAACGGGGGTTTGTCCGGCAGAAGCCGGCGGCCAAGCCCAAACCGGCAGAAGAGCCGAAGCCGACAGGTGGCATCCGTGCGACCACCACTCCCGCTCCTGGTGCGGTGCAGCCCAGTGAAAACGGGTCTCTGGATCACCCAGGCACAGAGGTCATCAGTATTCTCGGCCTCCGGTAGAATTTACCGAACAGGCAAATCGCCATCCCGCCGCTGTCGCGCTGACAAAACGCGATGCCGGCGGGCCTTTTTTTGCCACCGCACCGGAGGAGTGACAGAACGGGAACGAGACAAGGAGACACCACAGGAGTTAATAATATGTCTGTCCAGACCCAGTTCCCCGGCTTCAATGCCAACAACTGCACGCCGCTGTTTTTCGATGTCGACGGCAGTGCCGGCGCATCCCTGACCCGTGCTGACATTCGTCCCTTCACGAAGGACGACTTCGCTGCACAGGGCTTCAAGGAGGTCGGCATGGACCGCATCATCGCCCAGACCAAGGAGGCCCGCCTCGTTGGTGTTCAGCAGCGGTCCCTGATGGACCTCATCCTTTCCCGCCATGCCCCGCTCAAGGAGGGCAGCCCCGGCAAGGACCAGTCCATCATCGCCCCGTACCGGCTCGTCCCGCGCCGGACGCTCGTCAACATCAACTACTTCCTGATCTCCGCGGGCAGTGCCACTCCCCCGAACGATCCGGCCACCCCGTTCCCGAGCTCGCTGCCGGCGACCGCGTGGTATCTGACCGTCGCCGCCTCGACCGGTGGCTTCGGCAGCGCGATCAAGAACATCGAGAAGTACTTCCTCCCGGGCATGTACATGGTCGCCGAGACCACCGCCCGCCACGCCGGCACCCCCTGGCAGACCTTCGTTGGCGGTGGCAACATCGACTCCGGCCTCACGATCCAGTACCGGGTCGTCGCCGCGGTCGGCAAGTCTGGCGACACCAACACCGCCTACCTGGTCGTCGCTCCGACCGAGTTCCAGTCCTACGAGGCCAGCGTTTCCGCTTGGAACGCCTACAAGGGCAACACCAGTGGCTCGCCGTCGCCCCAGGCCCGGGCGGCCTCTGCTGAGGTCACCAAGGGCACCCTCCTGCTCATGGCCAACTCGGTCTCCGACAAGGAGGCCTGGTGCAACCAGCAGCCGGCCATCAACAACCTGGGACTCATCGAGTACTGGCGCCAGACCTACCGCTGGACCCACCAGTACAACGACGAGTACCTCAAGGCGCTTGAGGCTCCGCTCACCTCGGACTTCTACAAGAAGTTCCGCAACCTGCCGATCGCCGAGCAGCGGCGCCAGCAGGAGATGCTGATGCAGAAGTGGTACTTCAACACCGTCTTCTACGGTCAGCGCATCTCCGACAAGCAGGCCCTCAACAGCTGGACCGAGCTGCCGACGGTCGACGACATCACCAACCCGGGCAACCCGCTCGAGTACAAGTCGAACACCCTCGGCATTCGCACCCAGCTCGGCGAGTGCGGCAAGGTGCTCGACCTCAACGGTGGCGCCCTCAACGTCGACACGCTCATGGAGCTGTCGTACAACCTGAAGCGCGAGCGCGGCAACGACGGTTCCTCGATCGAGACCATCGACCTGATGGGCGACCGTTTCACCAAGTCCAAGCTGCGCGATCTGATGATCGGCTACTACAAGGCCAAGTACGGCGCGAACATCCAGATCAACATGCAGCTCGGGCAGAAGATCGTGGACAGCGTCACCAACCGGATGGTGTTCGAGTACGACAAGTACGACCTCCCGGACCAGGGTGTCTCCATCGCCTACTTCACCGACACGTTCTTCGACGACCGCATCGCGGCGTCGGCGAGCCTCGGCGCCTCGGCCGGCACCAAGAACCGCGCCCGCCAGCTGTGGATGGTCGACTGGTCCGACATCCTCGTCGGCGTGCTCGGCAGCCGCTCGGTGAGCCGCCAGACCAACCTGGCCGACAACCTGTACAACTGCGTGATCGACCCGAACGTCAATCACTACAAGCTGAACAGCCGGACCATCGAGGTGCAGGTCGGCAACGCCAACCGGCACACCGTGATCGAGAACTTCAGCGACGCCTGCCCGACGGTCACCGTCAGCGGCTGCGCCCCGACCACGCCCTAACCCAACCGATGACGGGGAGCCCTGGTGAAAACTGGGGTTCCCCGTCACTTCTCCTTCAACCGCAACCGTAGAAAGCATATCTCATGGCTCATTCCGCTACTCCCTCCCACCAGACTGGCGCCGTCCAGAAGCCGTTCGTTCGTGAAGCTGGCGACCGATCCTTTGCCGGTGAAGTCGAGTTCCAGAAGGTTGTCACCCTCCAAAACCCTGTTCGACGCAAGGTAACCGTCGTTGCCTCCGCCGGAAGCGTTCAAGGTGACGCTGCCGCAATTCCGGCTGAAGCGAACTTTATTTCCGTCACCGGAGCCGACGGCACGAAGGGCGCGATTCTTCCGCCCGTCCCTGCCGGCAGCGAGCTGGTGATCTACAACGCTGGCGGATCAGCCCTCAAGGTGTACCCGCAGACCGGCGGCGCGATCGGAGCTGGATCGGCAAACGCGTCGGTCAACCTGTCCTCGAGGGCTACATTCCGGGCGGTTTGCCTGGATGGCGTGAACTGGACTGCGCCCTGAATCATCTTTGGTGCTGTCCTCTCCCGGCACCTAACCCGGCTCCCGGCGTGGCGCGTTGTCGCGCCGGGGGCTTTTTGTTGCATCAGATATGAAATTCGCCCGTTTTTTCACGATCATTGCAATCCTCCTGGCCTTCGTCGGCTGCTCAGTGTTCAAGCCGGCGACCGGGAACCAGTCCAAGATCGAGGCGAAAGCCGGCGTCGTGGACGGAAAGCTGACTGAGGAGTCCCGCGCCCTGACCACGGGCGCCCTCGACGCCCTCGGCTTCGCACCCACAAACCCTCCGACCCAGCTGGCCAAGCGTTTCCTGGAGCGCGACCAGCAGATCGAGGGCGTTCCTGCAGAGCGCATCGACGTTGCCGGCATCCTTGCCACGAACAAGGCGGCGATCGAATCGCTTGAGCGAAGGTTCCTCCAGCAGCAGCAGCTCTTGGAGGAGCGCACTGCCCTGAGGGCCGAGCTCGAGAAAGCCAACGCCAGGCTTCTGGAGCTCGGCCGAATGTACGAACAGGAGAAGTCCAAGTCTCTGGTCGGAAGGATCAAGGCTTGGGTGCTCGGGACGTTTGGTCTCGGCGGCCTGATCGCACTCGTCATCTTCTGTCCCGCGGCCCTGCCCATCATTGGGTCCATCGCCTCGTTCCTGGTGTCCAGGATCCCGTCGGTCGCGAACCTGATCGGAGTGGTCGGCAAGAGCGCCTTCGACGCCGTGTGCAAGGGCGTCGGGAATGCTCGCTCCAGCCTGAAGGAGGCGTCGAAGCACAATCCCGACAAGAAGTACTCGGCCGCCGAGGTGCTTGAGATGCTCGACACCGAGCTGAAGGAGTCGACCGAGGTTGGCTCTGCGAATTTCCGTCCGCTGATCGAAGCCCGTCGTAGCCAGCTGAATGTATGATCGCTATCCTTCACTTCATGTTCGGCGACTCGGAGCGGGCTAATTCCGTGCCGGCGATCCTGGCCAAGGGCTCGCTGGGGATTGCTGCTGCCGTGACCGCGAAGGCGTCTGCGACGGACCTTGCCGGCTACCTGCAGCTTACCGCCTTGATTCTTGGAATCCTTGTAACGCTACTCACGATCATCAGCTTGGTCCTGACGATTGAGCGCAAGTGGCGCATCCGCAGCCATGAGCGCAGCAGCGGTCACATTCTCAACGTCAAAGACGAGCGGTGACTTGACCAGAGTCTGCGCTCAGCAAAACATTCACCCATGGATCCGAAATACTTTCGCGTGATGGCCCTTGATGGAGCCGTCAACTTTATCCCGACTGGCTCGTTCAACGGCAAGTTCTACGGCGTCACCAAGGTGGAGGCTGAGGAGGAGTACAACCGCCTCAAGGCTCGCGGGTGCGCTGAGATTTCGGCCGAGGAGTACGATGCAGAGGCCAAAAAAAAAGCCCTGTCTCCGACCTCTTTGGACGACTTTCGGCCTCTAGTGGAGGTGGTCAAAATTGCGCGACCTGCGGAAAGCAAGCCTACTGAGAAGCCTGCTGCGATCGCCGTCGAGTCCGTTCGCACCGCCGTTCCCGTCCCCAAGGCCGCTTCCGCCGTGAAGGCCTAATCCGATGACCTGGTCTGCATTCAAGGCGATGGTCGATTCGCTGCTCGCTCTTGAGCGGCGCCGGATCGGCGTGCAGCCGTTCATCGATCTACAGGTGCGCCTTGCCGTCGGCCACGTCCAGCACCTGATCGAGTACTACCGCCGCGGGATGGTCACGACCATCGACCACGACGACACGCAGCCCGACGGGTTCGCCTCGAAGGTCAAGCTGCCGCCTGGCGCGATGATCCGTTCGGTCTTCCACGTCCGCACCGGATCCCGAGTGATCTCCCGGCCGATGTACCAGGTCGATTGGTCCAACGCCCGGGACCTGCGGGCGGGCGTCGTCGATTCCCGGACCCAGTTCCGGTACTCGATCAACCCCCGGGACGGTGGCCGCGACATGCTGGCCTACCCGATCCTTATGGAGGGCTACTCGATCCGCATCGAGTGGGATGCCATCATCGGCCGCTCGTCGGAGATCCAGTACCAGGATTCCGACGAAGTGCCGTTCGATGAGCCGATGGCCCAGATCGTCTACCACTACGTCAAGAGCCGACTGGCCTCCGAGGTGGACAACAATCTCGCCATGAAGCGGGAGCACGAGCTCGACATGCGCGTTGGCGTCAATCGGCTCTACGCGGAGGTGCAGGAGCGCCAGCGCCGCAAGATCGCGGAGTCCGAGGCCAGCAACCTGCAGCCGTGCCGAAGCGAGGGCCTGGTCACGAACATCCCGGGCGCAGCCTGCGGCACCATCGACCCCGAGACGCTCACCCTGTGCAAGCCTGTGGAGCCTGCCGGTGTGGAGTGGGTCATGTTCGGGGACTCCGGCGAGTACGCCACGATCAACGACACCGCGGCCGTCGCGAGCGTCGTCAACGCGGTCAACCCGGACTTCGTCTTCCACATGGGTGACGCGGCCTACGGCTTCAACGGGAAGCCCGACGGCAGCCCGGTGATCCTCAATGACATGTTCCTGAAGTTCTACTGGAACATGGTCTCCACCGGCCGGATGTGGTTCACCCCGGGCAACCACGACCTGATCACGGGCTACGGCGACCCGATCCACGCGCTGCTCCCGAACGTCAAGGAGAAGATCGGCACTACCCGCTTCGCCGCTCGCAAGCTCTGGTACGACTTTGCCGTGGGCAACGTCCGGTTCTTCGTCGTCAACAGCGGCATCAACGACTCCGACTCCAACATCTTCATCAGCGAGGCCCGCGCCTGGCTGGCTGAGCGGACCTGCGCCTCGAAGGAGCAGTGGTTCGTGCTGACCCACCACCGCCCGCAGTACACCTCGGATTCGTCCCACGCTCCAGGGTCCGCGCTGATGCGTCAGCTGACCCCGCACCTGTTCGGGATCGATCTGGTCGTCAGCGCCCATGCCCACAACTACGAGCGTATCCTGGACCAGCATGGCCTGATGCACGTCATCTGCGGCCTCGGTGGCGCGACCAAGCGTGGACCCGGAGCGTCCGTGGCTGATGGGCACCAGTTCTTCTACAACTCCAAGAACGGGTTCCTCCGGTTCTTTGCTGACGCCGACACCATGCAGTTCGAGCTGGTCAACGTGGACGGCGCGGTGGTGGATCGCATGACGCTGCAGAAGCCGGTCGAGCCCCGTGAGTGCCTGTACGCCTACGCGCCTTGAAGCTCATTCCGCACGAGAAGACCTACAAGGGGAGGAGCGAGATGTGGCTGGAGAGCCCGATGCCAGCCAACGTCCTCGAGGCCTTGGAGCGCAACCGCCCCAAGCCCCAGGAGTTCTGGCTCTTTGATCAGTCCACGATGGAGAGGCCGGACATGCGGGCCTACAACCCGTCGATCCTGCGCCACGACGGAAAGCTGATCATGGTCTACCGCCGGCACGGCCTCGAGGATCTCGGGCCGGAGGGTTGCGGCTCCACGTCCGAGGTGGTCCTGTGCGATGTGGGTGGCGATCTGCGGACCCTGTCCAACCACCGGGTCATTCCAGGCCTGCGCGGCCCGCACAGCGAGGACTGCCGGATCTTCCACCACAACGACCGGCTGCACCTGTCCTACACGTCCACCAGGTATCTGCAGGGAGGCGGGTGGGAGTGCGAGATGCAGGCGGCCCTGTACGACGCCGGGGGCGCCCACGCCCACTACGACAATCGCTTCGGATTCAACGGCTCCCTCTTTGAGAAGAACTGGACCTACTTCTCCCACCGGGAGGGGCTCCGGTTCGTCTACCAGATCGAGCCGTTCGTCGTGTTCGAGGTTGGCACCCGCCGCAGCTGGTCCCACCGGCACCTGGGTGAGTGGGTCTTCGGAGTCCCGCATGGAGGCACTCCGCCGGTCAAGGTGGGTGAACTGTGGTACTCGTTCTTCCACTCCTACCGTTGGGATCTCGAGCACAAGCGCAGGTACTTCATCGGCGCGTATGCCTTCGACGACTCGATGCGGGTCCGCATGTTCACTCCCTGGCCCCTGCTCATGGCCCACGAGGAGGACGGATTCATCTTCCGGCTGGAGGACTCGAAGTGGCATCCGCTCGTGGTTTTCCCGTGCGGTGCGATCATGGAGGACGGCGTTTGGACGGTCTCCGTGGGCATCAACGACTCGTATTCCGGCATCTTCCGGGTGAGCCACGAATCGCTGGTCAACGGGTGCCTGAGGTATGTCGGAATATCTTGAAGTTACACTCGTCAAGAGGTAACAGCAATATGTGCCGACTTTGACGGTCAAACCCAGTGATGGAGGTTCCTTGGTCACCCGTGCGTCGTCCGCTGAGGCGGGCGCCCCGCGGTACAGTGCCAAGGTCAACTGGCGTCGTGACCTCAGCGACGAGGTGACCCGCGAAGGGTGGGACTATTTCAACCCTTTGCCGCTCGAGCCGGACTATCAGACCTTTCCGTTTCCTGGTGGAGTCGATCCGATCCGGCTGATCCATCACAGCCGTCGCCCGAACGGTGAGTCGGCCGTCGTGGTGGGCACCGCGACCACGCTCTGGCGGTTCAACACCATCATGCTAGGGTACGTCACTGGCAACTACGCCAACGACGTCCTAGACGGCCCGGGTGGATCCGCCCAGCCGTACTTCGCCGTGCCCACCCGCTGGCAGGTGATCGGCTCCGGGTTCTCGCCGAACGGCCGCCGCTGGGAGGCTGTGGACTCGAACGGCACCACGGTCTTCAACAACGGCGTCGACCTGCCCCAGGAGTTCCGGGTCGAGTACTGGGGCCTGCGGCCGATGAAGGAGCTGCGGGACTCCGGTGTGCTCAGCGTCGGCACCATCTGGGAGAACAACGGGATCCTGCTGGCCGGCGACATCACGGAGCTGCAGGAGTACGATCGGCAGACCGTCCTTGGCATCCTTTCCTCCGGGACCATCACCGTCAGCCAGGCTGGCTTCCGGCGCAGCGGCCTGACCCACGCGACGAGCAACGGGGCGACCGTCACCGCCAGCGCGTCCATCTTCATCTCGGGCGATGTCGGCAGGGTCCTGGTCTGGTCCGACGGCCGGCGCCAGACGATCACCGGCTTCGTCAATGGAACCACCGTGACGGTCCAGTCCGGGACGGCCGTGACGGCGGCCAGGTCGTTCTGGATCACCGACGCCGCGCCCAGCCCGTCGAGCCCGGCGTATCTCGTCACCGCCTCGGCCAACTTCTTCAGCGCCTGGATGGAGGGGAAGCTCATCTCCTGGGAGGACGGGAACGCCCGTCGCATCGTCAAGGTCATCAGCCCAACCTCCGCGGTCGTCGACGTCGATCGCGCCATCCCGGCGGGCAAGGTCACCTACGAGAACCAGCGGGCCTACCTCGGTCTCGATGCCCTGCAGTCCGAGATCGCCACCTGGCGCCAGGCGCCGCTGCAGGCTGACCAGCGCCAGTACCGCATGATCTGGTCGGAGCTGGATGCGCCCAGCCGCTTCGCCGTCGCCCTCAAGTGCTCCTTCGAGGTGGACTCCAATGTCATCCTCATGGAGACGTCCAACGGCAGCCTCGCGCCGGGGGATGCTGTGGTCATCGACTCCGCTGGAGCCAACGGCGGATCGCTGCTGACCAAGATCACCTCCGTCGCGCCGGGTGCCATCACCATCGCGGACCCGACCAAGTCTGCCGGGACCGGCTCGGTCATGCGCCAATCCTCGATCGGGAGCACTGCGGGCTACGAGGACCTGCAGGACGACGGATCCGGCATCCTCAAGATGGCGACGATGCAGAATCGCGTCATCGTCTACAAGGACTCGAACATCTTCATCGGTCGGTACACCGGGGTCCCGGAGAAGCCCTTCGAGTTCGAGCGCGTCGTCGTCCCCCATGGTCGGAGCCTGTACTTCCGCAACACCCTGCTTTCGATCAACGGGCTGGTCCACTTCTTCGCCGGCCGGAATCGCTTCTACAAGTTCGACCTGACCAGCAGGACCCCTGAGCCCATCGAGTCGGCGGATTTGGTGTCAGACCTGTTCTACGACGCGGCCCGCATCGCCGACACCGAGGCGATCTACGCGGCCGACAACCCGCTGACCCAGGAGGTCTGGATCGTGTGCCCGGCATCGCAGACCAAGGTGCTGGCCTACGACCATGTCTACAGCACCTTCTCGACGGTCGACTTTGCTCCGTCGGCCGCGGCTCCCATCAAGGATCCGACGGCTCCGCTCAACCGGGAAACCTCGAATTGGTTCCTGATGGGAACCTCTGACGGGACCATCCTGCAGTACGGCATGAGCGACAAGCCGGTGCCCGCGTGGAACAACGAGCGTGCGATCTGGTATCGTCGCCAGCAGCGCCCGTACAGCGCCACCAAGCAGTCGCTGAACGCCCTGCTTTCCAGCGGCCTGGTTCACTTCGGCGACGCCTACAACGAGAAGCACATCGCCTCGTACAATCTGCAGTACTCGAGCCTGCAGGTGCCGGGACCCATTGCCACGGTCAAGTTCTTCGCCGCGCTCAACCAGAACTCGCCGGAGTTCGAGCTTGGCCAGCGAGTCATCTCCGACGACGACAGCCTTGGCCTCGTGCCGCTGCACACCGTCACCCACTACATCCGCGACCAGATCGAGACGAGCACCCAGAAGCAGATCCGCCTGCACATGCGGACCTGGGAGTATCGAGTCATCGGGAGCCGAAGCCATTACCGCAAATGAGCTTCACCAGGAAAAGCCTTCGGGACACCGCGGACCGCCCGCTCCAGGCGCTCCCGGAGCTGCCGACTTTGATCAGTCTGAGCGGCAACGACCGCGAGACGCTGATCGAGTGGTGGCGCAAGGTTCGCGACGTCCTCGACCGGCAGGACGACGCCATGCGCCTGCTCGCGGACTCCCTGCGTACCGAGCTGTCAACCCAGATTTCCGGCCTCACGTCCCGACTTGATCAAGTGACCGGGGTCGATGAGCCAGCGGCCGCGGGTCAGCCTGTCAGTCAGATTCAAGTGACTGGCGGATCCGGCGTCTCCGAAGATCGGGTCTACAGCATCGTGCGCGATGCAATACAGTCTGCTCGCTACGTTCACACCCAGGGGTTTCCATCCCAGACCTGGCGTGCTGTCCACAACCTGGGGTGGAAACCGTCTGTCACTGTCATCGACTCGATGGACAACATCGTGATCGGTGACGTCCGGCACATTTCAGCCACGGAGCTTGAGATCACTTTCAGCAATCAGTTCAGCGGAACCGCATATCTCACATAAGGAGCCAAAGCCATGCCCTCGTTTCTAACGCCAATCAATCTCAACAACCTGGAGCTCAGGAACTACCTGCTCCACAATGTTTCAACTGCGAGCCTGCCGGCTACCAACCGGGCGGGGCAGTTCCTCTACGACTCGACCGTGAACCGGCCGAAGTGGAACAGTGGATCGGGGTTCGTCGACATCTACCCGACGGCCACCACGAACACGGCGAACACGGCTGTTCTGCGTGATGGATCCGGCAACTTCAGCGCCGGAACGATCACGGCCGCACTGTCTGGCAACGCTTCGACCGCGACCGCGCTGCAGAACAATCGCCAGTTTTCGATCGGCGGTGGCGGGTCGAAGGCGACCTCTGTTGCGGTTTCGTTCAACGGAACCGGCGATGTGGTGCTGAACGTCAACGCCCTCGCAGTCGTTCCGGGTGACATCACGCTGGCCAACGGCGCGTTTATCCTCGGCAACGGCTCGGGAGTCGGTGCCGCCACGACCAAGAGCTCGATCCCGCTCTCCGGCTTCGGAGCCGCCGCGGCCGACGTGGCGATGGGCGGCTTCAAGATCACGGGTCTGGCTGACCCGCTCAACCCGCAGGATGCGGCGACCAAGGCCTACGTTGACGCAACCGCGCAGGGCTTGGACATCAAGGCCTCCGTTATTGCGGCCACCACGGCTGCCCTGCCGACCAATACCTACAGCTCAGGAAATCTGCGCCTTACCGCATCGGCGAATGGCGCCCTCGTCGTTGACGGCGTGACCTTGACCGTTGGCGAGCGGCTTCTCGTAAAGAACGAGGCCGCTGCAGCCAACAACGGCATCTATGTCGTGATCGCGACCGGCGATGCCTACACGCCGTGGGTGCTCGAGCGTTCGGCCGACTACAACACCTCAGCCAAGGCGAGCCCTGGCTCGTTCACCTTCGTTGAGGAGGGAACTGCCAATGGAAACAGCGGCTGGGTGATGACGACGGACGCTCCGATCACTCTCGGGACGACCGGGCTAGTCTGGGCGCAGTTCTCTGGCGCCGGAACCTATTCGGCAGGCAATGGCATGGTGCTTTCCGGAAGCATCTTCCACTTCGCGAGCGCCTCGAACTACACGACCAACACCATCCCGATCGCGACCGGCGCGACCACTATTGGATTCATCGCTGCCGGAACCGCGAACCAGGTGCTCCGAGTGCCCGGCGCGGGCGGTGCTCCAGTGTTCGGCGCGATTGACCTGGCTGCGGCCGCGGCGGTCACCGGAATCCTTGCTGTGGCAAACGGCGGCACGGGCGTGAGCACACTCACCGCAAACGGCCTGCTGATGGGCAACGGCGCCTCAGCGGTTTCAGCCCGCACGGGCACCGCTGGCCAGCTGATGCTCGCCAACGCCTCTGCCGTACCGACGTTCACCACGGTGACCGGCGACGTGACGATCAATTCGTCCGGCGTCACCGCCATCACGGCCAACGCGGTTGTTCTTGCGGACCTTGAGCAGCGAGCTGCACTGACTGTTCTCGGTAATCCGAATGCCTCCACCGGTAACGTCGCTGAGATCACAGCGGGATCTGATCACCAGGTGCTGCGGCGCAGCGGCTCAACGCTCGGCTTCGGCGCCATCAACCTAGCGAGCGGATCCGCGGTGAGCGGCGTCCTTGCTGCATCCAACGGCGGCACCGGCATCGGCAGCTACTCGGCCGGCGACCTGATTGTTGCCGCCAACGCCACGACGCTGAGCAAGCTCGCCATCGGAGCAAACTTCACGGTGCTCAAGAGCAATGGCACGACTCCATCCTGGGGCGCCATCGATCTGGCTAGCGCCGAGGTGACTGGAACCCTGCCGTCCGGCCGAGGCGGCACCGGCAGCCCGTTCTTCCAGGTGGGGACACTGTCCGCGGTCCGCACGTTCACGTTCACCGACCGGAACGCGAACATTCCAGCCCATGTTGCCGGTTCGTTCACCGGCAATAACTCGGCGACCACGTTCGATGTGACCCACAACCTCAATACCCAGAACATCGTCTGGTCCCTCAGGGATGGCGCCGGCTCACTTGTCTACACCGACGTCGACGTCATCAACACGAACACCGTTCGGTTCACGTTCGCCGTTGCTCCGACCAACGTGCAGACGTACTCTTGGACCATCATCGGGTTCTGATTCGCGGCACTTAACGGGGAGCCCTGACATCGGGGCTCCCCTTTTTTCGTTTCAAGGTATGGCATCCAAATTCCTCGGTCCGATCGAGATCGTCAGCGCATCCGGCCAGGCGCCATTGATCACCGCCAGCACGACTCTCGTCGCAAACCTCAACTCCGACCTTCTCGACGGTCAGCATGGATCCTACTACCTGGACACCAGCGGATCCACGCAGACGAAGTCCGGCGGCTTGGTGCTCGGCTCAGGTTCGCTAACCGGATCCAACAAACTGCTCGTCGGAGCGGGGGAGATTGTCGCTTCCTCGAGCGCCATCGCTCAGTTCAACGGATTTATCCGCTTGGACTATCTGATAACCCACAATTCAGGTGCGGCCATCCAGCCGAACGTGAATGGACAGGGGTCGATCGGAACCACGTCGTTTCGATATGGATCCGGGTTCATCAACGCGCTGACGGCCCAAACGGTCTCCGCATCAAGCACCATCACAGCTGGCGGCGCTGTAACCGCCCCTGATTTCATTGTGCCAGCCGGTTTTTCCATCGGCCCAAGCAGTGGTGATTTTTCCGGCCCAAGGTCTCTGGAAGAGATTGCGTTCGTCCTGTCCACCGGCATCAACGCGCCGGATCCGCTGCGATGCAGGACCCTTGTGAACGCGGAGGACTTCAACCTCGGGTCATGGGTCTCTGGAAGCTCTTCCGTGTGGAGCGGTCTGTTTGGTGGCTCGTCCGTCAGCGACCTCATCACCGCGGCCGAGTACGCCGCTGGGATCACGGCAAAACGGGTCACGGTGGATGTTGGTGGCGTTTTCCGCCGGCCCAACATGGTCTTCGTGCAGCGTGGATGGAATCAGTCCTCGTACGCATGTACGATCATGCTCGAATCCTCCACGGACAATTCCACCTGGACGACAGTCGGGACGGCCACGCTAAGCACAAACTTGGGTGGCGTGGTCACCTTCGCCCAGTCCGACGCTGCCGGTGCCAGGTACTTCCGTTTCACGGTCACCGCCACAGTTGCGATCCCGACCGGAGGCCTTCGCATTGCGAACATCACCTCGCTGTCCCCGAATCCGATCTCCTACTCGTCGTACGTTCGGCACCTGATCCCCAGCGCGACCTCGACCGCCCTTACCATCCCTGGCGCCCTGACGTGCTCCAGCACCCTGGCGGTCACCGGGGCCACCACGCTGACTGGCGGCATCTCTGGCACCACCACGGTGACCGGGGCGCTCATCACCAATGGTGGAGCCGGGACGCAGGCCAACGAGTACGGAAACGGACTCAGCGTGCGCGTGCCGTCCACCAGCCTGCGCGTCAACATCTCCTACGATCAGGTCAACGACTACGGCGTCATTGCGGGACTGAATTCGGGCGTGTCATGGAAGGACCTGGTTCTCAACCCGGTCGGTGGCAACGTCGGGATTGGCGGCGCACCCGGTGGGCAGAGGCTCTTCGTCAACGGCACCTTCACGGCGGCCAGTACGGCCACCTTCAGCGCCAGTCTCACGGCCGCTGGTACTGCCACCTTCAATGGCGCGGCCAACAATGTGGGCGAGCTTCGTGGCGTCTCGGCGTCGGGAATCATCCACGGCGGCAACGAGGAGCGGTACTACCAGATCGGCAAGCGGCTGCAGGCGACGGGCCATCTCGGTGCGTCGACCATCCTCGAGATCGAGGTGATCTCGGTTGGCGACGGAGGTTATTCAGGTGTGCCAAAAAAGACCACCTGGCGGATCAACACCCGCGATCAAATCAGCGTCCTGAGGATCGATGACCATGGTGGCATCGGCAGCAATGCCGTCTTGAGGATCACTGACGACACCGCGGTCGCAAACACCAACGGCTCCAACGCGAAGTACGCCGTCGGGGTGGTTTGCGGAGTGGGATCGAACTTCCGCATCCTTTATCTGCGGGCTCGGTTCCTCGAGCTGGACGCAAGCGCCTGCTGGTCCCCCATCACACTCGGCGCAACAACCACCACGACCAATTCCGGATCGGCTCTGACCTATTCGGCAGGCTGGGTCGCGAACTCTGGATTCTCCGTGGTCAGCTTCACCGAGACGGTTGCGAATCTGACCGGCGCGAGCCTGTCCATCACCGGCACCTCGTCCTTCACGGGCGTGGCCACGTTCCTGAACAAGCCCGTCATCCAGAACAGTCAGCCCGGCATCATCCTGCGCGAGACGGACCAGGCTGGAACGACCCACAAGTGGATCGACGTCGAGGGTGGCACGTTCCGCATCCTGCAGACGAACGATGCGTACGACACGTTCGCCACTCATTTCACCCTGAGCTCGGCAGGCCAGGCCCGGATCCAGACCGGCGGCCTTCGGGTCGACGGACAGGTGAACTCCGTGTCCGGCAGCATCGGCGCATTCGTGACGCCAGGGATCTACGCCAACGGTGGCGGAACGGGCCAGGGATTCACGATCAACTCCATCACGTCGTTCGCCAACCAGGGCGCCTACGGCCAGCTGGGCCTCTCACAGGTCACCGCCAACGCAAACGACCTCACGGCCGGCGTCTACTTCTACATCGGAGGGTGGTATCAGAACAGCGGTGTCGGCGTCCCGATCCGCATCGGCGGCGGGTTCACGGACTACTCGAATCCTGGCATCACGGTCATTCCGTCCAACACTACCGGCAACTGCAGGATCGGCCTCCGCACTGCGTCGCCGAGCGCGTCGTACAACATCGATGGCGTCGGCACGTTCAACATGTCGGACACCATCTCCTGGGGCGGCGTGGCCACGACCCGGAAGTTCTCCCAGACCATCGGCGACGGGTACGCCTCAAGCTTCGCCATCACCCACAACCTGAACACCCAGGACGTCTCAGTGATCCAGCGACGACTCTCCGACAATGCCATCAACGAGTACGCAACCAGCGTCGTGGCGACGTCGGTGAACGTGGTGACGATCACCTTCGCCTCGCCGCCCACCACCAACCAGTACCGCATCACCATCATTGGATAGCCATGAAACGATTCGCCAAGATCGCAGACACAAACATCCTCGGATCCACCGCCAACGCCATCCGGATTGGCTGCGTGACCGTCACGCCGTATCAGTCCGCCAACATCGAATACTCCGTCCTGAACATGTCGGAGAGCCTGCACCCAGCAGACTCCCATGAGGCGCAGGTCATCTGCACTGGATCGATCCTGATTTCAGGAAGCGATTACGAGGTGTGGGGACCGAGCGACGACTACCTCTACAGCCAGCTGTGCTCTCGGCTGCAGCTGACGATTTTGCCTGACTGATCTGATTCGGCTTGCGACCAGTTAGATCCGAGGGTAAATCGCATTCCGTCCACAACGGACAAGGAGAGACATGAAAATCGATACCATCAAACAGTACCGCGCCGAACTCGAACAGCAGCAGCAGGGGCTCGCGCAGAACATCAATGCGCTGGAGGGCCAGCTCGCCCAGACCCGCGCCAACCTCCACGCCACCCAGGGCGCCATCCAGGCGCTCGACAAGCTGATCCAGCAGGACGCCGAGGAGGCGAAGGCTGCCGCCGCACCCGCGCCCGAGCCCGAGGCGAAGGCCGCCCCCGTCAAGGCCTGATCCGGACATGAAGCAAGGCGTCGTCGTGGCAATGGCCACGCACAACTCGGAGCCGTTCATCGAACGGACGCTGGCATCCATCAATCGATCATTCGAGGGCAGCGGCCGGGAGTATGCACTGGTCATTGCCGACGACGCTTCAACCGACCGCACGCTGGCGAAGGCCCGACGCTTCGACAGCACTGCGGCACACCGCTCCACGCTGGGGTTCAAGAAGGCCTCGTGCGTGGGCGAGTCCAAGAACAGGGCCTCGTTGATGGCGAGGCCTTTTTTCGATCGCTATCCGTGGGTCCTCTGGATGGACGATGACGACGAGATGCTGCCTGGCCGGCTGCAGCTGATCGACAAGATGGAGGCCCAGGGCCAGAAGGCCGGCGTCGGGGACTGGGCTCACTCCCTCGACAACGGATCCCGCATCGAGCACATCACGGGCGACTGGTCCATCGCCAACCGCTGCTTCTCGCCGTGCATGACGGCGATCCACAGCAGCCTGGTGCCGTCGAACGGGCGCTACTTCCACCATGCGCCCACCAACGTCTACGAGGACCTAGCCACGCATCACCTGATGACGATGAGCGGCGTGCCGTGGTGCTACCATGGCGGAGCCGAGATCCACGTCTACCACCGCCGCAGCGACAGCTGGAGCGGCACCGGGACGCGGTCGATGGACCTGCTCAAGTCCTCCGTGCCGTACCTGGACCGATTTGGCAGCCGGACCACGATCAGCTCCTTCTGCACAGTCGCCATTGGGGAGCTCGCCATCAGTGAAGTGGAGCTGCTGGTCTACTCGCTCCGCCGCACCGGCAACGAGCAGCCCATCGTGGTCCTGACCGACGCCGATGGCATGGCGTCTCCCGTGATGCGGGAGATCCTCCAGACTCAATCGAACATCATCCCGCACCCCTTCGACTGGAAGCAGGCCCATGGTGGGATGTTCCCGAACTGGGGCACGAAGTACTCGGCGGCCAATCTCACGCCGGAGATCATGCTCTGCAAGATGGTGGTCCTGCAGTACGCGGTGGAACGCTTCGGCAACACCCTCTTCCTCGACAGCGACCAGATTGTCCTGCGGAAGATCCACTCCAGGCTGGAGGGCTTCGGCGTCGTCCACGAGGCGCCCAACTCGATGAAGTATCCAACCCCGGGCGAGACCTGGAACATCCAGTTCCTCGGATGCTACAACGGCGGCGCAGCCTTCGTGGATCGGCCCAACCTGAACCTCATCGAGCAGTGGCGCGACAAGTTCCTGGAGTCCTACATCTGGTGCGGCGACGACATGGCTCCGAATGGCGGGTTCAACGACCAGACCTGCCTCGAGGAGGTGGTGATGCTGGCCGACAGGTTCTCGCCGCTCCATCCCGGGTTCAGCGTCAGCGCCTACCGGCTGCCCCGCGGGACGTGGCCCCTGGTCAAGGAATCCGGCGACATCGCGGGAAGGACCCAGATCGCCGGCACCAACGACCTGTTCTTCCGCGGCTGGCCCATCGTCTCGATCCACCAGCATTTCAGGGGACAGTTCAAGGACACCCACGGCGCGGACCTGTTCCACACTGTGCTCGCACGCAGCATTCGCCCCGAGCATGTTGACATCCTCAAGAAGCTCGGCCCCGCTCCGGCATTGCCGGCACGCCGCCGCCCGCGGTACATTGAGCAAAAGGTCTAGCCATGATCCCCAAGAACATTCAGCTCACCCTTCGGATCCCGAAGGGCTCCCCGCTCACCCCCGAGGAAGTCGACGCCAACTTCGTGGTCCTTCGCGACGCCATCACCGCGCTCGCCGAAGAGTTCAACACTGCCCGACTGATCATCGGGGAAGAGCCGCCAGTCGGTGAGCGGCCGGGCACGTTGTGGATCCCGGCGGACTTCCGGTCGATCTACGTCTGGAACTCGGGCAACAGCACCTGGTTCAACCTCACCCCCAAGGAGGTGCTCCACGTCACGGACACCGGGTCCGGCGTGAACTACATCATCCAGATGCCCGAGGGGATCACCACCTACGCGGACCTCGAGGGCCGGGTCATCGTCATGCGCTCGGTCCACGCCTCGACCGGGGCGTCGAAGCTACTGGTCAAGAACAGCGAGGGCACCCTCTTCGACAACACTGGGCTCAACCTGGTGAACCACTACCTTGGAACCCTCGAGCCGAACGACATCAAGGTTGGCCAGAAGGTCATGGTGGTGCTGAACAGCGGCCAGTTCCAGCTGCTCACGCCGACCCCGCCGATTCGACTTTCGGACTACCGGAACGTGTTCACCTACCGTTCCAACCTGGCGGCGGTTCCGGTGTCCGGCGGAAAGCTCACGTTCACCCACGGACTCAAGTACAACGGCAACGACATCATGCCGGCGTTGGTCCAGGTCTTCCTCCGGCGCAAGACGTCCTCGGGAGCCCACGAGTCCGGCATTGTCATCGATCCGGGCAAGGAGATCGACGGCTCGTGCCTCTGGACCGCCAGCCGCGGATCCGAGAACGAGATGTTCTGGCCCGTGGTGCGGACCCTGAAGAACGCCACCACGATCGAGGTCGGGTTCTACTACCCGAACGGCATCGCCATGCTGTGGGGCCACCTCGGCAAGAATGGCCAGGCGTCTGGCGCGGGAAGCATTGGCGACCCCTCGCTGTACGACGTGATCGTCTACGCGATCGCATTCAACCCGGACCAGTTCGGATCCAATCTCGACCAGATCCAGTCTGGCGGCGGATCGCAGGTGCCCGTTGTGACCGCTCACCCGGCCAACGTGACCGCCAACCAGAACCAGTCGATGACCTTCTCGGTGACGGCGAACTACGGCACCTCGGTGACCTGGTTCTACGACGGCCAGGAGGTTGGTGGCAGCCGCTTCTCGGAGACCGAGTCCGCGGGATCCACGTCCATTTCCTCCGTGCTGACGATCTCCGGCACCAGCATGTCCGACAGCGGTCGGCAGGTGTACGCCCGAGTCAACGGCCCCGGCGGCACCGTCACTTCCAATCCGGCAACCATCACCGTCAACCCGTGAACAAAGACCAGGAGAGTCCTGCCGCGGCCCAGGAGAGCAAGGCCGACACCGCAACCGCTCCGCAGATGTCGGAGGTCGAGGCGTTCGCGCTGTTCTACCTCCGGGACGCCAGCGGCATTCCTGCGCCGCCGTTCAAGGATGGTGTCGTGCGGGTGGGGAACTTCACCGGCATCACCCTGTTCCGGCAGGGTCCGATGCAGGTCCAGATGTGGACGTGCGACCCCAACTCGCGCATCCCCGAGCACGCTCACCCCGGCGTCGACGTGATCCAAGTCTACCTCTGGGGCCAGGTCCACCTGACCCACAACGGCAAGCTGGTGATCAAGCCCGAGATGATGGTGGAGTCCCAGGCCGGGCTTTCCAGCGCCTACGGAGCCGCGATTCACGTCCGCCCAGGGGACACCCATGGCGCCCAGATCGGACCGATGGGCGGCGCGTTCCTGACCATCCAGCACTGGCTGGACGGAAAGCCCCGCAGCGTCGAGACGGCGTGGGAGGGCGAGTACCTGTCCATCGATCACGAGCAGCGCGTGCGGTATGGTTCGACGACTCCAGCCTGAGGAGCTCCAGCTCTGCGTGCCCGGCGGGAAGGCTTTCTTCGATGAGGCCGGCCTGCCGGGCGCCTTCGACGAGGAGTACTTCACCCGTCGCCTGTCCGCGATGGCGTCCTCTGGAGCCGTTGTGGTCATGGGATCGTTCGGCCCAGATGGCATCCGCGGAGCCATCGCATTCACCCGGTACACCGACCCATTCACGGGCGACATAGTAGCCTCTGAGCTCTGGTGGTTCGTGCTCCCGGAGCACCGCAAGACCCCGTCCGTGGCCGTTGGGTTGCTCAAGGCCTACGAGACCTGGGCACGCGAGAATTGCTGCAAGCGGATCTCCATGGTGCATCTACACGCCCTTCAAGCCGACCGCATCGGCCGCCTGTACGAGCGCGTCGGCTACAAGCTCATGGAAAGCGCGTACGTCAAGATCCTGAACTGTTGATTTCCTAAGCGAGTTACCCTTTACTTAGGGCAACAGCAACGCCAAGGAGGTGTCAGCTGGAGGATTCGCTATGTCTATTGTTTCTGGAACCACCGCTGCCGTGCTTGGTGCGGACGCGCAGGGCGATGCCACGCGGGCCAATCGGCAGAACGTCATCGAGACGAACGCGACGAACGAGCGGCTGTTCCGCGAGTCGCGTGGCGCTGGTGGCAGCGCGATCCTTCCGACCTATCTCGACCCGGGCCAGGAGCGTGCCATCGCCGCGTCTGCCGCGGCTGCGGTCCAGCGCATGTTCCCGTCCGACCCGGACCGGCAGCTGCGCGAGTACCAGGCGATCATTGAGTCGATTCGCCCCACCGTGGTCGCCGGCACGGACACCATCTCCAGCATCTATGACGGCCGGCTTCAGCGGGAGCGGGAGGAAAACCTCGCCCCGGTTCTTGCCGCCCGCACGGCTGCCGCTGACGCCTCGATGGACAGCATCAGGCTGGCCGAGCAGGACATGATCGGGAGGATTGCCGCGCAGGAGGCTGCCAAGGGCTATTCGGGAGCCGGCAGCTTTGGTGTCAACAATCTGCTCCGAGCCATGGTCCAGAGTCGGGCTGCCGCAGCGCAGCAGAAGGCGGCTGCCGATCTCCAGAACGCCATGGAGAGCCGCCAAGTCGCCGACGAGTCGACCCAGCTGCGAATCAACTCCGTCGACGCCCCCATCAACCGCGCCACGCAGCTCACCCGCTTCGAGCAGATGCCCCAGTCTGCGCTTGGAGATCTCGCCCAGCAGGCCACTCGCCCGCTCGAGTTCTTCCGCATCTCGCCACAGGCCTTCCGCGTCGAACGTCCGGACAACGTGTCCGCCGTGCCCAGCGCCGCGCAGCTGGCCCTTCAGGGCATGTCTCAGACCGGCGGTCAGCTGCTCAGCTCCTACCTGCAGAGCAATGGAACCCTGTTCGGCGGCGCCGGGTGGGGTGCCTCGACTGGCAGCAATGTTGCCCTGCAGAAGTCGCTCATGCCTGGCGCGACCTAACATCCACCATCAGACCACGATCCCATGGACGCCAACGCCATTCTTCAGCAGAGCCTCGGCCCAATGCTCGAGGGCATCGCCGCGTACGGACGACAGCTTGCTGATCAGCGCAGGCTCGCCGACGAGCGCCAGTACCGCCGCTCCGTTGTCAGCGAGGAGCGCCAGTACGCGCAGTCCGTTCGCGACGATGAGCGCACGTACCAGGAGCGCCGTGACGCGAAGCGCAACGAGCGGGAGGATACGGTCTACAGTCGCGCCCGCGCCGATGCCAAGAGCGACGATCAGGACAAGCATCGCCGCGAGCTGGTCCGAAACATCACGGCCGCGTTCCCGGGCGACAATGTCGCTGGCATGAGCGACGCCGCCCTCGAGGCGCGATCGATCGAGGCTAAGCGCAAGCTCGCCGCCGACGATGTCAGCGCGAAGTCCGAGGCTGAGATCCGTGGTGACGCCCGGCGCATGGGCATTGCCGACGCCGAGAAGGGCGACATCGCCGCGGTCCGAAAGGCCGTGATCGACAAGCGCAGCCAGGAGGCTGCCGATCTTGAGCGGACCCGCATCGCCCAGGCCGACCAGATCCAGGAGGACCGACTCGGCGAGCCTGGCGGGAAGTCTGCGCTCGAGGCCTACAACTCACTGGCCCAGCAGAAGGCAGCCGTCCTGCGCGAGTTCGCCATCTCGACGATGCAGGAGAATGCCGTGGAGGATCCCGAGCGGAAGCGCCGCGTCGGCGCCAAGACCGTTGCACTCCTGGCGACCACGGATCCCGAGCTGTACCAGAAGCTGGTCGGCAATCCGAAGCTCAACCAGGGCGTCCTGGAGCGAATCAAGAACGGCGAGATGCCCGCGCCTGGATCGGTGGACGCTGAGCAGTCCGGAATCCTGCTCTCCGTCAACCAGCAGGCCGACGCCGAGGTGATGAAGGAGGATCTGGCTTCCGGCCGGCTCGACGCCATGCGTTCCCGCGGAGACTCCTTCGAGAAGAAGGCGATCCTTGACGCCCGGCTCAGGGACATCGACGACAAGATCTCCGGCCTGACGCAGGCCTATCCGGCGCTCCGCAAGCGCCCGTACATCGACAAGGACGTTCTCATTGGAGCGAAGGTTGCGACGGGATCCGGGCTTCCTGGTCTCCCGAAGCCGTCGGCCGCCCTGAGTCAGCCTGCGTCGAGCCCTGTGCCCGACAAGCCGTCGGCCGCTTCCGGGTTTGGTGATTCACCAATGCGGGTCATCGCGCCAGCTCCGGCCGGACTTAACGCGCCACCCAGCCAGGCGGTCAGCCCCGACGGGTTCTGGTCTGGAGGCGGTCCAATGTCGTCCATGCCGACGGTTGATGTGAACAATCTGGTCCCGCTCGACACCATGAGCCAGTACCGCTCCCGAGCCCGGGAGCTTACCGCTGGGCCTCGCGGCAGCTTCGATCCGCTTCAGCTTCCGATGGATGATCGGATTGCCATGCTGACTGGCATCGCGCCGCAGCAGGTCGGCCTGTCCCGGTTCAGTGTCACTCCAGCCGAGATCGTATCCAGGAACAGGGATGCCATCTACGACCAGTTCTCCAAGCTGCCTCCTGCGGTTCAGGAGAAGGCTGTCATTGACGCGATCAGCGCCTCCTACAACGATCCGACCCGTCGTCGCCCGCTCTTTGGATGGCAGTACGACTGACCTCCCTCTAGGCCATGGCCAACTCCCTCGTTCAATGGTGGCGTGATCAGAATCCTGGTGACGCCGGACTGCCCGACCAGGATGTCACGCTGAAGATTGCGGATCTCGCACCGGCCTACAAGGCGCAGGGTCGGGACATCTTCACCGAGTTCCCTGACTTCGCGGCCGACTACGACGCGATCACGCAGAGCATGCGGCGTGAGAATCGCCGCGAGTTCAGCACCCTCGGGAACGAGATCTCCCGCGGCGTGGAGCGCGGGTACGAGGGGCTCAAGTCCACGATCACTGGAGCTGCGGCCCTGGCGGCTGACGCGATCCCAGGCAAGTTCGCGGATCCTGTTCGCGACGCGCTGATCAGCAAGTACCGGAAGCAGCAGGAGGCGGCGTCGGCTGACGACGTTGTCGCTGCCGTGCCGTCCTACAAGGATGTCGAGAGTGTCGGCGACGCGGCGAAGTACGTCGCAGGCTTGGCTGGCGAGGCTGTTCCGTCCATCGCTGAATCTGTCGCGACCGGCATTGCAGGCGCCGCGATCGGCACCGCGGCCGAGCCTGGTGGCGGCACTGTCGTCGGCGGTGTTGCGGGTCTTGTCGCAAAGCAGGCCGCGAAGCGACTCATCGCGAAGAAGGTGGCCGGTTTCACTGCCAAGGAGATCGAGGAGGCCGCGCTCAAGGGTGTTGGCAGCGAGGCCCTGAAGACGCTCGTCAAGGCGGAAACCAAGGCGCTCATGTCTGGCGCAGGAGCCGCCATTGCTGGAGCCATCAACAGCTACGGGCTGAGCGCGGGAGAGATCTATGGAGAGCTGGCGACCAATCCGAATGTCGATCCCGAGGACGCCTTCAAGGTCGCCCTGACCGCCGCGGTTCCGGCCGCTGCGCTCGACACCGTGCTCCCGACGTACGTGATCGGGAAGTCCGGCGTCCTGAGCCGCCTGGCCGGAGCCGTCGAGAACTTCGGCGAGACCGAGCGCCGCGGCTTCCTTGGATACGTCACCCGGCTGGCCGCCGAGATCCCGAAGACCGCAACCCTCGAGGGCGGCACCGAGGCGTTCCAGGAGATGGTCAACATCGCCGCGGAGAAGTACGCCGAGACCAAGACCTTTGGGGAGTTCACCACCGGAGACTGGGAGCGCGTCGCAAACGCTGCTGCCGGTGGCGCTGCTGGCGGCTTTGTCGCCGCTCCGGCCGCGTCTGTCCGCATGGCGCCCGAGGCGACCAATCGGGCGTCCGCTGATGCCGGCGGGGAGAAGAAGGATGAGGCTGCAAAGACCGAGGAGAAGAAGCCGGAAGCGGAATCCACCCAGGCCGATCCCTCTCCCACCATTGGTCAGGAAATCCTTCAGGAGAACTTCGACGTCAACGTCGAGGGCATCGTCGACCTGGCTAAGCGCAAGCTGGCCGGCGAGGACGTGCTCGCCGAGGAGGAGGCGCTCAAGAAGTACCCTGACGCCGTCCGCCGCTACCAGGCCGAGGTCATCAAGCAGAGCGAGGCCAAGCTCGCCGCCGCCAGCAAGGCGGCCACCGATGCATCCGAAGCCGCTGCCCCCGCTGCTCCCACCGCGGAGCAGAACCCATCTTCCCCGCCGACTGAAGTTTCGCTACCGGCGGACGCCGGAGCTGCCCCTGGGGGTGGTGTCCCCGCGGCGGCTCCGGCTCAACCTTCGACGCAGCCCAAGCCCGATATCGCGAATCCGATATCGGAACCGGATGCGTCCGCAGAGCCCGAGCCACCCAAGGTCGACGAGAAGGTCGCTGCCGCGGTCGAGGCCAGGACCAAGCGTGCCCAAGCCAAGATCGGAAAGATCCAGTCGGAGATGGCCGCGCTCGAGAAGGAGGCTTCCGATGCACGAGCCAAGGTGACGGAGGCTCAGGCCGCACTCGCCAGGTACGAGAAGGCAGACCAGAAGGGTCGCGCCGCGATGGCCGATGAGATGAAGAAGTATGGCGGCCCTGCCGGCATCGCAGACTTCATCAAGAACGCATCCATTCTCCGGAAGGACGAAAAGACCGGAAAGCCCAAGCTCACGCTGAATGGCCGACGGGACGGGCGCGGCGGTGTTGCTGCCAAGCTCGCGTCAATGGCCAAGTTGATGGAGAAGGAGGAGCTTGGATTGAAGCGGGCCGCATCGAGCCAGGCCATCACTTCGGACGACGTGAATCTGGATGTCGGATCCACTGATGCTGATGACCAGGAGGAAGGTGTCGATAGTGGCAAGCCGACCGATCCGCCAGGCTACTACGACATCGCTGACGAGTCCGAGTTTGGGCAGGACCTCAAGGCCTTGGTTGAGCAGGTCAAGTCCAAGGGCGCTGGTAGCGCCGCTGCCGTAGTCAGGCTCGGTGGAATGCTCACCTCCCGCGCCCACGACAAGCGCAGCGGAAGCGCGACCAGCTACCGCGTCACGGCGTGGGTCGGGCCTGACGGCAAGGTCACCCTCTCTACGTCCCACCGTCGCTCCGGTGGCGACTTTATCACCCCCAATCAGGTGTACCGCTTCGCAGTGAAGGACGGTCCCGCCACGATCAAGGGTGCCTCGATGGGCATCGTTGAAATGATCGACGCCGGCTACACGCCGCACGCCTCAATGCTGCTGTCCTCGGACCGGGACCATGGCGCCCAGTTCTTCGGTAGCGTCGAGGAGTTCGATGCCAAGTTCGGATCCCTCAAGCAGGCGCGAGACGCTGTGTCCACCGTTGAGAATGAAACGGCCACTTCGGATGGCGGATCGGTCATCGTCGACACCAACCAGAAGGACGCATCGGTTGAGTTGGATGATGCCGAGTTTGCCTTGGCCAATCAGCTCCTGCAGGCCGCCGTGTCTGACGCGCTGCAGAGTGGTATTCCCGCCGTCGTCGAGGGCCGGTTTAATCCAGCGTTTTTCAAGGACACATTGGCTGGCCGAATGATCTCGCGGCACCAGCAGATCGAGAACGCCATCAAGGAAGAGAAGCCGATCTCCGCCAATATCGGGGCCGAGTTTATTGACGACCTTGTTAAACTGGCTGAAGCGGCGGACATTGAGCTTGGTGGCGGTGATGTAACTGCCATCGTTAAGACGATGCCGGATGCCATCGGTCAGCTTGCCGATCGGTTCCAGAGCGGCCTACGCCTGGCCAAGCAGAAGCAGGAGAAATCGAAGAATGAAAACACTGAAGGTGCCCCAGCAGTTGGCGGCAAATCTGACGCCGGATCAGCAGCGTCGTCTGCTGGAAATGGTGGCGACGTCGGCGAAGGCGATCGCAGCATCGCGCAAGAAACAGGTCCGGGGCCAGCGCAGGCAGCCGCGCCCGCAGCAGGTGGTGCAGGACAAGCCGAAGGGGCCTCCCCCGGAGGTGATGTAACCTCCGCGCAGGTTCAGGCGGATCGCGACCTGAAGAAGGTCTCGGACTCGACTGTCGAGGCGTTTGAGGAGCGTGCCGCCGAGCTGCTCGACGACGGCGTCATCACCGACGACGAGCACGACGAGGCCCTCGACAGGGTGTACGACCTGATCAAGGGGGACCCGAAGGACTACCAGGGCATCATCGACCTGGTGAAGGAGCTCAACGAGGAGTTCCGCGAACTCGAGGCCGAGAGGAAGTCGAACACTCGCTCCCGCATGGCGCAGGAGGATGTCGACGCTGTCGACACCGTGTCGCTGGCGGACGGTCGTTTGATCGCGCCCGAGCTGTCGCCCACCTCGATCCAGGCGATCATCCACAACATCATGCGGCTGATGCGGCCGAAGCCGCAGAACCTGTCCGCGCCTCTTTCGGCTGCCGACCTTCGCACCAAGTACCCCGACCTCAGGTCCGCGCTGCGCCGGATCGCCATTGCATCCGCGTCCGACGGCACCCCTGCCGGCGCCATCCGCGCTGCAGCCGCGAAGGCCATGATGGATCAGGGCAACTCGGCGGGAGTGACCATGATCATCGGGGACAACCCGGATGTGCCCGGTCAGCTCGGGAAGTACGACCTGCGCTCGGATACGATCACCGTGTTCGCCGCAGGGCACACCAACGAGGACGATCTCCAGTCCACCATCCTCGAGGAGGCGCTTCACGCCTTCACCGCCAAGGCCCGTGTCGCCTTCTCGAAGGCGCCGGAGTCGCTGAACGAGTCCACGCGGGACGCCATCTCCGGCATCGAGTCGATGATGAAGCTGGCCCGCGACAACGGCATGACCTGGCAGCAGAGCGACGGGTCGCCCGAGGTTGCGTTCGACGAGTTCGTGGCTGCGGTGATCCGCGACCGCGGGTTCCAGGACCGCCTGCAGACCATCGGCGTGAGCCGGGACTTCGGCGTGGCGAAGGCGACCAACCTCTTCGAGGCGATCGTCCAGTACATCGGCAGGATCGTGGCCAGCCTGGTGGAGCGTTTCTCCGAGCTGTTCGGCATCAACGGACCGACCAAGCGCACCGCGCTGGATGCCAGTGTCTCGATGGTGAAGCAGCTCATTGAGGCCCATCAGCGGATCGCGCCGTCGGGTGGCCTGGTTGAAGGCGAGCGGGCACGCAAGGTCGACGGCACCGTCGGCACTGGCGGCGAGATCACCGTGGACTCCAGCAGCTTTGCGGCCGACGCGACCGCCGAGGCGAAGCGACTCATGGCGCTGCAGAACCAGATCGCCGACGCGATGATCGACATGATCAACAGCTGGAACTCCAAGGGGAACAACAGGTCCTCCGCCGGGGTTCAGCTGCTGAACGATGATCAGGCCATCCGGCGGATGATCCTCGACGTGGTGAGCTCGACCTCGCCCCTTCCATCCGAGGCCAAGATCGCCATCAACACGGCGCTGACCGACCAGGGTGCGGCGCCTGTCCTGGAAACGATCGGCATTGGGGATCTCGAGTCCCTTTCGGATGCGCCGAAGGTGGCGAAGCAGGCCCTCAACGCCCTGTACTCCATCCGGCAGAAGCTGGGCGCCGAACTGGAGATCGCACGCGACCTCTTTGGAAAGCGGAACATCCTGTCCGCGATCGCGAGCGCCAGCTTCGAGCTGACCGAACTCACGAAGAAGTACGAGGACATGACCTTCATCGGCAAGGAGCTGGTGAAGGAGGTGCGCCGGTCTATCAACGAGAGCGAGGACAGGGGAGCTGGATCCATCGCCAAGGCCATGGGCCTGAGTCAGGGCAGGAAGGCATCGCTGGCCGCCGCCGAGACCTGGGTCCGCGGCAACCTGCCGCAGTTCACCGACGCCGTCACCGCGCTGGCCGAGCTCGGTCTGGACCCGAAGCTCACCCCGCCGGCCGACATCCTGCGCGACGTCATCGCGGCCACCCCGGGCAAGCCTGCCCTGGCGCCACTGAACGACGTGGGTCGCCTGTCCATGGCGCTGCAGTTCGCCCGCCGTCGTCCGATGGTGATGCAGCTTCTGGCCACCCGCGGCAAGGGTGAGGCTGGCGCCTTGCGCTCGATCATCAACCAGGCCATGAGCGACCGGCCTGACGCCATCGCCCTGGCGAAGCGCGACCTCTCCAAGCTGACCAAGGTTGGCCACATCGCCGGACGCATCATCGACGAGATCGAGACCAAGCGCCGCCAGCACCGCGCCATGCTCGACCGGGCCAAGGTGATGGCTGAGCGGGAGCAGTTCATCATCGACACCAATCAGGCGCTGAACCGCCGGATCGGAAAGCTCGAGCAGCTGCTGCAGCTGGAGTCGACCGGCATCAACGGCGGGGAATGGACCGCGCATGCCGGCGCCGTGTACCGGGTTCCGACCAGCCCGAACCAGTCGGCAGGAGAGCTGTTCTCCGCGGCCCAGGGATCTCCGGAGTACCGGGTCCTGAGCCTCGGGTTCGACTTCGACGGGGCCAAGGTGCGCCAGGACATGGCCGCCATGAAGGCCTGGCTCGACGCCAACCCCGACCTGCAGGGGACGGCGAACTACACCATGATGGTCCGGCAGGTCGACGCGCTGGCCAGGGTGTACTCCCGGGAGCTGGATGCGAACGTGAAGCGTGGACCTTCGGGCCTGGTCATCCGGGTGCTTGGGTCCACGGCAGACCGACTGGACCAGATCGGGCTTCGTGGCGCCAAGGAGGCGGCCCGCATGACCCGCCAGTTCGTGGCTGGGTTCGAGCAGTCCCTTCGCTCGGTCGACGCCAAGCGGTTCCATGAGTTCGACGCGCTGATGCGCCAGGGTGTCCAGATCACCAAGCTGCACCCCCGCGAGTTCAAGCGGCTCTACTACAACCGAGCCCTGGGCTACCTCGAGTCCCGGCAGGACCTGCTGAACCCCGGGATCCCGACGGAGCAGCAGACCGCCAACCTCATCGACGAGGCCGTCAAGTTCCTGAACAGCCAGGATCAGATGTCGAGCCAGCTCGAGGAGGTCGTCCGCCTTCTGCTCGGCACCACGGCCGACAACGGCCAGATCATCACCAGAGAGAACCGACGCAACTTCGGTCTCAAGGTCCGCGACGTGATGAAGGGTGGCCGGGTGTACCTGCGCGAGATCATTGGCAGCCCGCTGTCGACCGCGGCCCGCGGCATCCACGAGGACGTCCGTGCCTGGGTGGGTCGTGCGAAGGCTGCGTGGTCCACGCCGTACGACGTTGCCGGATCCAAGGAGACCAAGCTCCGCGGCGAGCCGATCTCGCTGCTGTACACCACCGACCGGGCTGCGCTGGAGGCGATCATCAAGACCAGGTTCACGGACGAGGTTGTCACCCGGTTCCTGAAGCCTCTGGCCTACAAGACCGGCATGACCAACTTTGCAGGACCCGAGATCCTCGGGGTGTCCGACATGGCCTCCCGCAAGAACCTGATCGAGGCCTACAGCCGGTCGAGTGGCGACGTGCTGCGCTTCATCGAGGAGCTGCACGCCCTCGAGGGTGGATCTCCGGCCGACCTGCCCACTTTCGTCGGGTCGACGCTGGCGACGCTCCAGAGCTACATGAGCACGCTGGAGTCGATCACCGACGCCGCCGGGCAGCCGCTCGACGACGACGCCGACCCAGGCCTGAACTTCCTCAACGCACGCCAGGGCGAGGACTTCCCCTGGGAGTGGCTCGACTACAAGGAGTATGGATTCCAGCAGCGGACCCGGTATCTGCGCGTGATGGCGCAGCAGGCCGCCTTCGGTGACGGGTCGTCCTCTTTCAGCGCGGCCCTGGCTGAAGCCAAGAAGCAGCTCGAGTCCCTGCGCGAGGAGTACGAGCGGGCCAACGCGATGCTGACGGCCGGCAACAAGGCGGGCGCCGAGGCCCTGATGAACAAGGACGGCCTCCGCACGGCGCGGAGCAATGCCGCAGCAAACCTGGTCGAGCTCCAGCGGGTGGCAAGCCGCCACGCCGACATGATGCGGACGCTGAATGGCGGACCCTCTGGGCTCCGTGCGTTCTCGGAGCTGCTGGGCGTGATCTCCGGCATGACCGTGCAGGGCTTCGCGACCGCGGCCACCGACTCGGTGACGCTGATCGAGGCGCCGTTCCGCAAGTTCGGCTTCACCAAGGAGGCCCTGCAGTTCATCACCGGCACCTGGCGTGCGCTGGGCACCGAGGTCTGGGGCACCTTTGCCCAGGCGTTCGGCATGGACATGCACACCGACGCGGCAACCGAGGCGGAGACCCGGCTGCTGAACCGGATGGGCTTGGCCGATCTGGATAGCCTCTCCAATCAGCGTGGGTTCAAGGCGCTGCATGAGCGGTACATCGAGGAGCTCAGTGACGAGCTGTCGTTCTCCGCCATCGCCACGCGGTATCAGAACGAGCGGATCCGCATGGCCACCCAGATGGCGGGCGCGGCGGTGAGCCGGGTCGCCAAGGGTGCCAAGGTCTTCCTGGAAGCGGGCATCGGAGTGGCTGATGAAGCCGAGACCGGATTCGCCACGCTGAAGCTGCTGAATCCGTTCAGCCAGGGATCCATCTGGATGCACCGCGCCGCGGCCCGCCAGTGGCTCCGCACGGTGAACAACGCGATCCTCAAGGCGGAGGCGTACTTCAGGGCGCACCCGCAGCACGAGGCCGATCCCAACTTCCGGTTCACGGCCAAGGAGCTGGGGTACACCGGCAAGACGCTGACCGGCATGAAGCTGGACAACCGGGCCTGGGAGTTCCTGGCGGAGAAGCTGGCCCAGTCCGGCATCTCCCTCGAGGAGGCCGCCCGGCGGAAGATGCGCGGCGCGGACCCGCTGACCTTCAGTCAGACCCAGTCCGCGCTCTCGCTGGCGCAGACCGAGATCCTGCTGAACAGCAGCCCGACCACCCGGCCGGCCTGGGCCATGACCCCGGGCGGCAAGCTGATCACCCCGCTGATCGGCTGGTCCCTCTACAAGACGGCCGACCTGGTGAAGACGGCGGGCGATCCCCAGTACCGGCGCGACGGCAAATCGTTCGTTGCGTTCATGGAGGCGATGATGTTCGGAGTGCTGCCGGTGGCGCTGGTGTACGCCGTGCTGCGCGACGAGTACGAGGAGGATGTCCTCAAGAAGAAGCAGAACGTCATGCCGCTGCGGGCTGACGCGACGCTGCCCGCGGCCGTGCTCGATGCGACGTCCAGGATGGGCGTGTTCGGCGTGCTGGGTGAGATCCCCAACACGATCGTCAACCAGGCCACCGCCCGGGAGGTCTCGATCGACTCCCGCGTGTTCGCCGTGAGCTCGCTCATCAGCCTGATGAAGGTGGCCACCACGGCATACAACCAGGACTTCACGATGACCTACGCGACCACGATGCGGCCGTTCCTGCAGGCGGTTGGTGGCAGTGGCTACCTACAGAACTTCGACGCGCTCAACGGTCTCGCCGGGCTGGACAACATCGAGTCGCGCATGGCCCGACGCATCAACGTCGGCAACCACCTGCGCGTGGCTGGCCGGATGAACGGACTCGAGGTGCGGACCTCGAGGGGGTCGACGGTGACCGCCAACCCGGTCCGCCCGCACGTCGTGAACATGGCGCTGGCAGCGTACGCGAACGACGCCTCCGGGTTCCGTGACTCGTACGAGAAGGCGCTGCAGGCGGCCATCAAGGAATACCCGGGCAGCGATCCCTACGAGAAGGTGGCCTCCTCGTACGAGGCGATGCACCCGCTGAAGTCCGTGTTCGCGGCCCGGCCCTCGTCGGCTGAATACCAGAAGATGCTGCGAACCCTGGGGCCGGAGGGTCCCGAGGTGGCCACGGCGATCCGGAACTTCAACGCCTACGGACAGCAGGTGCTGACGAAGCGTGGAGGGTCTGGTATCAAGCCGTTCAACGGAACCGAAACGCCCGCCAGCAAAGTCGACTACCGGACGCTGCTGACGCGCTGAAAGGAAGCATGATCGACAAGGACTCAAAGGAACTGAATTCCCCATGGCGAACCCCTGGGGGCACGAAGAAGTATGCCGTGGTCGTGAAGGACCCGAAGACCGGCGATCGGAGGGTCGTGCGGTTCGGTGATCCGAAGATGGACGACTACCGCAAGCACAAGGATCCGAAGCGGAGGAAGAACTTCCACGAGCGGATGAACTGCGCGAGCGACCCGAAGGCCAAGGACAAGACCCGACCGAAGTACTGGTCCTGCAAGTGGTCTTGGTGAGGTGCTTATGGAGAGGACACCTGAGGAGATGCAGCGCATCCACATCGCGCTGGAACAGGCGGGAACCATCGGCGGCGCCGCGTCGCTCTTGGGCATGACCCGGGATACGTTGGCGAATATCGTCAACGATCATCCCGAGCTTCGGTCGTACCTGGAAGGCGCGGCTCCACCCACCGAGGAGCAGGCCATGGTGAGGAAGCCGATCCAACCTGGCGCCACGACCAAGGAGGTGGTCCAGGTGGCCAAGCAGATGGACGCCGACTTGCGTGCCGGGTTCGAGAGCCTGGGCATGGACGCGGATGCCGTGAAACAGGCGATGAGCTTCAAGGCCTTCGGAGAGCTGCACTTCAAGGACACCCGGCACTACATCGGCGGTGGGATCACGAAGCTGTTCGCCGACCTGATGGCGGAGATTGACGAGATCAGGCGGGAGATCGGGACGAACTCGGACATCGAAGCCCAGAGGATGCTGCGCGAGGACAGGTCTCGGTGTATCCAGCACGCCATCTCCGTGTTCGACCGCGTGCGCCAGACCACCGTTGACGCGGCCATGATCGAGGCGAAGAAGCGTGAGGCGAAGGAGAAGAAGAAGGGCGGCCGACCTGCGTTCGCCGCGCTGATGAGTGTCAACGGCAACGTCACCGTGCAGTCGCAGAATCCTGAAGCGGAGAAGGGTGAATGAACGTCACCGGCCTGATGGTGGTGCGCGGACAGCCTGATGCCCTCGAGCTGTCGCTGCGCTCATTCAAGAAGCACATGCGTCCCGGGTGGAAGGTGCTCGTCTGGATCAACCACGACGACACTGGACCTTCTGACGTGGATCGGCGGTGCCTCGACCTGGCCAAGAGCTTCGACTTCGTCCGCGTCTACGGCTACCAGAGGAACTGCGTCCACGGACATGGCGGAGCCCTGGACGCAATGGTAGCCGTGTCCTCGATGGAGGAGGGGCTGCTGGTCACGATGGACTCGGACATCGTGTTCCATCGGGATCCGTGGCCCGAGGTCACGCGGCTGGCTCACGCCGGCTACACCTGCGTCGGCGCCAGCCTGTACCCTGGGTCGGTGGATCCTGTGCCGGACGCCGGCATGTTCAGCGGCTTCATCTTCCAGCCGAGGATCGACCCGTGCTTCGCGGCCTTCAGGAACCAGGAGCTGCAGCGGCTTAGGATCCACGGCGGCGGATCGTTCCAGTGCCTGGCCGACATCTGCACCAGGAAGTTCTGGGATGTCGGCGCCAAGGTCTACGAGTCCATGCGGATGGCCGGCATGCCGGTTGTCGCCCCGGATGCGGTGGCCAAGGCGGTCGGCCATTGGGGTGGCACCTCCTGGATGCCCGACGATCAGAAGCGGGAAAGGCTGGCCGCGATCCAGGAAAGCCTAGAGATGCTGCGGCGCGAGCAGGGTTGAGAAATTGAAGCCCCGGGCAGAGGCGCCACCATGAGCGCATGCCCGGTTCGGCGATTCCCAGTCTGCGGTGCGTCGTTCAGATCACTCACCGGAGATGCGTCGCCTGGCAAAAGGACGGAAGAGGTTACACCACACGGCAACGCCGCGCCAGTCGCCTACTGGACCTCCCGCTTATGAGGCGGGTGTGCTTGTCGATGCAAACGACATGGCTCCTCTTGTCGTCGACCCGTCTGTGCTTTGCATTCACGTCTTGGCCGACTATCCGAAAGTGGCGCGAGCACCGGGGCGCCGGCTCTCGCCGGTAGGGGCTGTGGTGTTACTCCCGCCATCCTGTCGAAACCGCCAGGCGGGACTCGCATTCTGAAAGTGTGAGCGCGGCAGGATTTGAACCTGCTCCACGTTGTCGTTACGTGTTCTTCGCTGATGCGGCCGACTGACCGCGTTCCACGAACCGGAAACCACCCGGTCACGCGCTCGTGATTGGTGGACCTGGCGGGAGTCGAACCCGCGTCTCTTGCTGGGATTACCTGGAGTTCACATGCTTTTTGCGGGAACCGGCCCCATACTCAGGGGTGACGGCGCCTCCACCAGCCACCGGATTACGCACCGATGACGCTGCGTTTCTCGCTGTTCAGGCCGCGAGCGCCTCACGCTGCTCCGTCCACCCGAACCGAGCCAGGATGGCATCGGCCTCGTCGGCGGTCGGGG